>OHQP01000396.1_pt1 | contig 17505 bp, 16 predicted proteins | sample 1578101 | NCBI WGS metagenome assembly OHQP01 (sample SAMEA3879569, study PRJEB24766) | human gut metagenome | biome: human-associated habitat; feature: feces | place: USA | collected 1985/1987 | reverse complement strand
AACGCCGACGTGTGCGAGATCTACTCCGACGTGGACGGCGTCTACACCGCCGACCCGCGCATCTGCCCGCGCGCTAAGAAGCTCGACGTCATCAACTACGACGACATGCTGGAGCTTTCCGGCTGCCCCAAGGGCTACACCTCCGAGCTGTTCGCCAAGAATCACGACATATTCGCCCGCTGGCTGCGTGAGAATCATCCCGATTGCCTGCTGGTCGGCACCAGCGCCTCTGACGGTATGCCGGTCGGCGACCCGACCTACAAATCTGACAAGCCAGCGTTCAACTTCCTGCCGACCGTCCCGCTGGACAGCCTGATGCAGCCCATGCAGGAAAAGCTGGATGTATTCAGCTATCATTATTATAATGGCGTTTCCGAGCGCCTGAAGGCCGTCATGCCGTCCAACTACTGGCAGCCTGACCGCGCTCTCAGTGAGGATTATCTGGCTGTGGCCGGCAATTTGGCGCGCCTGCACGCAGAAAAGCGCGATACCTACTGCCCGGGTGCCCAGATGTGGGTCACCGAGTCCGGTGACGCGGGCGGTGGCGGCACTACCTGGGCCTCGACCTATCAGGACGTTTTCCGCACGCTGAACGAACTGGGCAGCTTTGCAGCCGTCACCGATGGCATCATCTTCCACAACACGCTGGCGTCCAGCGATTACGGCTACCTGAGCCACACGGTCTTTGATCCGCGCCCCAACTACTTTGCCGTTTTGCTGTGGAACCGCATCATGGGCCGCACTGTCTATGACACCGCCGAGCCCATCCGCGAGGGCGCGCATGTCTTTGCACATTCCCGTGCCGACGGCAAGCCCGGCGCTGCCTACCTTGTCATCAACAACAGCAAGGCCGACACCACCACTGTCAGCCTGCCCAAGGATGCCGAGGTCTACCAGCTCTCCGCCGAGGCCCTGCGCGCCGGCACGATGCTCTGCAACGGCAAACCGCTGGTTTTGGGTGAGGACAACTCCCTGCCCGAAATCACCCCTGTCACCGCCCCCGCCGGGGAGCTGACCCTGCCTGCTGCCACCTGCACCTTTATTGTACTGTAAATAAAACAGCAACATCCCGTCTGCCGCAAGGACACTTATGTAAATAAGTACACTTGCCCCGTAGACGGGATGTTTTTACTATGGCCTGCGCTTGCCGGCCAACAGATGCTCTATGAAAGAATCTCTGCGTGATAATCAGGTTTTTCTGTCTGGTCATCTCTCCAATAGCAAGGCTTACAAATCATTCTGTCTTTATAGAATATACTCCATCTGCCGTTCCTTTGTTTTCATTCCCATCTTCTCATAGAAGCTTTCAGCCGATGTGTTACCCGCCCAGACATTCAAGGTCACCTCATAGCAGCCAAGCTTTTTTGCCTGCTGCTTCACATATTCAAACAGGCTTTCCCCGATATGCTGTCCGCGTGCCTGCTTGTCAACGCACAGATCATCAATAAACAGTGCCTTAAACGGAACCATATTGGTAGAAAACGGTTGCTCCTTCAACTGGCAGAAAGCATAGCCCATGCACACATCATCCTCACCAGCTGCAACATAGATGGGTTTATCTTCCTGCTCCAGCAGTTCTTTCAGTTCGCTGTCAGTATATTTTGTGGTGCCGGGGATAAACACATCCGGGCGTATCTCTGCATGGATCTGCAGCACCTGACCCAGCAGCTCCATAATTCTTGGGATGTCTTTTTCTTCTGCCTTACGAATTTTCATCACAACACGACTCCATTTCACCGTTTGTCTGCGGGGTACGCTATGCCAACCTGCCTGCCGGCGCACCTCTTATCCTCCGCATCACATATTTTCTTTATAGTATCACAAACTCACGCCAAGTAAATCTGTTGTTGCGAAATTTCACGAAATATTTACGGTTCGTGCGGTCTGCAGATTCCGCCGCTTCTCTGTCAGGTATGGCTTTCCTCCAAGCTGCGATAGGTCTTGACAATCAGATAAGCCGCAATCAGGAAGGTCAGAATATCCGACAGCGGCATCGAGTACAAAACGCCATCCAGCCCAAAGAAATGCGGCAGCAGCAGCGCAAACCCAACGCCAAACACCACCTCGCGCACCATCGAAAGGGCTGTAGATTCTCCCGTCTTTCCCATTGCCTGCAGGAAGATGAAACAGGCCTTATTTACACAGGCCAGAATGATCATGCAGAGGTAAATACGGAACGAGCGCACCGCGAAGTCGGTATAATACACGCTCTCATTGGCAGCACCGAACAGAGCAATAAGCTGACGCGGGAAAATCTCCACCAGCACCAATGCCACAGCACCAACACCGGCCTCGGCAGCCAGCAGCCTCGTGAACAGCTCTTTTACGCGGGCAGACTTCCTTGCGCCCATGTTGACCACGATGGAGATGACGATCTGAAAGAATTTCATCACAATACCCACTACGGCCATAGGGATCTGCGCATACTGCTCCTGCCCGAACACTGCGTCCAGTGCACCGTATTTACGAATCATATTGTTGATGGCCGCCATGGCCGCTACCAGGCTGATCTGCGAGAGAAAGCTTGTGATGCCCAATGTCAGCATCCGGCTGCAGACCTTTCCGCGCAATGCAAAGTCCCCCGCTGCCGGCTTAATGATCTTCATGTGCAGCAAGTACCACACGGCGAGAATTGCCGTGACCACCTGACCAGTGACAGTGGCAACGGCTGCTCCCATCATGCCCCACCGAAACCCAAAAATAAAGATCGGATCCAAAATGACATTGAGCACTGCCCCGGCAAGGGTGGAGATCATGGCAAACCGGGGGCTGCCATCCGCACGGATGATGGGGTTCATGGCCTGACCGAACATGTAAAACGGCACGCCCAATGTGATGTAAAAGAAGTATTCCTGTGAGTGACGATAGGTTTCGGCATTGACTGTACCGCCGAACATAGCGAGGATGATGTCTGCAAAGATCAAATAGATCGCAGTCAGCACAATGCTGCTGACCAGACACACCACAACAGCGTTGCCAACGCTCTGCTTTGCCTTGCGGACCTCATCCTGCCCAAGGCTGATGCTGACAAAGGCACAGCAGCCATCACCGATCATAACTGCGATGGCCAGTGCAACCACCGTCAGCGGAAAAACAACCGTGTTGGCGGCATTGCCGTAGGAGCCAAGATAGGACGCATTTGCAATAAAAATCTGATCCACGATATTATACAATGCGCCGACCAAGAGTGAAATAATGCACGGGATCGCATATTTTTGCATCAGCTTTCCAATGCGCTCCGTGCCGAGAAATTGATTAGAGCCTTCCATGAGATTCACCTTACCTTTTATTTTTGGAACAAATAAAACAACGAGCAGCCCCATGCAACCGGTTTTACGCATGAGTGCTACTCGTTGTACCAGACTATTATAGCAGTACGCCAGAAAATTTTCAAAGGCAGTTTTGCATAAGAATTATGCAGCATTATACAGGGCATGCTGCGCAGTTTGTACATGTGCCGCCTTGCACAGGATGTTCTTTGTGCTTGCAGCAATGCCCACTGCCATCACACTTTGTAACGCAGTTTTTCAACGCTCTATTGACAATGCGAGCTGTTTGGCATATAGTAATTCGTATAAACACTATTTTACCAGACGCTCAAGGCGCAGTGTGACCCAGAGGCTGGGCCATGCTGCGCCTTTTCTGTAAGGAGGCCGCCTATGGACTACATCCAAATCACCAAAGAGAACATCGACAAGGAGCATATCTGCTGCGCGATGTCCGGCAAGCAGAGCCTTGCAAAAAAAGAATGGCTCAAGCAACGCTTTGCTGAGGGGCTTGTTTTCTACCGTAGTGTTGAGCGCGGAAAGTGCTTTATCGAGTACATCCCGGCAGAAAACGCATGAGTGCCCATTACAGCGGACGGCTGGCTGTACATCAACTGCCTGTGGGTCTCCGGTTCCATGAAAGGGAACGGCTGCTCAAATGACCTGCTGGAAAAATGCCTCAGCGATGCAAGAGCGCAGGGCAAAAAAGGCATCTGCATTTTGTGCGCCGAGGGACGCAAGCGGGAATTTCTCGCCGACCCCAAGTTTTTGTCCCACAAGGGCTTTGAAATCGCAGATGTCTCGGACTGTGGAATCACCCTCATGTGTCTCCCGCTCAATGCCGATACAGCACTGCCGAAATTCAAGGACTGCGCCAGGCACCCCAAAGCCGAGGGAGAAGGCTTCGTTCTCTACTACACCGATCAGTGTCCCTTTACCTACTATTGGGTGCCAAGGGTACAGCAGGCCGCGCAGGAGCATAGCATCCCGTTCCGGGCCATCCACATCACCGACAAAGAAGCCGCACAGAATGTACCCGCACCCGTCACGACCTACGCACTGTTCCGGGACGGCGTATTTCTGACACAGGGTATCCAGTCCGACAAAAAGTTTCTGGCACTGGCGGGTGTACAGATATGAAAGAACGAATCGTTGATGAGCAAATCAGACTGGTTCCCTACTATCGAAATGATGCCGTATCGCTTCGCTGGTATCAGGACGCAAATGTACGCAAGCAGGTCGATAACAGGGACACGCCCTATGATTTAGCGCTTCTGCACCGCATGTACGATTACCTGTGCAGCCATGGAGATTGCTATTATATCGAGTATTTGGGTATCTTGGTCGGGGATGTCTCCTTGCTGGACAGCGGTGAGGTTGCTATCGTTGTCTGTAAGGAATATCAAAATCAGCACATCGGTCGCCGCTGTCTTTTGAATATTCTGAAGCTTGCCAAAGAAAAATGCTTGCATTCGGTAAAGGCGAATATCTACACCTTTAATAAGCAAAGTCAGCGTATGTTTTTGTCTGTCGGTTTTGTACAGACAGAGGCAGAATGGTACATCTATACTCTATAAAAATTGCTGCTTGTAAAAGGCACCGTATGATAATATCATTTTTGCTATCCATAGCCAAAAAGAGGCAAATTTTATTTCAATAAGTTAACATTCGCTTTCCTTCCGCATGCCACTAAATCCGTTTCGAGGTGAGAAAAATGAAAATCAAACTAGACCAGGTCATTGAAGCCATTGAATGTGCAGATGACATTTTTACAAGTTTTTGGGACACCCAGACCAGCGAGACGATTTATCTTGCGGATCCGGTTCTTAATGGTGAAATGGACGAAGATTTAGCCGCTGAAATCGAAAATGATCCCGAACGGTTCCTTCGCTTTCCGACTAAGTACGAGATACATGAATATCGTATCATGGAGGATTTTATCGAGCAACTTTCCTCCGGAAAGGTACAGAATAAACTAGCACATGCCATTCGGGGCAAAGGCGCATTTCGCCGATTCAAAGACTCTATATGCTATCACGGTTTAGAGCAGCGGTGGTACACCTTTCAGGTAAATGCATACAGAGAACTTGCCATCCATTGGTGTGAAGATGAAAGTTTGGCGTATACAGAATAAAAGGGATCCTACTATAGAGCGGTTCTGTTTTGTAACGAATAAAATATATCCTGCATGCGACACGATTCCTGCTGCAGATGAATCCACAAAAGGGCAATTCCTGCCAGCCCGACAATGCCCCTTTGGCTGTCGATGTAGTTATTCATTCGTTCTATAATAGTAGTTCTTTACCAAATACAAATCAATTATTTCATACACAAATATCCCGTTTTCATGATATACTGTAGCAGTTTTCAAAAATGAATCGAATTGCCACAGGAACGAAACCATCTGAGCAGTCAGAATGAGAAACGGTGTGAAAAACACATTGGATTGCTTTCGGAAGATCATCCGGCGTACTCGCCTTGAATTTACGCAGCAAAGTCTTCACCTTCGGGCAGAGTTTTTCAATAAGTTTCAGCTTCGGTCAGCGCGCGAGGTCACATACAGCATGGTGCGACTTCTCATTATCCATCACTAGGACAGAATTTCCGTACAGATGAGGCAGCAAAACATCCTTCAAATAATGGTTGTGCTTTTGCTACTATCAATAGTCTGTAAGGCTGTATTCAAGGTAACACTCTGCCCTGCAAATAGTTCAATTTCTGCATCTATGTTTGCATAATGTAGACGCATCCGCCATGGTGCCGTAGCATGCAGCGTTGTTTTCAACAAAATTCCCTTTTCCCATAAAATGTCTGCGCTTGCACCACCCGGTAGGCGTAGCCCCATTACACTACCGCTTTGCCAGCTTGGCGGCAAAGCAGGAAGCAGAGATACAGCCTGTGGTTTCATTCCCTCATAGATAATTTGGACGAGGCATTCTGCCATAGCAGCGAGCATTCCACTGTTTCCATCCATTTGAAATACCGGGCCATGCTTACTCGGATGGTTATCCATTAGATTCGGAAAAGTCGAATTGGCGTAGAGTTCACGCAAACATTCTTCCCATTTGGATCCTTCACCCAGTCGTACCCAAAACAAAGCGATCCATGCGCGACTCCAACCCGTGTAGCCACCACCGTTGGCTAGGCGGTATTCCAGCGTCTTACGTGCCGCATCAGCCCATTTGGGCGTAGCAAGTGTACTGATCTCATTGCCCGGAGCTAACGCATATAAGTGGCTAATGTGGCGGTGGCCGGGTTCAACTTCGCCATATTCGCCTCCCCATTCAAGCAAACGGCCGTCCTTCCCGATACGCATCGGGCGCAATTTGAGGAGGATAGTCGCCGCCGCATGTGTCGTTTCGTTTGAGACATCGAGTTCAGCTGCGGCAACAAGGTAGCCTGCAAACAATTCGTGCAGAATCTGCATATCCATAGTAGAACCGATGCAGAGATTTCCATGCACACCACTGGGCAGAATATATGTGTTTTCCGGCGAAACCGAGGGATTTGTCACATAGAATCCATCCTCATCCTGCTCCAAAAAATCGATAAAAAATAGAACTGCCTGCTCAAGTATCGTAAACCTGGAACGCAAAAACTGCACATCACAGCTATAAAGGTAATACCGCCAGATGTGGGTACAGAGCCACGCTGCGCCCATCGGCCAAAAGGAGGCGGGTAAATAGCGATCCTGCGGATCGGTATCTCCCCACAGATCTGTGTTGTGGTGGGCAACAAAACCGCGACATCCGTACATTTCTTGTGCCGTATGCTGACCATTCGGAACCATACGAGCAAGCAAGTCAAACAGTGGTTCCTCACAAGAGGCCAAGCCACAAACTACAGCGGGCCAATAATTCATCTCCGTGTTGATGTTGATTGTGAACTTAGAATCCCATGGCGGAAAAAAAGAGTCATTCCAAATTCCCTGCAAGTTGGCCGGCAAGCTGCCTGGGCGGCTTGCCGCAAACAACAACCATCTCCCGTATTGGAAATACAATGCATCTAAACCAGGGTCGGCTTGCGTAGCGGCGTACTTCAAGCGGACATCAGTAGGAAGACGCTCCAATGTCCAATCGCTCGCAAGGTTCAAATGACATGTAGAAAAATTTTTGCAAATATAATCTAAATGTCTCTTTTTCAACTCATCATAGCTTTGCTTGGCCGCATTGTTTAAACAAGAAGTAACAGCTTGCAGGGGAAATGTTTCACGGTATGTCGTGGCGGCAGCCAACAGGAACACAGCTGATTTTACACCGCACAGAAGCACTGTGTCCCCAACAACCCGGGATGTGCCGCCATCGTATTCGGCCAAGCGAACTGCAGCAGCATATCTAATACCGTTGGAATTTCCCGTGAAATAGGTAGTTGAATTGTCTAGATGTCCCGCTTTTTCGCAACGCTTGCGATTCAATCGGCAACGCAGGGAAAGCCCTTGTGGTGAATCAACGCTCACCCGCAGTACCAGCACACCGTCAGGATAAGAGATAAATGTTTCCCGCTCGTAGTGTGCGTTTCCTACGATGAAGCGAACATTTAACGAACCCGTTTCCAAGTCAAGGCTGCGTTTGTAGCAGTCCGCATCGGTGGACAGGTCATCAAAATCCAAAATCAAGTCTCCCAATGGCTGATAAGCTCGCATTCCGCACGGAGTCGAGGATAGTCCATTCAGAGCAAGTCGTTCAGCTTCGGGCACCTTACCTTGGCGCAGCAGTGCCTGCACTTTTGGTAATGTATCGGCTGCATCTGGGTTCAGACGGTGCATAGGACCGCCGCTCCACAAGCTGTCTTCATTTAGTTGGAACTGCTCGTGTGCGACACCGCCAAACTGCATACACCCCAGCCGACCATTCCCTGCAGGGAGCGCCATATTCCAGTCGGTAGCGGGTTTGTTGTACCAAAGTTCCATAGAATTCTCCTACAAAAGATTTCTAAAACACATATTCATATCACATGCATTTTTCTTAGTCACTGATGCCCTTACTCACCCTATTTGCATTTTGAATTTCACAGTAACGCTCTTTAGGTAAAAATCAATTTTCTCGAATTTGTTCACTATCAGATAAACCATCTATTCAGTCAATGTTCCCTGTCTCGCGGTAGCTGCGCCAGACGTTTTCAAAAAAGTCGTCATCCTCGGGGATGGGGCGCGGGACGCGCCAGCCGGTGCGGCAGGTGCCGTCCTCGAACCACAGCTCCTGAATCAGCGGGGCTTCCGTCTCATCCAAGGCGAAGGTGAAGGTGTCCGGCAGCTGGGTGAACGGCTTAACGCCGCCCGTCAGGTCGGTGTACAGGGCGCTGCCGCGGCTTTTGCCGCCGTGGGCGGTATAGTCCGCCATGGCGGTCAGGTAAGCGCGCTGGCTCAGCAGCATATCGCGCAGGCGGTAGACCATGGCAAGCTCGGTGCGGCTGCCCGCCTTGACCGTTTGGGCAAAGCCGGCAAGCTGCGCTTCCACCTGCTTGCCGTAGGCGCGTATCTGCGCGGGGTCGCGTATGGCGGCACCGCAGCGGCTCATTTCCTCGGCGGCGTGCTGCCACAGGGCGCGCACATTGCCGGTGTCGGCGCGGCAGGCATCAGCCAAGGTGCCCATCTCGGCCAGAGCTGCGGATGCTGCCGCGTCAAAACCGGCAGACACATCGCCCCGGCAGCGGGCGGCAATGTACTGTGCCGCGCGGGTGCTGCCCACCTGCCCGGCGTTCAGCGCCGTGCCGCCCGGGCGGTAGACGCCGTGGCTGGCAGCGGCTTCACCCACGGCAAACAGGCCTTTCACGTCGGTCTGCCACCAGCAGTCGATGCCAATGCCGCCGTTGTTATGCTGGGCGCAGAGGGCGATCTCCAACGGCTGGGTGTACAAATCCACACCCTTATCACGGTAAAAGTCGATGGCAGGCTGGTTCATATGCGCCAGCCGCTCAATCGGCGTGCCGAAGCAGGCGCCCGCCCGCTCCAGATACTCCCGCGCTTCGGGCAGCAGGGCGCTGTAATCGAACGCGCCGTCCACCGGGTTTTTGCGGTAATCAAGATAGACTTTGCGTCCCTTGCAGGTTTCCAGATACACCAGAATGTCAATGATGGAGCTGCCGTTGGCAACCTTGCGCACATCGAACGGCCACTGGTAGCCCTTCAAAAACAGCTTGCTCAGCATGTCGTGCGCGTCGGTGAAAAAGTCCATCAAAAACTCGCGCTCGTTGCTTCCGTCCGCCGCTGCGGAGTAGACCCGCGGCAGCACCTGCATATAGGTGCCGGAAACATTCCAGCGCGGCGCAACGGAGGCAAGCCCGTACTGCCATTCGGTCAGGTTTTTGCCCTTTGCGCCTGCTTCCAGCGCAAGGCCGGTGGCCCCATACTGGCTGAACGGGTAAACGCTGTCGGCGTACATACCAGCTGGGCCGCCGGTGGCCCAGATAACATTTTTGCATCGAATCAGCGTAAAGCGGTCGGCGGCGTCCTGCGCAGCCGTGTTCAGGCAAAGCAGGCCGCAGACCGTACCGCCGTCCGTCAGAATTTTGATGACTTGTGTCTTGTCCAGCATCGGCACACCCTTGGCCTGCACGGCTGCCTCCAGACATTCGGTCATCTGCTTGCTGGTGTAGGGGCCCACGCTGGTGGCGCGGCGGCGCGGGTCGTGGTCGGTCTTGTAGCCGATGTACTCGCCGTAGCGGTTGCGGGGGAACGGCACGCCCAGCTCGACCAGCTTCAAGAAGCACTGGGTCGAGAGCGCCGCCTCGCACAGGGCAATATCACCATCCACGCAGCGGCCGGCAAACAGTGTGTCGGCCATCTCGCGCACGCTGTCGGGGTCGCCCCCGGACAGGGTCAGCTTATAGTAGGTCTGCTTGTCGCTGCCGGTGTTGCGGCTGGTGCCGCCGACACGGTTCTCGGTGACGAGGACGATGTCATGCTGGCCCAGCTGCCACAGGCGGTCGGCGGCGTTGAAGCCCGCTGCGCCACTGCCCACGATGGCCGTGTTGCAGCGGACGACCTTGGCGGTGTAATTTCCGGCGCGGAAAATTTTGTTTTCCATCTCGTTGCTCCCTTACAGGCGCTGGATATGGAAGCCGCCGTCCACATCAATGTAGTTGCCGGTGGTGTAGCGCAGACGGTCGCTGCACAGCAGGCTGACGGCCCCGGCCACATCCTCCGGCGTGCCCCAGCGGGCGATGGGGAAGGTGCCCTTTTCAATCAAAGCATCATACTTGCCCTGCACCTTGCTGGTCATATCGGTGGCGATAACGCCGGGGCGCACCTCGTTGACAAGGATGCCCTCCGACGCAAGGCGGTCGGCGTAGAGCGTCGTCAGCATCGAGATACCCGCCTTGGAGACACAGTATTCACCGCGGTTGGTGGAGGACACCACCGAGCTGCAGCTCGACACATTGACGATGACGCCCTTGCGGCCATCGACAGGTTCCTGCGAAATCATCTGCTTAGCCACCAGCTGCGTCAGGAACATATTGCCCTTGGTGTTGATGCCGACAACATAGTCAAAGCTTTCCTCGCTCATATCCAGCAAATCGGCGCGGACTTTGGGAGCAACACCTGCATTATTGACCAGCACGTCCACCCGCCCAAAGGCAGCCAGCGCGGCGTCCAGAATTTTTTTGCGGTCCTCGGTGCAGCCGATGTTTGCCTGCACATAGGCGCAATCAATGCCAAGGGCTTGCAGCGTATCCAGTGCGGGCTGGTTTTTTTCCTGCGCGCCGGTGGCGACCATCACAATGTTGTATCCGTCCAACCCCAGCTGCCGGGCGATGGCAAAGCCGATGCCACGGCTGGAACCGGTGACGATGGCAGTTTTTTTCATACCCATTTCCTCCTTATCAGCCGCGGAAGTTGGCGGGCTGTGTTTTTTTGATCTCCAAAAATTCCTTGTAGAACGGCATAAAGGTCTTGGCATCGCGGATCACGCAGCCCGTGGGCTTGTGAGCGCGGATCAAATCGCCGCACTTGCCGCAGGTCAGGCAGACTCGCTTAGGGTCGATACGGCCATTTTTGACGATCTCGTTGGCGAAATCCGGGTCAGCAAAGGCCATGCGGCCGAACAGCATACCATCGCACAGGCCCTGCTCGACCGCGCCTGCGCTGAACAGATCTGCATAGGCTCGCAGGTAAGTAGGTGCAGATGCCCAAACCGTCATTTCGGGCACGGCCTTTTTCACTGCGCCGATGCCGTGGATCATGCGGGACAGGCCGACAAACGGGTGTTCGTCCGGTTCATACTTGCCAAAGTCGAAGGGGCGGGTCACATGGGTCGTGGCGTAGGGGTTGCCCATCGTCAGGTTCACCATATCCAGCCCCAGCTCGTTGTGCAGCTCATGCACAAGGCGGGTCGGCTCGGTCAAATCGGGCGTTGTGCCGCTCTCCGGGCTGACGCCAAAGCCCCACGGGTAGGCGTAGCCGTCGTAGATGCCAACGCGCGCCGTGACCATAAAGCTGTCGTCCTCGTACACCTTGGCGGCGCGGATGCCGTTTTTCAAAAGGCGGAAGCGGTTTTCAAAGCTGCCGCCGTACTCGCCGGGGCGGTTGTAGGCGGATGCCAGCTCTGCCAGCAGGTAGCCGTGGCAGCTCTTGATGTCCACCGCGTCAAAGCCTGCTTCCTTGGCAAGGGCGGCTGCCTCGCCGAACTTTTCTTCCAGCCCTTTCAGGTAATCGTCCGTCACGATGCAGGAATCATCCGCGGCGCGGTACTGCTCCAGCATCGGGTGTCGGTAGGCGATCATCGGGGCAGGCTTGTTGCCGGGGTTAGAGTAGCGGCCGCTGTGGTTGGCCTGCATGATCAAATACGGCGCATAGCCGTTGGCCTTGAGGCCCGCCTCCTTGACGGCGGTGGTCATCTTCTTGAACTCGTCCAGCGTGTCGCGGTTCAGCAGCAGCTGCGTCTGGGAGGAACGCCCCTCCTCCACGATGGAAATTGCCTCGAACCAGATGACCGAGCTGCCGCCGATAGCCTCGTTGACATAGCGGCGGGTGCGCCTTCGGGCGTCGAGTCCGCGCCCTCCATGGGCGCGATGCCCAGACGGTTCGGGAAGGTAATATTACGCACAGTCAGCGGCTGCGTCAGCGCGTGGGTGTCGGCTGCAAAGGGCAGGTCAACACCCAGCTCGGCGGCACGCCGCTTGACTTCTTCTAACGATTTATAGTGAAATTTTTCTTGTGGCATGGTATTACCTCTTTTCTTCGGGATGGGGCCACACTGCGACCCAATCGGCAAAGCGGACTGCAGATGTGCCGTGGACATACAGGCCCACCATAGCCCCTGTGAACCGCTTTCCGCACTGTAATCCCTCACTGGTCAGGTAGCGTGGTTCTGGGATGCTCCAAAGCGTGCGCCAGTCTGTTCCATCCTGCATAGCAAAATGTCGTTGCCCACCCGTTGCCGTAACACGCAGACGAACATTGGATGTGCCCGCAGGCAACGGTGCTCTTTGCCTTGAAACCATCTCATATCCTGCGTATTCCTCCAACAAAAGGTCCTCCGGCCCAACGCCGAATTTCAAATAGCTGTGCTCATCGTAGTAACAGGTCAGACCAGCCGTACCCGCAGCGGGGATTTCCAGTGCCGTTTCCGCAGTGAACGCGCGTTCCTGCTGGCGGACGAGAAGCAGCCCCTGCATCTTCCTGTCGCACAGGTCAAGACCATTTCCGCGCAGTGTCAGCGCATCATTTTCCACGGTAAGGTTGGCGGCATCCAACGCACGCTGGGTAACCCACTCGCACCCCTTCCAATCGGTTACGCCTACCGGAACCGCAGGCAGAGTTGCTTTGGGGAGCGGCATATTCAGCACAGAGCGCGGGCGGCGTCCATAGGCAGCCACAGGCCAGCCATCAGGCGTCCATGTCACTTCTGCAATCGAAGTTTCCCGCCCCATAGGAGCTGTGCCATCCGGATCACGGCGCAGGCAGAGGAAGCAGAGGAACCACTGTCCGTCAGCAGTTTGCAGCAGCTTGCCATGGCCGCAGTTTTGCAGATAACCGCCCGCGTCATCCTGACGCAGAATCGGGTTGTAGGGACAGTTTTCATAAGGGCCCCACACATTTTTGCTGCGTGCCGCCGAAATGCGGTGCCCCGCCCCCGTTCCCCCTTCGGCGGCCAGCAGATAGTAATACCCGCCATGCTTCATCAACTGGGGACCCTCGGTCTTGTTCTTGAGGTCACCGCCCCAGATCAGCCGTGCGGGGCCGCGCATAGCGCGGCAATCGGGCGTCAGCTCCGCCATGCGGACGCTGCGGTTGAACAGCATATAATGCCGTCCATCGTCATCGTGGAAGATGGACGGGTCTATACCGTCCTCATGAATCCATGCAGGCTCACCGTAGGGGCCTTCGGGGTGCGCGGCACTGACCACCATCTGACAGCGCCGCTCTGAATCACCCTCATTGCCACGGTAGGTAGCCGTAATAAAATAACGTTTGGACACTGCATCGTAGGATATATCGGGTGCCCAGTAGCCGCGCCCGCCTTCTGACCGCGCCACTCTGGCCCAGTCCGGGTTTGTAATGGCGTAGCCAACAGTCGTCCAGTGTACTAAATCGCGGGACTTAGAAATCGGAATACACGGAAAAAAGCTGAACGACGAGTTGACCATGTAATAGTCCTCGCCCACGCGGATCCACGATGGATCCGGATAAAAGCCGCGGCGCACAGGGTTGTGGAAGTTTCGCGCGGGATCAACGCCTGCCTTATTCGCAAGGTACGCAGCGATTTCATCAAAGCCGCCTTGCAAAGCCAAGTCCAAGGGGGTGATACCCGAGAGGTTCGCCTCCAGCGGATCCAGTGCGAGAAAGTCTGTCAGGTAAGCCACTTTTGCAAGGCTGCCCGAACGCACGGCGCAGTGCAGCAGTGTATTACCGTCCGCATCGCGCTCGCGGAAGTTCTGAACTTCATATTCAATCGCGTGCTGCAGGGTCTGCAGGTCGGCCTCAAGTGCAGTATCAAAGAGTGTCATTCTACATCTCCTACAAAAAATCGGCGCAGCCGTGCAGCCGTAGCGTGCACATGCTGCGCCGGGGTTAGTTATTTTTAGGATAGGTTGCAGTCGCCGTGAAGCTACGCGGGCGGATATGGAATCCGCCCCTACGGCATGACATTGTAGGGGGCGGCATCCCTGACGCCCCGCGGGTTATTATTTATTCCCTCTCTCAATCCCCGCTTCTTCAAAGGCGGCGCGCAGGATGCCTTTTTTATCTACATACAGAGCCTGTGTTGGGCAGACCTGGAAGCAGTAGCCGCAGCCGATGCATTTATCTGTTTTATAAGCCTTGCGGTCTTTGATTTCGATGCCCTGATGCCAGCAGACATCCTCGCAGCGGCCGCAGCCGATGCACTTGGCTCGGTCGGCGTCGGCGGTCTGATAGGCATCGGCGAGCTTATTTTGCCGTTTTTTCGTGAAGTCAGCATCCATCTGGAACAGCTTCAGGCTGTCACCGACAAGTGAATCCATGTCGGCATAACCGTTCTCGTCCATCCAGCGGTTCAGGTCGTTGATAAGCTTCTTACATGCCATCGTGCCGCCGGCACAGGCCAAAGCACCCAGCTGCACCATCTCGGAGCCTGCCATCAGGATACGGGCTGCGTTTTCGTAGTTGAAAACGCCGCCACCGCCGTAGAGAGGAATTTTCACACCTGCGGTGCGCGCCTCGGCGATGGAGTAGCACACCAACGGGGTGGCCTGCGTGCCGCCGTAGCCAGCACCGGGGCGTGCCTCGGTGCCACGCCAGTCAAGATCCATGTAATAACCCTTCCAACGGGCGGTTGGACCTGCAGCTGCAGCGCCGGCTGCCTCGGCAATTCGCATGGAGGTCAGCGCGTCGGTGGACTCGATGGCAAGTTTGGCCATGATTGGCATATTGGGTACTGTCTTTTTCATCAATTCGATGGAATGGCGGAGCAGCTGATGGTAAGCAAATGTACGGTCCTTTGCCACGGCAACGCCCGGGGTATTGAAATGCAATTCAATGGCATCCGCACCCGCGAGAGCGAGCTCCTCCGCCTGATGCGCCCAGTTTTTCTCCCAATCACCGCCCTTGACGATGTCGCTATAATGGCCGACAGACACCCACAGCTTGATGTCAGAGTCCATCTCCTTCTTGATTTTGTGAACTTCCTCACAATATTTTTCCAGCGTGTCGACACTGTCTGGGATTTGACGGCCGACAGCATGGCTGTGGATGGCCATTTCTCCGCCGAACATTGCCTTGGAGTCCGGACCGATAAAGCTGCCGCCGCCCGAACCGTGGCCATAGTTGCGCAACACTATGGCACCGGGCCGCATTTTGGCGCTCTTCAAGACATTCAGCGCCCCCTGCGTTGCGGGGCTCGATGCCACAACGAAGGGATTGATCATATCAAATTTCTTTACATATAAATCTGCCATTTCGCTTTTCTCCTATTCAGTTCATCGCCGTTTCCTGCAAAAGCCGCTTCCATTGAGCGGCATCTTCCAGAAACTGCTCCTCGGTGTTGTCCAACACAAATTCCAGCAGACCGTAGCGTTTTTCGTTGCGGTTGACATGCTGTAAGTACCGCCGCCATTCGTCAAGACCTTCCGCAAACGGGCGACGCTTGCCTTCCAGCCAGTAGTAGACATGCAGGTTGAGCAGACGGCCGCGGGCTTCGAGCATATCCAGCCCCGCACACCGCTCGTCCATATTCAGTGCCACGGTAGGCTGCCACAGACAGTAGAGATTATCTGCGGCGGCTTCATCCAAAAAGGACAGGCCTGATTCATTCGTATCGGTGACGGTGTTTTTGTGCCATTCCAAAGCAACCTTGATCCCTTCCGATGCCGCCATATCACTGACGGTCTTTGCCTCGGCCGCCAGCTCCTTGCGTGTGTCTGCCTCCAGCTCTGCCGATGCTGTACCGCCGCCCCAGATGCGAATGAGCGGGGCGCCCAGTGCCGCAGCGCTCTGCAGCGTGGGCAAAAAATCTTTGGCAGGATCGCTGTTTTGCCCTAAGCGATAGTAGGAGCCGTAGGCCGCAATCTCGGCGCCCTGCGCAAGAGTCCGTTCCCGCAGGTCACGGGCCAGCGCGGTATCCCCCGCCGGGATGTGCCAGTTTTCCGACCATTCCACCGCATGAAGATCGGCTTTTTGCAGCGCCGCCAGCACAAAATCGGGGCTTTCTGCTTTAAATGTTGCCGATACCAGTCCCGGTATGATCATACCGCGCACCTCCCTTTACAGTGCCAGCACCTGCTGCCAGATCGCATCCTCGACAGGGACACCATTCTCCATATTGTCGCTGCGGACCTCGGCCATGTGCGCACCGGGGAAATGAACCGGGCGGCCCTCTTCCACAGGGGTAGAGGTCTCCATATCGCGCAATGTTGCCTCAACATTGGCAGCGATATTCTCCTTGTCGGGCAGGCTATCCAAGTCGATGCAGATAAACACCTGACTCAGTTCGGTTTCCAGCGGCAGCTCACCGACCTGACGGGTCGTGCGGCCACCCGCCAGCGCAGCCGCGATAAGATCAAGCGCCAGACTCAGGCCGGAGCCTTTCCAATAGCCAATGGGGTAACTCTCATGTGTTTCAAGGATCTCGGCAGCGTTCTTCGTGGGCTGCTGGTCCTTGTTCAGTCCTCCGTCCACAGGCAGCGGTCTGCCGCTGCGCTTATAGACTTCCAGCTTACCGTAGGAGAACATCGACATGGCCACATCCACCAATACAGGCGTATCCCCGTGGGGTATAGCCAGCGTAATGGGGTTGTTGCCAAGGCGTGCGTCACGCCCGCCCCACGGCGGCATATTGGGTACGGTGTTCGTCCAAAAAATACCGATGCAATTCTGCTCAACCGCCATCAGGCCGTAGTTGCCTGGGCGCATCCAGTGGTTGGTATTGGCCAGCGCCACACAGCCGATGGTGTTCTGCTTGGCCAACTCAATAGCCCGCTTTGTGCAGGCGTAGGCGTTCAGGTTTCCAGGGCCGTGACAGCCGTCGTAGCGTTCAAATGCGCCAAAGCTCTCCTTCAGCACAGGCTCGGCGTGGATGTCCACAATGCCGTCATGGATGCTCTTGATGAATTTCGGGAAGCGGTTCAGCCCGTGGGTGTATACACCGTCACGGCTGGCGTCTGCGTAAAGCTTGGCGGAGATCTCCGCTTTATCCTTATCAAAGCCGTATTTCAGCAGAACCCGCACAAATTCGTTATACATTTCCTCATAAGGTACGCGCATGGTAGTTTCTCCTCGTATAATAAGTTTCAAAGTTAATAATTTCAGGTATCAGCAGGCTTT
>OHQP01000387.1_pt1 | contig 17853 bp, 10 predicted proteins | sample 1578101 | NCBI WGS metagenome assembly OHQP01 (sample SAMEA3879569, study PRJEB24766) | human gut metagenome | biome: human-associated habitat; feature: feces | place: USA | collected 1985/1987 | reverse complement strand
ATTGATGGTCAGACGATATTTACCTGTTCCGGGAGGGATAATATTGTCACCTTCGTTATGGCCAAGCATACCGTTTTCTTTAGACCTTAAATTATTGCCCCAATCATCGTCAATGAGTATTTGCATTCCCCATCCCACTTCTGAAATGTTCAATTCGGCAGTCCAGACTTTTGCCTCCGAATCATAGGACATTTCGCTCATCAGATCGTGATCTCCTCGCACCACCAAAGAACTAATTGCTTTACATTCCCATGTATTGGCAGGCAGGCTGACCGAATAGTAACAAAGCCCTTCTTTGCCTTCCTGTTCCCATAGGTTGTATGAATTTCCTGCAGAGCTCAGTTCAAGCGGAGAATTTGGAACTGACCCATACACAGTCTCTCGCCCTACAGTAGCAAGCTTGAAGTTCTCCCATGCGGAGGTGTAATAAAAACCGGTGTATATGCCGTTCAAGCTCTGCGAGAAAAAGCGGCACTTTATATTATTCCAATTATCCGGTTCTATCATTTCCAAGTAAGGTTCATAGGCCACGGCAGGTTCTTCGTTTACGACATAGGTGGCTGTGGGTTGCTCGCTTGACATATTGAAAGTCACCGTCCAATTACCGGATTCAGGTATGGTCAGTATTTGACCAAAGTCAATGGGTTGTCCTTCCACCCCACTCTCATTAGCCATATTGTAGAGGGTGGTTGTGGCTTTTGCAGAGAATGTTTCTGCTCCATCAGTCGACACGTTAACCGTCCAAGAGTTGGTAGATTGTTTGAAATTCATGTCCGTACTTGTACCCGAAGCGGAAGTGAGTTCCATGCTGCCCAGGTGTTCAGCAGTCCATTCTTTCGTATTCGTATCAGCCGTCAAGCGGTATGAACCCGTATTACCAGGAAACCAGAGATTGTAGAAAGTCACCTGATCCGTACTCATATTAAATGCGGAACCGGGTACACTTCCCCATAAGGTGTTATCTCGTTCCATCAAATAGAAATTCATCCAACTGGAAGCAGCGATATAGCCTCTGTAAGTACCGTTCTCTTCCGGTGAGTATATGGAAGCCAACACTGTCTCACGGTCAGTTGCCAGTACATCCATTCGGTTGAATCGGATACCATAAGGCGTTACATTGATGATGACAGGATTACTGTATTCACTTTCCGAATTGGGTGCAATGACATATTGCACACGTACATATAGCGATGCTGATTGCCATGGTTCGTATCCCAGCTTGATGAGCATGGGATTCAGCATGCCCTCAGTGAAGGTGATTGTCTGTTTTTCCACCAGTTGTGATGCGGTGGTCGTAAAATCCGGGGTGGCAGATAATTCCAGGTACTGTTGTACACTCTTGTCCGGCACTTGATAGTCGGGTTATCTACTGTAAGCTGATAACTTCCCCAGGAGAACATTATCGCCTCCTTCTCTTCGTCCAGTCCTTCCATCACAACTTCATTCGTTGATGCGGTAAGTGTTTTGGATTCCAAACCATAAAAGCCTTCGAGCTTCGGCGTTTCAATATCCGTCTCGCAAGAAATCAGTCCTCCTGCCATGACGGTTGCAAGTATAAATTTATTTATAGTTTTCATTTGGATGCTGCTTTTTAATAATCTTGTTTCATGTTCGGATTGGCGGTCTGTTCGGCATACGGGATGGGATAGACATTGTATTTACTGTCTACAGCCACTCCATCGGGTTGTCCGCCTTTAAAATCCCAAAGGTATTTGTCTGTCGTAAAGTAATCGAATCGAACCAAATCTGTACGTCTGACCATTTCTATCGCCAATTCGCGTGCTCGCTCATCAATGATAAAATCCAGTGTGAGGTCATTTGCCTGAATGTTGCCACTTGAGTTACCGTATGCACGTTCGCGAACTTCGTTTACATAACCTAATGCTTCAGATTTCGTTATTCCGGCTGCTCCGCGCAAATAGCATTCAGCAAGCATCAGGTAAACATCGGCCAAACGGATAATGGGCAAATCTGTGCATACGCCGTCTGTAGCCACTTCGGGTGCCCGACCTTCATCCGTCAGGTTGTTCCATTTTTTATAGAAATAACCTACTGTTCCATCCCCCACATTCGTGATTTTCGGTTCGCGGTCTGTGGTATAAAACAGATTACGCCCATCATTCTCCTCAAACTTGGCAGGAATCTGACTACGGCAACGCATCATTTCCCAACTCTGAGTAGGAATACCCAATTCTGCGCCGCAAGCACTATGGGTTTGCGCACAAACAATATAGGTACTGGCTCCCCACGATACACTCTGCACATTGTCTACGGCAAATGCAAAAAGGATTTCACCAGTACATTTGTGGTTGTCCGCCCCAAACAAACGGGTGAATTTGGGCTCCAAAGTGTCGTAGCCCAGTCCTATAACGGCTTTGCAGACACGTACACAATCCCCATAGTGGTCACCACATCCGTAAGCTTCAGCATTGAGGTAGATGCGAGCCAAAATGCCGTAGGCGGCGGCAGCACCGGCGCGTGGATAAGCAGGATGCGGAGGCAAGAGTTCAGCCACCTCTTCAAGCTCTGCTGTGATATAGTCAAATATTTGTTCTGCCGTGTACTTGGGCGGTAGAGATGTCCCTACAGGGAAGTTTTCGTCTACAAAGGGAACGTCGCGGAAGAGATCCAATACATGTGAATAGGCCAAGGCACGCAGGAAGCGTGCTTCGCTTCTCATTTGGCGAAGTTCTGTCTGTTCGGCTTCACTGAACTTAGCCAAGTTGTCGTCACTTGCATTACGTATGAACTCGTTGCATAATGCTATAGAATAGTATATGCGATAATATGTATCATATACCCAAACATCATTGGAGTCCCATGACAAGTATGTCAGTCCGGTCTGATTGTCAGCAGCGAAAGAAATCATAGCAGCTTCGTCCGTTCCTAGTTCTTGCATATTGAAGTAGCAACGCATGTAGTCGAAGCCACGGCTACCACTGATGTCTGTGTTGCCACCACCCTTATCTTGACCAGCCATGACATACGATCCATAAAGCTTGGCCAGCACTTGTTCGTAATTCTGCACCGAAGTATATACATCTTTCGGGGTTTGCTCGATATGCGGATACTGATTGAGATCGCCCATACAACCACTCATGGCAGTAGTCAGCATGAATGCAGTCAGCATTTTTGTGATATTTCTTATAATTTTCATTGTAAATGGTCTTTTAAATCAGTTAATCTGTGAATTTATCAGAAGTCGACACCTACTGAAAGAGAGAAAGTGCGTGGACGCGGATAGAATGAATTATCACATCCGTTAGGTACTTCAGGGTCCACACCACTGTATTTAGTAAGCGTAAACACATTCTGTATCATTGCACCAACATATAGATTGCTGCACCAATCGGAGATTTTACCGAATGTGTAGCGAAGCGAGATGTTATCCATTTTGAGGAACGAAGCATTCTCCAAGTAATAGTCAGACAAGCGTTGACGGTGTTGGAAACCGGTTTTCAGATAGCTTGCATTGAGGTTGTTGAGCTGGTATGTGTTGTAACTCACCGTTTCCCATGCGCCCATACTCATGGCATTTCCGTTGTAGACATAATTGCCTATGTTGGCACGCAGGCTGAAGCCAAGTGTCCATTTTTTCCATTGCAGATTGGTACTGAAGCCCAAAATCCAGTCCGGGGTGGGTGACTTGCAGCGGTAACGGTCGTTGTTGTCTATCACTCCATCATCATTGGTGTCAGCATACATGCCCTCAATCGGTTTACCGTTGTTGTCGTACAGTTGATGGTAGAGGTAAAACATATAGGGCTCATAGCCTTCGGAAAGCACCTGTATGGCATAAGAATCGAACGTCGGACCTACGAGAGTATTTACGGTTGCCGTTCCGGGGGCGAGTGACAAGTTCTTTACTTTCATACTTTGCCAAGTAGCATTGAAGCTGACATCCCAAGTAAAGTCTTTTGTGGTGACGGGTGTGGCATTGAGGGTAAATTCCAGACCTTGGCTGTCCACGTTACCCACATTGGTAGTCATACGAGAATTGAAGTTGGCTCCAGCAGGAACTGGCACCTCAGCCAGCAGGTCTTTGGTTTTTCGTGTATAGTAATCAAAGCTACCGCTTAGGCGGTTGTCTAACACACTAAAGTCAAAACCGTAGTTCCATGAGGTCGTGGTTTCCCACTTCAGGTTGCTAATGTATCCTTGTGGACGAAGCATGGGGATATAGTCTTTTCCCATTAGATAATATGCACCAGGGGTGCTTGTATTGTACACCGGCATATAACCATAATTGTTGCCTATTTCTTGCTGACCGGTGACACCATAGCTCACGCGTAGTTTCAAGCTGTTTAGCCAAGATATGCCTTTCATAAACCCTTCCTCATTCAGTCTCCAACCGATACCTACGGATGGAAAATATCCCCAACGGTCATCGGGAGAGAAACGGGATGTGCCGTCAGTACGCATGGTGACGTTCAGCAGATAGCGGTTGTCGAATGAGTAGTTCAAGCGTCCGTAGTAGGAAATCAGTAAGTGACGTTGGTCAGTAGGGGCAGTTGTCCCCTGCTTTTCACCAAACACATTAAACGAGTCATAGCCAACGGTCTTGGCTACCCATGACTGATAGTCGTAACCTGCTGTAACATCAATATTGCTCTTGATGCTTTCCACGTTCTTATTATAATTGAGGTAGCCCGTAAACAGCTTGTTCGTATTGGTCTGCGGGCCATACTTGTTGTTTGAGCCACCTACCTGGTAGTTCATACCCACACCGTCAGGACAGTAGTAGATACCATAGCCCTCAGCATAATCCAAGCCAAGCGAGATATGGGCTTTCAGGTCAGGCAGGAAGTGGAATTTGTAGTCAATGTCGAAGTTTCCGATGACGCGCTTTACTTCGCCTTGGTGATCCAAGTAATCCAACAAGCCTACAGGATTGAGCGTAGCGTCAGGCACACCACCCGGACTGACGGACTCGAAGTATCCTCCGAACCTGTCATTACCAGAGTAAACAGGAACGGTAGGGTTGAATGAAGCCGCATTATAGATGGCTCCGGTATCGGCAAAACGGGTTTCGCTGACCGACCCCTTGGCATTGAGCGTCAGGCGCAGATGATTATCAAAGAACGAAGGATTAACTACTACGCTACCGGTGTAACGTTCCAGCTTGTCTGAGCGCAATATACCGGCTTGGTTCAGATACCCCACCGACACGCGGAAGGGCAGGAAACCCGCTTTGCCGGACACGCTTACATTGTTGTCTGTGGCAAAGGCTGAATGAAAGATTTCATTTGTCCAGTTCGTATCAGTCGTGCCTAACAAGGATTTCTGAGTGTCAGAACCTTGTTCATTGATGACAGCACGGAACTGGCCAGCACTAAGCACATCAGACGTTTGCGTCTTTACTGATAAGGAGTTGTTAGTCGAGAAACTGACTTTCAGACGGTCGCCACTTCCCTTCTTAGTCGTGATGAGCAATACACCATTGGATGCACGCGAGCCGTAAATGGCCGTGGACGAGGCATCTTTCAGTACGGTCATGCTCTCGATGTCTGACGGGTTTATCATACTCATGAAGTTGCCGCTTCCGGTGATTCCACCGTTTTCCAAGGGTACACCGTCCACTACAATCAACGGATCGTTGGATGCATTCAGAGATGCACCTCCACGGATACGGATGCTGCTTCCGGCAGACGGCGAACCGCCCGAACTCATAATCTGTACACCTGAAACTTTTCCGTTGATGAGCTGTTCGGGCGAATTGATGGTACCTCCATTGAAATCGTCTGCTTTCATTGTGCTGACCGAACCGGTCAGGTCGCTCTTGCGTGTCACACCATAACCTACCACAACTACCTCTTGCAATAGTTGGTTATCGGATTTCAGTTGTACCCGAATGGGCTCCGAGGTAATGTCTACGGTCTGCGTAACGTAGCCTACATAAGAAATGGTCAGTTGTTTCACTTCAGCCGGAACTTGTAACGTAAAGTTTCCATCAATATCGGTGATGGTTCCCATAGAAGTGTTAATGGCTTTGACGGTGGCTCCGATAACGGATTCCCCCAATTCATCAATGACGGTGCCCGTAATCGTCTTTTGGGTCTGAGCATATACCGATGCGGGCAAAAGCAGGAAGGCGAGTATCAATCTCGCTAATCATATCTTTACATCGATTGCTCCTTGAACATTAATCATAGGTTTACATGGTATTAAATTAATAAGTAAGTATGTTCGGACAGATGCATTTCAAATAATGATATGCCGGGGTTGGCAGAACGCTAATTTCGCTTTGCCATGGGTAAAGGTATGTGGTTTCGGGAAAAGGGATAATCTATTTTCGGACAAAAGATGCCACACTTCGGACAAGACGCTTCATGGATGCCCTTTTTGCGCACTTTTGTCCGAAATCAGATAACAGATTAATCCTCTTGTGGATATTGGCTTGGCTTTACGCCGAAATGCTCTTGAAAACATTTTGAGAAATAGGACGATGACCGGAAACCTACCATATAGCAGACTTCGGACACAGTGAAGCGTTTCTGACTTAACAGCATGGCTGCTTTCTGCAACCTCACGCTGCGGATGTAGTCCAACGGTCCCATACCAAGGTATTTCTTGATAAGTCGGTAAAGCTGCTTATTGGGAATACCGCTCTTCTCACAGACCATGTTGACGTTCAAGTCGGGATCAGATATATTGTCTTCGATGATTTGGGATATGCGTGACAGCTGCTTCTCTGCGACCGATTCTGCTTCTATCGGCTTGGTCTCAGTGATAGCTTCTATGCGGATGGATTCTTGCAGCTTGGTGCGTATCTGTAACAGGTGTTCTATCCTGCCAAGCAACATGGATGGCACAAATGGTTTTTCCATGAAGATGTCTACACCCGATTTGATGCTCTCGTTCTCTGTCTCGTTGTCAGACTGGGCGGTCAGCATGATAATGGGTATATTGGCCAGATGAGGATTCTGTTTCAGACGCTTAATCATTTCCATTCCGTTCATCACGGGCATCAGCTCGTCCGAGATGATGAGGTCAGGCAGGAAAGAAACCGCCAAGGAAAGGCCTACGCGTCCGTTCTCCGCCGTCATGCATGTATAGTCGTTCTTTAGCAGGTCATGGATAAAGCCGGATATCTGTTGGTTGTCCTCCACGATTAGAACCTTCGGCTTGTTATAGTCGGTCTGGACTGTATCGGATTCTGCTTGTTCCACCAAGACTTTCTCCGCCAATGGCATGGTAATGACAAAAGAGGTACCTTGTCCTTTCTCGCTGTGCAACTGGATTTGTCCGTTCATCAGTTCGATGTACTTCTTTACCAGATACAGTCCGACACCGGTACCTTCGCGTTTCTTCGAGGTGGAGGGAGCGCGGAACATCCTCTGGAAAACCAATGGCTGATCCATTTCAGCAATGCCCATACCGTCATCCGACACAACTATGCGGATATTTCGATCATCCAGGTTGATACCGCACGAGATAGTGGCATTGTCTTCCGAATACTTGCAGGCATTAGAGAGCAGGTTATTGAGTATGGACTCCAATTTGACGACATCCGCCTCTATGGAAAACTGGGGCACGGAGGAATAGAACACGAACTTCTGCTGTGGATGAGTATCTTTGAAAGTCTCAAAGATACTCCTGCAGAAGTCCACTACATTGAAAGTGGAGAGAATCAATCCGTCTTCTTCACCATTCTCCAGCCGGTTAATCTCTAGCGTGCGGTGTATCAAGCTATTCATACTAACAGCACTTTCATAGACAGCGCTCAGGGTTTTCCGCATCTCATCGTCCTTCACCCGTTCTTTTAATAGGCTCACCGGTCCCATAATCATAGAAAGCGGTGTCTTCAAGTCGTGGGATATGTTGGAAAGGAACGTCAGCTTCCGTTCCACTACTTCCAACGATTTCCGCCGGTCTTTTTCCAAGAGTAACCGGATATTGCGCCGGCGCATATACCATATTATGTATACCATTATGAAAAGAATCACAAAGGCATACAGACAGAATGCCCACCACGACAATGGCCAGGGGGCCTGTACGTGCAGTGGCACGGCATACGTAGGACTCAGAGCCCCGACAGATTTCAAGAGGATGAAATAGTCTCCCATCTTCAATTCAGATAGGGATATCGTGTTAAAGTCCTCCGGCATGATAATCCATTTCCCGATGGTATCCGTTTGAGAACGTGTCAGCTTGTAGTAATACCTCTGCGCAGTGCCCGGAGTATAGTCAAGATTGCTGATGGAGAGGGTCAGGTTGCCGTGACTGGGGATGGTTATCCCATCTTCTCCGGGAACCAGTCGGGACAGATTGAACGCTCCTTCACCCATATTTGCCAAGACCATCTTGATGCCCCCTTTGTTTGCTTCATTGTTCAGCATTTGAGGAATCACTTCCACTATTTCATCATTCCCTCCAAGATATACCTTCTGTGTTATGGGGTCTATATTGATGGCTTTGTATGATTTTTGCGGTATGGGCAATAGATGCGCTTCCAAATGTTCTCCATCGATGTTCCACACATTGGACACGGTAGAAATCCACACGCCATTCCCGACTTTCTCCATTGCCAGCACACTCTCGTCGCTATCTGTCCTGGGAAAGCGAACTATGCTGTGGAAGCCATCCTTGCCGAATACTACTGCTCCGCCCTTGAAAGCGCACCACAACCTGCCCCGGCTGTCGAGGGTGAGCAGGTTGGGTTGGCATCCTGTCATCGTTGTTATGGGATGCCTCGTCACACGACCGTCAGGTTTTACCTCTGTTACGATATCATCGTTGAAGCAGAGTATCCATATATTGCCTGACTCATCTTTGATGACTTTATTTACCAAATTATTGTTTAGTTGAAGCTCATATCCTTTAAAGTGAGGGGAGCTGATATTGGTGGACTGGTCGGCTACGATGATACCTCCCGGAACATTGAATTTGGCTTTGCTCACGTAGTGCAGACCGCCAAGATAGCTGCCAATGATGAAATAATCTCCATCTTCTTCTATCGCATACACCCAGTTTGCAATGTGTTTTCCTTCCTTGTCTACTACATGAAACACATCGAAATTCTGCGCTTTTGCATTGTATCGGTTAAGACCACCATCCGTAGCAAACCATATATTCCCTTCAGCATCTTCCTTGATGGCCCGGATATGGTTATGGGAAAGGGCATGAGGGCTGTTCGAAGCCTTATACCACTTGGCCTTCGTACCTGTTTCCAGTTTTATAATGCCATTTGTGCCGTTGATCCACAGTCTTCCACGGCTGTCTCTGTAAATGGAGTGTATGTCGTTACCTTCACCGGTATTGGTAAGGGTACTTAGCCAAATGGTTCGTATGGCATTCGAATTGGCTGCAATGGAGAACCCGACCTCGTGCCCAACCCATACATTGTTCGACTTATCCGAGGATATGCACCATATCTCGTTGTTTGACAGTGACTGTTGCTGACGGGAGTCGTGTACATATTGCTTAACGCCATTTGCTTGTAGATGAAACACTCCGCTGTCAGTGCCGACAAGGATGCTTCCGTCTTCCGACTGTGCCAAGCACTTGATGTTAAAGCCATTCAGCCCTGACACTTCATCACAGTAATCTTTCGCCGGGGTGTAGCGATATAGGTGACCTTCAGTCCCTATATATATAGTGCCTTGGTCGGAAGATTCGAGCAGACAGTTGACAAAGAGATTTGTCGTATGCCATTTTTTGTTTATAAGGTCAACTTCCTTGAAGGTTTGTTCCATTGAGTCCCATCGTGCAATTCCGTTGTATGTACCTGCATACAAGATTCCCCGGCTGTCCCTAAGAATAGAGTAGACAGATTTGTGCGGCAGACCTTGAGAGACTTTTTTTGTCTCACGGCTTTTAAGGTTATACGTATACATGCCATATATGCCTCCCATCCATAGTTCATCACCTATTCGCAGCAGACATCTGACTTCTCGGATGGAATCTTTGGGCGTGACATAATGAAAATCGTTCGTTCTGGAAGTGTACTTCATAACCCCTCTGTTCGTTCCCAATAGTAAGGTTCCATCGTCCCCAATAATGGAGTATACTTTGTTGCGCGAAATCTCATCTTCGCTCACGGCATGGGTCGTCACTCCGTCATAAAAGAACAGACCATTGTTCGTCCCCAACCATGCTATATTGTTGCTGTCCATGAAGATGCTATATACGGACATGCGTTTCCCGGACACAGAAGTATTCTTCCAGGAAAAATCAGCTTCTAAAAGTGGAGTGATGGCGGCGCAGTCCATTGTTATACATAACAGAGCTACCAATGCCATCAGTTTTGCCCCAAATACGTATCTACTTATTTTCATCTTCAGTCCGTATATCAAATATTATTATCCAAGAAACTATTCTGCAAATTAACCAAACGATGCTATTATTTCCAAAATTTCTTTTACGCTTCCATAGAGCTTCGATTACTACAGTATTATCAAGGTAAACTTTCACCGCAGCAAATTTACAACTTTTGGAACAAATATCCGCTTATCGCTATATTATTTCGTGCAATTCTTTCATTTGATCTACTCAGAATCGGTGGCTAGACAGCCCATATTCGTTGCATAGAAACATATGGAACAAAGGCCATCGCCCCTTATGGAAAAAACAGAAGAAACCTATGGGAAAAGCCACTCATTCCGATGGAAAAGATTATCTTTGCCCTGAAGATGTATATCTTCAAGCTAAAGATGTACATCTTCAGCCTGAATACTTATATCTTCAACCTGAATATATACCTTTCTCCATACTCCGGGCATCCTTGTCACCAGGGCAAGGCCACTTTGAAGCCAAGGGGAAGCATCCTTATCATCAACAGCTGCCACAAGCGGCATTAACAACCTTCAGAAGCAATGGCTGAATATCAAATGCAGGAATCGAACCTGCCAAACGAAGAAGGAAAAACGACCTTCTATCCACGCATGAAACTGTGGAACCAAGTAGACCTGGAGTATCTTGCCAACAACATCAACTACGCCAGCACGTTCACCCCGGGCGACATCATGGGGCTGGTGCGTTCGCTCACCCAGGAAATTGCCCGCCAGATGGCACAAGGAAATTCCGTCAAGGTAGACGGCCTGGGCATCTTCACCCCTTCGCTGGGCTTGCGCCAAGGAAAAGAACGCGAAACCGGAGAGGAAGGGAGCCGGAAACGGAACTCGATGAGCATCTGCATAGACAACATCAATTTCCGTGCAGACAAGCAATTCATCGAAGAAACCGGAAGGCGCTGCATACTGAACCGCTCGAAGCTGAAACCTTCGCGCTCCTCGCAAAAGTTCACCCCGGAACAGCGGCTGAAACTGGCGCAGAAGTTCCTGGAAGAGAATCCCTACATGCAGGTGGCCGACTATTGCCGGCTGACGGGCCTGCTGCGAGACAGCGCCGCCAAAGAGCTGAGACAATGGGCCACACAACCGGAAGCCGGTATCGCAACCCGCGGAAGGGCAGCACACAAGGTGTACGTCAGAAGGAAAGAAACCGTCACCCCTTGAGGTTTCGATTATTATCGGTATCTTTGCACACCGATAGCTAACGGGATGACTTGTCAACTCGTTAACCCGTCAAACCCGTCAACTAAAAAGAAAAACAGATATGGCAAAAGAAAAAATCATCCTTACGGGCGACCGCCCCACAGGACGCCTGCACATAGGACACTATGTAGGCTCATTGAGAAGAAGAGTGGAACTGCAAAACTCCGGCTTGTACGACAAGATTTTCATCTTCATCGCCGATGCGCAAGCGTTGACGGACAATATGGAGAATCCGGAAAAGGTGCGCCAGAACGTCATCGAGGTGGCACTGGACTACCTGGCGTGCGGACTGGACCCGACGAAGAGCACCATCTTCATCCAATCGCAGATACCGGAACTCTGCGAGCTGACCTTCTACTACATGGACCTGGTGACCGTGAGCCGCCTGCAACGCAACCCGACGGTAAAGACCGAAATCCAGATGCGTAACTTCGAGACAAGCATCCCCGTAGGTTTCTTCACCTACCCCATCAGCCAGGCAGCGGACATTACCGCTTTCCGTGCCACCACCGTGCCCGTGGGCGAAGACCAGGAACCGATGATTGAACAAGCTCGTGAAATCGTACGCCGTTTCAACTATATATATGGTGAAACCCTCGTGGAACCGGAAATCCTGTTGCCCGACAATGCCGCCTGCCTGCGCCTGCCGGGAACGGACGGCAAAGCCAAGATGAGCAAGAGCCTCGGCAACTGTATCTATCTTTCGGACTCTGCCGACGAAGTGCAGAAGAAAGTGAAGAGCATGTATACCGACCCCGACCACCTGCGTGTGCAAGACCCCGGAAAATTGGAAGGCAACACCGTATTCACTTACCTGGACGCTTTCTGCCGCCCGGAACACTTCGGACTCTATCTGCCCGAATATCCGAATCTGGACGAACTGAAAGCCCACTATCAGCGCGGTGGTCTAGGCGATATGAAAGTGAAGAAGTTCCTCAACGAAATTATGCAGGAGACACTGGAGCCTATCCGCAACCGCCGCAAGGAGTTTGAAAAAGACATCCCTGCCATCTACGACATGCTGAAGAAAGGTTGCGAAACTGCCAGAGAAACTGCCGCCGCAACTTTGGATGATGTACGCAAGGCAATGAAAATAAACTACTTTGATGATGCGGAACTGATTGCAGAGCAAATAAAGAAATTCGGAGGGGAATAAGGGAAGAACACATAAGTTAATAAGAAAAGGGGCATGCGTCACGGTAACGCATGCCCCTCTTTTTTTGTAGCTAGTAACTTGTAGCTTATTTCTTTTATCCCGTCTCCTAGTTGGCTGATTTCACCAACACTACACGGTTCAGAATCGGTTGTCCGAACTTGTCGACACCACCACCGGCATCTACCTTCAGGCGGTCAGCAGGGATTCCGTATTGTTTTACCAATACATCAACCACGGCTTGTGCACGCTTCAAACTCAACTCTTTATTGAATGCCGGTGTACCGGTTGCAGAGTCAGCATATCCGTTTACGGTGTAAGTGGCGTTCGGGAATTGCTTCATCTGATCTGCCAGATAAGACAAGTTCATTGCTTCACGCGGAGAAACTTCTGCAGAGCCAATCTTGAAGAATACAGTACGCGGTGCAATGTCCGGATCGGGAACAATCACTTCCGTTTCTGTAACTTCGGCCACCGGCTGGTTCTGTGCGGCAACCAGTGCATTCTGCAACTGTTGGTTGGCAGCTCCCATCTCTGCAAGCTGCGCCTGCATGGCAGCCAGCTCTACCTGAGAAATCAACTGGGGCATCGGGCGACGGAATCCACGGGCGGGGAAACGGTATGTCAACCCCACCGTTGCACTCAGCACGCCATCATATCCATGATCGCCGCCAACTTCGCCATCGAACTTGTCTTCAACGCCCATTGCGCTCAGCTCCAGGTTAATATCTATCGCATTCGAAATACGGAAGCGGTTAATGATACCTGCGTTTACGGACAAAGCTTCGCGATGAGGCTTTGTGTAGTTGTGAGTGAACCCCGCACCTACATAAGGAATGATTTCATACACACGGTGCTGGTTGTATCCTCCAAACAGCGCATTCAGATTGAACATCACATCTCCGTGCAGATTCATATAGTCGAAACGCTGTTTGTAGTAGCCGTCATCCATCTGAGTGCCTTTCACGTAGTCAGCACCTGCATCATACGTATATCCTCTTGCCTGAAGGCCGCTATATTGCAGACGTACTCCCAGTCCCGGGGTGAACCATTTGCCGATGGCAAAATTCAGCGTCGGACTGATACGCTTGCCAAAACTTCCTGCCTTATCATTATCTCCAAAAGTTGCTTCGGCACCACCGCCTATAGAGAAAAACCAGTTACTCCAGAACGGATTAGTGATTACCTGATATTTATCCTGAACTTGGATAACTCCAAATTCTTCCACAACTTCAGTCTTTTGCTGCGCCATGGCAACAGAAGACACACCGGCTAAGGCCAGTAACATTAGAATCTTTTTCATATACCTTAAAATAGTTAAGTGGTTAATTAAATCCTTTATCATTCAAACTGTCTAATTAACGCCAACAGAACTAAAAGGTTCTGAATATTTGTACTTTTTTTGCCTTGATGCAAAAGAAAGCACTCTCCCTTATTTGGAGAAAAGCTTTTCTATGTCGTCTTCTTTAATGGTCGCCAGCACCGTCTTTCCGTCCGGAGTATAATTCGGGGATGGGCATGCAAACAGATTGTCCACGAGATTGGACATTTCCTCGTTGCTCAGCACTTGTCCGTAGACGATGGCCGCAGCACGCGCCAAGGTCGATGCAAGAATTGTCTGTACCTCTTCCTTAACGTCATTTCCTTTTTCCATAGCAGTATGTACCATATTCCGGACCAATTCTACCGGGTTCAACCCCTCTATGCCCGAAGGTATGCCGTTGATGGCATAGCTGCCGCCACCCAGCGGGCTCAAATCGAAGCCTACTGCCGACAAATCTTCCAATATACCGTCCAGCACGGCAGCTTCCGAAGCCGGCAACTGGATAATCTCCGGAAACAATACCCCCTGCGATACCCCTTGTTTCTGTCGAATCTGACTCATATAGCGGTCGAACAATACCCGGACATGCGCCCGGTGCTGGTCTATCAGCATCAGACCCGATTTAACGGAAGTCAGAATAAAACGTCCCTTGAACTGGAAGTGTTGCGCTCCTTTCTCTACCGTTGCCTCATTGCCGTAGAAAGAGGCGCTTGCCCCGGAAGGAACCGTTTCCTGGAAATAAGGAACCCTCTCCTCCTCTCTTGGAGCCGTACCGGTAACCGTATCCTCTACAAAAGGCTCTTCCTCCATCGGCTCGTTCATCCTGCTGGCTTTTTCCAAACCGGAATAAAGCCCCTCCCACTCCACTTTGGGGCGCGAATAATTGCCACCGCCTCCATAGGAAGAAGCGGAAGACGTCTTGAAGGGATTGAAATCCGTGTTATAGTGTACCTTCGGAGGCTCTATCGGACGAGCCTGCTCGAATGCAGGAATATCCGGCATGTCCTCGGTATCAAAATCGATAGTAGGTATAGCGCTAAACTTGCCTAAGGATTCCTTGACCGCAGCCGACAGAATCTGCCAGATAGCCTGCTCATTCTCGAACTTAATCTCCGTCTTCGTCGGATGGATGTTCACATCGATATTGGCAGGGTCTACCTCGAAATAAATAAAGTAGGAGATCTGCTCACCGGCAGGAATCAGCTGCTCATAAGCGTCCATCACTGCTTTGTGGAAATAGGGGTGACGCATATAGCGCCCGTTCACAAAAAAGTATTGGTGCGCTCCTTTCTTGCGCGACGTTTCCGGCTTGGCTACAAAACCGGAAATCTTTATCATGGTCGTATTGACGTCGACGGACAGCAACTGCTGATTCAGCTTCTTTCCGAAGACTGCCATGATGCGTTGCCGCAAAGGCATTACCGGAAGATTGAACAATTCCGTATCATTACTATACAGATAGAAGGCTACCTCAGGATGCACCAACGCTATACGCTCGAATTCCGTAAGGATGTTGCTCAACTCCGTAGAGTTCGCTTTCAGGAATTTGCGCCGGGCAGGAATATTGAAGAATAGGTTCTTGATGGAAAAATTGCTTCCCTTAGGGCAGGAAACGGCTTCCTGGCTCTCGACTTTAGAGCCGGCAATCAGCAGCCGCGTCCCCAGCTCCTCGCTGACCGGACGTGTTTTCAACTCCACTTCAGCTACCGCTGCTATAGAAGCCAACGCCTCTCCACGGAAGCCCATGGTGCGTAGGGCAAACAAATCGGCAGCCTCGCGTATCTTTGAAGTCGCATGACGTTCAAAAGAAAGGCGCGCATCCGTTTCGGACATACCCTTCCCGTCATCAATCACCTGAATGCAGGTCTTGCCCGCATCGGTAATCAGCACATGTATTTCCCCTGCTTCGGCATCAATTGCATTTTCCACCAATTCTTTCACAACAGATGCCGGACGCTGAATCACCTCTCCGGCAGCAATCTGATTGGCAACCGAATCGGGCAGCAAATGAATGATATCGCTCATGATAATGTTTAATGATTAGGGATTAATGATTAATCATTATTAAATGATTCCGTTACTGATGGCATACCACAGATAAATCAACACAGCCATGACAACAAGGATTATGCCCAAATGCATCGGCTTACGTCCGCTCTCCTTACGCCGCTTCAGGTGAGTTGTTCCTTCTATGAATTTGCCCCGTATATCCTCGGGCGAGAATTCCTTTTCCGGCAGCATACCCAGGTCACGCTTGGCGTTTTCTTCCATCTTCGCCAACTTCTCTTTCCGCTCATCCACATAGATATAGCTATGATTGAAGCCACGAGGCTTCCGCATTGCAAACATTCCCATGACGCTACTTATTATTTCGTTTAATATGCATATTCCTTGGCGAAGTTACAGGTTTCCGGTCACTTTTCTTCAATACTTCACCTGCTTTTTTAGCCCTCCACTCGAAGATGTCCTCCTTGTTGAGCGGACGGATGTAGTCGAACCAGACAAAAGAAGGCAGCTTGCTCTTATCTGGTGGAATCTGGTCCAGAGGATAGGCTGTACCGGTAGTCTTTCCAACAAAGACTCCGCGCTCCATCCTTCTCTCCTTCAAGTACATTTTCAAAAGTCCGCCTTCCGAATAGTTCATCATAATCAGCGAACTGTCCTTCTCCTCTACCGGATAATACACCACCAGTACATTGCCGTTCACCTCCACCAGACGCATGTCTCCATCTATAAAGAAAGCTTTCATCTCCTTACCGGAAACTTGGTTATAGTGAATACTGTCCTTTTTCTCTACCGTCAGGGCCTGATTGATGATATGTGCCCAGTCGATGGTACTATCGTTCATGTAAATTTTAATTTCCTCGCCCAACAACTGTTGTTCCCCGTGCCACAAGATAGGGTCGGTGTACATCGTCATGCAAGAGTCCTTGGAATTATACACTAACGAATCGCATACGGCCTGCACATCCGTGCGATAAGCACGCACCTTATGATAGGCACGCATCTCCCGGTACATGGAATCGGTATTCATATGGTAGGTAATCAGCCGCAAAGTATCACCGTGCATAAACAGACTGTCGCCCTGCGAATAGTCGATAGCTACGGCACGTTTGGTGGCAACGGCGCTTCCGGTCAGTTCGTTGTAGAAACAGTAGTCGCCAGTCAACATGTTCCGGTTGACCGTATCATTCATCTGTACATTGTCAAAAGCCTCGCCGTATCCCAAGATGCGGTCGTAGAAAAGGCTGTCACCGGTCAGTTTCTTGCCGTCGTTGGTCAGTACGGAACGGTCGAGCAGCTCTGCCTGCTCAGTAGTCGTATTGTACACGCCACGTTCGGAATAGATATGATTCTGGTCACTCACAATATCGGAGGGACCTAGAATGGTAGCAATCTTGGTAGCTGTACTATACTTCAAGGTATCCGAAGTCAAGACAAACTTCGGGTTGACCAGCTTCACGTCGTGGTTGAAGACAGCCAACTTGGTGGCAGGGCTATATTCTCCCCACTCGGAAGTCAGCACATTATCCTCGTCGGTCAGCGTACCGCCTTCGAAGTAATAACCCAAATCGTACAGACGGTCATAGTTCAAACTGTCGGTTGTCAGCACCGTATTACGATTTATCATACGTACATTCTCACGCAGCATGGCCAGCTGCGACATGCCGTCATAATACAGATAGTCTCCATAGATGAACAAGGTGTCGCCCTGCTCCATACGCACATTGCCGAATGCCTCCACAGAATTTATCTTTTCGAATATCAGCGCACTATCACAGAACATGTACATACTGTCATGCTTCATCCTCACCGAGCCGATGAGTACCTGCACGTCAGGACGCAACTGTTTGTCCGCCTGCGCCTCATCTGCGTACAAC
>OHQP01000370.1_pt1 | contig 18393 bp, 26 predicted proteins | sample 1578101 | NCBI WGS metagenome assembly OHQP01 (sample SAMEA3879569, study PRJEB24766) | human gut metagenome | biome: human-associated habitat; feature: feces | place: USA | collected 1985/1987 | reverse complement strand
TGCTTATCGCACAGGAAATCAGCAGGAGAATGAAGTCAGAGCTTGGCATCACAGTAAGTGTTGGTGTTTCTTTCAATAAGGTATTCGCAAAGCTTGGTTCAGATTATAAGAAGCCTGATGCAATCACAACTATGTATAAGAGTGAGTTTAAGCAGAAGGCTTGGGTACTTCCGGTAAGCGATTTACTATATGTCGGGAAGAGCACGAACCAGAAGCTTGCAAGATTTGGTATCAAAACCATAGGAGATCTTGCCAGGACAGATGAAGAATTGCTTAACAGCCAGCTTGGCAGGATGGGCAGCATCTTATGGTCGTTTGCCAACGGCTATGATGATTCACCGGTCAGACTGGAGAATACCCACGCTCCGGTCAAATCGGTAGGAAACAGCACAACGACACCGAAGGATATGGTATGCGATGAGGATGTAAAGATTGTTCTTTATATTCTGGCTGAGAGTGTTGCAGCAAGACTTCGTGAGAACGGATTCCGGTGCAGAGTGGTTGAGATAAGTGTCAGGGATAATGAGTTATTCTCTTTTACCCGTCAGAAAAAGATTGACCATGCAACAAACATCACCGGAGAGATAGCTGCATACGCTTATCAGTTATTTAAGGCAAACTATCACTGGAGCAGACCAATCCGCAGTGTAGGAGTACGTGGTGCAGACTTGGTGACAGATAATTACTGGGAACAGATAGATTTGTTCTCAAGTGTGGAGAAGCGTGAAAAGCAGATGAAGATGGATTTGGCAGTGGACGAGATACGAAAGAGGTTTGGATTTTACAGTGTCCAGAGAGGGCTCATGTACCGGGACAGGATTCTGTCGGCAGTCAATGCAAAAGAAGAACACACAGTACATCCACATGGATACTTTTCAGGTTAGCAACGAGAAGTGCCAGATAATCAAGGCACAGATGTGTTGTGCTTGCACATAAACATATGGGACTTGGTTATCTGATACGGCGACTGCCGTGAGCGAAATGAAGCGAAGCGGAATTGAGCTGCACTACGAGTAGCGATAGAGTAAAAAAGAGGGAGGCGGAACATGAGCGAAGCAGCAAGAATTGATCTGGTAGACAGAGCACCATTGACGGAGAAGCAGCAGAATGTGTATGAAAGCATTATGCAATATCAAAGAGTTAATGGTTATGCTCCTACTATCAGGGAGATATGCAAGATGGTAGGGGTGGCATCGACTTCAAGTGTTTATGCACATCTGAAAATATTAGAAGAAAAAGGCTATATAGCAAGGAAGATGGATGCTTCCAGAGCAATAGCAATCTTGTAAGGAAGGTGATTACATTGAGCAATAAGGTATATGTTGATGTACTTGCAGAGTTCTCAAAGGACGGACTGCTCATTCCCAAAGAGATAACATGGGAAGATGGCAGAAAGTATGAGATTACACGAGTAAAAGACAAGCGCAGAGCAGCCAGTACAAGGGCTGGCGGCGTTGGAGAGCGTTATACCTGTGTGGTAGATGGAAAGGAAATATTCCTTTTCTATGAAGATAACAATATGTGGTTTATGGAAAGAGCCGGAGCCTGATGTGATTGTGTGCTGACAGCACAATTCATATCAGTTGGCTTTAGATCAGCAAAGCCGGGGAATGTGCAGACATTCATCGGAACTCCCGGCAAAAGGCTTGCAAAGGTGATTTCCCTTTCCTTTACGAGTACAGAATTGTAGATTGATGATTTTGTATGAATAAGGAGCGAACTGAATTGAACAAAGGAAATGTTATAGAAATTAGATGTAAAAAATGCAACAAGTTAATGATGGAATACTTTGTATGCGGTGATGATTCCGCTGTGGCACTTCAGAATATTGGGATTAAGTGTGACAGATGCAAGCGAGTGATGATACTCAAGAAGTATTCCGAGGGAATGATGAAACATAATTTAGAAAGAGAGGCATTTAGAATTTAAAAAATGTGGGGAGCAAACAAGTGTGATATGCTCCCCATAGTTTATTCATTAAAATTGGCTGGAATATGGTATTGCTGAATATCCTTAGCTATTATGCTGGCTTTAGAATCATTTCCTACTTCGATTTGAGCAAGGGAATAAGATTCATTTCTAAGAAGAAGTAGCACTTTTTTTAATTCTTTTGGAGTCATTGTTGTTGTGGGATTTTGCTCAATTATGGCTTCAGGTATAACATAGTAAGGTCGTAAATGAAGATTTAAATGGTCAGCAAATTCGGTACAGAATCTGGCAATTTCAGGTACATTTTTCATTGAGTTGAGTTTATCCTCGGATATTATGATATTACTAACATTAAAAGAAAGTAATCCTAAAATATATTTATGATATTCTTGTGGAACTTCATTTTTAAAAATCACCATTTTAGATACTAAAGGAAGTTCTTGATTACCAGTAGCCGAAGTCATAATTATTGCTTCACGATAATACATAGGAGCATTGTAAAATACTTGGTGGTCAAACATAACGGTATAGTATTTTCCGTGTTCAGAGACAAAATTGATAAAAATATTATTGGTTCTAGTGATATGAACCGGGATGCCAGTTAGGTGTGAATCACAATTAATTTCTTTTCCATCTACATGAGTTGTTTGATTATGTATTATCATTTCGGCAGTAGTGTGATTATTTTTATTTGTCATTTCGATAGTACATTTGACTAAAGAGTCGTTTTTTCTTAAAGTATCTTGCTTGCAAGTATCAGCATTGGTGTCAGTAGCATATGCAGTTCGAAGCATATAACCAGTAAAAGTACCAAGATAATAAGGATCAGTAAGTGCTTGAAATGCGGAGTTATAGGAAGAATATTCTGGTAACATAGCTTGGTCTTCAGGTAAGGCAAGTACATAAGAGAGATTTACATCAAATAATTTACAGAGTATAGCTACCATAGTAACATCGATGGTTTTACTATTTAATTCTGGATTAAACATATTTTGTAATGCTGATATTGCCAGAGTTGGCAATTCTTTTTCTTCAAGTAATTTATGAAGGGAGTATGCAGTAAGCGGCTTAGAGGCACCGGTGTTGTGCTCATATTTACTTTTGGCTTCACGTAGTTTTTGCTTAATAGATTTGATGTGCTCAACGGCAGGCATTTGAACTAAACGTTTTTCAGTAGTTTTGGTCATATAATTATCTTCTCCTATACTATAGTCTTGATTAAGGTTGATTATATATTAACAAAGGTAGAAACATTAGTCAACAAGGCTATTAAAACCATTGTTATGTTAGTGCAAAGGTTGAAAATAGCAGATATAATTAATGTAAATCATACAGCAGGAGGTAATTAAATGGATATTCGGAGGATAATACGTTGTAGCTCATGTGGTCGTAAGTTAGGAATTTATTGTGGAGGTGATTTGAAGCTAGAAATTAAATGTTACAGATGTAAAAAGATATGTGTTTACAAATTTAGCTTAGAATAAGAATTTTTAATATATTATAGCCCACCTGATAAGGGCACATCGAAAGATGGAAGCACCAGAGACGCAGGGGAAACGAACAGTATTTATGATACTGGTTTCCTCGTGCGTCTTTTTTAGTGCTGTAAAGGTAATCCGACTTGTTCGTTTCCAAGGGCGGCAAGGAGGATTTATGAGCGGTAAAGCACAGGCAAGAGAAAAGGATTATGAGAGAGGATTACGAATTGCTGATAGAAGAAAGGCGATTGGATTGTCACAGGATGAGTTAGCTCATAGAGCTGGCATAGGCAGACAGGCATTGTCGGCTATTGAAAATGGTGGAGATTTTAAGACAAAGACATTAGATAGTCTGGCAATCGTACTAGGTGTATCTGTTGATTTCATTATGTATGGGGAGAATGAAGAAAAATCAGAACTGTTATCTGAGGCAATGGGTGTTCTTTCAGATATGGATGAATTGCAGATAAGACAGTGCCTTGCAATGATGAAAGCGATGAAAAGCGTGTCAGTTGAAAAGTGATTGTCGTGTTTACACGACATAATTGTCGCCTGTACACGGTCGGCAATTAGAGGGGGGCAGGTTACAATATAAATGTGCTAAGGAACAGCACACCACGAGAGTGGAGGCGCCAAAGCTCTCCAATACGAAATCGTAAAGGAGACAACAAAATGAATAAAAGAGATTTTAACGTAGTAGGAAACGAAGGTACAGATACTCAGGAGTTTGCAAAGGGTATTGCATTTGTAAAATCACGCAGAGCGGAACTCAATGTAGTCCAGATGGTCGAGAATATGCGTGATCAGGCAATGCCTAACGGAGTAATAATTAACGATGCATATTGTGACCGCTCGATAACAAGAGACTATGACAGAGAAGCACTGAATGCTTTCTTTGCAACACTTAAAGAGGAAGATTTTGAGGTTGTAGTAGTCAGAAGCCTGAATGATATCACCGATGACATTTATGATCTGGAGGAATTTGTAAAGACCATCACAGATATGGGCATATGGCTCTATTCTCTTGAAGTTGGTCCGGTGCCAATTACTGCATCTCATGCAGAGGACTTTGGATGCTAACGGAGTCCTGCGGGAGATCGATAACAGGAAATCATTCCGGTCGGGACAAACAAGTCCCGGCTGTGAAGGATTGCAGATTTACACAGACTGCATTCGGAACAGTAGTACACGATTCAAGTGGGAAGTGGCTTGGTCAGTATGAGACAGAAGGTGCAGCTGTGGAGATGTTAAGAGAAATGGCAAAGGACACTGGAGGATATAGCGATGAAATATGATGGTTATCAAGTTGGAATCGTGATTAAGTCGTTACGAATCCAAAGAAATCTTACAAAAGAAGCTCTTGCAGCGGAGCTTGGCATTAGTGAGTCAACTATCAAAAAGTATGAGAATGGAGAACGTGCATTAAGTATCACAAATCTATTTAAGATAATTGATTATTTCAAGGTAGATGCCAATACAATCCTGAATGTGGCAGAGAGTAAGAAAGAAACTTCAATAGACTCCAGGCTGGAATTAATGGATTGCAGCAAGAGGGCATATTTTCAAAAGATATTTAACGAAATGCTAGATAGTGCAGAGATGCTTGTTTCATAGGAGGTTTAGCTATGAGAAGAAAGAAAAAGACGATTGAATGTATAGAGTATCTGTCAGTAAGTGCACCATTGGATAAAGTGGATCACTTAGAGGACAAGCAAAGTAAATATATTCATGAGTATGTAAAAAATAAAGAATACATGATTGTTGGTACTGAACGCCGACATGGATTTTCACAGAATGATGTGGACAGACAGTGGCATCAGATTGTGGACAAGATTAGAAAAAAGCAGGTAGATGGTGTAATAGTCGCAAACATGAGTGTTATTACAGACAATCTTATTGACGCATTTATAAAAGTAGCGCAAGTTCAGGCTGCCGGAGGAATTATCGTTACAGTAGATGATGGCAGGCTGGCTATGCAGTTAAGGGGGTTTTAGATTATGAAAAAGAATAAGAAACATTATGACAAATATAAAAAGTTTGATGTTGTATATGCTGACTTTGGTCGTAACCCGCATGGAGTACAGGGAGGAATCAGACCTGGAATCGTGGTATCGTGTGATGCAAGTAATCATGGCGGTGCACCTCAGATTTCAGTTGTTCCATTATCATCAAAACTGAAAGATAATCCTGTGCATGTGATAGTTGAGCCTTCAGAAATAAGAGGGTATGCATTGAGCAACAGATCTGATTTTATGCCGGAGGATATTCAGACCTTGAATAAGGGCTGTGTCCGTTTTAAGTCGGGGTATATTCCAGGAGAATCGGAGATTAGGGAAGCTATGGATAGAGCGATGATAATGCAGCTTAATCTGTTACCTGTAGCACGCAAGATGGTATTAGAGGAATTGGAGATGAAACAAAATGGATAACAGAACGAAGAAAACAAATAACAAGAGATTTGTCAGATATCCAGAGGGTGCAGAGATGTACTCGATGAGTTTATCAAAGTTCCAGCAGTTAGCTAAGGATGCGAAAGCATGTTATAAGATGAATAGACTGGTGCTTGTGAACCTTGATATTCTTGATGAATATCTGGAGACATTTCATATAGAAGACGAGGAATTCTACAAATAAATTGAAAAGAATATGAAAGAGTTTGCATTAATATACTTGACTTTATGTCTGACATAAAGTATACTATGTTCAGATGGAGGTGATATATTGGCAAAGATGGGACGACCAAAGGCTGAAAATCCTGCTGATAAGAGGATTACAATCAGACTGAATGGTGAAGAACATGAATTGCTGCTTGAATACACCAAAAATCATAACATGACTATGACGCAAGTAGTTAAAATGGCAGTGTTAGAGAAACTAATGGCTGACCAGAAGTAATGCAGGCTCTTTTCTTTTTGAGAAAGGAGAAAAGATGGCTTGTAGAAAAGATGGTAAAGGAAGAGTATTACGAAAAGGAGAGCATTATCGTAAAACTGATGGCAGGTATTCATATATTTATACTGATCCATTGGGAAAACAAAGGACGATATATGCGAAATCTCTTGTAACACTTAGGCAGAAAGAAGACGAACTTGTTCGTGACCAGATGGACGGGTTAAATGTATATGTTGCTGGAAGTGCAGATGTGAATTTTCTGTTTGATAGATATATTTCTACCAAGACGGAATTGCGAAGCACTACAAAGGCAAATTACTTATATACGTGGGATCATTTTATCAGGGATACGTTCGGAAAGAAAAAGATTAAGGATGTGAAGTATTCCGATGTCTTATTTTTCTATACGGATTTGATTACGAACAAGGGATTGCAGGTAAATACTTTGGAGAGTATCAATACTGTATTGCGACCTACATTTGAGCTGGCAGTACGAGATGATATTATAAGAAGAAATCCTGTAAATGGAGCTTATGCCGAGGTGAAAAAAAGAAACGGTGGTGCTAGAAAGAGTCGAAGAGCACTGACAGTAGAGCAACAGAGAGAATTTATTGATTATGTTGCAAAGAATCCGTTTTTCTTCCATTGGTATCCGTTTTTTGTATTTCTGCTTGGAACTGGATGCAGAATCGGTGAGGCAATAGGCATCAGATGGGACGATGTTGATATGAAGAAACGAACAATCAATATTAACCATAGTCTTACTTATTACACAAGATCTGACAATTCATTTAAGTGTGAGTTTCGGGTTTCAGAACCTAAAACAGAAGCAGGAATAAGGACAATTCCAATGATGGGACCGGTGTATGAAGTGCTCAAGTCTGAATATCAGCGTCAGCAGGAAGAAGGTTTTTGTGTTGCAGAGGTTGATGGAATGACAAACTTTATATTTACTAATCGGTTTGGAAATCCACATAATCCGCAGGCAGTAAATCGTGCAATCAAGAGAATCGTTGATACTCACAATGCCGAAGAAGAGGTAGAGGCAAAGAAAAAGAAGAGAGAACCTATAATGTTGCCCAGGTTTTCATGTCACATTTTTAGACACACATTTGCTTCGAGGTTTTGTGAGAACGAAACCAATGTAAAAGTTATTCAAGAAGTAATGGGACATGCTGATGTCAGCACAACCATGAACATTTATGCGGAGGCAAATCCGGAGGTTACTAGAGAGGCTTTGGAGAAACTTGCCAAGAACATGGATGTATTTTAGAAACAACGATATAATATAGAAAAGAGTCCTCTGATTTGAGGACTAGGCAATTGACCAAAAAAATTTAATATGACTAATATATGACCAAAAAAGACTGCAAATTTGGTTATTTTAGTACAGCTTGCTAAAGAAAATATTGTAATGATTTAAAGAAATGTAAATCATCTTACAGCTCTTTACAGCAGGAGCGAAAAAGCTCCCGACAATGAAGTCCTTAGATGGTGTAAATAAGAAAAATGATGTAAATAATACAGCTTCTGAAGCACCTGAAAAAAATGTAAAAACTGAGTCTGAAAAGATTGATTTTTCTAAAGTAAAGATTGAGCCTTTGTTTGAGGAAATGGTAGACTTTGATACATTCAGCAAGTCAGATTTCAGAGCTGTTAAGGTAAAAGAGTGTGTAGCAGTTCCTAAGTCAAAGAAATTATTACAGTTTACTTTAGATGACGGAACAGGCACAGACCGCACTATTTTAAGCGGAATCCATGCTTATTATGAGCCAGAAGAGCTTGTTGGAAAGACACTTATTGCCATCACAAATCTTCCACCAAGAAAGATGATGGGAATTGAATCTTGCGGTATGTTACTTTCAGCAGTAAACAATCTTAAGGATTCAGAGGATGAAGAACTTCATCTTCTTATGGTTGATGACCACATTCCGGCAGGTGCAAAGCTATATTAGGATAAGAATTTAATAACTAACATTAAATAGGCAGTTCTGTAGTGGGACTGCCTGTTTTAATAAAGGTTGAAGTATAAAAATATGAAGTGAGGTAGCGGATATGGAAAAAGACCCATTTAAGGAATATTTAAAAGAGTCTGAACCTGATAAGGCTTATAAAGGTTATGCCTGGAGTACGGCAATCGGACTTCAGGCAGTGGACGGACTCAGGCCATCTAAATATTTGATCGATACTGCCATTCAGAATATTGAAGGCCGAATCACGATGAAAGAAGCACAGATCCTTATCGACAGCTATTATGAGGAAAGGCCTGACCGCTTAGCTGATGATGAACGTACCGAAGAAGCTGATAAAGTCGCTTCCCGTATTGCCGAAATCCTTTCCGAAACAGCGTTCTCATTTTCTCCAAATGAGTATATCTCTATCCACCGCAAACTCTTTCAGGGTATTTATAAACACGCCGGAAGGATTAGAGATTACAACATTACAAAGAAAGAATGGGTGCTTGATGGGGCGACCGTTATGTATGGCAGTGCTTCTGAACTAAGAGCGACACTTGAATATGATTTTTCACAGGAGAAAGATTTTAGCTATAAAGGTCTTTCGATAGACGAGATTATCCATCATCTTGCGGTATTCATTTCGAGGTTATGGCAGATTCATATTTTTGGAGAGGGTAATACAAGAACAACGGCAGTGTTCTCCATCAAATATTTAAGGACACTTGGATTCTCGGCAACCAATGATATTTTTGCGGAAAATGCGTGGTATTTCAGAAATGCACTTGTCCGTGCAAATTATACGAACCTGCAAAAAGGTATTCACGAAACAACTGAATATCTGGAAGCGTTTCTTAGAAATCTGCTTTTGAACGAGAAAAATGAGCTTCACAACCGGAATCTTCACATAAGTGGACTTTTGAACGAAGAAAAAGTGGACATTGAGAATGAAAAAGTGGACATTCAAACTCCAAAAGTGGACATTGGAAGTGTGCTTTCCGAAAAAAGCAGCGGTTTTTCAGTAAAAACGACAGTTCACATCCATAGACTTTTTGAGAAATTTGGTTTTGATGAAGTGTTTGGAAGAAGTGCGGTCATGGAACTTCTTGGGCTGAAAAGTTCAGGTGCATCCAAACTTCTATCAAATCTGACGCAGGCAGATATTATCGGGCCGGTATCCGGATATGGAAAGGGAAAATATAAATTCAAGAGGTAATCTTCAGCGAGAACTTGAAAATCTGATGGAAACATGTGTAATATCGATTGAAAAAGCCCAAATGGGCGGAAATTTTCAATGAAACAGAAAAACTCAAAAACTTTACTTTTAACATTGACTGAGTTAAAAAGAAATAAATTGAGTTAAAAGGTGCTTTCAAGAGTCTGAAATTTACGGATAAGATGTTCTCGAAGATACAGAGTGCAATGTAGAGGAGTCGGTCATGCAGCGTATGGATATTGAGCGGGTCAGAACTGCACTGAAAATGTTGACCCCGGAAGAACGAGCCATCATTCTTTTAGGAAATTCGTAGGTTAAATAGGAACGATACGACTGGTTTGACATAGAAAATGCACCTGCAGAAGCAGGTGCAGGAATGAAATCACATCATGGGGTTTTCCAATAGGTCTTCCACATTGCAGCCGAGAACACGGGACAACTTGTAGAGGATGTTTGCCTGCGCCTTGTCAATGCCATTGACCCGCTGTTCGTACATTTGAATGTTGCGCAGATTCACGCCGGATTGCTTTGCAAGCTCTGCCTGAGACAAGCCCCGGTTTTCACGGATGCGCTTCAGGTTGGAATCGCCTTCCGCTGCTTTATAGAGTTCCTCCATAGTATCAATGAAACTTGTAATGTCCATCTCGTGGTAAACGGAATACATCCCAATGATCTTGGAAAGTGGAATGCGCTCAAAGATGTCCTTGAAACGACGGCCAGTAAACCATTGGTACTCTGCAACTGCCCAACCGGCCCAATATTCAGGGGAGCAGTACTCTGCGTTGGTTGGTGCTGGCAGCTCCTTTGGACCGTATGCCTTTGTGATGACCGCACGGGCCAGCTCAACACCGGACATCCCTGCAACATAGGCGGGGTTGCCTCGTTCAAACTGTTCGGCGTAGCCGGTATTGATGAAGAGTGCTGTGATCCAATCCGGTTTTAGCTTGCAGTCGTTGATCGCATAGTCGAAGAAAGAGGAAAGACGATCCTTGGCATTATTCAAATAAGATTCGTTGTATGCGTGGGTCATCGTTGCTCATCTCCTCCCTCAAGATATCCAGCACGAAGATGTCGTCCCGGTAAGACTTGCTTTTCTTGATCTCTTTACGGTAAGTATCCCTTGCTTTGGTATCTCTATCCAAGAACTTGGGGTAATAGACGCTCTTGCTGACCGGATAAGCATTCACGAAGTGCAGCCGATCAAAGCCTTTTTGAGAAATGACAACCGTCTGCTCACCGAGCTTGCCCAGCTTTAGAGCCTTGTTCAGACTTCTGAGCGGTAAGGTGTTGGACACAAAGGACTCTGCATACTGGAAATAGGAATCGTCTGCCCGATAGCCGATCACAACATCGTAGCCGGTTAAATCATTTGAATAGTGGTCAATAAGATACTCCCTTGCATCAACGGCAACTTCGGAGTCCAGTTTGAAGGTGCGGAACTGAAGCAGAAGAGCCAGCCAGTTCAGGACCGTATGCGTTCCGTCCAACAGATTCAGCACCTTCAGCCCTTCCGTGTCAAAGTCGTAGCTGTTGACAAAACCGTCTGTGTTCTTTTTGCAGGCCCACTCACGAGCCATTTCATCGACGCGGGTACAGTAGAAACCCATGCCATAGTCGTTGTGCGGATTACCGATATGAATATCCGGAACCTCGATGATGTGGTCGGTTCCATGAAGCAGTTGAATGACGCTCATAATATGAAGCCTCCGTTATCATTGTAATGATACAGCCACATTATATCATCCTGATGATAGTCCTGTCAATAGCGCATGAAAATTCGGCAAAGAGAAAGTGAAAGGGCAATCTCATAAAACCCGGTAGGAGTGATTCACATGAACAGCAAAATAAACATCAACCCCAGCTCGACAAAGTGACTCGAAAAGGATGATCGGGTCGTCGCTGATTACTTCACTTCCTGTGCAAAGCTGTACTAAAAACGAGATGTACATCTTGTAGTGATGCAGAAATTCTTAACATATGATGATGTTCCACACATAAAAAAGTATATTAAAACAAATCAATGGTGGGATACAATAGATGGGCTGGACAGAATTGTTGGAAATATAGCATTTTTTGACGAGAGAATAAACAACTTAATGCTTGAAGGTGCAGTTATCGTGCTTGCCTGCATTATCTTTTCGCTGTTTGCGTCAAGTCCACCGGTAATAAACCCGGACGCTGTGGCAGTCACACAGGTATGGTCATATATCGGAGAACTTGTATTTAATATGCTGTTCTTGTCGGTGCAGTGAAGATGAGTGACCGTATTATCAGAGAAATGATGGGCTTATAATGGAGGTTTTTACAACAAATCTTCAGGCAAAATTCTTGCCTGAAAAACACGAAAACGAATAAAAATAATTGACAAGTGAAAAAATCGTGATATACTATAATGATTTAGCTTTGCTAAATGGTCGGATTGAGGAAGTAAAGATAGGATGGTCAAAGTATATGTACGAATATGTCAGCAAAGCAGAGTACAAGCCTTATAAAGAGGAAATTGAAAGCGTCATAAAAAGGGTTCAAAAAATAATGAAAATCGAATATGATACGACTTTTCAATTCAAATTGATTGGAAGTGCAAATCGACACCTTGTCACTAAGATAAAAGATGACAACAGAGGGTATGATTTTGACTACAATCTAATTTTGCAAAAGAGCGATTTATGGGACAATCCCAAAAAACTGAAAGAGCAGTTTATGCGAGCTTTTTCCAAGTCGCTCAAAGGTACAAAGTACGGAGAACCTGAAGATTCTACTTCTTCTATTACCATAAAGGTTGTTGACAAAAAACATTCCAAGATTATCAGAAGTTGTGATTTTGCGATAATTTATTATGATGACGACTTGGACAATGGGTATAGATATATCAAGAATTGGAAGAAAAACAATCGTTATTCGTTTGAAGATAGAGTCTTATCACAAAATGCAGACTGCAAACTTCAGGAAATACTTGAATATGAGCAGGGATGGAATTGTGTTCGTTATGAGTATATCAAGTTAAAAAATCGCAATAGGGATACGAACAAAAAGTCCTTTATTCTGTATTTGGAAAGTATTCATAATGTTTATAATCACATACAGCAAAGTTTAGAAGATGAAGAAGATAATTTACCAAGAGGACTTACTTATCTAAATCATTGGTAATGTACAAAACGATGTGGCACTGTATAGGCAAGACGATGATTTGTACGACGAACTGTACTTTGACGACAGCCCGTATTGACGCAAAAAGTAAATTTAATACCATATTTTTCAAAAAGGATATTGACAGCGCAGAGATTTGTAGGATAATAGTGGTGTGGGGTATAACTACTATGAACAATTATGAATTTTTAGAGAAACTCGGCTTTTCGTCAAACGAAGCAAAAGTATACGGAACACTAATTAAACATAAAGTGTTAAACGGTTACGAAATCGCAAAACTTTCGGGCGTTGCGCGTTCGTTGGTGTACGAGGTTATCAATCGCTTGGTGGCAAAGGGCGCGGTTATTCGTATAGACGGAGAGCCGAATTTTTACAAGCCTATCGAGTATCAAGACCTTATACGTAGCATCAAGGAAGAAAACGAAAAGAATATTGCCTGCGCCGAACGCGAGCTACAACAACTTGCAACGGAAAACGCCGACGTTGATTATGTAATGAATATAGTGGGCGAAGAAAAATACGTTGCTAAGGCAAAGGAACTTATCGACAGCGCGCAAGCGGAAATTTCGCTGTCCATTTGGCGAGAGCCGTTCGAAGTGCTACGTAGTAATATTGAAAACGCAATATCCCGCGGGGTAAAGGTGTATATTTTTACCTTCGAAAGCATTTTGGTCGAGGGCGCAACGGTGTATTCGTACAATATCAACGACGTTTCAACACTGTTTCCATACCGTAGAACAACAATTATAATCGACGGCGGAGAGTGTTTAGTCGGAGAAGAAGGCGATCGCAACGTTTACGCGCATACGCGCAATCATTCGGTTGTTTCCCTTGCCACCGACGAAATTGTTTTGAATGTTTTTTGGAATAAACTTATCGAAAAAGAAAACCTGTTGTCTAAAGGCTGCTCCGGCGCGGATTTCTTGCAAGCCATACACAATTTGGCGGAGCGCTACGGCATTACCGACGAGATGACCAAGAATTTCCTTGTTTACAATTTTCAAAAGGAGAAAACTCAAAATGGCAAAAAACGTTGAACGATTACAGGCGCGCGAAGCCAAGGAACTTATCCGCCGCGAAAAGCAGTTGGGCGCAAGAAGCAACAAGTTTTATTTGATTTACTTGTTTATGATTTTGTCGCTCATCTACATAACGGACGAAATCGCGTCTACTATATCCATTCAGTTTCAGGCGAATATAGTTACAGAATTCTTCGTAAAAAATATGGGTATGGAATACGGCGCGGGATTATCGCTCTTTTCCGCCATAGGTTTTATTTCCTATCCGGTAACACTGCTTATTATTTTCTATCGTCCCCTTGCGGACAAATTCGGGCGTAAGCCGTTTTTGGTTATTAACACGTTATGTATGGGCTTAGGGCTGTTCCTTGTGTATTTATCCAAAAATATCTACGTTTACATGATAGGCGGCACGTTGATGGGTTTTATGGTCTCGCACGATATGCAATGCGTGTACATACTGGAATGCTCCGACGAAAAGTCTCGAGCCCGTAACTACGCAATCGTAAAAGCGGTGGCGATACTGGGCACGTTACTTGTTCCGTTGCTTAGGGCTACACTCATGCAAAACGTAAGCGAGCGTTGGCACGTAGTATATTTGGTGCCGGCAATTATCGGTTTTGTAATGTCGTTATTCGCGCTGCTTTTTGCTAAGGAAACAAACGCATTTTTGATTAAAAGAATAGAGTATTTAAAAACGCCTATAGAAGAACGTGAACAACGCAGCAAGGAAGGACGCGAACAAAACGCACAAGGCGGAATTCTGGCCGCTGTAAAATTCGCATTCAGACACAGACAATTGCGCTTTTTGATTATTGCTTGTTGCTGCTTTTATCTCGCTTCGTTAGGTACGGCAACGTACAGTACGGTCATGGCAAAGTCGGCGCTGATGACGGAAGAAGAAATAACTCTTGCTTTGTTTCTGTATCCCGTCGGCAACGCGCTGTTTACATTGATTTCCGGTTTTGTGTCAGATAAATTCGGACGTAAAGTAACTATAGTCGCAATGTCTTGTTCGGCGTTGACGTGTTATTTGCTGTTTATATTTAGCGGTATGTTCAAGTGGACTCCGTATTTGACGGGTTTTGCTATCGGCGGATTTATGGGCAGTTACTGGGGCGCAGGCGATACCATCGGCGGAATTATGTTTTCCGAATCGTCTCCTACAAACCTGCGTTCGTCGGTTACGGTAATCAATACGTTGCTTAACGGAGTTATGGGCGGACTTGCAACAGTTATTACTATGATACTGCTGCCTATCATTCCCGAAAGAATGTTCGGCTATATGTATTTGGGCTTGACGGTTCCAGGGCTTGTAGGGGCAATTGTAATAATGTGGCTGTTTGTCGGCGAAACTCGCGGACTTGATCTTAAAACTGTAACCGGTACGGAATGGGATAAGCCTAAAAAGGTTAAAGAAGAACAACAGGACGGTGAATAAAATGGATAACAAACGATTTGAAATCGGCGCAAGCGAACAGCCGTTAGATATTATTAAGGAAACGTGCGGTTTTGCGGGCATTTTTAAGCAAATAGGTGTTATAGGGGATTCTTTGGCATCGGGCGAGTTTGAAAGTCACGATGAAAACGGAAATATAGTTTATACCGATATGTACGAGTACTCGTGGCCCGCCGTTTTAGAGCGCATTACCGGAACAAAATACAACAATTATTCCCGCGGCGGAATGACCGCGCGCGAGTATGTTCAAAGTTGGGCGGACGCAAACGGATTTTGGCAATGGAATCAAGCGTATATTATTGCGTTAGGCAACAACGATTCGTTTGTGTTCGGGCATCCTCTGGGAAGTGTCAAGGACGTCAACGCCGATTGTCCGCAGGATAATGGCGATACGTTTTTCGGTAATATGGGCAAAATCGTTTCCAAACTTAAAACAATAGAGCCTAACGCGCGTATTTTTGTTGTAACTCCTCAACTGCGCGGTGAAGCGTGTGATAACGATATCCGTTATATCGCAAGCGAACTCGCCAAATTGTGCGATATGTTTGAGTTTACTTACTTGCTGGATATGACTGCGCATGCGCCCGTATACGATGCAGAAATGCGTAAATCGTTCGGGTTGGGCTTTCATCCGAACCCGATGGGCTACTATGCATACGCGTTGATTGTGGGAAATTATATCGATTACATTATCAGAAGTAACCCGCAGGAATTTGCTACGATACCGTTTGCAGGTACGTTGCTCAAAAACAAAGATTACAAATAGAATAAAGATTTCAATTAGTTCTTTTCAATATTTTATCAATTAACTCTGACACAGATTTGACACAGCCTTCTGCATATTGCTTTACAGTAGCTGGAGAATGATGGAATGTATAACCATGCTTTGTTGCCCTTAACATATCAATGTCATTTTCAGCATCACCAATGGCGTAGATTTGTTCATGCATGAATCCAAGTTTCTGACAAAGGATGTTTATGGCGTTCCCTTTTGAACAGTCTCTACACGCCATGTCAACATCCTGGATATTTACAAAAGCTCTCACCTCCTGGTGATCTGACTTTTCCAGCCAGTCTGCAAAAGCTTTTGCAGATTTATTGTCTTTGAAATGGAATGACATTCCATAAAGTTTTTCCGTTTTTAATAAGTCAATACTGCTAATAGGTGTTGTTGGCAGGTTGTACTGCTTTTTTTGATTGCATGAAAATACGTTGTCTTTCGTATGAACTGTTAATGGTATATCCGATGCATATTCGTTTATTATTTTTTTGATTGCTGTAAATGATACAGGTTCTTCATGCAGTATTTGTTGATGACTATCCGCGATAATACTCCCTGTACCGGCAATCATGTAATCAGGCAAAAGATATCCTTCCAACGGAGCAACTATCCATGGCAATGCTCTGCCGGAGTTAATTACGATCAGATTTCCTCTTTGCTGGAATTCCTTTATTGCATCTAAATCTGATTCCTTAAAATATGTTTTTCCATTATCAGAGAACAATATTGTTCCATCCATGTCTGTAAATAAAATATTTTTCTGTTTCATATTTTTTCCCTGCTAAATTGATTGTCTTGTTGCATTATCCTGGAAGCTAAAGTAATCAGGGCGATGGCGTGACTGGGTATATTCAAACATAACACCATCACTATTGTAAGTATGAGAGGTGACAACAGCCATACAGTTATAGTCTCTAAGATCCAAATATTTTTCATCAATTTCAGTTATCTTTTCTACGGTCATGATACGTTTACTTGTGACAATGGAAACTCCAAGAGTATTTTCCAGATAATCGTAAATCGACTTTTCTGCAATCTCTTTAGTTAGATCTTTAGCAACGCTTTTCAAAAAATAATTATGGTTTTATAAATTTTTTCCGATCCACTCAAGTTCGTTCATGGAATCCTTATTTTTTTCAAGTTCATCTCTGGCTGTTGCGTAATATGATTTTTTGAAAAGCATATCCCATGAAAGATATTTTGCCATACAGTCAAACTGCTTATCAATCAGCTCATACTGGATACTGTCTACGGGAGAACCGCCTACAACAATCGTGCCAACTTTTTTATTTTTTAACTGCAATCCACGGCAGTAGCACTTATCAATGATAAGTTTCAATTGTGCTGACATTCCCCACCAATAAACTGGTGTAGCAAAAAGAATCATATCTGCGGCAGCAATTTTATCAATTGTAGGATTTGTATCATCCTTATCGACGCATCCCTTAGAGCATTGACAGACACCACATCCCTTGCATGGTGCAATGTTGAGTTTGTCGGGTTCAATGATTTCAATTTTATTCTTTTCTGACGCTCCTTTTATAAATGCATTGATTGCTGCCAGCGTATTTCCTTTTCTGGCACTTCCATTAATGATTACAATTTTCATGCGTGTATCCTCCAACTTCCGATTTCATGATATCATTTCTAATACAGATTTTACCGTATTTTTCAGATTCAGTCCATCTTTTAATCCCAACCGATAGAAAAACTCTTCCAATTCTTTCAGGAGATCTATCCCTGATTTCATCTGAAATTCTACATCCAGTAAATCGTCCATCACTTTATATAATTCTTCCATCATCTATTTTTGCCTTTCTATGTATAGCATACTCAAAAGTTTTCCACCATCATCCCAGGATAAAATCCTGTAATCCACATTTCACGACCTCAAGCACTGCAACTATCCCCATACCGATATACGGAAGGAGTACAAACACTACTGTCGTAATTGAAAAAGCAAAACAGTCCAGATATATTGAAACATTCTATAATACAGTCCGTATTCATAGTCATTGTGGATATCTTTCGCCTGATGAGTATGAAAAACAATACAGGAATAAACTATTAGAGCTGGAGCAAAAACTTGCCGGCTAAGTATGCTGGCAAGATGGAAAAAAGTCATTCTTAATTTGTACTTTTTCTTGACATAGGATCAGCTGTTACGAAATACTTTGTGCCCGATAACCTGCGAACTGCTGTAACCAAGCACACAAAGGATGAACTTATCCTGCAGTCTACCTTTGCAGATCTGGAAGATTTCTATGAAACTATAGTTCTTCCACCACCCGCTAGAAAGCCGAAAGGCAAGCCTACAGTTGAAAATCATGTACGTTATCTTGAAATACACCTGGTTGAGAAACTGAAAGAAAAGATATATGTATCATTTGAAGACCTAAATGCTGAAGTCAAAAAAATAGTAGCAGTCCTCAATAAACGATCTTTTCAAGGCAAGGACTTCTCAAGACAGGATGCTTTCGAAAAGTATGACAAACCATGTATGAAACCACTGCCAGG
>OHQP01000347.1_pt1 | contig 19125 bp, 15 predicted proteins | sample 1578101 | NCBI WGS metagenome assembly OHQP01 (sample SAMEA3879569, study PRJEB24766) | human gut metagenome | biome: human-associated habitat; feature: feces | place: USA | collected 1985/1987 | reverse complement strand
ACGTCTGGTCATAAGTGTTGCTAAACGCTATGTTGGAGGTTCGAATCTTTCCATTATGGATCTGATTCAGGAAGGAAATATGGGACTCATGAATGCGGTCACCCGCTTTGATTACAGGAAGGGATATAAGTTTTCCACTTATGCGACTTGGTGGATTCGACAGGCGATTACACGGTCTATCTGTAATGACAGTCGTACAATTCGTATTCCGGTCCATCTCTTTGAAAAATTTAATCAAGCTCGCAGGATGGAAATTAAATTGAGACAGGAACTGCAGCGAGATCCAAAAGAGAGCGAAATTGCAAAAGCTCTTGGAATTTCCGAAGAGGCCCTAGCTGCGTTAAGAAGTTATCAGCAACAGCCGGCATCCTTGGATTTACCAATTGGTGAGGAGGAAGATACTTCGATCGGAGATTTTGTCCCAGCTACGAATATGCAGTCAAATCCAGAAAAATCCGCTGTCTATTCATCGTTGTGTGATGCATTGGAAAAAGCAATGGATAGTTTAACAGAGCGTGAGAGAGCCGTGTTGGAAATGCGATATGGTCTTAACGGCGAAAAGCCACAGACATTAGAGAAAATTGGCTCGAAAATGAACGTCACCAGAGAACGAATCCGTCAGATCGAGGCAAAAGCCCTCATGAAAATGCGTTCTCCGCGAAGAAAAGCATTGTTAAGAGATTATTTATAATGGATATCCAAATAAGCGAGACTGTAAAAGGTTTCGCTTATTTTTTTTCGCCTTTCTAATTCTATGAATATCAGATCAAATAAACGATGAAAGGAGTATCGAAACCTATAAGATCTGAAATACATTTTGTCAAAGAGAGGACGACTTTAATGAAAAAATTCAATAAAAAATTCAATGAAACATTGGATACTTTAGGAGAAATTGGATATTGGTTAGGTGTACGGTTCGAAAGATACATCGAAGAAAACAAGGATGATATTTTGGAATTATTAGGAATCTTGGGTGCGTTTTTCGTTATGTGGTGGATTACCGTAGCTATTGAGGCGGATAAGATCTTTAAAGCTATCTTGATCATGGTGATCGGTTACTCAATTGTGATGCTTTACGAAAAATGTATTCATGAATGATTGGAGGAATTTTATGGATTTTTAACAAATTTTTTCGTGAAATGTATACTTCCGAAGATTCAAATGCTTTATTCTCCCAATATTCAGAGAAGTTTATCCAGTTCTACCCGGGAGACTTCTCCTTTGATCTGTTATTTGCACTTGGGCGAGTAACGGAGCAGAAAACATGGAAGACAATTAGCCTGGAACAGTATGTTGACTTTTTTAAGGAATATTATGTTTTATTCCGGAACATGCTTGGACGGGTACTCACGAGCTACCAATCCAGTGAATCGTTTTGTAAGATGGCATATGATGGCTTGGAAGCTTTGTGGCAGAAGTATCGTGGAATCCAAACAGAAAAATGGCAATTTGGCGTAGATATGCTTGCTGCTGCTACATTTGAATTTGATCGTGCATGTAGGCGTATATGCGCTTAGAAAATCTTTGAGGAGGATTTGCCACCAGATGGCTACGCTGGGAATGATGTTTGCATGGAAGCAAAACGCAATTAAGTGAAATACATGACAGCCTGGGAAATCTCCCAGGTTGTTTTTTTTGCCTTTGATTATAGTCCTACTAAAAACTATAGTCTAAAATAATACAATAGTCTTATATTAGACCATTTTTTTGAATTTAGAACTGAAGCAAGAATTTGCTTTATCTATAGACGTTTTTGAAAGACCTTGTTTATTAGGGATAATATAGGACTCCCTCTAAATATGCCAAAAAAATAAGAAAAATCCAGTAAAAATAGCCTAAAAAAATATATTATCCTACCACTTTCCAACACGAAAGCATTATTTAGCGACCTCTGGCCTATATTTTTCCCTAATTTTGTTACCTGGGATTATCTGCGGACCGTAAAAGGTCATTTTTGAGATCTGGTACATGAAATTCATTAGCAAATTTCAAATAATTATCTGCTTTATTGTCCCAAGTGATTCAATTATCGTCCCTTACGATACAATAATAGTCTTATCTTGTACTATAAAACAATAAGATGATTGTAGTTCCGTTGTAGCCGCGGTATAATAAAGAACAGTTTGGGTTACCCGAGATATCCCAATTTTTTCATATACGTGAAAACGCAATAGAAATCTTTTTTGGAATACCATATATAACCGAAATACATCCTTAAGAAAAGAAAGGAGATCTTTTTATGAGAAAACGAACGCAAATGTCCTTATTGGTTATGACAGGATTATTGAGTACCGGATTGGGAGGATCTGAATCCCAGAGTGTTTCCAGTTCTTCCATTGTAAAAGAAAGCCATTCCGTTGTGGATTCCTCTGAAGATATTATCACTGAGGATAATTATACTGAGGAAGATATCAAAGATGCAGTATCTGGAATTCATGATCTGTATATTTTACAAAGCGCTGATTCTCCAAACCTGCTGCATGGAATTTGTTATGATAAGGATATTGTAAATTCCATTTCTGCCAGTGGTTCAGGGATTGATTTGGAAAAAGTTGGGGAATATGAAGTAAAATATGAAGTAGAGATAAATGCAGAGAAGCTGGCTGAATATTTGTCCTCAAAAGAAAACCCGAAGGCAACCCCGGGAGGAGCCAAATATACCACCAATACAAACCCTGTTATTACCATTACCCAGAAAGTATCTGTTGTTTCCGAAACAGAAGCCGAAAAGCTGGCTGAAAAGCGTCAGCGCCTTTGCAAACGGCATCGGCGGCACGCTGTTTTTCGGGATTGATGATGACAGAAACGTGATAGGCTTGTCAGATGCGCAGACCGATGCAGAGGCAATCAGCCGGTTGATCAAAGAGCGTATCACGCCTTATCCGAGTTTTATCCTCACGCCAGAATGGGAGGACGGCAAGGATATTATTGTACTGTCTGTGTCTGCCGGACGGTCTACTCCGTATTACTATAAAGCGGACGGTATCATGGAAGCCTATATCCGAATGGGCAATGAAAGCGTGATTGCCCCATCCTATGTCCTCAATCAGCTGATTCTCAAAGGAATGCACCGCACCTATGACGAACTGGTTTCCGAGTATGATTTCAAGGATTACGCTTTTTCCAAGCTGCGCGAACGGTATAAGGCTTGGACGGGCAACAGCATGGAAGAAAAGCTGTTCGATTCCTTCGATATGCGGGACGAACACGGCAAGCTGACCAATGCAGGCGCTTTGCTTGCGGATGATTCTCCCATCCGGCATTCCCGCCTGTTCTGCACACGCTGGAACGGCCTTGATAAAAGCGGCGGCATGGTGGATGCACTTGACAGCGCAGAGTATTCCGGCAGTCTGATTATTCTGCTCAATGAGGGTGTCGGCTTTGTTAAGCGAAACATGAAAACCCGCTGGAAGAAAACTGCTGACTCCCGCATTGAAATGCCGGATTACTGCGAACGAAGCGTTTTCGAGGCGCTTGTCAATGCGCTGATCCACCGTGACTATCTGATATTGGGCAGCGAGGTACACATTGATATTTACGATGACCGCCTTACCATTTATTCTCCCGGTGGTATGCCCGACGGTACGCGAATACAGGAACGGGATCTGTCCAGCATTTCCTCTACGCGCCGCAACCCCGTCCTTGCAGATATTTTCGGACGGCTGGGTTATATGGAGCGGCAAGGCAGCGGCTTTAAGAAAATCACGGAAACCTACCGCGCCGCTCACAATTACCGCGATGAGCTGGAGCCAAAATTCTACTCTGATGTTACCTCATTCCAAGTGACGCTGTACAACCTGAATTATGGTCAATCAATAGATAAAATGAGTATTTCAGATGAAAACCAGTTGTTTGATGAGCAGAAAGCAGTTGTTTCCGAGAAAAACCAGCTGTTTGAAACACTCCTTTTAGGGCTGAAAGCGAAAGCAACCACCAAGGAAACAATGCTAAAGCTGTATCATAAATTTGGTTTTGACGCTGCATTTGCACGAGCGGATATTATGAAGCTCGCGGGTGTAACCTCCTCACCGGCAGGTGCATTGATAGATAAGCTCAAAAGCGCAGGACTAATAGAACCTGTTGCCGGTCAAGGCAAGGGCAAATATAGGTTCGTATTGCCCAAAGAATAAGAGAACGCCCGTTATCGGCCATGCAGCCAATAACGGGCGTTCATCAGTTATATACAAGTTCAGTCAGAACAATTTCCTCAGCACGGCTGCGGATGCTGTTCATGCGGCGCACCCATTCCATTTGGTCGGCGGCTTTGAGCGCTTCGGTCACATCTTCCTGCCTTGCCATATCGGAAACGATGATTGCCATACGCTCGTTGCAGGCTTGGTCGATCTCGGCAAGGTGCCGATGCAGCGCTCCGCATGTGAGCAGGTTTGCGTAGAGGACAGGACGATGTTCTTTCAGATAGCTGCGGCGCATACGCCCGTACTTGCCGATCTGGTATTCCGGTTCATCCGGCAGCGCAAGGTTCGGGATGAGATAATCACCTTCCTGACGGTAAGTGCCGCCCATTTCCTCAAATAGAGATTTCATAAAGTTCAGCTCCTTTTTGTGTTGATTTGCAGCGGTTATAAGTTTTTTGTCTCCTTTCCTACAACTGCTGTTCCATTCACCACAAATGAGCCGCAGTCATATGTATTAGGTGGGAGAAACCACCCTCTACATAGTAACTCTTGGTTCTGGATACTGTTGGAGTCGCCCTCCAGATTATCATCTCGGGACAGACGGCAATAGAGCGCCGTGATCTTTTGGTTTGGCTGTAACATATTGACCTCCTTCATAAAATGCCAAACCGATTGAGAGATTGCAACCATACAATACCCTCAATCGGTTTGTTTGTCTATGCGAACCTGTTTTTCAGGCGGAAATATTTTTTGCGTCCTGCTCCAGGTCGATGACCTGTTTCATAAGATCGACCGTAGATTGCGTTCCTCCGAAACTGAATTCCGCGAACACAATGTACTCTCTGCCGCATACATGCTGTCGGCGGCTTTTTATAATCTTGCCGTCCCTTTCTTCCACTGCGGTATCCCGCACTGCCTTGGCAGAGGGAATATCCTCATCTCCATGCTTTTCTTCACTGTAGGAGCGGGGACGCTCATTGTATTTGAATTTATACGCCATATCGTTCCTTTCCCCTGACGCTACAGTCAGGCAACAAAAATAGCAGACCGTTACATGGTCTGCTGCTGTGTTTGTTCTGCCTGCTGATCTTCGGTCCACTGCTGTTCTGTAGATGATTGCTCATCCTGTGTGAGCACCATGGCTACGCCGGCCACCAGTCCGATGACAGCGCCGATATTTTTGGCTTCCTGTTCTGCCTGGATACGGCGGTAACGTTCCTCGACATCTTCGTTACCATCATCCAGTAACGCTCCAGTTACCGCCAGACCATACAGTCCAGCGTGGAGCGGCTTCATAGAAACAGGTTGCGGATGTTGCTGACCACTGTCGCTGTGCCATACCCCATCCCCAGCAGTGCCGCCACGATGAGCAGTACCAGTACGATCCATTTGGCCACTACGATCAGGTCGAAGTCCGGAAGCCAGTCCAGCCATTTGCAGGAATGCTTTTCTTTCTTCTTCCCAGCCTGTTCCAGCAGAGTGGTCATCTCCGTCAACGATTTCTGGATCTTCGCCATGCTGTTCTGCACCGCTGTCAGGTCTGTGTGTGATCTCAGGTTCGGAAGATACTCCCGCATTCCACGCACTTCCCACCCGATGGATTCTGTCTTCTGTGTCAGCATCGTCAGAGCCTCCGGCAACGGACACTGGATGACAATGGGCGTGATCGGTGAACTCGACTCCTGCGCTGTCGGCTGCGGTGAAGACTCGGGCCGGTTCAGGGCCATGAGCTCGTCCATAGATAATTTCTTCTCTGATCCTGAATTCATATTCCATGTTCTCCTTTAGATATTTGTCACCGAACAGCAAACGGTCCCGACACTGCCAGCCACTCGGCGTGGTATAGGTGATATTCTTTCGGGACTTTTCCCAGCGAACCTTGTAGCCCTCGCTCTCCATCAGCGCAATGAACTCCTCGCGGTTGGAAGCGTGGCGCATACAGTCATTGATGATATTCATGAGCTGCAGCTTCTTGCTCTGACCGCGGGCCGCCGTGTGATACTCTCCGATGGTCATAGTCTTTGTTTTCTGCTTTTGTTCCCTGGGTTGAAATACAGGAAGTGAAAACTCCTTGCAGACCATGTCGTTGCGTTGCCGCAGTTCCTGGAGCTGCTCCTTTGCGATATGCAGTTTCCGTCCGGTATCGAAATTGACCGAGTTGATGAGGAAGTGGGAATGGATGTGCTCACGGTCTGTGTGGGTGCAGACCAGAACTTCGTATCCCTCATAGTACTCGGCCAGCTTCAGCGCGGCCGCGTGAGCGGTGACCGGGTCGACTGCTTCGCCTTTCGGGAAGCTCTGTACCATGTGATAGAACAGTACACCGTCCGTCTTGTGGTAGAGCCGCTTGGTGGTCATGAAATCCGCGTAGACAGATTCCGGCTGACAGTTGATACCTGTGACCAACTGCTGCCCCTCGAACTCGGTCTTTTTATCCTGCATGGTATACCGCATCACGGCGCTCATGCATCCGGTGGTCTGGCCCCGCTTGTAGTTTGTGAAGCTGATGATAGCCATAGCTTACCAGCGCTTTCGTTCAAGGATCATCCGAACGGCACCACAGAGTTCAGAGAACGCCCGACATACGCTTTCCAGATCGATCACGGTCACTCGTCCCATGTGCGCCAGGGTGACGAGCTGGTTCAGATTTCTGCCGATGGACTTCAGCTCCTTCAGCACTTCTTTCAGGCCGTCGATGACCACCACCTGCTTTCCCAGGCAGCAGGCAGTGACGTAGTCGCTCATGGACATCCCGGACTGCTTCGCCAACTCCTTGATGGCCTCCCGGTCTGTGGACGCCATGCGGGTGCTGAATTTAACATCTTTTTTCATGTCGTTTCCTCCAAATCGTAGATAAAGTGGGCCCGGGCTTCTGCCCGGAATTCATGCGGAAGTCGGGCAGCGGCGTTGCCGCAGACCAGACAAACGCGATGCTGGCCACCTCCAAGGAGGTGATTTCCCTGCACCGAACACCCGCGCTCCGCTTTCGGCCACAAATGGCCACAAACGGCGTTTCTTTTTCCCTGCGGGTGTTTACTCGCCATGCCCGGCAATCTCCCGCAAATCGCCGCACAGCGCCCCAACAGGGTCAACAGGGGCGACCACAGGTACACCCTGGGCATCGTCACTTTCGGCACGGCGCAGCTCGATGAGCCGCTTCCCGTTGCTGCGGCGCACCATACCGAAAATTCCGATTTTGCTTAGCGCGTCAAGGCTTTGCAGGATCAGGCGGGACACTTTCTTAGGCGAGATACGCTCCATACCGACAGGGTCGATTTTTTCAGACAGCTCTGTGGGAGTGCCGATAAATTTCGTACGGTCGCGCATCAGTTCAGAGACCAGATAGGTGATCCGGTCGCCCAGTAGCTCCGGCTGCGTTCTGCTGTCTGCTACCATCTCCCACACGTTTTCAACGTTGCGTTCCAGAGACAACTCCCGGTATTCAATGTCACGACCGATGCAGGAGAGCTTCGCCTTACCGCTGCCGCGCCGATCTTCCACCAGAGTAAAACTGGAATCCACCGCCCCGCTGATGGCTGTCGTACCGGAGATACGGTTGAACACATCATCGGCAGTTTCCTTTCGCAGATGATGGATCAGCAGGATGGCGATGCCGTGCTTGTCCGCCAGCCGCTTCAGCACGGACAGGTCCCGGTAGTCATTGGCGTAGGTGGCATCGTGGACGGGGCGGACCATCTGCAGCGTATCGACGAGGACCAGAACAGTATCCGGGTGAGCTACGAGGAAGCCCTCCACCTGCTCCTCCAGCCCCTGGCCGATGGGAGCGCACTCCGTACAGAAATGGACGCTGTCCGGCGCGTCCTCTGTGATCTCGAAGAGGCGGTTCTGGATGCGAAGGACGGAGTCCTCCAGGCAGAGATAGAGGGTGGTGCCCTGCTTCACGCTCATTCCCCAGACCGGTTCTCCCTTGGCCACCGTCACCGCCAGCCACAGGGCCAGCCAGGACTTGCCCACCTTGGGTGAACCCGCCAGGATATGCAGACCCTGAGAGATCAGCGTGTCCACCACAAAATTGGGCGGCTCCAGCGGACGGTCCATCAGCGTCCTACCGTCCACCGTGACCAGAGGACGGTCCATTTTGTTGCTCATAGTCAGTACCTCCAATTCAAAATATCTGAATACAAAAATCTCCCACCTCGAAAGAAGTGGGAGTAGTATTCTTTTAGAGGAGCAGTGCCCACAGGACTTTTGAGCATCCCCTTGCCCCTCTGCTTGTATTGTGGTGGAAAAGATGGTATCCTGATAAAAAGCATGGACAGATTAAAAATCAAGTAGGACAAATTATTGCAGAGGAGGGGGCCAGCGGAAATGGAGGGGAGCATCATATTCTATACCTACGGCAGCACCTTGGAGCTGAACGGGCAGCAGTTTGAGGCAGGCAGGCTGACCGAAGATCTGCTGAATCTATCACCGGATGACTACCACCCTCTGCACGAACGGATGGTGCGCATCCGTACCCTTATGGACATCTACGAGTATGTCCGCAAGAGTGAACTTTGGTGGAAACTGAATGATGAGATGGAGCAGCTCTGTCAGGAACTTCGCCGATATACTGTGTTCCGCTTGCTACCGGACGATTGCTATGACGCTTTCTTTTCGGTGATACGGGAGATCACAGGACAGTTCAGCTTGTTTCCTCCCGAGGAGCACAGCCTTTCAGAGGATGATCAGACAAAACTTCTCAGCGCCTCAGCGGAAGAATTCTTCCAGAGCGATGATGGGGACAGCGATCCTGAAATCTCCTTGGGACTGCTGGATCTGTTTCGTCGCAGAGAGGGCAGCGAGGAAAAGGGCGAGTTGTTTTATTACGAGATGTTTCGCCTCCTGGGAGCGTGCGAAGATACCTGGAGTGCCTACAAGAAATACATCGACCGCTACATGATGTATCTTCACGACATCCGTGCCTTTGTTCCTACCATCCGGAATTTCATCAAGTTTATCCTCTCCACACTCACGACCAATGGGCCGGAAAGTTATGCGGCAGCGCTCTATGGTTTCTATAACGATGATCGCACCGCAGAGAAGCTGATCGTCAACCCCATCACTTACCACGGGGACTGCTACAGGAGACACGATGAATATATGCTCTCCTATGTCCCGCGGGAGCTGCCGGACGGCTCCATGGCCATCTGTCAGGAGCATGTGACGGACAGCTTACAGGCGCTGATGAAGGCAGACTATATGCTGGCCCTGAATAGCGGACACAACATCCGCCGCTGCATCATCTGCGGGAAATACTTCATGCTGAAGAGCGGCGTCCACGCTTTGTACTGCGAAGGGGCCTGTCCCCACGCTCCTGGCTACACCTGTCGGCAATTTGGCACGGTGGAAGTTCAAAAGGAACTGGCAAAGAACAACCCCAAGGTGAAGGCCAAGCTGACTGCCTTTTCCAGGATCACGAAGGATATGCAGCGGGGAGCTATCTCTCAGGAGGATGCCAGAAGAGCCAAGGATCATGTGCGAGACCGGCTCTACGATGCGCTGCGCAGCCCGGATATCTCTGTTGAGGAGTTTTCTGAACAAATATCTACTGCGCAAGTGTATGAATATTGCCGCATCACCAGAGTGAGCAAGCCCCGAGGGCGTCCACCGAAAGCAAAGGCGGGTGGGACCCATGACCAATGAGGAATTGGTCCGCCGATATTACGGCGGTGATGAGTGCGCGCTGGAGGAGTTGTACCGCAGGAATCTCGGGCTGATCCGGCGCATCGCCCGGGAGACTGCCAGAGAGTTCAACTGTCTGCATATGGACAGGGAAAGACCGGGAGAGTTGTCCGGCTATACGAAAACGATTCTGGAGGATCTTTGCGGCGAGGGTGCGTTGGAATTTCTGACACGGGTCCAGAGCAGAGAATACGATGAGAGCCGTGCTGTGCTTGCCACCTACCTGTACCCACATCTGAAAGGCCGGATGACCCGTTGGCTGGAGCAACATATCGGAAATCTTTCTCTGAGCAAGCACGAGATGGATGCTGTCCGGCAGGCACAAAGGCTATATCATTCAGGTCAGTTCAGCATCGAAGAGATCGCGGAGAAAATGGATGTCCTTCTGGAACAGGCTGTCAAGCACATCCGTTACAACACCCATTTTGTTGGTGTCAATGATCTTATCCCTGGGAGCTATGACGGTGATCCCTTTGAGCGGCTGATGCCTGGGAATCTCTCTGTTTCTGCGGAGCAGGTCGTGTATCGAAAAGTCTGCATTGAGCTGCTGCAGGAACTATTTGATGCTCTCCCGAAGAAGGACAGGGACATCCTCGGAAAATTCTACGGCGTATTCGGATTTGAAAAAACTTCGCTGAAGGAAATCGGCATGTACCACATGATGAAGGAGTCCGCCGTGGAAAAGGCAAAGGAGCGTGCTGTCACAAAGCTGAAAAAAGCCTATCCGGGTAGCAGGCTGCAGATCTGGAGGAATGTTCATCGTATGATACGCAGACCGATCCTGCCAGCGAAGGATGACAGAGCACTGCGGCGCAGCTTCACGACTTCGACCCTACGAAATCAGGAGTCTGGAAGATCGTAGTTTCGATACAGTCTGGTGAGAATTTTGCGCAGACAGGAGACCGCAACAGTCCCCTTTAGGACATGTTTAGGAAAAATCAAGAGTCATACTCGCTTTTTTATACGTTCCGTGCTATAATGCAGAAAAACACGAAAGGCCGGCAACTATGGCTACACATATTTTAGTCGTCGATGACGAGACTGCGATCGCAGATCTGGTGGAGGTCTATCTGAAAAACGAAGGCTTCACCATCCACAAATTCTATAATGCCTCCGACGCCCTGGCTTGTGTGCGGACGACACGCTTGAATCTGGCGGTGCTGGATGTGATGCTGCCGGACATGGACGGCTTTACCCTCTGCCAGCGCATCCGGGAGGACCACCTGTTCCCCATCATCATGCTCACCGCAAAGGTGGAGGATATGGACAAGATCATGGGGCTGACCTTGGGAGCGGACGACTACATCACCAAGCCCTTCAATCCTCTGGAACTGGTGGCCCGGGTCAAGACTCAGCTGCGCCGCTACACCCGGTACAACCCCAGGGAGGGGACAGTCCAGGAGGTCACCGAATACGACTTTCGAGGCCTTCAGATCTCCAAGGCCACTCACAAGTGCGTCCTGTTCGGCGAGGAACTGGCCCTGACGCCCTTGGAATTCTCCATTCTCTGGTATCTATGTGAGCACCGGGGGAATGTGGTGTCCAGCGAGGAACTGTTTGAACATGTTTGGGGCGAGGCGTTTATGGACAGCAACAACACCGTCATGAGTCACATCGCCCGGCTACGGGAAAAGATGCACGAGCCCAGCCGAAAGCCCAAATTCATCAAGACCGTTTGGGGGGTGGGGTACACCATTGAGTAAGAAAGGAAATACCCGCAGCCGCCGGAGATCTTTGCGCATCTGGGGCGGCTACCTGCTGGTCCTCATGGCTTGGGTGGTCGCAGTGATGGCCTTGGCATTCCTGGGCTTCATCATCTGCGCCAGCATCACCTGGCAGCCCTCGCCGCTCTACGACTTCCTGAATTGGGTTCGAGACTACATCGTTCTGGTCTGCATCGTCACAGTGCTGGCGGGCTGGGTGGTCATCAGCTTCTATTTTATCTCCAAGCCCATCAAGCAGCTGGACGTGGTGGCCAATGCGGCAGAGCAATTATCCCGCCCCAGTGAGGAGCCCATCCAGCTGCCGGATTCCCTGGAGGACATCTCCATCCAGCTGAATCTGGCCCGGGAGCAGGCTCTCCGGGACGCCCGGGCAGCCCGGGAGGCAGAACAGCGGAAAAACGACCTAATCGTCTATCTGGCCCACGACCTGAAAACGCCCCTGACCAGCGTCATCGGCTACCTGACCCTCCTGCGGGATGAGCCTCAGATCTCCCCGGAGATCCGGGCCAGGTACACCGGCATCGCCCTGGAGAAGGCGGAGCGGCTGGAGGACCTCATCAACGAGTTCTTCGACATCACCCGCTTCAACCTCTCTCGCCTGGAGCTGGAGCGGCAGAGCGTGGACCTGACGCGGATGCTGGAGCAGGTCGCCAGCGAATTCCGCCCCATTTTCGCAGAATCGGGGCTGTCATGCAGCCTGGATCTGCCGCCCAAGCTGCACTATTCCTGTGACCCGGATAAGCTGGCAAGGGTCTTTGATAATCTCCTGCGCAACGCGTCTTATTATAGCCTGCCGGACAGCACGGTGGAAATTGCCGGACGGATAGAGGCCGGGAAAATCGTACTCACCTTCTCCAATGCGGGAAAGAACATCCCCCAGGAGAAATTGGACCGGATCTTTGAACAGTTCTTCCGTCTGGACAGCTCCCGCGCCACCCGGACAGGTGGTGCGGGCCTTGGCTTAGCCATCGCCAAGGAGATCGTGGAGCTCCACGGCGGGACCATTCGGGCGGACAGCACCGAGGATCGGATCACCTTCACCATCTGTCTTCCGTCAGACCATTCAGAAGCGCCGTAAGAAAATCACAAGAATTTCGCAGAAAACTTGCAAGGCATCCGTTGGTAGATAGACAAGTATGAAACGCCTGGTTCTGGTACCATTTCAGTATCAGAACCAGGCGCTTTATTTTGATTAGGAGGTCTTATCCCATGAAAACCATTCTCGTTCTCTTCGGCGGATGCTCCACGGAGTACGAAGTTTCTCTCCATTCCGCCTATGCGGTGCTGTCCCACATGGACCCCGCCCGCTATACTCCTTTGGCTGTGGGCATCACACGGGAGGGGCAGTGGCTCTGCTATACCGGCGACCTCTCCCGGCTGGAGGACGGTACTTGGCAGCAGGCGGCAGACTGTATCCCCTGCACCCCGCTGGTGGAACGGGAGGCCCACGCTTTACTACTGCTGGACGGCTCCGGCCGCCGTCTCCTCTTTGACGCGGTATTCCCAGTCCTCCACGGCAAGAACGGCGAGGACGGTACGGTACAGGGACTCTTTGAACTGGCCGGGGTCCCGGTCATCGGCTGCGGGACATTGTCCAGCGCCTTGTGCATGGACAAGGACCGGGCCCACCAGCTGGCGGCCCTGGCCGGCATCCGGGTCCCCCGGAGCCACGTCTTTCATTCCAGCGATGATTTCAGCCGGATCGCCCAGGCAGCGGAGGAACTGGGATACCCGGTGTTTGTCAAGCCGGTCCGGGCCGGTTCCTCCTTCGGTATCACCAAAGTCTCCGGGCCGGAAGAGCTGCCCGCCGCCATGGAGGAGGCATTCCGCCACGACAGCGCCGTGATCCTGGAGGAGACGATCCCCGGCTTTGAGGTGGGCTGCGCGGTCATGGGCAACGAGGAACTGACCGTGGGTCTGGTGGACGAGATTGCGCTGTCGGAGGGCTTTTTCAACTATGAGGAGAAGTACACCTTAAAGACCTCCGCCATCCACTGTCCCGCCCGCATCCCGCCGGAGAAGGCGGCAGAGATCCAGGCAGCGGCAAAAACCATTTACCGTACCCTGGACTGCCGGGTATTCGCCCGGGTGGATCTGTTCCTCACCCCGGATGGGGAGATCGTCTTCAATGAGGTCAACACCATCCCCGGCTTCACCGCCCACAGCCGCTACCCCAGCATGATGCAGGGCATCGGCATTTCCTTTGGGGAGCTGGTGACCCGCCTGATCGAGTTGGGGGTGGTGGGATGAGAACCGTGTCGATTCCCCGGGAGCAGATTTTTCAGGGGCCGCTGGTCCTGGTCAACCGGGCGCATCCCCTGCATGAAAAAGAGCGATCTGCGCTGACCTCGGTGGACCCGCACCACCCCGACATTCTTCTTGAAAGCCGGGCACGGCAGCTACTGTCTGCCTGTATCCAAAAGGCGGGGGGACAGCGGGAGATCGTGCCGGTGTCCGGCTGGCGGAGCCAGCAGGAACAGCAGCGGATCTGGGACGACTCCATGGCGGAGCATGGGGAGACATTTACCCGCCAGTATGTGGCCCTTCCAGGATGCAGTGAGCATCAGACCGGCCTCGCCATCGACCTGGGAAAGGCTGCCGGATACATCGACTTCATCCGGCCTGCCTTTCCCTATGACGGCGTCTGCGGAAGATTTAGGCGTCTGGCGGCCCGGTACGGCTTTATCGAACGCTACCAGCGGGGCAAGGAGGAAGTCACCGGGATCTCGGCTGAGCCGTGGCACTTCCGCTATGTGGGGGCGCCCCACGCCCAGCTGATGGAAACCAACGGGCTGTGTCTGGAGGAGTACCGGGACTTTTTGCGGCAGGGTCCCCGGAGCGTCGCTCTGGAAAACGGCCGCATGGCCCAGGTGTTCTATGTGCCCGCCGCCGGAGCCGTCACAGAGGTGGAAGTGCCGGAGGGCTGCTGCCAGATATCCGGCGACAATGTGGAGGGATTTATCCTGACATGGTGGGGGGATACCCATGAGAACGGCTAAGAAAACCGTCCCGACTTTGGACCTCTTTCGTCTGGCGGCAGTCCTGCTGGTGGTGATGAACCACACCTCGCCCCTGGCGGATGTGTCTGCCATGGCTGATTTCTGGCTTACCCGGGTACTGGCCCGGGTGGCAGTCCCATTCTTTCTGATGACCACTGGGTACTTTCTGAGCCGGAATCACTGGGCTGGTGTGGGGCGGCAGCTGAAAAAGCTCTGCCTGCTCTACGGCGTCTGCATCCTTTTGTATCTGCCAGTGAATCTCTATGCCGGCAGCTTCACCGGTCCGGCGGATGTTTTGCGGAAACTGCTGGTGGACGGCACCTTCTACCACCTGTGGTATTTCCCGGCGACCATTCTGGGCATCGTCATCGCCCGGTGGCTCAGCCGGCTGGGCCTGCGGGTGGCTCTGCCTGTGGCGGCGCTACTCTATCTCATCGGTCTGGGCGGGGACAGTTACTATGGACTGGTTTCCCAGATCCCGCTGCTTCGGACCCTTTACGACGGCATTTTTACACTGTGCGGCTATACCCGCAATGGCCTGTTCTTCGCGCCACTGTTCCTTCTGCTTGGGGCCGCCGGAAGGCGGTGGAACCAAAAGCTGTCTCTGGCGGGCTTCTTCCTCTCTCTGGCAGCCATGAGCGCCGAGGGGCTGTGGCTCCATCGCATGGATGTCCAGCGCCACGACAGCATGTACCTCGCCCTCCCCCTGTGCATAGTATGCCTTTTTTCTCTGCTGCTGGGCGGAAACAAGGGCGAGTCCAGGAAAGTCCGGGAATTTTCCACAGCCATGTATGTGCTCCATCCCCTCTGCATCGTACTGGTCCGGGGAGCGGCAAAGCTACTGGGACTGGGAGAAATGCTCATTGAAAACAGTGTTCTCCATTTTATTGTGGTGCTGGCGCTCAGTGCGCTGCTCTCCGCCCCTTGCCTGCTGAGGCTTCAAAAGAAGCCCAGCCCCACCGCTCGGGCCTGGCGGGAGGTGGATCTGGCGGCCCTTGGGCACAACGCCCAGGTGCTGCGGAACACATTGGCCCCGGGGACAGAGCTGATGGCGGTGGTAAAGGCGGAGGCCTACGGTCACGGCGGGGCAGTGACCGCCCGCACCTTACAGCGAGCGGGCGTCCGGGCCTTTGCCGTGGCCTGCCTGGCCGAGGGGATTGCTCTGCGAAAGGCGGGCATCCGGGGGACGATCTTGATCTTAGGTTATACCTCCCCGGAGGAAGCTCCGCTCTTGACACGATGGCATCTGACCCAGACGGTGGCGGATATTGACCACGGGCGGGCCTTGGCAGCCAGAGGGCGGCGTGTCCATGTCCATCTGGCCCTGGACACGGGGATGCACCGGCTGGGCATCCTGGCGGAAAACCGGAAGGAGATCCTGGAGGCATTCCGGCTTCCAAACCTGGTAGTGGACGGTGTCTTTTCTCATCTATACGTCTCGGACAGCCTGGAAGCCGAAGATGTTGCCTACACCCAGGAGCAGCTGACCTTGTTCTATGATACGGTGGCCTGGCTCCGAACTGCCGGATATGATCCCGGCAAAGTTCATATCCAGTCCAGCTATGGACTTTGGAACCTCCCAGCTCAGCCCTGTGACTATGTCCGGGCTGGAATCGCACTCTATGGAGTTCGAAGCGATGATGCGCCTGTTCAGCGAAGCCTTGACCTGCGGCCGGTTCTGTCTCTCCGGGCCAGAGTGGCCAGTATCCGCACTGTGCAAGCCGGAGAGAGCGCCGGGTACGGGCGGGTCTTTCAGGCAGAGCAAGAAACCAAACTGGCGGTGGTCACCATCGGCTACGCGGACGGGCTGCCCCGGGATCTGCCTCAGCGGGGCGGCCAGGTGCTGATTCAGGGCCGGCGTTGTCCTATGGTGGGGCGGATGTGCATGGACCAGTTGCTGGTGGACGTCAGCGATCTTTCGGAGGTCGCTCCTGACGATACAGTGACTATTATCGGCCGGGATGGCGGTCAGGTGATTCGGGCAGAGGAACTGGCTGCATGCTGTGGGACGATTACCAACGAACTGCTCTCCCGGTTAGGCATGCGGTTACCCATTGTTTCTGGTTAAAGAGCGGTAGGGAATTTTACAAAGATTCCGGTTCGGATTTCAACATGAATATACCTTTAAACAGGAATAGCCACCAACCACGATGAAATGGTTGATGGCTATTCCCGTTTGGTCGACACCAAGAGATTCTCTCAATCGGTTTAATCTGGTGTTTTCAAGATGTCCTTATGAGGAGTCACCCTTGGCCGTCTCTTTTCATCTTTGCTGCGCGGGGATCAGGCTTTGCGATCTATGTGCAGGAGGCGTTTTCTGTCGAAAAACACCCATAAAAAAGCAAATCACCACGCTTTCGCGTGGTTTCCTCATCGGTATGCCTTACCGCTGGCTCACTTCCCAGTCGCTGTCGGCAAAGATCATGTCATCCAGGTCACCCCAGATCCAAGTTGTCGTCATGGTGATATCACGCTCCTTTCTTCCGTTTTACAGTGTTATTATATGCCGCGGCAGCCCGGATAACAAGGGCAAAATTGGATATTCTGTATAAAGCTTTTGTAAACTTTTATTGCACATTGCACAATACCCATAGGTTATTTCTGTGTAACACTCTTGCGCTGTTGTGTGCTGTATAGTATAATAAAGTGTTCAAGCAGTCTTATGTGGTGAGGTGAGCACCTGATGAGAGAGTTTCACGGCGGCGACTATGATGTGGCCGTCATCGGCGCAGGGCACGCGGGCATCGAGGCTGCCCTGGCGGCGGCCCGGATGGGCATGAAGACCGTCTGCCTGACGGTGAGCCTTGACGCGGTGGGGAATATGCCCTGCAACCCGGCCATCGGCGGCACGGGCAAGGGCCACCTGGTCCGGGAGCTGGACGCACTGGGGGGCGAGATGGCCCGGGCGGCGGACAGGGCCTGCATCCAGTACCGGATGCTGAACCGGGGCAAGGGTCCCGCCGTGTGGTCCCTGCGGGCTCAGGCGGACCGGCGGAAATACCAGCAGGTGATGAAGCACACGCTGGAATTGCAGCCGGGACTGACGCTGCGGCAGGCGGAGGTGACGGAGATACGCTGCGACGGGAACGGCCATGCCGCCGCCGTGGTGCTCCGCACCGGCGCGGTGCTGGGCGCCCGGGCGGTCATTCTGTGCACGGGCACGTATCTGACCGGACAGACCATCGTGGGCGAGTGCATCGAGGCCTCCGGGCCGGACGGCCTGCACCCGGCCAACGCCCTGACGGACAGCCTGCGGGCACTGGGGCTGCCCCTGCGGCGGTTCAAGACCGGCACGCCGCCGCGGATACACCGGGGCAGCGTGGACTTTAGCAAAATGGAGCTGCAGGAGGGCGACCCGGATCCGCTGCCCTTCAGCTTTGAGACAAAGAACGTGCCGGAAAACCGGGCGGTGTGCTATCTGACCTACACCAACGAGGAGACACACCGGATCATACGGGAAAATCTGGACCGCAGCCCCATCTATTCCGGGGTCATCGAGGGCATCGGCCCCCGGTACTGCCCGTCCATCGAGACAAAGGTGGTGCGCTTTGCGGACAAGCCCCGGCACCAGCTGTTTATCGAGCCTATGGGGCTGGACACCGAGGAGCTGTATGTGCAGGGCTTTTCGTCCTCTATGCCGGAGGAGGTGCAGCTGGAGATGCTGCACACGGTGCCGGGGCTGGAGCACGCAGTGATGATGCGGCCGGCCTACGCCATTGAGTACGACTGCATCGACCCGCTGGCGCTGCTGCCCACGCTGGAGGTAAAGGCGGTGCCCGGCCTGTACGGCGCGGGGCAGTTCAACGGCTCCTCCGGCTACGAGGAGGCGGCGGTGCAGGGCTTTGTGGCCGGCGTGAACGCGGCGCTGAAATTGCAGGGTCGGGAGCCGCTGGTGCTCAAGCGGAGCGAGAGCTATATCGGCACACTGATCGACGACCTGGTGACCAAGGGCACCGAGGAGCCGTACCGCATGATGACCAGCCGGTCGGAATACCGGCTGCTGCTGCGGCAGGACAACGCCGATGCGCGGCTGTGCCCTATCGGGCACGAGCTGGGGCTGGTCAGCGATGAACGGCTGGCGGCGGTGGAGGCCAAGTACGAAGCCGTGGCAAAGGAGATACGGCGGCTGGAGCGCACGGGCATACCCGGCACGCCGGAGCTGAACGCCCTGCTAACAGAACGGGGCACCGCCGCCGTGGACAGCGGCTGCCGCCTGATCGATCTGCTGCGGCGGCCCCAGTTGACCTATGCGGACCTGACAGAATTCGACACAAATCGACCCGACCTGCCCGCGGAGGTGCGGGAGCAGGTGGAGATCACCGTGAAGTACGAGGGCTATATCCAGCGCCAGCAGCGGCAGGTGGCGGAGTTTGAGAAGCTGGAGCGCCGGAAGCTGCCGCCGGATATGGACTACGACCACATTCAGGGTCTGCGGCTGGAGGCAAGAGAGAAGCTCTCCGCCGTGCGGCCCATGGATCTGGGACAGGCGTCCCGGATCTCCGGCGTCAGCCCCGCCGATTTGACGGCGCTGATGATCTGGCTGGAAAATAAACGCTGAAAGAAGGATACACATGCGAAAAC
>OHQP01000334.1_pt1 | contig 19598 bp, 16 predicted proteins | sample 1578101 | NCBI WGS metagenome assembly OHQP01 (sample SAMEA3879569, study PRJEB24766) | human gut metagenome | biome: human-associated habitat; feature: feces | place: USA | collected 1985/1987 | reverse complement strand
GTACAGTGACTTGCCGTCAGTTTCCTAACTTGACATTCGCTCCGCCGAATTCTCTGTCTCATGGACAGTAACTTCAAACTTCATAGCTATCATGCCACAGCAAGTGATATTATACATGACGTTTCCAATAATTGCAATACTTTTTTCAAAAAAAATTTATTTTTTTATTTCGGGTAATATTCCATTGAAAAATTACACTTTTGCACGTATATTATTATAGAAGAAACACGATTAACTGCAAGCAACGTGTAGTTTATTTTTTACACGCAGATAAGAAAGGAATATAAACATATGTGGTTAGCAGATAGATGGAAAGATTACGAGGTTATTGACTGCTCATGCGGTGAAAAGCTTGAGCGTTGGTCTAAATATATTTTGCTGCGTCCCGATCCTCAGGTAATTTGGGACACTCCAAAGACTAATAATAACTGGAAAAAGCTTAACGGTCACTATCATAGAAGCAAGAAAGGCGGTGGTGAATGGGAGTTTTTTGATCTGCCGCAGGAGTGGACCATAAACTACTCTCTTCCTATTAATAAGGAGCTCACATTCCACTTAAAACCATTCAGCTTCAAGCACACCGGTCTGTTTCCTGAGCAGGCTACCAATTGGGACTGGTTTTCAAAGAAGATTTATGATGCCAAAAAAAGCGGTCGTGATGTAAAGGTATTAAATCTCTTTGCATACACCGGAGGTGCCACTCTTGCTGCCGCTGCCGCAGGCGCCGCTGTCACACATGTGGACGCTTCAAAGGGCATGGTCACATGGGCTAAGGAAAACGCTGTAAGCAGCGGTCTTGGTGACGCACCTATCAGATGGCTTGTGGATGACTGTGTGAAGTTTGTTGAGCGTGAAATCCGCCGTGGCAATCATTACGATGCCATCATAATGGATCCGCCGTCATATGGCAGAGGTCCTAAGGGTGAAATTTGGAAAATTGAGGAAAGCGTATATCCGCTTGTGCAGCTTTGTGCAAAGCTCCTTACCGACAAGCCGCTTTTCTTCCTTACTAATTCCTATACGACTGGCTTGCAGCCTGCAGTGCTCACCTATATGATAAGCACTGCGCTTAAAAAGTTTGATGGTAAAGTAACCGCAAGCGAAATTGGTCTTCCGGTTTCTTCAAACGGACTCGTGCTGCCTTGTGGTGCAAGTGGACGCTTTGAAAGTATCTGCTAATCAGTTCTAAAATAAAATCAGCCGCAGTATTTCATTATTTTCTATGAAATACTGCGGCCTTTTAATGAATACGCAATATATTACAATATTCTCTTTTTCTTCAGTAAAATCAGTATCAGCACACATATGACAACCATAACACCTATTATAATCATAAATCCATGTGCTGTCGTCGCAAGCGGTACCCACTTTGAGCTGACATTCATACCATAGATTCCTGAGATAACCGTCGGGATAGCCATGATAAGTGTGATGATTGTGAGCGACTTCATGACATTGTTAAGTCTGTTGTCAATGACTGTGCTCATAAGCTCTCTGGTACCATTTATGATGTCCCTGTAAATTCCCGTCATCTCAATAGCCTGCTTATTTTCGACAATTACATCTCCGAGAAGCTCCTTGTCCTCCGGATACTGCTCAAGGCGCTTGTATCTGGTCAGTCTCTCTAACACAACTCCATTGGCACGAAGTGATGTGGCAAAGTATACCAGCGTAGATTCCAGCTCGTGAAGCGCGATCAAATCGTCCTCCTCTGTATCCTCTCCTACTCTCTCCTCAATCTCAGTACGCATCTTGTCTATGATGCGCAGATCGTTCTGATACAGTACAGATATCCTGTAAAGAATCTGGTATACAAAGCGCATCTTTTTCTTGGTGGAAAATTCCTTTACACGGTTATTTAAAAATACCTGAAGCACCGGTGTATCCTCTGTACAGACTGTCACTATCTCATCATCTGTAAGTATGATGCCAAGTGGGATTGTGGTATATGACTCCTTGTCATGCCTAGTCTCTATCGAAGGTATATCCACAAGAATCAACGTATACCCATCCTGCAGCTCTATACGGGAGCTCTCCTCCTCATCGAGTGCTGCAAGTACGTCCTCAATATCAACATTCAGTTCATCCGCTACCATCTGTCCCTCTGCTACAGAAGGGTTGACCATCTGTATCCAGGTACCTCCCTGTAGCGTATCAAGCTCATGTATTAATTTGTCATCTGTCCTGTAAAACTTGACCATGGTGCCTCCCCGCGGCTTTTATGACACACATAATGCCACAAAATATTTTGACATCACTAACGTATTGTCTTTGAAATAAAAGATATTACTTCTCAGCGTATTTCTGACTCTGGCTCTTTATAAGCTCTGCATCCTCAAAGTAATTTATCCTCATGGCGCGCTTGACCTCTGCCATTGTCTGTGCTGCAGTCTCTCTTGCTGTCTCGCTGCCCTTCCTTAGTATCTCATATACAGCCGGAATATCCTTCTCATACTCTGCTCTTCTCGCGCGGATAGGTGAAAGCTCCTCCTGCATGATGTTGTTGAGGAATTTCTTAATCTTCACATCACCAAGACCACCTCTTGTATAGTGATCCTTAAGCTCCTGAAGATTAGCATACTCCGGCAGATACTCCTCAAAATGTCCCGGCTTAGAGAAAGCATCAAGATATGTGAATACTGTATTGCCCTCCACATGTCCCGGATCTGAAATCTGGATATGTGTCGGATCTGTATACATGCTCATGATTTTCTTCTTTACATCTGCCTCTGTATCTGCCAGATAGATACAGTTGCCTAATGATTTGCTCATCTTCTGTCCACCGTCTGTACCCGGAAGTCTGCAGCATGCCTCATTCTCAGGTAAAAGCACATCCGGCTCAACGAGCACCTCATCATAGATAGAATTAAACTTTCTGACAATCTCCCTGGTCTGCTCTATCATTGGGAGCTGGTCCTCTCCAACCGGAACAGTTGTAGCCTTGAAGGCAGTGATATCTGCTGCCTGGCTGATTGGATAATTGAAGAAGCCAACCGGTATACTTGCCTCGAAATTTCTTAGCTTAATCTCATTCTTTACTGTAGGGTTTCTCTGAAGTCTCGATACTGTAACGAGATTTGAGTAGAAAAATGTAAGCTCAGTAAGCTCCGGTATCTGTGACTGCACAAACAGTGTAGACTTGGCCGGATCGAGTCCTGCTGAGAGGTAATCAAGTGCTACCTCTATGATATTCTGTCTGATTTTCTCAGGGTTGTCAAAATTGTCTGTGAGTGCCTGTGCATCGGCAATCATGATAAATATTTTGTCATACTCTCCTGAATTCTGAAGCTCCACTCTTCTGCGAAGTGAGCCCACGTAATGTCCTATATGGAGTCTTCCTGTTGGTCTGTCTCCTGTTAAAATAATTTTTTCCATCTCTATTATTCCTCTGCTTTAGTTCTATTATTACGATTGCAATGTAGGTTTATTCGCCAAACCGTCTGTCTTAGCAATCGCCAGCTTTCTTTATTATAACACACTGACGTGTAAAAGCCTAGGAAAAAGAACTCTCATTTTAATTATTTTATAATATCTGCATACTCTGCCTTTGCCGCCCTGCACAAATCATCCGGTGACAGCGTAATCTGAAGCCCAAGCCTGCCTCCGCTGACCGTGATTTTGTCCTGCTCCTTAGCTGCCTCATGGATAAATGTAGGATACTGTTTTTTCATGCCGATTGATGTACAGCCGCCCCTTATATAGCCTGTAACCTTTGTCAAATCCTTGAGATGCAGCATCTCTATGGACTTCTCACCTGCTGCCTTTGCGGCTTTTTTGAAATCAATTTCGTCATCTATCGGTACCACAAACACATAGTATCCACCACTTTTGCCAACTGTCGTGATAGTCTTGTACATGCCTGCGTGGTCAAGCCCCAGCTTGTCTGCTATCTGAGCTGCATCCACAAAGTCATCGCACTCGTATGTGCGTGCCTCATATGGAATCTTCATTGTTTCCAGTATTCTTATTGCATTTGTCTTTGCTTCTTTTTTTCCCATTATACTATCTTTCCTCCAATAAGCTTAAGATATATTAGTATAAGGATATGTTCCTTGTTATTATAATACAACGGAAATTTGATATCGTAAATACCTTATAAAGTATCTAAAAAGCCATGACACACTGAAATGTATGTCGCAGCTTTTTTATTCGACAACTATAGCTATTCACAAACACCTGCAATTAGAGGAACTAATATGTCATATCTTTATGCAATTCCTCATTTTACTGATTGTCCGCACTCTTATCGGCATTTTTGTATGCTTCCTCAAAGAACTGCTCCTGCGAATCTATCGGTGTGCTGTTTATCTTTCTGTCCATATACTCACCATCAGCGCAAAGCTCCTTGCCCTTCTCGTCATCTGTCATGATTGTATCGAAGATATGGCGGATCTTGTCCTTAGCATGTGCATCGTATACCGGTGTTGCAACCTCCACACGTCTTACGGTATTTCTGGTCATAAAATCTGCTGACGCAATGTAAATCTTCTCATCATCGCCCACACCAAATCTGTATATACGTGAATGCTCAAGATATCTTCCTACAACACTTATTACAGTGATGTTTTCTGTGGCACCCTCAACCTGCGGCTTCACACAGCAGATTCCTCTGACAATAAGCTCAACCTTCACGCCTGCCTGTGATGCATCGATAAGCTTGTCTATAAGCACCTTGTCAGTGAGAGAGTTAATCTTAACTCCGATGTATGCCGGTTTTCCTGCATTCTTATTGGCAATCTGCTCATCAATCATGTCAACAATCTTATTCTGCAGGCATTTTGGGGCAACAAGCAGATGTTTTACATCTCCGTCCGAAACAGTCTCACCTCTCTGAAGCGCCATAAACACCCTTGATGCATCTGCTCCAATCTCCTGATTTGCAGTGATGAGGGATAAATCTGTATAAAGCCGCGAGGTCTTCTCGTTGTAGTTTCCTGTACCAATCTGAGTGATGTACTCAAAGCCATCACCCTTTTTCTTTGTAATGAGGCAGAGCTTTGAGTGGACCTTGTAATCACCGAGTCCGTAAAGTATCTGACAGCCTGCGTCCTCAAGGCGATGTGACATCTCTATGTTGTTAGCCTCATCAAACCTCGCACGCAGCTCGACAAGCACGATAACCTCCTTGCCGTTTTCTGCAGCCTCTATAAGTGCATCGATAATCTGGCTCTTGTCTGCCACTCTGTATAGTGTCATCTTGATAGAAACTACATCAGGATCCTCTGCTGCATCGTTAAGCATCTTGATAAACGGTTTCATGCTCTCAAACGGATATGAAAGAAGCACATCCTTTTTCTCAACCTGACCGAGTATGCTCTCCTTAAGCGAAAGCTCAGGTGTGTCACGCGGTGTACGCTTCTCAAAGAAAAGCTCCTGCTTGTCTCGCAGATAGTGCTGAAGCTGGAATACGAATGACATATCAAGCGGTGTTTTTACACTGATAAAATGCTTTTTGCCAATCTCAAGGAAGCTCGAAAGTTCGTCAATCGCCTTGCGGTTGATTTTTCTTGATAGCTCAACTCTTACAGGGTCAAGACGCACTCTCTTCTTGATGAGCTCCTCCATCATGTTACGATAATCCATATCCTCATCATACATGCTCTGCGCATCGATATCCGCATTACGTGTCACACGCATGATTGATTTCTCACGGATTACATACTTTGGATAGAGCTTTGATACAAAGTGTAAAATAAGTTCCTCTGACAGCATAAATGTGCCCGGTCTTGTAGGTATCTCAATCAGACGCTTGAATACGCTGTTTGAGCATGGCACGATACCTGTCTTTTTCTTTCCCTTCTGCGTGGTTAAAAGCACTACCGCATAGAGCTGTTTATTGGCAAGGAATGGGAACGGCTGCTGCTTTCCTATAATCATCGGAGAGAGGAAAGGTGCAATGTGTGCATCAAAATATGCCTCCAGCAAATCTCCCTCATCCTTTGACAGCTTGTTGAAATTGATTATGCGCACGCCCTTTGGCTCAAGCTCACCCATGAGTTGCTCGTAAATCCTTGCTTTTTTCTTCTCAAGCTCGCATACTCTGTCAAGGATTGCCGATACCTGTTCCTCACTCGACATCTTTGTCTTGTTCTCGAAAATCTTTTCCTTTGAATTCATCTGCATCATGAGTGATCCGACTCTTACCATGAAAAACTCATCCAGATTTGTCTGGTAGATTGATGCAAAGGTCAGTCTCTCCGCAAGCGGTACTCTTGGATTGCCCGCCTCATTTAATACTCGCTCGTTGAACTGTAACCATGACAGCTCCCTGTTTGTGTAAACTTCTTCCAGTTTTTTCATCTGCATATATGCTCCTATTCTATATGATATTGTTTCATTCGCGTTCGCGTCTTTTGGGTCTGTTTTATTTTGTGCCCGCTGTATTTCAAGCTGTCTTGCACGCTCTATCAGCTTGTCCTCCCGGCGCCTTCTTCTGTCTACCAGATGAAGCTTATTTTCCACCGCAACCAGCATCCCCGCAAGTTCCTTCAAAACTCTTTCCCTATGCAATACGTACCTCTCCGTTGTCATCATCATCTATGAAAAATGACTGCATGGTCACATTATCATTGGCGACCTCCACGAGATTCACACAGCTGTTTCCGATTCGGTCTATATTGTGAAGCATCTCGTTGTACTGAGCTGTAAGCTTTGAATCACATTTGCCCTTTCCGACACGGGTGATATGGTTTTTACGCAGCCTCTCATCAAGCGCCATAACCTCATCCTTCTGTTTCTGAAGGGCCTCAATATCCATGCTTCCATCACCTGAAATGGCTCTTATTGAAGCAGTATATATCTCATGAATCTGTGCCATCGCCTTTCTCAGCTCTTTTAATGCATCCTTTGAATATTTGTGCTTGCTCTTATTTTCCACAGATATGGTATTGACTATTTCGTTTAATAATATTCCAATTCTATCTATATCGCACAGTACATAAAGCACTCCCGCACTCTGTGATGCCTGTTCCTCTGTCAGTACACCCTCTGAGTACATGGAAGCCAGATAGTCGTTTATTGACACATAAAGCTTCTGTAATGTCTGTGCACTCTCTTCAAGTTCATTTTCGATATTTTTGCCGTTTTTGTCAATACATTCATGCAAATTTACAAACATTTCTTCAACAATATCAGCACATCTGAGCGTTTCCTTTGCAACAAGCTGCATTGCGGCCACCGGCTGGCTGATGAGCTTGGTATCGAGGTACATTGGCTGACCCATTGCAATCTCTGTAACGCTGGTTTTTTCCGGCACAAGCTTCATAACTATCTTTACCATTACAGGGATAAGCGGTATCCAGATAAGCGTCATTGTCAGGTTAAAGCCTGTATGTGCATTTGCAATCTGTCTTGAGATGACATCCACCTCATTTCCCTTTGGTGAAATAAACTGTATCAGGGCAGCATATGGTTTCACAAGAAAAAGGAATAAAATTGCTCCGGATATATTGAATACACAGTGTGCAAAGGCTGTTCTTCTGGCATCCTTTGACTGTCCGATTGACGCAAGCACTGCCGTAATTGTAGTTCCGATATTGTCACCGAGGAGAATCGGGATAGCTCCTGCCAGTCCTATGATGCTTGTCACTCCGTCAGGTCCTGCCTGAGATGCAAAGTTCTGCAATACTGCGATTGTTGCACTTGAACTCTGCACCACAAGTGTCATGAGTGCTCCAACTGCAACACCCAGTACAGGAATATGTGCTACCTTTCCAATCATATCTACAAAAAATGGGCTTGAAGCAAGCGGCTTCATAACACTTCCCATAGTCTCAATTCCCAGGAATAAAAGACCGAATGCAAATATTGTCTGTCCGATATTTTTTACTTTTTCCTTTTTACATACAAAGCTTAATATGAAGCCTGCAAATATTATCAGATAAATATAGTCAGATATCTTAAATGCGATAATCTGTGCTGTCATCGTCGTACCGATGTTAGCACCTAAAATAATTGAAATTGCCTGCGGTAAGCTCATAAGTCCCGCGCTGACAAAGCCGATTACCATGACTGTTGTAGCACTGCTGTAGTAAGCGCTCCTGCAAGCACTCCAAGCACCGGGTTTTTGGTGAGCATCGCAAGAATTGCCTTCATCTTCTCTCCTGCTGCCTTCTGCAGGCATTCGCTCATCATGTTCATGCCGTATATAAATACTGCCAGGCCTCCCAACAGGCCAAATATAATTTTTACCGTTTCATTCATCTACTTATCCTCCGCTTTGCCGTTTAGCTGTGCCCATTCGGTTAACTTTCCTGTGTAAATCTCTCCAAGCTGCTCTATCGAAATCCTCTCAATCGGATTTTCCTTATTTACAATCACATGTACCTCATCCTTCGCAATCTCAACCTTCGTGAGAAGCTCATTCTCATATGATTTAAGCTCACGCGATGACATTCCGATGTCATATGTTCCCTCCATCGCTCCTGTCAGTCCGTTGCCTGAATCAGTCTCTGTAACTGTAATTTTAGCATTTGGATTTATCTCCATATATTTGTCGGCCAGTTCCTTTACAAGTGGTGTCGCTGATGTAGAACCGCCAATCTTAATCTCTCCGCCGGCCTTGTCTGACAGAAATGAGCCCGGCTTCGCAACTGCAGTATACTTCTCACTGACCACTTCCTGTCCCTGCGTTGATATGTAACGCACAAAGTCATCCTCAACATCGTTTAGCTCTCCCTTGTAAGCCAAATAAAATGACCTTGTAAGATCGTTGCCATATATGGTGACTGTCTTTACCTTGTTATCATCAAGCTCCACACCCGATGACACATATGCGATAGCATTTTTGTCCTCTGCGGTCTTTTCATATGCTGTTTCATTGCTATCTGCTACAATGCTTTGGTCTGTAGCCTTATCCTTTCCGGTTGTCTCATCCAAAATCCCTGTCTTTTCTGCAAAGACATTTCTCGTTCCGGATTCCTCTTCTCGCGAAACAACCTCAATTTTTCCCAACGAATTAAGGCCGTCCACATTGGTAGTTTGTACCTCTTGTGAACAGCCTGTTATCATCGTTGCCATCATTCCTATGACGACCGTTTTCTTTAGTAATTTCTTTTTCAACATGATTTCTCCATTAGCATGATAAATGATTAAAATTAATCAATAACTATTCAACAAGTTAATAGTATCAAGCTAATGTAAAGTCCAAAACGCAGTTATGTAAAATCATGGTAAAAACTTTACAATTCTTTACTCAACTTTACATAAAATAGATTCCTGTGCATTTTTATATATCTTCTAGGCATTTTTTACTATTTCTACGGCAATATCCGGATAATTTGTGATAATTGCATCTGCTTCTGCCTTGACAAGTGCCTTCATCTCATGCTTTTCGTTTACAGTCCATACATGAGCTCTAAGTCCTCTTCCGTGCGCCTTGTCAATGTAGTTTTCATCCTGCATATGGTAGGTTGCCGGATGGAGCGCATCCACATGAAGCTCGCTTGCATACTCTGCCGGATTTACTATAATGTCAGAAAAAAGCAGACCGCACCTCATATCAGGGCAAAGCTTTTTCATGCGCACAATCGACTCGTGATTGAATGACGAGCACCAGATTCTGTCAAGCATATCATACTCTTCCACGAGCGCCAGTACCTTTTTCTCCAGATTTTTGTACTGTACGATACCGTTTTTGAGCTCGATATTTATGGTCATCTCTGTGTTTTTGAGCAGGTCAAACACCTCATCGAGTGTTGGAATGCGAGTCTTCTTGTCATAGGACGGCATGTGCTTTGACACATTGAGGCGCTTTAGCTCCTTTAATGTATAGTCCTTTACAAAGCCTTTCTCTCCACTCACTCTGTCCACGGTCTCATCGTGTATGACCACAAGCTCTTCATCCTTTGTGAGCTGCACATCAAGCTCCACTCCGTCAGCCTTCATCTTTTCTGCCTTCTTGAATGCCTCAAGTGTGTTCTCCGGTGCATATCCGGATGCTCCTCTGTGTGCCCAGACCTTTGTTCCCTCTGTATTTATCATGCTTTAAGCCTTCTTTCGTTACTTTTTATTTTAGTTATTTTCATGCCTCGGTGCATCATATCTGTCTGCAAGCCTTAAAAATACAAATCCCACTGCAAAGAATATTGCCATAGTTGCAACCGCCACATTTATCGTGCCGCCTGCAAGCTTTACTGACGCTATGACAAGCGAGCCTAAAAATGAAGCTCCCTTTGCAAAAATATCATAGATTCCGAAGTACTCTCCCGAGTTCTCAGGAGGAATAATCTTTGAAAAATATGAGCGTGACAGTGCCTGCAATGAGCCCTGGAAGCATCCCACACCAAATGCCATGATTCCAAAGCCAATCAGATCATGCAGTGTAAGTGCATATAGACAAACTGCAAAATATCCCGCAATGCAGACATACAAAAGCGTTGTAGTTTTGTACGTCTGTGACAGTCTTCCAAAAACAAGTGAACCGATGCATGCCACTATCTGTGTAAAAAGTAAAAACACTACCTGTCCCACTGAATCGAGCTTTAAATCAGTTCCTATGTTTATACAATTATCTATTATAGTTCCTACACCATCTATGTAAAGAAAAAAAGCAACCAAAAACAATCCTACTTTTTTATCTTTTGTAGCTATTTTTTTGATTGTTCCAAAAATCTGTGCAAATGCGTCAGCTATAAGTCTTAGGACTCCCGGATTTTTGTTTGTTTTGTTTTTCTCTTTGATATTGTCTCTTATAAATACATCATTTTCAAAATTCTTATGAATATCTTTGTCTGCTGCATCCGATACATAATTCACCTGTTTATAGCTCTTAAACAATGGAATTGTAACAACAAACCACCAGATTCCTGTAACCGCAAAGCCTATTATCATCGACAGGCGGTTTGATATGTATCCAAGCATATCCGGTCCACAGATGTACGCTGCAAGTGAAACAAGAAACGGCACACACGAGCCCAGATATCCCCAGGCATAGCCGTAGGAAGACACCTCGTCCATTCTATCATTTGTCGTCACATCGACAAGCATCGAGTCATAAAACACCAGCGATGCATTGTAAAATATCTTTGTAAGCACATAGATAACAAGAAACAGCACCCATGTAGGTGTAAAACCGTTAAGTATGCATGCCGACACTCCAACAACTACGGTCGTTGAAAAAATAGCCTTTTTGATGCGCATATGGTCTGCTATCGCACCACAGACAGGCCCGATAAGTGCTGATACAACTGTCATCACAGCTATTGCCACCGCATAATACGCGGTTGCCCTGTCAGATGAAATCTGCCCTGCACCATCTCCAACGGCAAGGCTTTTGTACCATATCGGTATGAGCGCACACGCAAGCAGTGTGTATGCGGAATTTCCCACATCATATAATACCCATGAGAGCTCCTTTGATGAGAGCTTTTTGCTTTTCTTTTGTGTATTGTCTTCTTTTGATTTCATAAATTATACCTTCCCTGTTTTGTATGTCCCAGATTACGATTTTATTTTTTTTATGTAAAATCCGCTACCACCCATTTGCAAAGTTTATGTAAATAATCTGCCCAATATTAAATCAGCGACTCCCTCGCAATCTCCACATAATGCATGGCATTGCGATGATTCTCCTCTATCTCATCAGCGGTCAGTGCCCTGACTACCTTTGCCGGAGAACCAAATGCAAGGCTTCCGTCAGGAATATCGGTGCCCTGGGTGACAAGAGCGCCCGCACCTATTATGCAGTTTTTACCAATCCTTGCTCCATTTAACACGATGGCCCCCATGCCGATGAGTGTATTATCACCTATAGTACACCCGTGAACAATTGCGCTGTGCCCTATTGTCACATTGTCACCGATTCTGACACTGTGGCTTAAGTCCACATGTACCACCGCATTGTCCTGTATATTCGAATTTCTGCCTATTTCTATCGGTTCTGAATCGCCTCTTACAGTTGCATTATACCATACGCTTGCTCCGTCAGCCATTGTCACCTGACCCTTAACAACGGCACCTTCCGCTATATAATATGCCATATCTATCCCTCCATCAATTTCAGATAATCGCCCTTGTCTATATGCATCATAGAAATCTGATTATTATGCCGCCTGAAGCCATAGACACAGTCCACATTTCGGATAAGCGACTGCAGACGTTCATCCGGTACACAGACAATCAGCTGCAAGTCCATCTTCCTTGCATACTTGAGACACACCGCACTTCGCTCCTGATCCATCTTGGAAAATGCCTCATCCAAAAGCACCAGCTTAATCTTTGAATCACGATTGCTCTGCTGCATATAAAGCATCGCAAAGCCCGCAAGAAGCGCAACATACTTAGGGTTCTGTCCCTCGCCGCCCGAATCACGTCCTGCCATGTCATCTACAAAGTTTTCCCTGATGACACGGCCGTTTTCGTCCGTAACCTGCTCATACATGCTGAATGACAGATAATTGCGGTAATCCGCATACTGCTCCATCTCCTTGCGCTTCTGCATTCGCAGATGCTCATCCTCATCCCTTGGTGGCATGAACTTGTCTGTCAAAAGTTTAATTTTCTGCTCATATTTCTTATAAAAATCATCCTCACCAAAGCTTATCTGTCCAACTATTCCGCCATTATCCGGATTTTTACTGTCCAGTTCTTCCGCCATAAGCATATCATAGAACTGACCGTTTTCGTTCTTTGCCGGCTCTATCTTAATCTGATAGGTACTGTCTGAGAAATTAGTCTCCCTGAGAAGCCTGTTTATCTCATAGGCATGGCGCTTTGCAGCCTTGATATCACCGTGGATTGTACCGATGACATTCTCTCTGAGACTTTTGTAGATCACCTTGCACTGCTCCTCAAACTCACTCTCATATTCCGGCTCGTAATCCTTCTCGTACTTCTCCAGCAGCTCCTCATATGCCTTATTTGACTTCTCGGCTCCGCTGAACTGACCTGACGGAAACTCCTTTATATACATGTAGCGGGCAGCCTGCAACGTCTCCACACACGACTGCTGCCTGCCACCATTTCCGTCTGCGCCTTGCAGCTCAATAAGCTTCTCACGCTGTTTGCTCTTGACCGATGCTCCTGAGCTATGCTGCAGCATATCCTGCACCTGCTTCTCAAGCTCCTCTCCGGCAACATAGCCCTGTAACATATCATCCAGCTGTGCTCTTCGCTGTTCGTTTGCACCTATGATTTTCTCATGCTGGCTTATCTTTTCATTTATCTGCTGCTGATTCAGTGAAAAAGCACTCTTAAGTGCATCGATGTTTTTCTCAAGAAGCCTCTTTTTCTCCTTTAGCTCCTTGTACTGCCCATTCTCCATCGTCCTAATAATCTCTTCGAGCTCATTTTTCTGCGAATTAACTGCTTTAAGCTCATCTGACGCCTCAGAAAGGCCCACAAAATACTCCGGCTCCCCCTTTAAGCACTCAAAATCTCTCTGTGCCTTGAGACTTGAAATAATACCCATAAGCTGTATCTGGTCCTTCTCAAGTCTCTCCACATCTGCCTCATACTCGGCAAGTCTTGCCTTGGATACCCTGCCTCCGATGCAGGCATTTGTAGTATAATCGCGCTTCTTCAGATGTCTGAAAATAAAGTTGCTGTATGAGTAGCAGTCCGGTGTAACTCCATCTCGTACCTGCTCAAGCTCGTCAACACTCCGGCACTTTATAATATGTCCCAGATATCTTTTCAGGCAGACATCTACATACTTTTCCTTTGTATCCACTGCCTCATAAAGCGAACCATCCATGGCCTTTGGTTCGCTGTCCATGATAGCCTTGGAATTGATGAGGTCAACATCCTCAAACTGCTTCATGTCCCTGAAAATAACAGCAGCAGTATGCGCATAACGCGGCTCTGTGATAAGTGAGAACTTGAGCCTGCCCATACGTCCTTCTATGGCATTCTTCCATTCCTCGTCCTGTACGTCAAACATATCCGCAAATACCTGTACCTTCACAGGCTCGCCAAATCTATCACTTAAGTCTCTCTGCAGCGCAGCTCTTGCCGAACGCAGGCTCTCACTGTACGACTTGCGGTTGTTCTTCATATCATCGACCAGACGTTTTTTCTCTTTAAGCTCTTTTGTTATCTCATTTTTCTGCGAAGTATTGTCCTCGAGCTCATCCTCGATATCCTTCTTTATAGACTCAAGCTTTAGATGAAGCTCCTGACATTTTGCCTCTGTGACATCGCCATCCACAATCTCTTCAATGAGGTTTAAAACTGCATTGCTCACATAATCTGTGATGACCTCATCCTCATCCCAGGCCTTTAGTCCGTTTGTGATTTTAATCCACTGACGGCTGTTGTCGGTAAGCATGAGACTTCTCTTCTCAAGCTCCCTAAGCTGATCCTTTTTGCTTCCTAAGTCGCTCGATTTCAAATCCGCACATACCTGAATATACTCCTGCTGCACATCTGCCTGCTGCCCGGCTATATCATCTGCCTTTTCTGAAAGCCTGTCCTGTTCTTCTTCGATACGCTTTTTATCATCCTCAGCTGCCTGAATCTTTGCACGCATATCCTCGATATCTATGCACCTGATCATTGTCTCTGCCATGACAATATCGCTTTGGATATTTACCAGTTCCTGTCCCGACTCCTTTATTTCCTTAAGAAGCTCAATACGCTTGCGCATATCCTCTATTTTTTCCCGGATTTGTCTGTATGCATCGAGCTGCTCACTGATAGTCTCTATCGTGCCTGAGTCACTCTTCGGAAACATATAATCACGTATAAACTGGCCTGTTCCATTTGTCATTCTGAGTGCAATAGCACTTTTTTCCATTGTGATAAAACGATTCGGATCAATATATCCTAAAATCACATCATATAATGTGCCAAGGTATGCCTCCTTCGATGCGTAAATACGGTTTACATCCCCTCTGGCGCGTCTGTCAGCTGACTGTGAGCGAGTATTTACAAGCTTTTTAATATCATTATTTGAATAGCAAAAGCCATCCGCTGTCACATATGAAGGCTCCGGCATCCTGCCCGAATGACTGAAGTACACAAATCTCTTAATCTCAGAATCGGTTTTTCGTACCTCAAATGCTATTCCTATACATGTAAATGTATGACTGCCTGTATCCTCTATCTCAAGCGCTATGACCGAACAAAAATCACAGTCGCCACGATTTGCGGAGCCATCCTTCTGCTCACCCCTCAAATAGCTCAGAACACTTCTCCTGTTTTTTGCATCATCTGCAGCCTTGTTCAAGAATGTGGGACTGAAGCTGCCGTAGAGGATTACCTGAATCGCATCCATGACGGTTGATTTTCCCGAGCCACTCTTACCACTGAACAAATTGACATACTCATTAAAATGCAAAACCTTGTGATTTATTCCGCCCCAGTTGTTTAGACACATTCTGGTAAATATCTTCTTAGACTGACTCAATTGGTAACTCCTCCATTTCACTGTCTTTGGCAAATTCATGGGTATGGTTTACAGAACTGCCTTCTGTATTCAATCCGTCAGCTTCAAGTGTTGCAGCCGACTCGTTATCATACTTAATCAGCTCCACCTCATCACTGTACATGCGCACAAGCTCATTTATATCCATGGCTGAGCAGAATATATTTACTGTGCCATAAATATAGATTGGTGTGTTGTCCTCCAGGTTTGCAATAGCCCCCGGCAGTTCAATCATCTGATGTGTTTTCATAAGCAAAAGAGCGTCTGACCATTCCTGATTATTAAGCTTTCTGGTAATCAGATTGGTATTTCTGCCATACTCACGAATCTCCGACAGATTCGTTGTTGTCGCATTAAGCCCCTCGCCCATGATTTTATCCCTGTATATCATCTTCATTATAATGACAATCCTTGCAGTAAGAAGAGTCATCTTCTCGAGAATGACACCATCACCCGTTATCCTGAAAAGATGCTCCTGCTGGTCATGAACCAGCTCACAGTCAAGCACAGCCAGATAATCAGAGATAAACTCCCTGTTTCTAAGACACACCTGATACCTTGGATTGTCTCTTTGAATCAATGTAACGGGGTCACACTTCATTTGCAAAATACAGGTCTGCCTCAACAGATCCTGAATAGTTTTTCTAATATTTTCTGCCTCATTTGGCGAAACATTCTCCATATATTCAAACATACATTGCTCTCTTTTCTATGCCTCTCGTTTAGAGTCCGATTTGGATATTACAAGCCTTGAGTAGCTTACACCATCACTCTTTGTTATCTCTCCATCCAGACTCACCGTATCCTCACCCATGCGCTCATTGGTCTCCTCCTGCCATAAAAACAGAAGCTTTTCCAGGTCCTCCATGGATTCTACAGTCTGTTCATCTGTCACAAACATGCCATCACGCATATTTTTATCTCTGAAGCTTTGAAGCTCCTTTTTTGTATACAATGGCTTTGGCACAAAATCTGCCATATCATCTTCGCCTGCCGAAGCATCGTCAATAACAAACGGAACAAACTCACTTCTTCCTCTCTCTCTTCTTCCCGGAAAACTGTCGTCCGTTACATTGTAAAACTGTCTGGTGAACTTCATTCTGTTTCGAAGAGCCCCAAGTATCTCATCTGTTTTATCACTCTTATCTATCAGGTTAATGAGCTTTACTATATTATCCTCGTCATCTGCGCCTTCCTGCAGGATATAGTGTATCCTTGCAAGCGCCCTCTTTGCAAAAATCGTCTTCTGCTCAATAAGCTTGTTGTACTTTCTCTCAATCAGGTCAAACTCATGCTCCACCTTATAAACAAGCTCACTTGCCTTATCACAGTACTCCACGCTGTACTCATAGCGTTTTCTCTCAAACGTACCGGGTGTAGTCTGCGAAAGAATTCCCTCAAGCTCAGCCCTTCTGTCATCGTTCTGATTAAGGATTTTGCTTATAAGCTCCTTTACAGCCTCTTTGTAACGATAAAAGCTATCCGTGGTTGTAAGGATGGCATAACGTCTGCTATCACTGTTATTAATTTCCTTAATCAGTACCTTCTGTATACCTATAAAATCCTTCATACGTGACAGCTCATCAAAATATGCCCTCATACCATCCTGCATATTTGATAAAAGCTGACCAAGATTTTTTGACGTATACAACGCATTTTTCAGAATATCATTATTTTTTTCCGGATCTGAAAAATATGTAAAAAGCGCACTGTAAACAGCCAAAATGCTCTCGCGCTCCCTGCTGTCATCATCCACAAGCAGCTTTTTAAATAGCTCAGCATACATCTGGCTGTACTGAGGAAATGCAATCACATATGTGTTGAGCTTTTCATCAAAATCACTCCTGATCCAGCCCCAGTTTATAAGCCTGCTCAATATAGCTGATGGTGTCAGGGTGTATGCGAAACTGGCCTGGTCATATATAACATCAATTTCGGAATCAGGATTATCATCATGATTATCCATGCTGCCACTATCTTTATCACTCTCATCTTCATTATAATCAGTCTGCCATACAATGCCTGTTTTTGATATGGTATCCGCTATGATTATCTGACACTCCTCACGTGTCAGTCCCAGTGATGCATAGACCTCGTTATTCTCCTCATATAACGCAACAACTATCTGCATGTATGCATCCATATTTTTCGTGCGGAATAAGCTATAAAATTCTTTTGGTATTCTATCTTTCAATGTCATACTCATATAATAACATATCCCCACGTTTTTCGCCATATACATGGAAATAAACGTGGGGATATTAATATTGCTGCTTCACACCTCAGCCTTAACAGTAACATCCGGTTACCGTCAAATCACTGCTGATTGTGACCATCAATAATTATATTCAATTCTACGCCATTATTAATCTGCTTGATAGCATCTGTCTGTGTCTCAAGTGTCTCTGCGATTCCATTAACCTCATCTGTGATAGTCTTGGATTTCAATGATAATTTGACAATATTCGTCATTTTTGACATATCGCCTGATTTTAGAAACGATTTATAGTCAAATACACTAATTTCCCGCTTATTACACCTCGAAATCCATACATGCCCTATTTGCAGTAAACGGTCTCACCTTGGTATCTGCCACTGTAACATGCTTAGGATTCTTTGCATACGCTGCAAGTGCATCAGCATCTTCAAATGTAGTATCTAGCATCACATCTACAGTAGATGTCGGAAGATAATCTGTGCGCACTGAAATGTCGATCATTCCCGGAATCTGTCCCTTAAGTCCCTCTAAGCCTTCCTTTATGCCGGCACGTATTTCCTTCTTCTGTGCCTCTGTGTACTCATCCTTGAGTGTCCATAAAATAATGTGTTTAACCATTGTGTGCCTCCTGAGTTTTTCAGGTCTTTCGACCAGTCCAAACTATAACATAATAATTTCTTTAATGTTCATCTCTTCTATAGTTCAAAACCATAAGGTGAATGGAGACCTTTGTATGAATAATATGCCATTCAGACCGCTATGTCAATTACATATTCTACCCCATCACTTCATTTCCTACCCCATTTTGCACCTTTTGTGGCAGAAAACATATTAGGTACAGTTTAGAATACATTTATTATTCAAATCATTTAATTTACATTTCTCTTTTAGCTTCTACCTTTGTTGCATATTTCCACGTCTTTCCACAATCTTTTGAATAGATACTTTCCCAACTAAATGTATCCTTCTCAATATTTTTGAAATTCCATTGCCATATAGTTGTATCATTCGCATCTTTATTAATCCCTGTTTGTATAATATCATTCTCCAATTCTTCGGCGACTAACCTATCAACACTCCATTTGGAAACGTACACTATATTCCACTTTTTTGAATTATCTATCATTGGAACTCGTATTGTTGTTCCATAATCTCCGTATAAAGTATCTTCCTCTGTCCATTCTCCTCTTTTGGGACAAATGAAGACATCTTGAATTCCATACCCATCCATGACATATGAAAAAAGCCACTCACCTTCTTTTGTATCTTCAATCTTCCCCTCTTCATCATATGTAGTCATTGTAAACGACCAATTTCCAACAAATCTACTATACAATGATAAATCTGTGTTATTATTCGCATTATTGCTTCCTAATGCTTCTAAAAATTCATTTTTCATTAGCGTACACTCTCCTCCCGATAAACATGTTGCTTATTTATCATTTGTAGTAATTGAATAAACAACCAAATCCCTATATTCCCCTGTGTTTTTATCAATTCTTCTTTTTCTTAAAACCCCATCCTTAATAAAACCTACCTTTTCAAGCAGATTAAGCGAAGGTTTATTATCTATATTACATTTTGCCTCAATGAAATACAGTCTATCTTTTGACAAGTATTCTGAAATCATCTTTTTTACAGCTTCAGTGCCATAACCTTTACCATGCCACTTTTCACCAATAACATAACCAATTTCACCAATCCTTAATTCTTGATATGGTATATCAAAAGATATATATCCTATACATGCACCACTTTCTTTTTCAACAAATACCCATGCATTCGTATTTTTCACCATAGCATTTACAAAAGAATTCATCTGATCCATATTCATTGGATATCCCATTATAAAATCACCCAAATGCTCATCTGTCCCCCATCCCTCGAAGCATATTGAAGCATCTTCATTCACAAAATGGCGGATGTATAATCGCTCTGTTTCTATTTTCATCATAAAAATCCTTTTCCATCTACATTATGACTTGGCACCACTACATCAATTAATCCTACTATAAC
>OHQP01000328.1_pt1 | contig 19899 bp, 12 predicted proteins | sample 1578101 | NCBI WGS metagenome assembly OHQP01 (sample SAMEA3879569, study PRJEB24766) | human gut metagenome | biome: human-associated habitat; feature: feces | place: USA | collected 1985/1987 | reverse complement strand
TGGGGACTGCATTACCTACTACGGCAAAGTCCTGATGACGATTGGCACCGATCAACGGTTCTTCATAAGGTTTTCCGTTCAACCAGAAGCCATCCTTACCTTTAAATTCCGCTTTGCGGATCCCCACACGTGTCACTCCCCCATCCAACACTTCATGTCCGGCTTTGACACGAGATTGTATCCTATACAAATAAGGCGAGTCAGGAGACCATAACTTAGGATTGCGAACTGCAAACTGTTGCCGCACCGTCTTCGATTCCCCTGCTTGCAGCTTCACCTGTTGCGAAACCCGTTTTACGGGAACATCGCCGGCATCCGCCAAAACCGTCTCCACGGCTACGGTACGCGTCTGCTTTCCACTGTTATGCACTTCCGTATCCACATACACTTCCGCTTTTTTCCCGCTTATATTGTCAAAATGCACAAAAACTCCGCCTCCGGCCACCTTATCGGCCTCCAAGGCATCTGTAATAGCTACACTTGATTTTCCTATCATCCACACATCCCGGTAAATTCCTCCATGATAAGCGAAATCCAAGGTATATTGACGTTTTCCCGGAGGAAAATTCTTATCATCACTATTATCTGTCATCACTGCCAGCAAGCAACTGTCTCCGGGCTGTACCCCCTGTTCCGTCAGTTGCACAGTGAAAGGAAGGTATCCTCCCAAGTGCTCTTGCACCCTCTTGCCATTTAAATAAATCACCTGTTTTCCCATAGCTCCCTCAAAATGAAGCGACACCTCTTTTCCTTTCATATCTTGAGGAATCACAAAATGTTTCCGGTACCATGCCACACCCTGATAGTTACGGCAACCGCTTGCCTCGGCAGGCATCAGTTCCACAGTATGCGGAACAGACACTACCTGCCAGGATGTATCATCAAAACGTACGGCTTCCGCGCCTTTTATGTCTCCACGATGAAAGCGCCATCCGGGATTGAAATTATATACTATTCTTCCGCTACCGGATAAAGGGATGAATCCGGCTACAGAGGTTTCCATTTGAGCTTGTGCCAACACAGGCAACAGGCACACAAGTAAAATAAACAGTTTCTTCATAATTATTACACTATCTGGGAAAAGAGACGGACCGGCCGTCCGTTTGTACCCGTTCCTTTTGAAAAAAGGTCTTGTTGTTTTTGAAAAAGATCCAGACATTTAAAAAAAAGGTCCTGATGTTTGGCGTCAAAGACAAGGTTCTTTTAAAAAAACGTCAAGGTCTTTTTATACAAAGAACAGGTCTTTTGAAAGGAATTACAAGGTCTTTTCACCAAGCTTTCCAAGGCTCAGGGCTCAAAGGCTCACTTAGGCGGTATTTAAGCCCAAAACAAGCTTCAAGAAACCTAATAATGCGCTGATTTTTAATTAATTACAATAAAAAGAAGGGGACAAGACTATATTCTGAAAAATAAAATGAATAATATAATGAGCCCCAGACATACACGAACGCATCCGACATTTACCGGAAAGAAAAATGTATAAATAAAAGAAACTTCTATTGACATCATCACTTGGTCATTCCGGGCATCGTGAAAAATCCGAATGTGCCCCATATCCATTGATCCGGCCATTATGAATAAAACCCGGCAAAAAACAAGCCTGGTCAAAGCAAACACAAATTCTATAAAACGACAGACAAAGTCAAGACAATCCTGAACTTTCCAAAGACCAAAGAATAATATTCAACCCGCACGTTTTGTCCCACCAAACAGACTGTAAAGCAAACACTTACACATCTACCAAGGTTTAAAATACCGCATAAGTGAGCCTTGAGCCTTGTGAGCCCTGGAAACGCATCGGAACGACTCTTTTTCTTTGCAGAAAGACACCCGATTTATTTATTCCAAATTTTAATCCCATTTATGTACTGTGAGTCAACACCAGAATAGGATACTAAATGTTCTTTTGAGGCCGATCCATATCTAGACACAACTTCGTTAGCTGCCCCGGATTGAGCTGCTAGATCTATTGACTTTTTTCTTTTTGTCGTAACACTTTCTCCTAAAAAAGAAGTGTGACACTGCCAATAACCACATTTTAAAGTGCAGGTCCTGAGAAAACCTAAATCAACAGATATGGTAAAGCAGCCCACGCTATAACGTGGGAACTACCATGCCTATTCTTGTTGATTTTGTGTTTAGTTTCTCAAGCTTCGCACTTACAAGAGTAGCATAACGCTTCTTTATTTTCAAATGCATGGAAATGGTTACCCAAATCCGAGTACAGAATTACGGAAAAACATTTGAAAAAGAAGCGGTAAGATAAAAATATCTGTTTGATATTTGCTCTATTGTTTGGTAGGTTAGAAATAATTAATTACCTTTGCACCAACAAATCCCGCTCGCTTCCCGTAAGATTAGCGTACCCAGCGGGACATTTTTATTTATGGGAGTCAGGTATACAAATCGAGCCATAACCACGGAACAACAAATTGATATTCTCAAAGAAAGAGGTTTGCTTATTGATGATGTTGAGCGAGCTGTTAAAGCCCTTGACATCATAAGCTATGTTCGTCTTGCTGGTTATTGGCGACATTTTGAAGCTGACCACACTACGCATCAATTTAGAGAAGGTTGTCGTTTTGCAGATATTATCGACCTGTATTCCTTTGATAAGCAACTTAGGGCTTTGCTCTTTACTGCCATTCAAACGATTGAAGTTGCTGTTCGCACAAAAATAATCAAGCACTTTGCTCTTGAATTTGGAGCATTTTGGTTTATGGACGAAAACTTTGCCACCAATGAGGCTCGTTTTGCTACCAATTTAGCTGTTATCCGTAAAGAGGTGGAACGCTCACACGATGATTTTATTACTGAGCATTTCCGCAAATACAACGAACCAGAGCTGCCTCCTGTATGGAAAACATTGGAGGTTATCTCAATGGGAACACTCTCTAAGCTCTATTCCAATTTTTCAAATGCCACGGCAAAACATGCTGTCGCAAGAGAGTTCGGTTTGAATCATCACAAATTTTTGAGAAGCTGGTTAGAGTGTCTTGCGGTGCTTCGTAATTGTTGTGCTCATCATTCACGACTGTCCAACCGTGTCTTTCCAGTAAAACCAAAGATGCCAGAACGTATGCCAAATACATGGATTGCTGATTTCTCATTCCGAGAACAAACTCTTTATCCACAATTATGCTGTGTTGTGTATTGGCTCAACTCCATTGTTCTTGAAAATACATTCATTACCGATTTCAAGCAACTCTTGATAAGCCATCCATCAGTGAAAACTCGCTTGTTGGGCTTCCCTCGTAATTGGGAACAAGAGCCTTTGTGGAGGTAATAATATCTACAATAAAATTATTACCAAAAAACAATAAGTAACAGACAATATCGGATAAAATATTGTACCTTTGTATTGGCTTAGACATTGAGCCCAAATAGAAGTGAAATATCGGAAACGAATTGCACCGAAAAAAAGAATAAATCGCTCGTATTGACACCGTAGATGAGTTAATAATAACTAAAATGGTTAAATATTCACCACTTAGAATATACCCTTAAAGGCTACGACCATATTTCCGACTTATCACCAGTAAACTATTGATTAATAAACTATTGAGAGCATAAACCATTATCAGTAAGCATCTAACACAAATTACGTTGCACTATTTGTTTTTCATTTTTTTAGTGTCCAAATCGTGATATATCCACTCCTTTTACTTTCTGTTTTTTATAACCACCGAAACGGTATGTGAAATTCAGAGATACAGTACGGGTATAGTATCCGCTATCCATATCCAAATATTGTTCCTTGAAGCGAACCTTCATATCCGGCATACTGGAGTTGGATATATCACTGCAACGTGCCGTAAGCGAACATCTGTCTTTGGCAAAATTCCATTTCATTCCGGCTGTGAGATTAAATGAACTGGCGAGATCCAACGTTCCCTGAATGAAAGGTGTCTGTATGTTTCCTATCAATTCAAAGGATAGGTTCTTGCCTACTTTGAAGCTGTTGTCAAGTGTGCCGATAAACAGCCATTTTTTGCGGTCAAATGGTACATCAAAAAAACGGTCGCATTTTTGCCGTGCCTGCATGCCTACAAGCGTGAGTCTTGCATCATACCAGTTTCCCATGCTGAGCGGCAGAATGACATTCGCACCTATCATACGCATATAATTCCAGTTGGTATTTTTGTATATCAATGCCAGTCGGCCTGTTGCCTGATAAGGTGTTTGGGCAAAGTAATCGGATGTATGCGTGTAGAACAGACCGAAAATATACTTCTGTTTCAGTATGTACGTACCATTCAGGTTATAGTTTGTCATAGGGCGCAATCCCGGTGTTCCCTGAAGTTCGGAATATCCGTTCAGATATGTAACGGATGATTGCATATCCCAGTAGCCCGGATAGCTCTTGTCTGTTGATAGGGATAGCTGGAAGATGTGTTGCGGACCTTTCAAATAGGTCAGTGAGGCTTGCGGATATACAGCCCATTTATGATAATTCCCGATGGTATAATATTCTCCTGTGGCAGAGATGGAGAATGAGGTTCCGGTTGCCCAGTTTTTATTCAATGAAAAATAAAAACCAGTTGTCTGTTCATTAAGTCCGGCTTCTGTATTTTCAGGTTTTATATTACCAGACACATTATCATAAGTTTGAAAATCATAATCTTTTGCATAACGGTAGGATATTCCGTAACCGATACCCCAGTTATTTGTCAGATTATGTTTCTGGTCTGCATAAATCGAATAACGGTCTATACGCTGACCGCCAGTCAGGGTATATGAGTTTTTACTCTTATCAGATAATTGTGTGAACATGGTCTGGCTATTGTCTGAGGTGTAACGTGTATAATCACCGCCTACTTCCAGACCGATACCCGAACTATATTGTACTGTTATATTGTTCATCTTATTATCTGTAAACTTATCAAGATTGGACTGCTGAAAACTTCCATCAGCTATACTGCGGTTATGCCCGTCAGGTGTAAAACTTCCCGTGTAGGCTACATTCAGATGATTCTTTTCGTTGATGTTATATTCCAAAGCAGTTCTCACATTGTGCATCCAGCTTTTGGAACTCAGTTTCTCGTCCTGTGTTATTTCATATACATTGTCGTTCAAGGTGTGTCTGGAGAACAGTTCTGTATATTCCATAGTTTGGATATTGTCTGCTCCATACATTACATCTAAAGTGATTTTTGGTGTGGAAAAGCGAAAATTTCCGTTTGCACCGCCACTGCTGAAATATCTGTTCTGATAATTGGTACTCACTTCACCCTGAAAGAAATAGTCATGAGAGCGTTTCATCACCACATTAATAACAGCTCCGCGTACATGAAGTTCCGGAGGGGCACTGTACATTACTTCCGCTTTTTCCACACGATTTACAGGAGTATTGCGTAATAATGTTTCCAGCTGTTCAGAGGTCATAGTGGTAGGCTTGCCGTTCATCACTATTGTGAGAGAATTTGCTCCGGCAAGAGAAAGAATTCCATTTTTTTCCTGTACTCCCGGCAGTTTGATTATGGCTTCGTAAGCATTATTTACGGACTGCTTTTCTGATAGTGCGGAAAGGTCATAGCCAAGCCGTCCGTTTTCTACCTTAACCAATGGTCTTTCTCCCTTTATTACCACTTCGTCCAGATTATAGTCTTTCTGCTCCAGCGTAATGATGCCTGCATCTGCTGTCTGCCCCTTTACCTGTTTGGTTTGGTAAAGCAGGTGTTGAACTATGAGCAAATAACCATCCGGCTCCTGCTCCAACGTAAATGTACCGTCAGCCGCAGATATGGCTGCTCCTAAATAGGTAGAATCCGGCAACTGCATGACAATCGTAGCACCTTCTATCGGTTGCTGTTTTGTATCTATTATTTTCCCTGTTGTCTGACTAAAGGCAGATATTGAAAGACCTGTACAAATCAAGAAACCTGTCATGACCCTTTTACATTCCATAAATATGTGTTTATTTACTGACAATCTTTCTATTAAATTCAAGATAATTCTTAGAAACTGTTTTGAATTAATCAAAGAATAATGTTATAGGCATTTCCGAAATTCAAAATCAGCAAGTCAATCGGAAAAATATTATATCTTTAAAAGTAACAAGCAATACAGTTATGACACAGTATCCAACCGATCTGACTGAAAAACAATGGCAAGTTTATAAAAAAAGATTTAGAACTGCAAGAAAGGAAACGGAAACATCCGCTCAAAGAGATAATATTTCCACACATGTGGAAACCATTGAACAGTTACAGGATAAAATTCAGACCATGCAGAGTGACCACCATAGGGAACTAATGAAGCTGGAGGCAAAGCACCAATCCGAACTTAACCGCAAGGAAGCTGTGCATACGGAGGAAACAACGAGGCTCAAAACAAGCGATATCTTCCGTAAGGCAGTAAACAACATCATTCGTTTGGCAAGGAACTATTACAAGCCCTGTTTTGACGCGGAGCATGTATCAGACATTAAGAGTGTCCTCAACCTGTTCGGTGACAACAAACAACCACATCGTACAACCAGAGATTTCCTGTATATCACTGCCAAGCAAAAAGGGAATTTGGATAACCGAGAACGAATCAAAGCTAAACGGGAAGCCGATAACGTGGTGGAGGGAGATTATGACCAGCAACAAAAGAGGAGCTTTTCTATGCGAAGATAATAATTGATAGGATGTAATCAGCAATAATCGTAAGTTTTTGATGCACAACCGAATAATAATAGTAACTTTGTAAACGAATTAAAGAAAAATATGCCTAAGAACACAAATATACAAATGATTGACAACTTGGCGAATAACTTTCATGGTTACGCGGTATTGCTTCGCAAAATCAAGCAAAGGGTGCTGATTGCCCAGCAACGGGCAATTTATGCCGCCAACGAAGAAATGCTCAGAATGTATTGGGACGTGGGCGAGATGTTACAAAAAAGCCAAGACGCTGACGGTTGGGGCAAGAAAACTTTGCAACGCTTATCCGTGGATTTGAAGAACGAGTATTCCGAAATAAAGGGCTTCTCTGTACGCAATATGCAGTATATGATACAATTTTTCAATGAATATAATCAGGAGCACCACCTTTCACTTCCTATCAAACATTTGGGATGGGTTCACAATCTCATACTCTTGCAGCAAGTCAAGGACATTCGGGCACGCTATTGGTACATGGTACAGAGCATCACCTCCCATTGGTCAAAACGTTATCTGCAAGAAGCTATCAAACTGGATGATTACGGCAAACATGGAGCGTTGGCAAACAATTTCAGTGAAACCCTGCCTATACCAGAGGCAAACGATGTGAAATCCATGCTCAAAGATCCGTATATATTCGATATGCTGACTTTCACAAAAGAATACAATGAGCGTGATGTGGAAATAGGATTGGTCAAGCATGTAGAAAAATTCCTTGTGGAAATGGGAGCCGGCTTTGCTTTCATGGGGCGGCAGTATCACATAGAGGTGTCGGGCGATGATTACTATATCGACATATTAATGTATAACGCATTTTTGCATAGATATTTAGTGATTGAGTTGAAAGACACGGAGTTCATACCGGAATATATCGGTAAACTCAACTTCTACTGTTCTGCTGTGGATGACATCCTTTGCCGAGAGGGAGATAACCGAACGATTGGATTGTTGCTTTGCAAAAGCAAAGACCGTATCAAGGCTGAATATGCCTTGCGTGATCTTCAGAAGCCAATCGGCATATCCGACTACGAATTGGGGCAAGCCCTGCCGAAAGACTTCCATGGCAGTCTGCCTACGATTGAAGAAATTGAGAAAGAATTAGCGTCTGACAGTCGATGAAATGAACTTATCAATCTCTTACATACATCAGGATTAAACAGTTCTACCCCTAACTATGAATCGCCAGGCTTGATATCCAATATAAAATCATTCCAAGAACCGCTATTTTCTTTTATCCCGATGAAGCTATTGTCCAACTCTTTTTTAAAATCATCATCTATATAAACAAGTGTTTCATCATTCAATATTTTAGACAGTTTAATAGAATCCTCCTTTGTCCATACCTCTTGCGCACAAAGAATATCCGCAATAAATCAATATACTGAGTACCTATACCTACATTCATTTTCAATTTGTTTGTTAACTGAAAAAGAGAATTTGAATATATGTATAATACATTATTCTGTCCTTCCCCATAAGCATAGCATTCCATTGGATAGGATAATCCGATATTGGGACTTATATTAAAATTCAAATCATAGAATATTCCTGTATAGCTTATTCCAGTTCGATTTGTATGGAAAGCATTAAAGCGTTTATTGATAAATGTATTGATTTGAAGATTGGTCTCATGCTTTGTTGCAAATGCGACAGGTATTCTGTTTAATTCATTATCATAAATATGATTCTCTGCTTTGGTTCCAGAAAAGGTTATGCCTATATTGCTTCTCAGATATGTATTATCATTCCAAGATAAAGTATGTGCCATTCCAATTGCTCCTTTTTGGAAGTCAGCCTTCTGTTCTTGTCTTTCCATAGATGTTTCCCATTGTTTAGGGTCATCTTCCGGTCTTTGAATTATTTTATCCAAGAGTCCGATACCCCAAAATGTGAAAGTTCCCATTTTTTTTGTTGGCAAGTTTATCTTAAAAGCCAAATCCTGATAATTAAGCCCCTCGTCAGAACCACTAATCTTATCTGCCAAACCAGAATATGAGTAACGGTAATTAAAGAGGTACGAACTTCCACTTTTCTTATTTATTGGTCTTTCTGATGATAAATCAAATCCCCAAATGCCTAATTGAACAGCATGTGCAAAATCCGTAGTATTGCCATTTCGCATTTTCATATCAAAAATTCCAGACAACGAATTAGAATACTCTGCTGGATAAGCACCATAATAGAAATCCGAATTTGCCATTGTCTGTAAACTTAATTATTTATCCTGTATTTTTCTTTTCCCATGATAAGTTGTCATCCAATAAACACAATGTTTCCATGACTTCCTGGATCGATGCAGTCATTTCAAAATCAAGAGAATACCGAGCGAACGGATAAGATACATTGTTTTCAACCTCAAATTATACGGAAAAACCCATACCTTTTTTATACCTTTGCCCCCAAAAGAAAACAACAGACATGGAACTATTCAATAAAATGATTGCCGCAGCCCTGAAGGTTTCCGTACATCAAGTAGACAATACATTATCTCTACTGGGCGGGGGAGCTACCATCCCTTTCATAAGCCGATACCGGAAAGAGGCAACCGGAGGACTGGACGAAGTACAAATAGGCGAAATTAAAGACAGAAATGACAAGTTGTGTGAACTGGCCAAGCGAAAAGAAACCATTCTTTCTACCATAGAAGAACAGGGCAAACTGCATGAAAGACTTCTTTACCTGAGAAATCTGGAAGACAAAAAGAAACAGGTTCTTACAAGTATTGAAGAACAGGGCAAACTGACAGAAGAATTGCGCAAACGCATTGAACAGAGTTGGGATGCCACCGAAGTGGAAGACATATATCTGCCCTATAAGCCGAAACGTAAGACCCGCGCCGAAGCGGCACGGCAAAAAGGACTGGAACCGCTTGCCACCTTACTGTTATTGCAACGCGAAAACCATCTGGACAGCCGTCTCCCCGCTTTTGTGAAAGGAGATGTGAAAGACGAAGAGGATGCGCTGAAAGGCGCGCGCGACATCATAGCCGAACAAGTGAGCGAGGACGAGCGCGCCCGCAACCAACTGCGCAACCAATTTTCCCGACAAGCCGTCATCACCTCCAAAGTGGTGAAAGGCAAAGAGGAAGAAGCCGCCAAATACCGCGATTATTTCGACTTCAGCGAACCTTTGAAACGCTGTTCCTCCCACCGTCTGCTGGCTATCCGCCGGGGAGAGTCGGAAGGCCTGTTGAAAGTAAGTATAAGTCCTGATAACGAAGAGTGCGCCGGACGGCTGGAACAAATGTATGTCCGTGGCAACAATGAATGCAGCCGCCAGGTAGGCGAGGCAGTGCGTGATGCGTACAAGCGGCTTCTGAAGCCTTCCATCGAAACCGAATTTTCAGCCTTGAGCAAGGAGAAAGCCGACGAGGAGGCAATCCGCGTCTTCGCCGGAAACCTGAGACAGCTTCTGCTGGCTCCTCCTTTGGGACAGAAACGGGTCATGGGAGTTGATCCCGGCTACCGTACCGGATGTAAAATAGTCTGTCTGGACGCCCAAGGCTCTTTGCTACACAATGAAACCATTTATCCGCATCCGCCCAAGAATGAATACTCACAGGCAGCCCGCAGCATCGTGAAATTGGTAGAACAATATCAGATAGAGGCAATCGCCATAGGCAATGGCACCGCCAGCCGTGAGACAGAACAATTCATCACTTCACAACGCTATGACCGTGAATTGCAAGTATTTGTAGTAAGCGAGGACGGAGCATCCATTTACTCGGCCTCGAAAACCGCCCGAGACGAGTTCCCTGAATACGACGTGACCGTGCGTGGAGCCGTATCCATAGGCCGCCGGTTGATGGACCCGCTGGCCGAACTGGTGAAAATAGATGCCAAATCTATCGGAGTGGGACAATACCAGCATGATGTGGACCAGACTTTATTGAAGAAATCATTGGACCAGACAGTGGAAAGTTGTGTGAACCTGGTAGGTGTGAACCTCAATACCGCCAGCCGCCATCTGCTGACTTATATATCGGGGCTAGGTCCTGCCTTGGCTCAAAACATTGTGGATTACCGCACCGAGAACGGGCCTTTCAGTTCACGCAAGGAGTTATTGAAAGTACCCCGGATGGGAGCGAAAGCGTTTGAGCAATGCGCAGGGTTCCTGCGTATCCCACAAGCGAAGAATCCGCTGGACAACTCGGCCGTGCATCCCGAAAGCTATCCCATAGTGGAGCAGATAGCCAAAGACCTGAACTGCACCGTAGACGAACTGATAAAAAGCAAAGAACTGCGCAGCCGGATTGATATCAAGAAGTATGTCACCCCGACAGTGGGGCTTCCCACCCTGACAGACATCATGCAGGAATTGGACAAGCCGGGACGCGACCCACGGCAACAAATCCAAGTTTTTGAATTTGACAAGAATGTAAAGACCATAGAGGATTTGACTGAAGGAATGGAACTGCCCGGCATTGTGAACAATATTACCAACTTCGGTTGCTTTGTAGATATAGGAATCAAAGAGAAGGGTCTGGTGCACGTATCACAACTGGCCGACAAATTTGTGAGCGACCCCACCACCGTAGTCAGCATCCATCAGCATGTACGGGTGAAAGTGATGAGCATAGACCTAGAGCGCAAGCGCATCCAGCTCACTATGAAAGGATTGAATCAATAATTGCAACAAGGTAAAAAAGAATATGGAAGAAGATATAGAAACCTGCGGCTGGTTCGTTTTTTATAAGGATCAGCTGCTGATAGAGAAAAAGAACGGAATGTACACCATACCTTTCGGAACAGAGCCTCCCATGCCTGTTCCGGTGGGAAGCACTATCCACACCATCGGAGAGATAGAGGGACGCACTGCCAAGACTTTCTCCGTACATGCCCCGGTGCCCGGCAGCGAAAATGACCGCCACCTGATGATGGATCTCCGGAGTTCATACGACGTATTGCCTTGGGAAGAGTACAATGTGGGTGGAAAAGCCTTCCAGATACTGAATTGGGACAAGAACAGCCGCTATTGCCCCATGTGCGGCGTACCTACCGTACAGATTTCTCCTATTGCTAAAAAATGCCCCCAATGTCGTCAGGAAATTTATCCGCGCATCTCTCCTGCCATCATTGTATTGATACGCCGGGAAGACAGCATACTGCTGGTCCACGCCCGCAACTTCCGGGGAACCTTCAACGGTTTGGTAGCCGGTTTTCTTGAACCGGGCGAAACTTTGGAGGAATGTGTGCACCGCGAGGTACTGGAAGAAACAGGACTCCATATCAAAAACCTGAAATATTTCGGCAGCCAGCCGTGGCCTTATCCCAGCGGAATCATGATAGGCTTCACCGCCGATTATGAAAGCGGAAACATCAAACTACAACAAGAAGAACTGAATGCCGGCGCTTTCTATACCAAAGACAACTTGCCGGAGATACCCAAAAAGCTGAGCCTGGCAAGAAAACTGATTGATGCGTGGCTGGAGGAAAAGGATCATTTATAGAACGAGATGAGTCATGTTCCATCCATAAATACCTATTTATCGCTTGCAGAACTTAAAAATGTACTATCTTTGCAATATGGAATGGTTAAATAGCTTATTTTTTGAACACACGCCTTTACAGGCGGTTGTAATCCTCTCGATTATCATTGCCGTGGGGCTCGGTTTAGGTAAAATCCACCTGTTTGGCATTTCATTGGGAGTTACCTTCGTCTTTTTTGCCGGTATTCTGGCCGGACACCTGGGATTCTCAATCGACCCGAATATGCTGAATTACGCCGAGAGTTTCGGTCTTGTGCTTTTTGTATACGAACTGGGCTTGCAGGTAGGTCCCGGCTTTTTCAGTTCATTCCGTAAAGGCGGCGTACAGCTCAATATGCTGGGCATAGGCGTTATTCTGGCAGGTACGGTCATGACGGTGCTTTTCAGCAAACTGGGAGGCATACCGATGAGCGATATGGTAGGCATCCTTTGTGGAGCCACCACCAATACTCCCGCTCTGGGGGCCGCCCAACAGACATTGAAACAAATGGGGGAACCCGCCAGTGGCGCTGCGTTAAGTTGCGCCGTAACCTATCCGCTGGGAGTGGTAGGTGTTATTCTGGCCATGCTGCTGGTACGCAAATTATTTGTCCGTCCCTCAGATATCAACATTCACGAGCACGAGGACACCAATCAAACGTTCATTGCCACCTTCAAAGTGCACAATCCCGCCATTTTCAATAAAAGCATAAAAGAAGTAGCTTTATTAAGCTATCCTAAATTTGTTATCTCCCGTTTATGGCGAGAAGGCACGGTAAGCATCCCCACTTCAGAAAAAATACTGAAAGAGAATGACCGCCTGCTGGTTATCACCACCGAAAAGGACGCTCCCTCGCTCACGATTCTTTTCGGCGAACAGGAAAACCAGGATTGGAATAAAGAAGACATCGACTGGAATGCCATAGACAGCCAATTGATTTCCAAACATATCGTTATCAGCCGCCCCGAAATAAACGGGAAAAAACTAGGCTCTTTACGTCTGCGCAACAGCTATGGCATCAACATCAGCCGTGTGATGCGCAGCGGGGTACAACTGCTTGCCACACCGGGGCTGATCCTCCAACTGGGCGACCGGCTGACCGTAGTGGGAGAAGCCAAAGCCATAGAGAATGTGGAAAAAGTATTAGGCAATGCGGTTAAAACGTTGAAGGACCCTAATCTTGCCGCCATTTTTATAGGTATTGTACTGGGATTGATACTAGGCTCCATCCCTATCGCCATCCCCGGCATCAGCACTCCCGTTAAATTAGGCCTGGCAGGCGGACCTATCGTAGTAGGAATTCTTATCGGATGCTTTGGCCCCCGTTTCCACCTCATCACTTATACCACCCGGAGTGCCAACCTGATGCTGCGCGGTATCGGGTTATCCCTCTATCTGGCTTGCCTGGGACTGGATGCAGGCGCACATTTCTTCGAGACAGTGATGCGCCCCGAAGGAGCCATCTGGATAGCTGTAGGCTTCGCCATCACCTTTATTCCGGTAGTCATTATGGCATTAGTGGCCCTCCGCATAAGCCACCTCGACTTCGGAAGCACCTGTGGCATGCTGTGTGGAAGCATGGCAAACCCTATGGCATTGAACTATGCCAATGACACGTTACCCGGTGATAATCCGGCAGTGAGTTATGCCACCGTATATCCGCTGTCCATGTTCAGCCGGGTCATTATAGCCCAATTAATACTTATGTTTTTTATATAATTTCCAGCTATGAACGCTTATAATTCTATCACCCCGGAAACCATACAGGAAGATATGCGATACCTGCAACTGCTGTCGCATAGTTTCCCCACTATAGCCGATGCCAGTACGGAAATAATCAACCTGGAAGCTATTCTGAACCTGCCTAAAGGTACAGAACATTTCCTTGCCGACCTGCACGGAGAGTACGAGGCATTCCAGCATGTATTGCGGAATGCTTCCGGGGCCATCAAAAGAAAAGTAAATGAAATATTCGGCAATACCCTGCGCGAGAATGAAAAAAAAGAACTATGTACGCTGATTTATTATCCGGAACAAAAACTGGATCTGGTAAAAGCAGTGGAAACAGACCTGGACGACTGGTATGTCATCACGTTGAACCAGTTGGTACGTGTATGCCAAAATGTATCCTCCAAATATACCCGTTCCAAAGTGCGGAAGTCGCTTCCCAAAGAATTCTCGTATATCATTCAGGAGTTGTTGCACGAAAACTCAATGGTTCCCAACAAACAGGCGTATATTAATGTCATCATCAGCACCATCATTTCTACCCGCCGCGCCGATGACTTTATCATTGCCCTATGCAACCTCATCCAACGGCTCACCATAGACACACTGCATGTGCTGGGTGATATATTCGACCGTGGCCCTGCCCCCCACCGCATTATGGACATATTATGCGATTATCATAATTTCGACGTACAATGGGGAAACCATGACATTTTATGGATGGGAGCCGCAGCCGGCAACGACTGCTGTATGGCAAACGTGCTACGCCTGGCCATGCGTTATGGCAACCTTGCCGCTCTGGAGGACGGATATGGCATCAACCTTCTGCCCCTGGCCACCTTTGCCATGGAAACATACGCTGATGATCCCTGCACCCTGTTCGGACCGAAAGTAGAGAAAGAAGACTGTACGTACAATGCCAAGACGCTGCGCATGATAGGCCAGATGCACAAAGCAATCAGTGTTATCCAGTTCAAGCTGGAAGCGGAGATTATCAGGCGCCGCCCCGATTTCGAGATGGACGACCGTATGCTGCTACACCGTATAGACTTCGAGCGTAAGACCATCACAATGCCCAATGGAAAAGAATATGAGCTGAAAGACAGTTTTCTTCCTACGGTAGATCCTGCCGATCCTTATAAGCTGACAGACGAAGAACGGGAAATTATGAACAAACTCCATCGTTCATTTGTCAGCAGTGAGAAATTGAAAAAACATATCCGCTGCCTGTTCCGTTACGGATGCATGTACACGGTGAGCAACTCAAATCTGCTGTTCCACGCCTCCATTCCCTTGAATGCCGACGGTACGCTGAAAGATGTGTCCATAGCCGGAAAAACGTACAAGGGAAAAGCCTTGCTGGAAAAAGTAGGGCATTTGATCCGTACCGCCTTCTTCGCTGAGGAAGACAACGAGGACAGACCCTTTGCTGTAGACTATGTATGGTACTTGTGGTGTGGCAAAGACTCCCCTGCTTTCGACAAAGACAAAATGGCTACTTTTGAACGTTACTTCTTAAAAGAGAAAGAGTTGCACAAGGAAGTGAAAGGTCACTATTACAGCCTGCGCAATGAAGAAAAAGTATGTGACATGCTGCTGGACGAGTTCGGCGTGATAGGAACACACCGCCATATCATCAACGGGCATGTACCCGTAAAAACCATCCAAGGTGAGAATCCGATAAAAGCAAACGGCAAGATGATGGTCATAGACGGAGGATTCTCTAAAGCGTATCATTCGGAAACCGGAATTGCCGGATATACACTGGTATACCATTCGCGCGGATTCCAACTGGTACAGCACGAACCGTTCACCTCAATGCAAAAAGCCATTGAAGAAGGGCAGGATATCAAATCGAGCACTCAGATAGTAGAAATGAGCACCCAACGCATGATGGTAAAGGACACTGACAAAGGACGGGAACTGGTGACACAGATCAACGATTTAAAGAAATTGCTGATGGCCTACCGGACAGGACTTATCAAGGAGAAATCCATATAAACAGATTATCCGCAATCATACTACCGGATAATAAATGAAAGTTTATTGCCCTATGATTGCGGATAAAAAAATAAAGCCCGTATCAGACTCACGTCTACCGGGCTTTTGGATTACCGAACAAAAATATCGTTATACAATCTTGTTCATCGCCGAATCAGGGAAAACCACCGTCGGCTTGAACGATTTAGCTTCCTCAAAATCCATCATGGCGTATGACATGATAATCACAATGTCACCCACCTGTACTTTCCGGGCAGCAGCCCCATTCAGACAAATACATCCCGAACCGCGCTCACCGTTATTATTATCCACAATGTGCACTTTCTCGCCGGCAATCATGTTGGCGGCATCCATCAAGTCCTCGTCAATCGTAATACTACCCATGTAATTCAAATTGGCTTCCGTTACACGGACACAATGCAGTTTCGACTTTAATACCTCAATCATCATAATTCTAATGGTTAACGATCACTATCCCTTATATTTTATATTATCTATCAAACGTACCTCTCCGCAAAATACCGTAATGCAACCTACTGCATAATCCGTATCTTCCCAATCCGTTATTTTCTGAAGCGTAGTGCCGTCTACTATTTCAAAATATTCCAGACGCAAACCCGGAGCGGCAGCAATCGCATCTTCTACAAACTTCTGAGTCTCAGCGACCGGATGAGATTTTGCAAAAGTACAACTCTTAAATAAAGTCTGCGAAATATTCAGCGCATGCTCTCTCTCCACCGCAGAAAGCCGTGCATTGCGGCTGCTCAATGCCAGCCCGTCTTCCTCACGCACAATAGGACAACCTACAATTTCCAGTCCGTTGAACCCTATCTGTTTCACCATTTCACGAATAATAGCCAACTGCTGGAAATCTTTCTCACCGAAATAAGCACGGGTAGGATTTACAATCATAAACAGCTTGCTCACTATCTGGCATACTCCATTGAAATGTCCCGGACGGAAACGGCCTTCCATCACTGTGTCCAACGGCGCATAGCTGAACTGCCGGGTATCAGGCTCAGGATAAATCTCTTCTACAGACGGAGCAAAAACAAAAGCCGCCCCTACTTTTTCCAACAATTCACAATCGGCATCCAATGTACGCGGATATTTTGCCAAGTCATTTTTGTCGTTAAACTGGGTAGGATTCACAAAATCACTTACCACCACTACATCATTTTCTGCAACAGCACGTTTCACCAACGAAGCGTGTCCGGCATGGAGTGCACCCATCGTAGGTACCAGACCTATTGTCTTTCCCTCACTGCGCAGGGCATCCAGCTCTGACTGAAGCTCTTTGATTGTTTGAACTAACTTCATCTTTTTATCTCTTTTGTTTGAGTAGTTTCATTTAAAACGGCTGCAAAGTAAACCATTATTTGGGAGATAACGAAGAAAAAAAGAGTTTTAATTAATGATGAGTAGTTAGTAATAAGCGGTTAATACCTTGCAGATATGGCGCAATAAGCCCTCTTCAGCCACCGGCCGGCCACTTGTTCTTTCCCGTTTTTCACCTAATTCCGCAAGACATCGGCCATTAACCTCAAATTGCTAATGACTAATTACCAGCCACTTAACATATCATAAGGAATTATTATTCCTCGTTTCTTGCCACTCTCATCTATTTTTTTTATATCTTTGCAAAATGATTATGAGCAACAAAAAGTTAAGATGAAGGCAAATAAAGTTTTATTTATTACACAAGAGATTACCCCTTACGTTCCCGAATCCGAAATGGCAAACATGGGAAGATTTCTTCCTCAGGCTATTCAGGAAAAAGGCAGAGAAATCAGAACTTTTATGCCAAAATGGGGCAATGTCAATGAACGCAGAAACCAATTACACGAAGTCATCCGCCTGTCCGGCATGAATTTAATCATAGACGATACGGACCATCCGCTGATTATCAAGGTAGCATCTATCCAAGCTGCACGTATGCAGGTTTACTTCATTGACAATGACGACTATTTCCAGCACCGCCAAATGGTAGCTGACGAAAACGGTGTAGAATACAAAGACAATGACGAACGTGCTATTTTTTATGCACGCGGCGTATTGGAAACGGTAAAGAAATTACGCTGGTGTCCGGACATTATCCATTGCCAAGGGTGGATGAGTGCATTTGTACCTCTTTATATCAAGAAGGCTTATCAGGATGAACCGTCATTCAGAGACTCAAAAGTAGTATTTTCGGTGTTTGAAGATGATTTCAAATCGGACTGCGAAGGTAATCTGACTGAAAAACTCATGCTGAAAGGCATTGAAAAGAATGATGTGGAAAGCATCGTCAAATCTCCGGCAAATTACGAGGAGCTGTGCAAACTGGCCATTGCCTACTCCGACGGCGTGATACAAAACAGCGAAAAAGTGAACGAGAATGTCATGAAGTTCGCCCGTGAATCGGGTGTGCCCGTGCTCGACTATCAGCCTGCCGATACCTATGTAGATGCTTTCAATGAGTTCTATGACAAAGTATGGGAGTTTGAAAAGAAATAACTCACTAAGAATAATAAAGATGAAAATCAAATACTTATGCGCATTGTTGTTGGCTGCACTTATTTATAGTTGCGATGATTCAACAACCGGCATCGGGACTGATCTTATCCCCGGTGGAGATAAGATTCCGGCAAATACAGACAGTTATGAGTTTACCACCAAATCTCTGTTGGCCGACTCCGTTTATGCACGTACCAGTACTGCATATTTAGGACGATATACCGATGAGCAATTTGGAGAATTTACTGCCGACTTTATAGCACAGTTCACCTGTATGGACAACTTCAAATTTGAAGAAGATATAACAGATATCACAGGTCTTAGTCTATTTTTACAATATTCTACTTTTTTCGGTGATTCTTTAAACGGTATGCGTTTACAAGTTGATACGCTAAACAAGGTTATTGCAGAAAAAAACATAAACACTTTTTATACAAGTGTAAATCCGTCGGATTATTATAATAAACAAGCTAAACCTATCGCCTTAAAAGCATATTCTGCCGTTGGTCCTTCTGCAATGGACGACACTTACTCTGGCACTAGGGTAATAACCCAAGCCGTCAAATTACCTAAAGAATTAGGAGAATTCATGTATAACAAGTACAAAGAAGACAAAAATTATTATAAAGACGCTAGTGCTTTTATCAAAAATGTATTAAAAGGTATTTACGTACAATCCACTCATGGAGATGGTACTATTTTGTATATAAACAATATAACGCTTCGCCTCTATTATGACCTCATGCTGGAAAGTTCTTCAGGAAAAAAAGACTCCCTATCCTCTAGATTTTATGATTTTGCCGCAACCAAGGAAGTAATACAAGCTAACCACTTTAAGAATGATAACAGACTTAATGACTTAGTTGAAAATCCCAATCGTACTTATATAAAAAGCCCTGCAGGTATTTTCACCGAAGCAATCTTCCCCATTACAGAAATTTACAGCGAGCACAAAAATGACACTCTAAACGGTGTGAATGTATCATTTACCCGTTATAACGAAGAGGAGTCCAAATATCCAATGAATATACCTCAATATGTATTGATGGTTAGAAAGCAGGATATGTTCTCTTTTTTTGAGGAAAACAAGATCACTAATAACAAAACATCTTTTTTAAGTCAATATAGCAGTAGTAATAATACATACACTTTTACTAACATTGCCCCTTTAATTACTTATTGTATTGAAGAGCGGAAGAGAGAGATAATAGCATCAGGAGGAAATCCTAATAAAGAGGAAGACTGGAAGAAATGGGAGTCCGAGAATCCAGATTGGAATAAAGTTGTATTAATTCCTGTTAAAGTAGAAAGTAACTCAAACAATGAAGTGGTTGCTATATCCAATAGTTTAGACATGGAAAGTGCTGCACTAAAAGGAGGCACAAACGAAAAAAACAAATTAAAGATGCAAATTTTCTATACAACATTTTAAGAATGAAAACATTATAATTAACAATAAGAGTAATGCCATTATTTTCGCAAATAATGGCATTTACTCTTCAAACATATACAATTTTCAGAAAGTTCCATCTCATCAAGACAACACATATAAATCTTAT
>OHQP01000313.1_pt1 | contig 20859 bp, 13 predicted proteins | sample 1578101 | NCBI WGS metagenome assembly OHQP01 (sample SAMEA3879569, study PRJEB24766) | human gut metagenome | biome: human-associated habitat; feature: feces | place: USA | collected 1985/1987 | reverse complement strand
ATTTTCTTCTTTAGCCAGTAGATGTCTGTATCCATGTTGGGGGCTTCTTCATGCTTTTCCGGATAGCACGCCACACCGTATGAAAACGGGGTATTGGTAACTTTCATCTCGGAGCCGTCCACAAAAATACCTTTATTGAAGTTGTTGATTTGCTCTTGTAGTTCGACGGCGTGGTGGTAACCGTTGCCTACGGGGATAAACGAAGATTCGTGCTTTGCCTTGTCACCGCGAAGCACCAGCAGGTCGGTGATGCCGAGGAATTGCAGGTCGAGCAGCACGTACTCCGTCTCCTCGCGGGTGAAGCCGCTGCAAAGGATGTGCGGCACCATGGTGATGTTGTACTTGTTCTGGATGGCAGCAGCTACGGCTACGGTGCCGGGGCGGCGGCGCAGGCGGTTTCGCTGGAACAATCCGTTACCGAGGTCTTTGTACACGTACTCGCTGCGGTGCGTGGTGATGTTGATGTATTTGGGGTCGAATTCCCGTAACGTATCTATGGTTTGATACAGCTTTTCGATGCCCGTACCTTTCAGTGGTGGCAATATTTCAAAGGAAAAAGCTGTTTTTTCGTTACTGTTTATCAGGTCGATTACTCTCATTTCTCTTTCGTTATCTTTGTCCGATTGGCAAAAATCTTGCACATTGGGAACAAAAATACAAAAAAGAAATGAGAAATGCCGAAATTGCCGGCTATTCTTTTATACAGCGGATGGAAAGAGCTTTATAGTAGGGCTTACCGGTGACATGGGCAGCGCTTGATACAAACTCGTCGCTTTCGCCGAGAAAATAAATGGTGCTTTCCGAAAGGGTATGCTTTGTATGATCCCAACTCCAAAAGGCGGTCATTTTATTGGGGCTGTTGTGTCCTTTGTTGTACCACATTCCTACCGGGAAAGCATTGAACCGGGTATGGTTGTTGACGGGGGCAACTTCACCGGATACCATTGCCTGCCATTCTCCTGCTTTTAGTATGGAGGCATCGTTGCCGGTGTAGTTTTTCAGCTGTTCCCAGTCTGCATCCGATGGAATTTTCCAGCCCTCGGGAGCCAGCTCTCCTGCCAGTATGGATTCTCCATTGTAAAAATAAATGTCATATTTGTCCGGCTTGTAATATCCGGCTTTGTCTGTTCCCAAGTCACTCTGTTTTTTCAAGGGAGCTCCGTCACGGTAGGTGGTGGCATGGAGCTCTTTACCCATCCAGTATTGGGCTCCAATCTTGACAATGGGGTATTCGGTAGACACTCCTTTTCTGATGTCTCGAAGGGTGTAGCATGCCACATTCACTTTGATGGCGTTTTCCGGTTTATCCAGAAGTAGCTTATGGTTATTGTCTATATAGAGCTTGTCTATGCCGGTATATTCCCCTTTAGTGTAGGTAAATCCATAGTCGTCTGTATTCCAGCTTATTCTTCCTCCGCAGATGGTGTCTTTACGGTCTGCAAGCTGTAGGATGACTCCATTGCTCAGGTCGGTCTTTTCATTTTCGCCTATGGGATAGGCTATAACGGCTCTGGAAGTCAATGACGCTGATTTGAGATATTCCTTGCAGACTTCTGCAATGGGTATCCCTTCGTGATAAATTCTGTACACATTTGAAAGAGAAAAGGAGAGAGCGGAGATATGTATGGCAGTGTAATCTTCCATATTGTCGGTGTCGATGGGAGGGAGGCTGCTCCATTCCTTGATTTTTCCGGCAAAACTGCTCAGTACGTTGCTGTTGCTCTGCATGGCTGATATGTTAATGATACATTGCGTGCTGCTACTCATTTCCACTTCGGGTATTGCACAACTGTATATACGTCCGCTCCACTCCATAATGAAGGATTGCTTGCCATCATTTATCGTTTGGGGTATGATGATGAATTCCTTGCCGGTAAGTTTGTTGTCTTTGACGCTCCATTCGCCGGAGGCTATGATGTCTTGTGTCCCCGTAAGATTACTGAAAGTCCCGTCTTCCAGATTATAATTGGCCGAGGTCTTGAGCCCGGTTGCGATGATACGCGGATTGGCTTTCAGCAAATCATTGGCAGAGTTGCTTGCGTCGGGTGTCAGAGAGATTGCCAGTTTGGACAGCTTGTGTTGGAACTCCAGGGTTACAGATTTGGTTTTACTGGTGATTCCTTGCGCTTTAGCTACCAAGAAGTCACTTTGTGCGCGGTTTTTCTCATTGCTCTGGTCTATCTGCACAGATACGGGAAGAACGGGTGTACCGGCAGCTACCCCTTCGGTTTGGTAAGGGTGGTAACTGATAAAGTCCAGTGACACATCTCCTTCCGGATAGAATACTGTCTTTTTGGGAACCAGTGTGGAGCCTTCCGTATATTCCAGGGCCAGATTGTCAATATACCGTTTTCCCTTGATGGAGCCGGAGGAAGTGGTTGCAAACAAGCCCATTCTGTCTCCTTTTTCAAAGGCGGTGTTTGTGACCTTGGTACTGGCCTTTTCCATTTTGATAGAGAACGTGATAGGTGTCGTCCCTTCCTCGATTTCCGCTTCTGATTCTTCGTCAATCCGGTTCACACAAGCTGTATTCCCTAAGGACATGCAGCAGAATAAAGAGGCAGCCAAGACTCCTCTTGCAAGAATAAGTTTCTTCATTATATTATTATTGTGGGGCAACGGTTTTTCCGCTTTCCCAATTATACTCAATGAACCTTGTCTTAAAAATATGGATTTAGCAGAGCTATAACCGGTATGGAAAAGTCTTTTACGCTTTTGGATGCTAATTATCAGTATCACGCTTGATGCCGCAGTGCTTTTTAATCTTATTTTTTAATAACTTTTAATAGGTTTCGGGTACAAATGTAATTAAACGTGTTAAATGAAGAGGGATAAATCGATAAAACTTTTATAATTTATTTATCACACTCTGATTTTTTGCCTAACTTTACACGCTAAAATCGTAGACAGTAATAAGTTAAACCATAGATATAAACTCATGCCTTTAAATTTACCCGATAAACTACCCGCTATCGAGTTGCTGAAAGAGGAGAATATATTTGTCATTGACAATTCCCGGGCAACCCAGCAGGATATCCGTCCGCTGCGTATCGTGATTCTGAACTTGATGCCGCTAAAGATTACAACGGAAACGGACCTGGTGCGTCTGCTTTCCAATACTCCGCTTCAGGTGGAAATCTCGTTCATGAAGATAAAAAGCCATACTTCCAAGAACACTCCGATAGAACACATGAAAACATTTTATACGGATTTCGACAAGATGCGCGGTGAAAAGTACGATGGCATGATTATCACCGGTGCTCCGGTAGAGCAGATGGATTTTGAGGAGGTGACTTATTGGGATGAGATTACTGAAATCTTCGACTGGGCGCGTACGCATGTCACCTCTACGCTCTACATCTGCTGGGCGGCGCAGGCAGGGCTCTATCATCATTATGGAGTGCCGAAGTATGCACTGGATAAGAAGATGTTCGGTATCTTTGAACATCGTACCTTGCAACCGTTGCATCCCATTTTCCGTGGATTTGATGATATGTTCTATGTGCCGCATAGCCGCCACACGGAAGTGCGCCGGGAAGATATACAGAAGGTTCCGGAATTGACGCTGCTTTCCGAGTCGGAGGATGCAGGCGTACACCTGGTGGTAGCACGTGGTGGACGTGAGTTCTTTGTCACCGGACATTCGGAATACTCTCCACTAACACTGGATACGGAATACCGCCGTGACTTGGATAAAGGCCTGCCAATAGAGATTCCCCGCAATTATTATATAGACGATGATCCTGAAAAAGGCCCGTTGGTACGTTGGCGTGCTCATGCCAACTTGTTGTTCTCCAATTGGCTGAATTATTTTGTATATCAGGAGACGCCGTATAATATTAATGAAATAGGGTGAGTTACTCGTAACTAAACGATGATAAAGCAACGTAAAATAGAGCTGCTGGCTCCTGCCAAGAATTTGGAGTGTGGCATAGAAGCAGTGAATCATGGGGCAGATGCGGTATACATCGGTGCACCCAAGTTCGGTGCGCGTGCGGCTGCTGTCAACTCTTTGGAGGATATTGCCGCTTTGGTGGAGCATGCCCATCTGTATAATGCCCGTATCTATGTGACGGTCAATACCATTCTGAAAGAAGAAGAGCTGAAAGAGACGGAGAGGATGATTTGGGAGCTGTACCGCATCGGTGTGGATGCACTGATTGTACAGGATATGGGGATTACGCGGTTGAATTTGCCGCCCATTCCGTTGCATGGCAGTACGCAGATGGATAACCGTACGCCGGAGAAAGTACGTTTCCTTGCCGATGCCGGTTTCCGTCAGGTGGTGTTGGCACGCGAACTTTCTTTGCAGGAGATACGCGGTATCCATGAGGCGTGTCCCGACGTGCCGCTCGAAGTCTTTGTACACGGGGCTCTTTGCGTCAGTTATAGCGGGCAGTGCTATGTCAGCCAGGCTTGTTTCGGACGGAGTGCCAACCGGGGGGAATGTGCGCAATTCTGCCGTTTACCCTTCAGTCTGGTAGATGCCGATGGCAAGACCATTGTGCGTAATAAGCATCTGCTTTCTTTGAAGGACCTCAACCAAAGCGAGGTGTTGGAAGAACTGCTGGATGCCGGAGCCACTTCGCTGAAGATAGAAGGCCGCTTGAAGGATGTGACCTATGTGAAGAATGTGACGGCGGCTTACCGTAGGAAGCTCGATGCCATTTTTGCCCGTCGCAAGGAATATGCCCGTGCTTCTTCGGGCACCTGCCGTTTCGATTTCCAGCCACAGTTGGACAAGAGTTTCAGCCGCGGTTTCACCCATTATTTCCTGCAAGGAAGGGGAGGGGAGATCACTTCGTTCGATACGCCCAAATCTTTGGGAGAGGAGATGGGCACTTTGAAGGAACAGCGCGGGGGATATCTCACGGTGGCAGGCGTAAAGCCTTTCCACAACGGAGACGGTGTCTGTTTTCTTGATGAGCAGGGACGTTTGCAAGGTTTCCGCATCAACCGGGTGGATGGTAACAAACTCTATCCGGCAGGGGAAGTGCCTCGTATCAAACCCCGTACCCGACTTTATCGTAACTTCGACCAGGAGTTTGAACGTATTCTTACCCGCAAATCCTCCGAACGTAAAATCGGTGTTTGTTGGGAGTTGTCAGATACTTCTTTCGGGTTTAGCCTGACGGCTGCGGACGAGGATGATAACCGCGTGACGCTCTCTTTCCCTTATCCGAAAGAGTTGGCACGTACACCGCAGGTGGATAATCTGCGTAATCAGCTGGGTAAGTTGGGGAATACTCCTTTTGAGATAGCAGGATATTTGTCTGAAGATGCTTCGGGCATCAGGCTCAATCTTTCTGCTAACTGGTTCCTTCCTGCTTCTGCGGTGGCGGACTGGCGCCGGCAGGTGATAGATAAGCTGATTGCGGCTCGGCGTGTTACTTATCGTCGTGAGCTGGCTGTTTGGAAACCGACCAGCCATGCTTTCCCGGCTACTTCGCTGACCTATCTGGGTAATGTGATGAACGGTGCTGCCCGGAGTTTCTACCGTGAGCACGGGTTGTCGTCCATAGCACCTGCTTACGAGGCACAAGCGGTTCCGGATGCTGTACTCATGTTCTGCAAACATTGCCTGCGTTTCAGTATGGGATGGTGTCCCACCTATCAGAAAGGACATTCTCCTTATAGGGAACCTTATTATTTGGTTGGGACGGACGGCAAGCGTTTCCGCTTGTCTTTTGATTGCAAGAATTGCCAGATGAAAGTCATTGCTCATGAAGAGCCGCTTTAATGAAGGATGAAGAATGAGGAATTACTAATAAAGACTTGAAAATGAGGAGTGAGGAACGGGCACATAATGAAAGGCTGGCAAATGACCGGTACCGGGAAGCGGGCAGGGACAAACATCCTTTGCGTTCACTGCGTTCCCTCCTATTCTGCATTCTTTATTTTTCATGCTTCATTGCTTTAGTTTCCTGCCATTATTCCCGTCCTAATCTTGAAGATGAACATCTGTCTAAGGAGACGCGTGATTCGCTGGCCTATCTTTTTGAGCGGCATTATACTTGGAATACCAATCTGGAAGTGCTGGCAGATTCTGTGAATTTGGCTTGTCTGCCCGTGAAGGACTGCTATAATATGCTTTATCGGGGAGACCGCGTGGTGGTTGCCGAGTTCGCCATCCATCCTGCCGACAGTGTGGATAGTGTATGGGTGAAGCTTGCCCATTCGCAGGAAGTGCAGGGTTGGTTGCGGGAGTCCGAAATGATGCATGCCTTTGTTCCTACAGACAGCATTTCGCAGGCCATCTACTTGTTCAGTGATACCCATGCCTCTTATTTTATCATTATTTTTGCCTTGTTTGTGGCAGTCTGGCTGTTCCGGGCTTTTCGACGCAAGCAGTTGAGGATGGTGTACTTTAATGATATAGACAGTCTCTATCCGTTGTTGCTATGTCTGCTGATGGCGTTCTGTGCCACTATTTACGAATCTATACAAGTGTTTGCGCCGGAGACGTGGCAACACTTCTATTTTAATCCTACCTTGTCGCCGTTCAAGGTACCGCTTGTGCTTTCTGCTTTTCTGATGGGTATCTGGCTGTTTATAGTGGTGTTGCTGGCGGTACTCGACGATTTGTTTCGCCAGTTAAGTCCGGCGGCGGCCGTATTCTATCTGTTGGGGCTGGCCTCCTGCTGCATCTTCTGTTATTTCTTCTTTATCCTGACTACATCTATCTACGTCGGATACTTGTTTTTGACCGCTTTTGTATGGGTATTCCTCAAAAGGCTTCGCATTTCGCTGCTGGCTTCACGCTATCGTTGCGGCAGATGCGGGCAGAAACTGAGGGAGAAGGGAGTCTGCCCACATTGCGGAGCTATCAATGAATAAAAAAGCTTTGTAACTTTTCCATATTCAGTAGGAAAATGTAACTTTGTAGTTGAACTTTTAAAAGGAGGAATTGATTATGAGTAGTTTGGAGTTGGAAGCCGGAAAATTGGAGTTGATTCGTGAGATAGTCAATATCAATAGCAGTACTGCATTGGAGAGCCTCAGAAAATATATGAAGGAGGTTTTGAATAAGAATAGTCATTCCATTCCGACAGCGGCAGATAGCAAATTGCTGACTAAGCGTATGCTTGCAAAGTATGCCGGTAGTTGGAAGGACAATCGTGATTCTGATGAAATCAATGATGATATATATGCATCACGCCTTTCTCGAAAAGAAGAAAACTTTAGCCCCTTTGACGAATGAAACGATATTTGCTTGATCTAATATTTGTGTTCACTTCATGCGTCAGAAATTTGGAGTAGACGAACATATTGAAAAGGTGGGCTGGGAACATTGTTGCATTTCGGAGGTTACGGTAGCAGAGTTGTTGTTCGGTGCAGAGCGAAGTAATAATGTGGAGAGAAACTTGCAGCTTGTTACTGATTTCTGCCAAGATATCAAGGTAATACCTTTGTCCTCGGCTTTATGTTGTTATGCCCGGAGTAAGGCTGCCTTATATAGTCAAGAAACTCCCATTGAGGATTTGGACTTATTTATAGGATGTACAGCGGTGGCTAACCAAATGATAATGGTTACTGAAAACAAGAAACATCTGGAAAGAATACCTAATATTGAAATTGAAAACTGGGTACATAGAGGATAACTTCTCCTCTGTCAGATAGAAACATAGAAACGGTCGTTCGGGTATGCAATGTGTAAGTACCCGAACGCCCGTTTCTATTTTCCTTTACTTTCGGAGGGACAAAGCTCTCCAATCAGAACCTGCACCTCAACTCTATTCCCGCCTGCACAGGCCGTCCTTTCTGCATAAATCCGTTCCCCATACTCTCAAAATAGAACGAAGCATACTCTTTGTCCAGTGCATTGCGCACCCAGAAATCAATCTGCCCATGTCCTTTCTGGAAGCTGATGCGTCCGTTCAGCGTGCCGTAGAAGGCTTGGCTTACGCTGTTCTCTTCGGTCCAGTAGATGCGTCCGGCACCGGTGTAGTTGGCATTCAGCTGGATGCGGTCCAGCCAGTGCCCCGGACGGATGCGGAAGATGTACTGACCGCCCACGTTCATGGTATGCTTGGGAACAAAGGGTACGTACTTGCCGTTGTAGCTGATTTCCTGAAGCTCCCCATTCACTTTCTCGTTGGTGATGTAATCCTTAAAGGTGGCATAGGTATAACCATAACTTGCATTCAGCGTGAAGTCCGTAGCAACGGCAGCCGTCAAGGCAACCTCTGCCCCCTGGCTGCGGCTTTTGCCGGCATTTGCCGTTTCGCGTCCCAGTCCGCTTGGGGCGAAGCGTGAAATCTGCTGGTCGCGGGTTTCCAGCCAGAAGATGGCGGCGTCGGCATGCAGACGTCCGTCCAGCAGATTCAAGTGTGTTCCTATTTCGTAGTTCCAGGTCTGTTCGGGCTTGTAGACGGTGGCGGATTTTGCATCCGGATTCTCTCCCGCATCGGGGAAGTATTTGCCCACCAGCTCTTTGTAGGCATCCGGCACGTTGGGCATAATCGCCTCTTTGCTTTGCCGCATCATGTCATTCTTCAAACTGGATTGCAGCAGGTCGGAGAACATCTGCACATTGTAACCTCCCGAACGGTAACCTTTGCTGACCGTTGCATACACATTCCCTCTGTTTCGCGCAAAGTCATACTGCAAAGCAAACTTGGGCAACAGCTGAAGATAATCCTTATCAATGTTTCCTTGGTAGCGCGACTCTACTGTCAGTGCCGTCTCCGGCATCATCTCTATTTCGCGGATGACGACGTCGCCCCGCTTCATTTCTCCCTTGATGCCCACCTTGTAGTCCAGGCTGGTGCCGGAGTTGTAATCCATCTTCATACGCTCATAATCCAGGCGTAACCCGGCAGTGAACGATACTCCTTTCAGCCCGAATAAATCTCTGAAGGTGGATTGATGAAAGAGTGCCCCATTCAGCAGCGGAGTGTTGAAACTGCCCCCGATGGGCATGGTCTGGCTGCTGATGCCCAGTGAGGGCAGGATATTCATACTCATGGATGGTCCCATCTCTACTTGTATTTGCGATGGGATGACACTGCCCAACATCTGGTTCAGCATCCCCATTCCGGCTTCCCTGAAAGTGACGGGAGCTTCCGTATTCAGCCATTGGTAGAAGCCGAAGGCGCCGGTGGTCCATTGCCAGCGGCTGCCGCTTTTACTCTTCAAGATGATTTCCTCGCTCAGTGCGTGGGAGCGTTGTTTCTGTTGCAGGGTATAGATGTCGTTGGCGGTGAAGTCTTGGTCTATGTCCATGCAGTCCTTTAGAAACTGGTAGCCGGTGACCATGCTCAACGTGAAGTGCTGTGCCTGGTATTCCAGGTTCAGACCCGTGTTCAGCAGGTTGCGGTAGTAGTTGCTACGGGCGTTATTGGAGATTTTTCCGATGTAGGGCTTCAGCGGCTCGCTCTGTGCTTCGGGGGCCAGGCTGCCTTGGTAGAAATACGGGTAGCCACCCTGGTCGCTGTATTCGTAGTTGATGTTTAGGTCCACCTTCCAGTTGTCCGAGGGGAGGTAGATGGCGCGGATGCGTCCGCCTGCCGATTGCCCCTTGTCCGCTTTCTCGTCCCTCACCGTGTTGCGGAAGAATCCTCCTTGATAATCGTAAAAACCTCCGGTGGAAAAGGCGAACCGTTCCGAAAGGCGGTGATAGTGGGTCAGCGAGGTATTATAGGCATTGTACGTACCTGCCCCCATGCGGAAGTCCGTCCCCTGGTAGGAGAAGGGCGATTTGGTGTGCACCTTAATCAATCCGCCCATGGCATTGCGCCCGTAGAGCGTGCCCTGCGGACCGCGTAGCACGTCGATGCGCTCTACGTCGGCATAGCTGAAGTCGAAGGCTGACTTGTCTATATAAGGTATATTGTCTACATAAAGTCCTACGGAGGGAGTGTTGATGCGCGCGGATATAGACTGCCGAAGTCAGTCGCGAGCCGTAGTCGGGGATAAACATATTGGGCACTACGGATGTCAGATTCTTGATGGAGTTCACCTGTGCGTTCTGCATGTCCTGCTGCGAAAGCAGGGTGACGGCGGCGGGCTGCTCGCGCAGTTTCCGGTTTTCTTTGGGGGCGGCAATGACGGTTATTTCCTCTACATCCACCACTTTCAAGGTGTCTGCCTCTTCGGCAAGTACGTTGCCGGTTGCCAGGAGGCAGAAGATACCGGTCAAAATTCTATATCTATTCATAAACTGGTTTTTTAGCGCCTGCAAAGTAAAGGGATTCTTGCGGAAGGGACAATCCTCATTTATTAGGATTTCGTTCCTGGAGTGCTAATCTTAAATCGTTCCATCATGCGGAAAATATCGTTCCTCCGTGGGGTAAAAATCGTTCCACCATGGTGGAACGATTAGATGTTAGCACATTAGCACACTAATTGGGGCGAAGTCTTTCTGAAAAGACTTCGCTTCTGATGTATCCGGTTGTAGGATTATATTCTGTCCGCTTCCACATATCCGTGCATCACGGCATAGATAGTCAGCCCGGACACGGACTTGATACCCAGCTTCTCGGTGATATTCTTGCGGTGTGAGATGACGGTGGTCAGGCTGATGTTCAGTTTGTCGGCAATCTCCTTGTTGATGAGACCTTTGGTAATCAGCACCAGCACTTCTATTTCGCGGGCGGAAAGGTCGTGCCCGGCGGCTGTATTTATTGCCATATCCGAGTGTCTGGCGGGTGCCGGCTTTCCGTGGTTTTGTCTGTATTGGTTTCCGTATTGGCGCAGCTGCAGAATGTTTTTTGCCAGATTTTGTTCGTCCTGATAGATGTTTAGCGTCGGCATGCCCGACAGTTGGGGGACGGTTTCACCATTGACCAGCACAATGGTTTTGGGCTTGCGCTCCAGAAAGAAAGCGGTATGCTCGAAGTAAATCTGTGAAGAGATGAAATAATGCACATACATGTCAGGCGTATCATCCATCAGTTCGCCAAAGGAACGGAAAGAGCGGATGATGGCTGTCGGGATGATTTCCTCCAGCAAGTTCTGCAGTCCCAGACAGGAGAGGGTGTTGGAGTCGACGATTGCTATTTCAGGAGTCATTCTCGTTTTTTTGTTTCTGCAAAAATACGGATTATTTTTTAGGGTTTGTCTGTGCGGGGCTGCAAAATGAAAAATTCTCCTATGCAGAACTATTCTCCCTCTCCTTTTGGGGAGCGGGGAGTGTCTCCTTTCGCATATTGGCTGGGGCTGACATTGAAATATTTCTTAAAGACTTCCCGGAAGTATTTCCCATCGCAGAAACCGGTTCTTTCTGCTACTTCAGTCACGGAATATTTCCCTTCTTTCAACAGCTCGGCAGCATGTTTCAAACGGATATTCCGTACGAAATCTGCCGGTGCCTGGCCGGTCAGCGCTTTCAGTTTACTGTAGAAACTGGTACGGCTCATATTCAGGAGCGAGCACAATACGTCCACTGTGAAATCGGGATTATCCATGTTCTCCTCGATATGTCTCTTTACATTCGACATGAATTTCCAGTCGAGACTGTTGGAGCAAGTGGTAGTTGTGGAGGGCTCTTCTTCTGTATTGATTTCCAAATTCGCATATCTCTTGCGCAGCAATGCGCGGTTGGCAAGCAGATTGGCAATGCTGGCTTTCAGTATGTTTATGCTGAAAGGTTTTACAATATATTCGTCCGCACCGATATGGAGTCCTTCGAGAATGTTCTTTTCATCTCCCAGTGCCGTCAGCAGTACTACCGGGATGTGGGATGTTTCAATATCGTTCTTGATGGCGATGCATAATTCGTCGCCTCGCATTTCCGGCATCATGATGTCGGAAAGAATCAGTTCCGGCCAGAATTGTTTTACAATGGTCAGCGCTTCCTTGCCGTTGTTGCATACTTGTACATTGTAAATCGGGGAGAACGACTGGAAGAGATAGTTGCGCAGCTCGTCATTGTCTTCTACAATCAAGATGCGATGCAGTTTGTCATTGTCTTCAGTCCGGAGTTCTCCGGCAAGTTTCAAAGGAACGGTGGGGACATCCGGTTCATAGAAGGTCTTCTTATCCTTAACGGACAGAGTGAAGTTCTTGAACTGTTCTTTCTCTTTGGGAAGGATGATTCTGACAGTACTGCCTTGGCATTCGGTGCTCTCAATGTATATTTTTCCATTGTGCAGGCTTACCAGCTTCCGCACCAGCATCAGACCGATACCGCTTCCCGTTATTTTGGAGTTGATGGCATTTGTTCCACGGAAGTGCATCTTGAACAGTTTTCTTTGTTCTTTGGCGGGAATTCCTATTCCATTATCTTTGACTTCCAGTCTCCAGGAACTTTTCATGTCATAAACAGAAATGAGTATATCGCCATTTTTGGGAGTATACTTCAGAGCATTGGATATGACATTTTCCAGGATAGAGTCCATCTTCTCTTTGTCGAACCATACATTCATGTAGCTGAAATTGCTTTCGTATCTGAAAGTGATATGTTTTATGGTGGCATAGGTCTGGAAATTGTTGTATATCTCCTTGATGTAAGTATTCAGTTCATATTCTGCTATGTACAGATGAGGGGAATATACTTCTGCCCGTTCAAAGTTTATCAGATTGGTAGTCATGCGCAGGAGGGAGTTGACATTTCTCAGTGCCATGTGCATATTGTTGGTCTCGGCTTCGTTCAGTGTCTTGTTTTCAAGCATTTCTTCCAGAGGTGCCTTTATCAGTGTCAATGGCGTGCGGATATCATGCGCGGTATTGACAAAGAAACGGGTTTTCTCATCGGATATCTTTTTCTGTTTTCTCAGTGCCATGACACGGAAACCGACAACGGACATCAGTACTGTCAGCAGGACATAGCAGGCTATGGCCCAAAAACTGAACCAGACGGGGCGCGCAATGCTGATGTCGATGCTTCGCTCTTCAAAGTATAGATACGGCTCTTCCTTGGATACCGCCCGTATGTAAAGTTTGTAATCGCCCGAGGCAAGGTTGGTGAAGCGGAGATGCCCTTCTTCACCCAGGCGGTTCCAGTCATCGTAAAAGCCTTCCAGCTTCCAGTAGAAAGTGACATTGTCCGGCGCGTCATAATTGATGGATGAAATGCTGAGGGAAAAAGTGTTCTGGTTATATTTCAGCTTTAACCGGTCTGTCTGGTTGATGTTTTCCTTCAAGGGGGAATTCGGACTGCCGGGAAAGACAGGCTGATAGAGTATCTGAAAATCGCTGAGTATCATAGGAGAGTAGATGTACTTGGGCAAACGGGTTCCTTCGGGGAACTCGATGGCTCCGTCTGTGCTGCCAAAGACAAAACCCTTGTTCTTGCGTAGCGTTCCGGAAGAGGCACTGAAGCAGGAGGACATCAGCCCTTGCTCTTTGGTCCAGTTGTGGAATGTCTTCTCCGTAGGGTGGAAACAGCTGATTCCGTTTTCGGTACTCATCAGGATATGCCCGTCCGACTCGGGGAGTATGGTGTAGATGTTGTTTGAAATCAAGGCACAATTGTCCTTGTGATAATGCTTGAACGTATTGTCCTTTGCGTTGTAGACAACCACTCCGGAGCCGTTTGTTCCTATATATAGAGAGAGGTCTTCGGCTTGGTAAAGTGTGTTGATGTAGGTCATCTCTTCCTGCAAGGCGACATATTGGAATCTACCCGACTCTTTGTCCAGCAGATACAGTCCGGCACTTGTCCCAATCCACATGTGTCCGTCATCCTTTTCTGTAATGGCGGTGACGGAATTTATTCCGGGATACAGACGGACGGAATTCAGGGACAAATCGAAGCACTTCAGATTATAGAACCCTCCGGACCAGATATATCCTTTGGAGTCTTTTACAATGTCGCGGATATACTTGTCAGGACGAATGTTGTCCGGATTGAGCAGGTAAGGGGAGAAATATTCTACCGAGAGTGTCCTTTTATTTATTTTGTATACTCCCGAAGTATATCCTCCTGCCCAAATAATGCCGGGTGATACCTCGCATAGCGTAATGAAGATGTGATTCTTGTTTTTCAGTTGATGGTCGAAGGAGCTCAGGAATGAATGCCACTGCCCGGTTTTCGATTGATAAAGGCTGATTCCGTTACTTGTTCCGAACCATAGGTCTCCGTCACTGTCTTCAATGACAGAGTGTACCTGGTCGTTGACCAGCGATTGTCTGTTTCCGATAGAATGCTTTATCCAGTTGTAGCTTTTGTACCGGTTGTCTATAATGGTAATTCCTTCCGGGTAGTTGGCTATCCATATCCGCTTTTCTTCATCAATATAAATGTCATTGATGTTATTGCTGTTCATCTCATTGTGGCTTTTGTAGCTGGAGACGATGTACGGTTCCGAGATACACGAGTTCATGTTGATTTTGATTTTGTGTATACCCATACCTTCTGTCGCTATCAATAGCTCTGTCTGGTTCAGAGGCTTGATTCGGGCAATGTTTACATCGCTCAAATCCGTATTGGAGTGTATAATCCGTTGTTGCCGTATGTCGTAGGCAAAGACGCCTTTTTCAAAAGTACCGATGAAAAGTCTTTGTGATTCTTGGTGGAAATAGAGTGAACTGATTTGGGCCTGGATTTTGTCAAGAGGTTCAAGAGGGACAATCTGCAATGTCTCATTTTCGAGTTTGACATATCGCAATCCCTTGTCGGTACCCATGAAGAAGTGGTTATTGTCCACTTGTTCGATACTTGTAATGCTGCTTTTCAGTTCATTGGACATTTGATGGACCTCTCCGGTTTGTGTGTCGTAGAGAGCGATGCTGTATCTGCTGCACAGCCAAATCCTGTGATTGCAGTCCATATAGCCGTAGCTGATATTGACCGGTGTCTTGGGCAGTTTATATACTCTGTTGAACACATCGTGTTCTTGGTTGTATTGAAAAATACGACCGGCTTTACCTATGACCCATAATTTCCCTTTCTCTTCAAAATACAGCCAACCGAGATGGATGGGGAAACTTGATTCTTTGTTTTCTTCTATTAATTTATAATGCTTGATGTCTTTTCCATTGTATCGGTCTATGCCTTCGTTGGTGAGGAACCACATGTAACCTACCGAATCCTTTTGAATGTCGAAGATTCTGCGGTTGCTCAATCCGTTTTCCACCCCTATGTATTTATGAGAGGCAAAAGGAATAGAAAGCATACAATGTTTATGATGAACCTCATAATAAATACAATATAACAACATATATGTGATAATAGTTTACAAATTAAACGAGAAAAAGTGAAAAATCAAAATTTGGATGTAAATATTATAGCTTAATCAAAGAATGCCTTTGCCGCTTCCGCACATCGTTCGCCGTCAATTCCGGCAGAAACAATGCCTCCGGCATATCCGGCGCCTTCTCCGCAAGGGAACAATCCTTTTACGCGTACATGTTGCAGTGTCTCCTTGTCTCTTGTTATGCGTACCGGCGCCGAAGTACGGGTTTCCACTCCAATCATTGTCGCCTCGTTCGTCAAGAAACCACGGCTGTATTTCCCGAATAGCTGGAAACCTTTGCTCAGGCGTTCTGCAATGAAAGAGGGCATCCAGAAGTGGAGAGGTGAGGAAACCAGTCCCGGTGCATACGAAGTTTCCGGCAGGTCGTAACTCAGTTTTTTCTTAGTGAAGTCTGCCATTCTCTGTGCCGGTGCTGTCTGCTTCATATTGCCTTGTTGCCAGCAGAGGCGCTCCAGATACTCTTGAAAATACATCATGCTTAATTGGGAATTGACGGTTGGCAATTGACAATTAGCCGCGCTGTCGTGCTGCATAGAAATTGTAAATTGTAGATTGTCAATAGTAAATTGCTCTATGTCTTCCGGGCGTAGCTCTACCACCATTCCCGAATTGCTCCAACGGGAACCGCGGTTGCTGGGACTCATCCCGTTGACTACAATCTGCTCGGGACCGCTGGCGGCGGGCACAACGAAGCCGCCGGGACACATGCAAAAGCTATATACTCCTCGTCCGTCCACCTGGTTTACAAAACTATATTCGGCGGCAGGCAGATATTTTCCTCGTCCGTTCCGGTTGTGATATTGTATTTGGTCTATCAAGGTGGCAGGGTGTTCCAGTCGTACGCCTACGGCAATGCCTTTAGCTTCAATCTCTACATTGTTGGCGGCAAGCCAGCGGTGCTGCAACAGCAGCATCACGGTGGCGTACAAGAGCACCGTGCTCTTGTGGAAAACGTATTCCAGCGTCATCAGCCCCGCGCCGGGGCCCAGCGGCAGCCCGGCCTTGTGCAGGTAGTACAGCTGCACCGGCACCGCACCGGCACCCAGCGTAACCACGTTGCCAAAGGTGCCGCACCAGCCAACATCCAGCCCCTGCCGCAGGGTGAACTGCGGCAGACGGCTGCGCACGATGACCCACGCCACGCACCCTTCCAGCAGGGGGTAGCTGAGGCCGACCGCCAGCACCGCCAGCACCTGCCACACCGACAGCTGCGCCAGCGCCGCAGTGATCTCGGCCCAGTGATCCTTAAACGTGAACACGATGATGCAGGTGAGCACCAGCAGCACCAGCAGAGAGATCACGGCCTTTTTGCGGGAGGGCTGCTGCGCGGCGGCTTGGCTCATGGAAACAAAACTCCTTTCACAACCGGAAATTCTGGAACCAGTATAGCACATCTCCCGCCGCCCTTTGTGAACGGAAGCGGAACTTTGTTGGGCAATTTGGGGGATTTGATAAAATGGGGAGACCTCTCCCGTGAAAAAGCAATGCCGGGCAGCGTGCAGCTGTCCGGCATTGCTTTTTTCATGATTCTTCCCCGTCCGTCAGCTCTTTTACCAGCCTTGTCAGGGTAGCCACATAGGATTCGTTGGAGAACTGCTGCTCGTACAGGCAGCGGCAGCTGCCGTGCATGGCAGCCAGCGCCTCTGGGTGCTCGATGGCCCAGGCCAGCTTGTCGGCCAGCTGCTGCGGGTCGTCGTCCTTGTAGAGGAAGCCGTCCACGCCTTCGGTCACCAGCCCGGCGGTGCCGGTGTGCTCCGATACGATGGAGGGCTTGCCGAAGATCAGTCCCTCGGTGACGAAGGTGGGCATGGGGTCATCCCGGGAGGCGCACACCACGCAGTTGCACTGCTCCATCAAGGATTTGACCTCCGGGCGCTCCAGCCGCTTGCGGTAGAAAACGGTCTGGGGATAGTCCCGCACCAAGCTGTCCACGGCGTTGTACATCCCCTTGTCGGCGGCTTTGCCCACAAAAAGGAAGGCAGCTTTTTCCCGCACTGCAGAGGGCAGCAGCCGGATGGCGTTGCAGAAGATGTCCGGACCCTTGCGGTGTTCCAGCGAGCCTACCGTCACAAAGAGGGGACGCCCCCCGGCAAAGCTGATGTCATAGCGGGGGAATTGCTCGGCTGCATAGTCCGGCAGACCGTAGATTAGCTGCTCGATTTCAAAATCCGGCCGGACGGAGTGCATGGCGGCGGTGGCGTGGGAGCCTACGGCGCAGAGGTGCACGTTTTTGCCCAGCGCCTTGGGGATGCTGTGGGAGATGAAGGGGTAGCCCGCAAAGGCATCGTGCAGCCACCACAGCACCGGCACAAAGGAGCCGTTCAGGGTGTTTACCACCGGTGCTTCCACCACCGTGTTGGCCAGCACAAAGTCTGCGCTGGTGGCCAGCCCCCACAGGGCGCTGGAAGTAACGCAGTCCGGGCGGGTGACCACAGCGGCCCCGGCGTCCAGAAACAGCGGCAGCGAGCCTTCATCCGAGGGCCCCAGCACCACCACCTCAAAGCCTAAGCTGCGCAGCACCGGCACGGCACTTACCAGCACGATGGGCGCACCGGTCATGGTCAGCTCATGGCTCAAAATCAGCGCACGGCGGCCCTTGGCAGAGAATACATCGTCAGCGCACAGCTCCCGGCGGAAGTGCAGCAGCGCCTGCGGGATGCAGCGGCTGTGCTGCGCCATGGCGTGGGCCAGACGCAGCAGTTCGGTAACGCTGTCCTTGCCCCGGGCGGCGGCGCGTACCTTGTCCAGCAATGCGCGGGACACCAGTGCGCAGCTGCTGCCGGGCAGGTGCCGGGTGCTCAGGTACAGGGCGGTGGAGCCGTCAAAGCCAAAGGAGGCGTCGCAGACCGCAAGGTCTGCGCCCTCCCGCAGGGCGGCGGCAAAATAGGTCAGGGCGGTGGGGGTGCACTCCACATCCTCGCTTACCAGCAGCACCCCGGCTACATCGGGGGTCAGCTCGTCCTCAAGCTGGGTCACCAGACGGAACTTGCGGTGCAGCTGGTTTTGCAGCGCCGCTTGCAGCGCCTTGTGACGCCCCGGCGCGTAGACCAGAAGATAGGTGCTCTGGGTATCGGTATAGACCTGCTTGCACAATTGCTTGCGCTGCAGGGTACTGTAACTGGTGTACATGATCCAACTCCTCCGGGCAGAATATCGGGCGGGCTCAGTGACCGCGCACTAGGTTCAGCAGTCTGCGCAGCGGGGCGGTCAGCCGCCAGCTGCTGCTGGCGCGCATCGTTTCCAGCGAAACCTGATATTCGTGCTGGATGCCCTGCAAGGTCAGCAGCTGCTGGTTCAGCCGCATACACTCGGCGCGGCTGGCCTGCAATACTTCCTCTGCCTCCTGCGCGGCAGCGGCGTTCTCAAGCTTCAGGTCGTTCAGCGCCCGCAGCAGAGACTTGCCGGGCTGCTCATGCAGAAAACGTCCCAGCGGGTAGTAGTGATAGTTCACCGCAAACTTCATGCCGGCACCAAAGCCGGTGGTGCAGTGCAGCGAAAGGTTGGGGTCTACGTCCAAAAACAGCAGGCTGTCCTCCTGCAGCAGAAGGCCGTTGACCGACTGGAAGCTGATGCGTTCGTCCGAGATGGCAAGGTCGGTGATGCAGCAGGCCAACTCGCCGGGGTCCAGCCGGATGGCGCGTGCGTCTTCCGGCAGGACAAAGGTGACCGAGACCTCGTGGGTCAGTTCGTTGTAGACATCCTCGGTGGCAGTCAGGCATTCCCGGGGCGAAAAGCCGCTGCCGGTGTCGTAGAACAGCTGCGGCAGGGTAAGGGTGATATTCTCAGCCTCGGCGCTGTGCTTGGCAAGCTCGGTCTGGCAAGCCAGCAACTGCTGCTCCAGCTCCAGACACCGCTGCGCCAGCTGGGAAACACCCTCGTCCGAAAGCTTGAGCTGCTGCTCCAGCTCGGCAATGTGCGCCTGCATGGCAGCAGGGGTCATGGGGGCATCGTGGTTCATAACGGGATCCTCCTCTTCCTTTATCCTATAACAGCTGCACCGCCGCAGCCAAAACATTCAGAAAAATCAGTGCCGCGGGGCGTAATGTACCTGAGGGGTGCGCCGCCGGGCGGGGAACAACTTGATGATCAGATCCCGCCGCCGCTGCAGCAGGGCGCAGATCAGCCAGATGGAGCCCAGCGAAAGGATGTATTGCAGGCTGATGCCCAAAACAGGGCGGTCGGCGTATTTGGCGGCGAACAGATACCACGGAATGGCGATCAGCTCCACCGTATGTACGCAGAAGATGTACAGAGAACGGCGGCCGATGGCCTCGAAAAAGCGCACCAGCGGGTTGCGGCGCTGGCTCCAGCGCAAAAACAGCCGGATAAACAGCAGACCGGCAAGGCCGTCCAGCAGGATGCTGATGGGGCCCAGCGACCACTCGGCCATGGATACACAGTCGGTGCGGCGGGTGGCAAGGGCGGCTGCCGGGATCAGCAGTACGGCTGCCCACAGGATGCAGGACATCCGGCGGGACAAAGGCTGATCCAGCCAATGCTGCCGTTTGGCAAGGTAGCCAAGGTACAGGTACGGCGTGATCACCGCGCCCTGGATCAGGCAGAAGGGCAGCTCCCATACAAGGCTGGCACCCCAGCCCAGCAGGGCGGCACCGCCCACCGCCCAAGGGATGTACCGCTCCGGGAAGATGTTCAGGATAACGTCCAGTAAGATCCAGCCCATCAACAGCGCCAGCAGATACCACATGGGCCCACAGGAAAAGAACTCCTGCCCGAAGTAGGTGGCAGTATGGGGCAGACCCAGCAGAAAGCCGCCCGCCACCTTGATGCTCTCAGTCATGGAGCCGGGCAGATAGTGAAAGGTTTTATAATGAATGATGAAGTGCAGCACCGTGGTGAACACCGCAGTGTAGCAAAAGGGCTTGAGCAGGCTTTTGAGCTGCTGGTGGATGCACTTGCTGATGGAGCGCTTGCGGAAGCCGTAGCCGCTGGCAATAAAAAAGGCCGCCATCAGCGTTTCGCGGTAGATAAAGCCGACAAAGGCCGTCAGCGACAGGCCGCCCTCCAGCTGGAGTGGGTAAAGCTCCGCAGTGTGTCCCAGCACGATGGCCAGCATCCCAGCGCCCTTGAGCATATCAAACATCCCGATGGAGTTGACAGTGCGGGGCTTGGTTGTTTCCATGAAAGATTCCTTCCCTGCGCCGAGCCAATACCCCTCGAGAAAAAGCCGGATACGGCGCAAATGATCAGTTTTTATACAGCATTGCCATGATATATGGCTAGTATAATGCTTTTTATAGAGACTGTCAATTTTGTTTTGCAGTCTGCACCATACCGGAACTGGTATTTTGCGCTAAAAATTGTAGCACGAAAACCGGCGGATTGCAACGAAAGGTAGAATTTGGCCGGGGCGTATCCCAATATATGCAATTGAAAGTTGTCAAAGTGAGAAATTAAATGTTGCAGAAGTATTGCATTGCATTGGAAAATATTGTATACTGAGCACAGTACAGCGCACTGCCGCAGGATGTAATAACAACGCAGGAGGAAAATACAATGATCAAGGTATTGGACAACGTGTATGATCTGGTCACCCTGAATATGGAACAGCGTTTTTCGGAGCGTGTGGCGCTCCGCTTTTATGATAAGGAAACGGACGAGGTGACCGTAGTCCATTATAAGGACTACGCGCGGGATATCCGCCGTGCGGTCAACTACTTCCAGAGCACCATCCCGGATATTAAGGGCAAAAAGATCTGTC
>OHQP01000299.1_pt1 | contig 21556 bp, 10 predicted proteins | sample 1578101 | NCBI WGS metagenome assembly OHQP01 (sample SAMEA3879569, study PRJEB24766) | human gut metagenome | biome: human-associated habitat; feature: feces | place: USA | collected 1985/1987 | reverse complement strand
GCCTTCAGGAAGAAGAAGGCGATAACCGTTTAACTCCATAAGCTATGAATTTGGAGACAAAGATAACAATTTATAAATTTACCCCTCAGGTTTTTACATTGACCCAACATTTTCGTTTTGGGTTTCAAAAAATATAGCAGTAAGTCATTATTATCTTTGGTTGAACGTAGTAAATAAGTTACCTTTGAAAAGAAATAAAGCCTATTAAATAAAAGTAATGGAACAAGGTGTTTGGCAAGAGATAGAACAGTTGTATCAGAAGTTTCAAAAACTTGGTATCAGTGAATCGGTGGACTATGATAAGTACTACCTTTATTCTCTCATTACCCATTCCACAGCCATAGAAGGCTCAACGTTGACCGAACTTGATACGCAGCTTCTCTTTGACGAGGGAGTAACAGCGAAAGGGAAACCGCTTGTGCATCATCTGATGAATGAAGATTTGAAGCAAGCGTATGAACTTGCCAAAACTGAATCAGGCAGTCTTGTACCTATAACTCCTGCTTTTCTGAAAAGGTTGAATGCAATGCTGATGCGTACTACTGGCAGCGTTCACAGTGTGATGGGCGGTTCTTTTGATTCTTCTAAAGGTGAATTTCGTTTGTGCGGCGTTACTGCTGGGGTGGGCGGGTGTTCTTATACGAGCTATCCTAAAGTTCCCGCTAAAGTAGAAGAACTTTGTTCTATATTGAGAGAAAAGCAAAAGAATATGGAAACATTTCGGGAACGATATGAATTGAGTTTCAATGCTCATCTCAATTTGGTAACCGTTCATCCGTGGGTAGATGGCAATGGGAGAACGGCTCGTTTGTTGATGAACTATATCCAGTTCTGCCATCATCTTTTTCCGACGAAAATCTTTAAAGAAGATAGGGGCGACTATATTCTTTCTTTGCGGCAGTCGCAAGAAGATGAGAACAGTCAGCCTTTCTTGGACTTTATGGCAGCGCAGCTGAAAAAATCATTTGCGTCAGAGATTGAGAAATACAATACTGGACGTAAAAAAGGTTTTAATCTCATGTTTTGAAAAGCGACGATTCCTTCCTGATAAGCTCATATAGGCATTAGCTGATTGTGCTGTATCATCCTTTTGTATTGGGTTATTCTCAAAATATTCTCTTCTCGGCATTAAATACAAAATAATGGGTGTAAAATGCAAATTTATTTCGTAGATACTGTTTTCGCATTTATTTTTTTCTAAATTTGCAGTAGCTGGAATCTTATCTAACTATTTAATTATTAAATGTTTGCCAATTATGACAAAACATGTTCCTCTTTTTTTACCTCTCGGAAGTATTCGGTTACTGACGATATTCTTCTCTTTTTGTATAATCTTTGTTCATCCGGCATTGGCTGACAAAATGGCTGAAAGCCCCGAACTTTTCGATACTGCTTTCACCTTGCAGGAAAGGCTTGATATTCCCGACGGGTTTGTTCAAAGAGAGATGGTCTATATTTCCATTCTTTTAGGTACATTGGTGCTGTGCCTCTTCTTTTTCTTCATGCAGAGGCGGATGAAGAAATTGAGGGAAAGGGACCGGGAGAGGTATCTGCAACTGTTGGAAGGCATTCTTGATAATCTTCCCATTGCGGCAAAAGTGAAGGATGTGAATGATGGGATGCGCTATACTTTTTGGAATAAAAAGGCAGAGGAACTCTTTGAATGTTCGGCCAGAGAGGCTATAGGCAAGACGGATTTTGAAACAATGCCAGAGGCTGCGGCTTTAATTAGGAAGGAGGATGAAGAGTTGGTCAAGACGGGGATTCCACAAGAAGGTATACGACGTTTTTTTACCAAGAAGAACGAGGAGCGGTTTACCTTCCAGAACAATAATTTTATAAAGCTTTCTGATGGTCGCAAGTGGATTGTTTATACTGCTTGGGACATTACTGATTTGAAAATCATGGAGCGCAAGCTACGTCTGGCCAAAGAGGAGGCTGAGGAGTCCAACCGGATAAAATCGGCTTTCCTGGCCAATATGAGTCATGAGATACGTACTCCGCTCAATGCAATAGTTGGTTTTTCGAGTATTTTGGCCACGGAAGTGTCTGAGGAAGAACGGGTGGAGTATCTCGATATTATAGAGCGGAATAATGAACTGCTGTTGCAGCTCATCAATGACATTCTGGATTTGTCGAAGATAGAAGCCGGTACATTGGAGTATGTCTATGCTAACGTGGATATCAATAAAATGGTGTCCGAGATAGAGCAGGCTACAAGTATCAGGCTGACCAATAAAGACGTGCGTCTGGTCACGGTTACGCCATTGCCCGGTTTGCTGCTGTATACCGATCAGCGCAGAATTACTCAGGTATTCAATAACTTCATCAGTAATGCGCTGAAGTTTACTGCTGCCGGTAGCATTACCATTGGTTACGGAATGCCCGAAAATAGCTATATCCGTTTTTATGTCACCGATACCGGGACGGGGATATCATCTGAGAATGCGCAGGGGATTTTTAACCGCTTTGTGAAGCTGGATTCCTTTAAGCAAGGTACCGGACTGGGACTGGCCATTTCGCAAAACATTGTGAAGGAACTGAAAGGAGAGATAGGGGTGGAGTCACAGTTGAGCAAGGGCTCCACTTTCTGGTTCACGTTGCCTTTTTATAAGATGGACGCGCACCGTTCTATCTTTCCTTGATGCTGCAAGCTCAATCCAATGAAGGGACATCGATTGTCTGGCTTTCCTCGTTCCAGTTGTCAAGGGTGAATTCTCCGGATGATTCTTCGGAAAAGATGTCTCCCAGAGTGAGGGTCAGGGTCAGTTTGGAGTTTGCTTCCAAAGGTCCGTTCAATGTTTGCTTGAAACTTTTCACGTTTCCATTTTTCAGTATGATGCTCATCTGGAATTCCGGTTTCCCGAAAGAAGGGAAGAGCATGACGGTGGCGTTGCTCATTTGTGTACCGTCGACGGAACGGACCAGAGGGAAGGCTACTGTGCGTGGGCTTCCTTGAGGAGCGGCGGTGTAGAAATTCAGTTCTCCAGCAATATTGGTGATGCGCACCACCATGCTGTCGATGCTCGAACTGAGGATGCCGTTGTTCTTGTCCTTGATGATTACTTTCAGTCCGGTCACTACCCGTTTGAGGGATGCTTTCAGGTCCTCACTTCCAATGTTGGCAGGCTGGACGGCGTGTACCAGGTCGAATACCGGATAATAGGTTGTGTCCGCTTCCATTTTGAATAGGGAGAAGTGTTGCCGGGACATGTCTTCGCCTAAGATGTAGACCGGGTCCCTCATGAGAGGATGTGCATAAATCGGCTCCTCGTATTTAGGGGTTCCCCAATAAATCATGTTATAGAGACCTGCGGGTAAGGATAACTCTCGATTGACGCCATCGTTATAGAAAGCTCCGTCTTTAACTTGGTAGTAACCGTAAAAAGGTGTCAGCTTCCGGTTTATGTAGTTTCCATAATAAATAGAGGTGCCCGCCTTGCAGGGCATGATGGTCAGTATGCCGGTCAGCGGGCTTTGTCCGCTTTCTGTGGACACGTCCATCAAAAGTCGTGGTGATACCAACTCACTGCTTTTTTCTATCTGGGGCGGATTGTCATCGGCGCAGCTTGCCACGATTGCGGCAAGTACTGCAAATACTACTAATTTTTTCATTATCTGTTAAGCTTTAGGTTGTTCTTCCTTGAGAACGTTTTTAGAAAGAAATGGTTCTTTGTACTCCGGAGAAAGTATATTGGGGATGGAAAAGTGAGGTGAAACCAATTCCGGTATTGAGGGGAATGGGAAGAATAGCCCCTCTTCAAAAGGCTTAGAGAAGGGACGGAAAACAAATTATACCTTTTTTAGTAACATTTTAGAAGCCTTGATTAACGAAATCATATACTCTTCGTAACAATTTCTCGACATTCTTTTCTTGTTCCTCCATACATTTGCATCCGAGTTCTTTGGTATTAATTGAAGAACACAATGAATCTTTGATATTAACCATTAAATAATGTACAATGAGAAAAACATTCTTGGAAAAGTGCATAAATCTGCGTTTATGCCGTGTTGCATTGGTACTTTTGTTTCTTGTACCTGCAATCAGTAGCCTGCAGGCTAATCCTTCTCAAAACAAGACCATTTCGGGTGTTGTGACATCGGCTACGGATAGTGAGCCGTTGATAGGTGTCAGCGTGCAGGTGAGAGAAACCGCTACGGGTGGAATTACCGACATTGATGGCCGGTATTCGGTAAGTGCCCAACAAGGACAGACACTGGTGTTTTCTTACATCGGTTATCAATCACAGGAAATCAAGGTAGGTACTTCTTCCGTCATCAATGTGGTGCTGAAGGAGGACACGGAAATGTTGGATGAAGTGGTTGTAGTGGGCTATGGTGTCCAGAAGAAGAAATTGGTGACGGGTGCCACTGTTCAGGTGAAGGGTGACGAAATAGCCAAGATGAATACAACCAATCCCTTGCAGGCTATGCAGGGACAGACACCGGGTGTAAGTATTGCTTCGACTTCCGGTCAACCGGGTGCTGACATGAAAGTGAGTATCCGTGGTCTTGGTACCGTGGGAAATAGTGCTCCTCTTTATCTGATTGATGGTGTGGGTGGTGATATTTCTACTTTGAATCCTGCCGATATTGAAAGTATAGATGTACTGAAAGATGCGGCTAGTGCGGCTATCTACGGTTCGGCCGGTGCTAATGGTGTAGTGCTTATTACTACCAAGCAAGGGCGCGAAGGTAAAGCGCAGATTAGTTTCGATGCTTATTATGGAATACAGAATGTAGCTCGTAAGGCTAATATGCTGAATGCAAAAGAGTATATGGCCATTATGGATGAGCAGGCTTTGAATAGCAGACTTTCGGCTTACGATTGGAGCCAATACCAGTCTATTTACGATGCCAATGGCAATGTGTATGATACGGATTGGGTAGATACTATGTTCAAAGATAATGCCACAACGGAGAGCTATACGCTGGGTGTCACTGGTGGAAGCGCAACTTCCACTTATGCCCTTTCGTTAGGATATATGAGTCAGGAAGGTATTGTCGGCGGTTCGGATGTGTCTAACTATTCGCGTTACAATTTCCGTGTGAACAGCGAGCACAAACTTTTCAAGGATATTTTGAAAGTGGGCGAGCAGGTGAGTTTTGTATATAAGATGAATAACGGTATCAGTGTAGGCAACCAATATAATAATACCTTACGCGGTGCATTCGGAACATCGCCTATCGCTCCTGTCTATAGCGATAATAATCTTTATGATTCACCTTACAATGACACCAGTACCAGTGACTGGAATAAAGGTGATGGAAACCCTTATGGTTTAATGATGACCGACAGCAACAATGAGAACAAAACGGCTACTTTTTCCGGTAATGTTTATGCTGAATTGCAGCCTGTCAAGAATTTGAAGATAAAGTCTGTATTCGGTGTGGTTTATGGTTCCAGCGAATACCGTAGTTTCAAGCCTCTCTACAAGTTCAGCCAATATATATATAATGAAGAACGTACTACCGTATCTCAGAATGCCAATCACTCTTTGGGTATGACATGGACCAATACGGCTTCTTATGACTGGACTATGGGAGAACATTCGTTCAACGCCTTGCTGGGTATGGAAGCCTATCGTTACGAGGGCACTTATATCGAAGCTAAAAATGGTATGCTGAAAGAAGGTTTTGATGATTGGGAACATGCTTTTGTGGGCAACGGAACGGCCTCCGATTCGACCAACGGCTTGGGTGCCAGTGGCAATCCGCATACCGAGAGCCGCAAGGTGTCCTATTTCGGCCGATTGGGTTGGAACTGGAAAGAAACTTATATGGTCAATGCTACTTTGCGTGCAGACGGTTCGAGCAACTTTGCCAAAGGCAACCGTTTTGGTTACTTCCCTTCGGTATCGGCAGGATGGACCATTACTAACGAAAAATTCATGGAAAATACGCAAAACTGGCTCGACTTCCTGAAACTACGTGCCAGCTGGGGACAAGTGGGTAATGCCAACATTGACGCATTCCAATATCTGGCTCCTATCAAGAGTACCAATACTCACTATCTTTTCGGTAGCGGTTACGGCGATTCGGATGCTGCGGCACAGCTCGGAACCAACTGGGGAGCTTACCCCAGTCGTCTGGCTAATGCGAACATCAAGTGGGAGACTTCACAGCAGACCAATATCGGTCTTGATGCCCGATTCCTCAACAGTCGCCTGGGTGTTAATTTCGATTTCTACATTAAAGATACTAAAGACTGGCTCGTGGTGGCTCCTATTCTTGCTACTGCCGGAGCAGGTGCTCCTTATATTAATGGCGGTGGAGTGAAAAACACCGGTGTGGAACTCAATCTTACTTGGAATGACCAAATAGGCAAAGACTTTAGTTACAATATCGGTATCAACGGTGCCTACAATAAGAATAAGGTCGGAGAGATTCCTAACGACGATGGTATCATTCATGGCTCTACCAACCAGTTGTATGACAATACTCCTGAATTCTATCGTGCCGAGAATGGTAAGCCTATCGGTTATTTCTATGGTTTCAAGACAGCAGGCATATTCCAAAACAATCAAGAAATAGAGGATTGGATTAAGGCTGGTAACGGTGTGCTGCAAGCTGACGTACAACCAGGTGACGTGAAGTTTGTGGACATCAACCATGACGGACGGGTGAACGAGCTTGACAAGACCGATCTTGGTAACGGTATTCCTGATTTCACTATGGGCTTCAATCTCGGTTTCAACTGGAAAGGACTTGATTTCTCTGTAGTGGCCAACGGTGCTTTCGGACAGCAGATTGTCCAGAGCTATCGTAACCATACCTCCAAGCAAGCCAATTATACTACTGCAATTTTAGGACGTTGGACAGGAGAGGGAACCAGCAATCGCATACCTCGTGTCACAGACCAGAATCTCAACTGGCAGTTCTCCGACCTCTACGTGCAGGATGGTGATTACCTGCGAATCAGTAACATTACTTTGGGCTACGACTTTGCCAAGCTACTGAGATGTAAGGCCATCAGCCAGTGCCGTATCTATGCTCAGGTACAGAATGCGTTCACATTTACCAAATATGACGGCATGGATCCGGAAATAGGTTATGGTCCCGAAGGAGATAACGGACAAGGTTGGGTGTCGGGCGTTGATTTAGGTTATTACCCCCGTCCCCGTACCGTATTGTTTGGCGTTAACTTGAAATTTTAAAATATAGACTGATATGAAGAAAAACAAAAATATATTTATGGCAAGTGTCCTGCTCCTGAGTTTGGGACTGGCTTCGTGTACCGACAGTTTTCTCGATGTTACGTCGAAGACTGAATCTTCAACCGGTACATTCTATAAGACTGAAAAAGATGCTTATCGTGCTCTGATAGGTTGTTATGATGGTTGGCGCCAGACTTCATCAGCCATGATGGTAGGGTTTTATATGGCTTCCGAGGTGATGAGTGCCGAGTGTTTTGGCGCTACCGGAAATGCCGATGGACGTGGCTATCAGGCCATTGACCGTTTTGACATCTCCCAATCGCCGGCTGACCTCAACCTATACGAAGGTGACTGGAAAAATTATTATGCGGGCGTCTATCGTTGCAACGAGCTGATAGCTCATGAAGAGCAGATTGTATGGAATGAATCGGATAGCAAACGTGGTATCTATATGGGCGAATGTCGTACGTTGCGTGCATTGCTTTATCTGGATATGGTTCGTTTATGGGGGAATATCCCACTCTTTCTGGAACCGGTAAACGAAAATCGCGCTCCTTCACCTGCCAAAGAGGTGTTCAGTGCCATATTTACTGACTTAAAATATGCTATCGAGAATATTCCCGGTGACGCTTATCCCAAGGCCGACTATACCAAGAACGACGGACATATTACAAAATATGCCGCCGAGGCTTTGCTGGCACGTGCCTATCTTTTCTATACCGGATATTACGGTGAAGAACCTGTAGAGGTGACTCGTGCCGAAGCTTTGGCTGCTGTAGAAGACGTAATCGCTTCAGGAGAATATGGTTTGGTACCGCAATTCAAGAATTTATGGCCGGCTTCTTCTGCAAAAGTGGCCGAAAAAGGAGACTATGAAACTTTGAAGGGTACATATGCCGGTGATGGAAACAAGGAAACCATTCTTGCGTTGAAATTTACCGCTACTCAGGATTATAACGGGAATAATGACTCCAACCGTTGGCAGGTGATGTTGGGTATGCGCCAGCTTAATGCTGCTCCCTATTGCAAGGGATGGGGCGCATTGACGGTAAATCCTGATTTTGTGGAAGCGTTTCCCTCTGGTGACCTCCGCCGTTCGGCTTCTATCATTGATTTGGTAGGGGAAGGAATCACCGGTTCGGCCGACTTTACCACCAGTTTTAATGACTGGCGTGAATATACCGGCTATGCTGTGAAGAAGTATGCTCCCCTTTGCTATGCCGATGGAAGCCATGCCGGTAAGCAGGATGGTAGCGGTGACTTCCAGACACAGAACCGCCAAGACTACGTTATTATCCGTTATGCCGACGTATTGTTGATGGCCGCAGAACTGGGCAGCCCCAATGCGCAAACTTATTTCGACCAAGTGCGTAAGCGTGCTTATCAGGTTGATGACAACGGAACAGTATCGGCCAACTATCAAGCTAAGAGTGTGTCTCAACAAGCTATTATGGAAGAACGTCGTCTTGAATTTGCTTTTGAAAGCATTAATTATTGGGATCTCCTGCGTCAAGGTATAGACGTGGCAGCCGAGAAGCTCGCCTTGAATGGTGTCAAGGTGAAGAGTGGAGGCACTGATGATGCGGTAACCATACGGGCCGACCGTGTGAAAGCCACCAAAGGCTTGAGCCAGATTCCTTATAATCAAATTAACCTTTCACAGAGTGTACTTGTGCAGAATCCCGGATGGTGAGTACCATTAATAGAGTAAATAAAAAATAAAAACAATAAGATATGAGACTTAAATCATTCTTTTCCATATTGGCAGGAGCGGCTTTGATATTTTCCGCTTGCTCGCCCGAAGAGTACGAGATGGGGGCAAAAACCTATGTCTCCGATGATCTGGTGGAAGGTATCGCCTATACGGTGACCCCTGATGCCAATGATCCTAATACGATTCATCTGACTTCGCTCATCAAGGGAGCCACTCCCTTGTGGGTCACTCCAAGCGGTCCTTCTCAAAAGACCACTCTTGACTTGGCACTTCCTTTTGCCGGAGAATATAGCGTGACTTTCGGCGCTTCCACACCGGCAGGTCCGGTATATGGCGAACCATATACCTTCAAGGTAGAGACCAATAACTTTGCCATGCTCGAAGACCCTATCTGGGCTAACCTTGCAGGTGGAGTGGGCAAGAGCCGTAAGTGGGTTCCCATTGACAAGAACTTTGGTATTGGCCGTTGTTCGGGACCGGTGATGTACATGAGCCACACTGATGTGAAAAATGATGGAAGCAATATTACCGACCTTATGATTGGTAGCGCCAATTGGGCTCCCAACTGGGATCCGGGTATCCAATCGTGGCTCATTCCGGCAGACGACCCCTATTTCCAGTCGTACATCACTTTCGGCCTGGATGCTGTGAAAGGCTGTACGGTGGAACTTCATCGGGTGGCTGCTTCGGGCACGACGGATGCCACCGGAACTTTCAACTTGAATGTGTCTGACCCGAAACGCCCTGTCATATCTTTCTATGGCGGTACCTATTCATTGCATAACGAGGGTTTTGATGATGTCTGTTCCAACTATACCAACGACATCAAGATTATAGAATGTACTCCTTATCTGCTGCAGGTAGCTACGATGCGTACCAATAGCGAAGGTCCGTGGTGGCTGGTGTGGAACTTCATTTCCGAAGAGGCTTATAATGACCCCAGTATCATACCGACTGAAGATCCGGGTTTGCTTCAGCCTGCCGAAGTACAACAGCCTGCCATTGAAGATTTGGCAACCAAACTGTTCACTACTGAAATCAACGGTGTCACCTATGTGGGCAATGAGGCACGCTTCCTCATCAATGATGAAGAACCTTATGACTGGACATGGTGGAATGGTGGCTCTGCTGCTTGGGAAAGCGTAGTGAAGGGACAGTACGGTTCTTCATGGGCACCTGTGGCCGATGCTTCCATTGCCGACTATGAGCTGGTATTGAGCAGCACGGCCGATGGCTACAAATGGGATGACGGTACCAATGCCGGTAAGCTTGCCATTGAAGACGGCAAATTGAAATTTATGGATGCCGACGGCAATCCGGTTGAGATAACCGTCCTCACCGCTACCGGTGATAAGCGCACGGTGGAAGTGAAGGGAAGCGAGTTTACCGTAATGGCTTGCGATGTCACCAGCTCTTTCCAGATGGGTGTGCCTGCAACGACCAATGACAAGGGAGCCGTGGATTCTTATCTTTGTGCCAACCTCAACTACAAACCTATCGCTACCGGACCTACCGGGCCTACTGAAATCAAGGTAGACAACAGCAAGGTACAAATTCTTTTCGGTGACGGAAATCCCGATCGTTTGCGCTTGCAGTTCTACAATCCTTGGGGCGGTGGTGACGCGGGATGGCCGATCGACATCACGAAGGTGAAGTTGAAAAAGAACCAGACGCTGAAGATACAGTACAAAGTGCTGAGTGGAATCACTTGGAACGAGGGCGCGACTCCTAAGACCGTGATTATGGACAATAACATCGGAAATGCTTGGGAAGATGACTGCTACAACCTGGCTCATGCCGTGGCCTTTGATACTGCCGAAGGAGCTGTACAGACTGTGTCCGTGACCAATACCACCGGTGCCACTGTGACTTACGAAGGAAGCAGTTGTATCTGTATCGGTATCCAGAATAAGGGACTTGCTACTGTGGCTGCCACCGAAGACGGACAGCCGGATGTGAAGGTTGAGATAATTTCGATGACCATTGAATAACCACTTAAATGAATTTAGTATATATGAAGACAAAGATATATTTAGGAATACTTTCACTTGCACTGGGTCTTTCGCTGGCTTCGTGCAGTGAAGATGACGACTATACTATCCACACCACCCCGATTCTGAACGAATCGTCGGTGGTGACGGGGTCGTCCGATGTGACCGCCACTACCGCTACACTCCATGCCACGCTCTCCGGGTTGGATGGCATGGATGCCGGAAGCTATAAGACCGGCTTCTTCTATGGTTTTGCGCAAGACAACCTGCCCGAGGACGTGCAGGCTGCTTATGACGGCAGCGCTTTCAGTGCTCAGTTGAACGGGTTGAACAATAACTCTACGCTCTATTATCAGGCTTATGTATGCTTGCAGGGTAAGGTGTATTACAAAGGTGAGGTGAAAAGCTTGCTCACCACCGATGCCAAGGTGGCTACTGCCGATGCCGCATCTGTCGACTTCGCCTCGGCTGTATTGGGTGGGACATTGACCGATGCTACGGCCGATGCTACTTGTGGTGTTGTTATCTCTACTTCATCCGATGTAGAAGCGGTTCGTGCAGGCCTTATAGTGAAGAGTGAGGAACTTAAGGACAGCTATTCATTCGTCCATGCAGGGTTGGTGCCCGAAACGCAATACTATTATGCGGCTTACCTCAATCTGGGTAGCGGCATTGTGTATGGTGAGGTGAAGAGTTTCACTACTCCTGCCTATGACTTCGACCTCGACAATGACCTTGTCGACCTGGGACTCTCCGTGAAGTGGGCTCGCTTCAATGTGGGTGCCAAGAGCGAGACTGGACTGGGTGGCCTTTTCGGATTCGGTGACCTGACCGGATGCAACAATAGCATCGACCCTGCCGACTATGCTTCGGCCGATACTTATAAAACGGCTTCCGACTTGGCTTTCCGTGCATTTCAAGGGCGTGCCACACTGCCTACTGCCGATGATTTCGAGGAACTCTTCACGTTGTGCCAGAAAGAGTGGACTGAGCAGAATGGAGTGACAGGTTTCAAGTTCACCGGTCCTAATGGTAATTCCATCTTCCTGCCTGCAGCCGGTACGCGTGTGGCAAACGATGTGACAGCGCTGGGTACTGAAGGATATTACCTCACCGGTACTGTCAACTCTTCCAATACAGAATTTGCGGTAGGTTACCAGTTTGCAGCTTCTGTCAATCACCGTATCACTGCCGCAGTTTATCAAGGTATGGCTGTACGCGCTGTTTCCACAGCCAAGAACGTACCGTTCAACAAGGCTCTGCTCTATCAGAAGTGGTATCTTGACAATGGCCAGGACGGTAAGCAGCACGTGTTTGAAGGGCCTTTCACGCAGTGGGGGGTTACGGACAACTGGAGTACGGTTTCCAACGGACAACCCAACATTGAACAGCAGATTCATTGGGAGATGGGTACCGGTAATGGTTGGATAGGTTATACTTACGGAAAGGACTACGGTTATATGGAACTCAAGGAAGACGGTACGGTGAACATTCATCGCATTGCCGAAGACGGCACCGTGACCGATGAGACAGGTAAGTTTACGATTGACGAGGCGAACAAGGTGATTGACATTGACATAAACGTGCTTTGCGCCAATACTTGGATTGGCACGAAAAGCGGTAAGCTGAACATTCTGTCATTGACTGCCGACGGCTTGCAGATTGCCCTGCCCGATGGCGACTATGGCTATTCGTTGAACTATTACAGCCAGGCCAAGGCCGATGCCGATGCGCAGATTTCGGTATTGCTCAATATCGCCGATTCATCATGGGGAGGAAGTTGGGATGAGCCGCTTGCAGCCATCTCGCCCGAAAAATTGGCGGGACAGCACACGTTTGTTTTCGAGGGAGCTTGTACCGATGCCATGGTGTTTACGCTTGACTTTGCCGGTATGGCGAAGCGCTATCCCAATTCGTTTGTACGCATTGACGAGATTAAGCTGGACGGTACTTCCATTCGGTTTGATGCCAACCGCTTCTATTATGGCGACATTGAAGGAAACGGTAAGTACCGTGTTCAGTTGTTCAATGCTTATGGGGCTGGTTCTGTAGGCAATGCAGTTCCCCTCAGTCCGTTCAGCAATGTAGAAAATCAAGGTACCGAGCCTGCCATCCATTTCAAGGAGAAGCTTGAGATTGTCTGCACCGTCATTACCGACGGTACCGGTGCAGGTATTTATACGCCCAATCTGGTTACTGTCAATCCGGATTGGGGAAGTGCATGGGGATATAACGCAGGAGCTGCGTTCGAGGTGAAATACGAGAACTTCCAGTACAGCCTTGTGGCTTCTCAATTCGACATTAAGTACGAATCTGCCGACTATGCGGCAGGTTCCATCATGACCTTCGTTGAAGTGGCTGACATCTACAAGTATTTCCCCGGTTTGCATGCCACGCTTGACAACCTCTATCTGGATGGCAAGGAAGTGACATTTGATGCATCCAAAGTGCTCGATGCCAATGAATCCCCGAAGTATCGTCTGGAACTTTGGAATTGCTATGGGGTAACAAAGGATAAAGGGTGCGCTTTCGGTACTCCTGATGGTGATGTTATCAAGGAACTTGGTTTCAGCAGTTCTATGGAAGTGAAGTTCACGTTCCACACTCTTTTCTCTGTTCCTGAATGGTAAGAGAGATAGACGGAAATATACTGGTTAGATAGGAAATCCGGGATGCAAGTCATCCCGGATTTTTTGTTTTGCTCTCACCGGTGTGTCTCGTTCTGATATGGATTGAAGAACCATAGAGAGAATAAAATAAAGGAGGTGGTTCGTAAGGCGGCGCTTTGATAGCTCTTTGCCTTGTACTTTGTTCGGACGGGATGGGTACTTATCACGATAAACATAGTGGTTGTATGGTATCTTCACTAAGATGGTCCGCCTTGTTCATAGTAGTGAACAAATCAGCCCACTTAGGTGAACAAACCAGTTCATGAATCTTTGTACTGAATCGGACAGACAAAGGGGCGGAAGCGGAGAAAAGCAGGGGCTTTCTCTAAGATTGGCTGCTATTTTCCTTCGTAATCAAAGTATTCAAAGTCTGCATATGCTTTTGAGGTTTGAGAACCGGAGACAGCATATAATCCCAGCATGATTCCCGTAAAGCCACCGGCGGTTTCTGTACTGATATAGCGCGTATTCATTCGGCCCAGTTCTTTGAAGTCCTTTCCGTTTGTGGCATACTCGAACGAATAGATTTCGTTGCTGCCTTTTACACGGAGTTGTACTTTCTCCTGGGGCAGAATAACTTCCTTTTCCGTATGGGTCAATTCATTCAATTGATAGCGCAATACTACGGCTTGTTTCCCGTCTGCCAATTGCTTGACAAATAAATCGTAATGGGACGGTTCGAACATGTAGACCGTCAGGCCGGCTTCGTCGCCACTGGCGGCTTTTTGCAGTTGCATGGAAGTGGTGGCTGTGAAGTCGATATGTTCTTGCCGACGGCCGGCAAAAGTAGGACTGCCTTTCCCGTTGTTCAGGTTTACGGGGGTTGCTTTCAGACGGAGGTTACCGGAAGCAAAAGTATAGTTTTCCGGATGATAGTTTCTGATATGAACCCATTCGGGACCTAATTTGCCGTTTTTGAAATCGGTGCGTGCAGGCTTGGGGGCAAGAGGATGTTGCGGTAGGGTTGGTACATCCATTTGCAGGGCTATTGTACCATCTCCGTTTACTACCGGCCAGGCATTCTTGTCCCAGCGCACGGGAGCAAGGTACGTTTCGCGTCCCAGCAGGTGATGGCTGCCGCTTTGCGGACGGAAAGCGAGACACACCATCCACCACGAACCGTCAGGAGCTTGTATCAGGTCGGCATGGCCGGTTCCTTGTATCGGGCTGTTCTGTGCATTCTTGTTGATGTGGGTCAGGATGGGATTGGCGGGGTTCTCTTCGTACGGGCCGTCTATATCGCGGCTACGGGCTATTGTCACTTTGTGCCCGTATTCCGTGCCGCCTTCGGAAATCAGCAGGTAATACCAGCCGTCTTTCTTGTAAATGTGCGGCCCTTCAGGGTGCCGTCCGCCCGTACCGTTCCAGATGCGTTTGGACTCGTTGAGTTGTTCGCCGGTTTTGGGGTTGATTTCGCACAGATAGATACCTACGCCCGGATTGCTGACAAGGTAACACTTGCCGTCTTCAAAATAGAGGGACGGGTCTATGCCGCCTTGCTTGAGCCATACGGGTTCCGACCATTCGCCACGCGGGTCGGTAGTGTGTACAAGGAAGTTGCCTTTGTCGGACACGTTGGTGGTAATCATGTAGAATGTACCGTCGTTGTAGCGGATGGTGGGTGCATAGATTCCTCCCCACGGGCCGGCGTCGTGAAGCGGCAGTTGTGAGGGGCGCGTCAGGCAGTGTCCGATTTGTTCCCAGTTGATGAGGTCTTTGCTGTGGAACAACGGTACGCCGGGGAAGTACTGGAAGCTACTGTTTACCAGATAAAAGTCATCTCCTGCGCGGCAGACACTCGGGTCGGGATGGAAACCGGGAATAACGGGATTTTGATAACCTTGCCGGTTTTGTGAAAAGCAGGACAGGCTGAGCGCCAGTCCTAAAAATAACATCATCTTTTTTCTCATAAGTACATTGTATTTTAAATAGTTTATCAGATATATGAATCAGGGTAGTTGAAGGAAGTATTTATACGCAAAAATAAAGTATTCCTTCGGTTCAAACAAGCCGGATGTGTCCGATGTCATTCAATGATTACTTTTGAACCCTATTCGGAAACAAATGATACCGTTGCAGATAACATGACATCGGTGTGTTTTCCGCCTTTTCCGTTACTTTTGCTTTCACTGATTTAACCATTATTTTTAATACGTAAAGACATGATGAAGAATATCATTGAAAAATTCCAAATTTGCCTGGTGCTGTCGGCATTGCTTTTCTCTTCTTTCGTTGCCGCATGTTCCGGCAATGATGATACTGTGACTCCGGAAATAACGATTCCCGCGAACATTCTGACAGATGGAATGACTTTCTCCAAGACCGGAGGAACAAGTACGCTGAACATCAAGTCGAACGTTGCATTGGAAGTTACCAGCAGCGCACCGGAGTGGTGTAAGGTTACTGCCGAAAGTTCTGCTTCGAATAGTATTTTGAAGTATACCGTTATGGCAGAAGCCAATACAGACACGAGTGACCGTGAAGCCAAGGTAACGGTGAAAGCCGGAGGCAGCGAAGTAGGGAGCTTCACAGTGAAACAGACGGCTGCCGACGGACTAATCATATCCAACTCTACCTCTTTCGACCTGCCAGCTGCGGGAGGAGATGTCTCTGTAGTGGTGGAAACCAATGGTGACGTACAAGCCGTTTCCGATGTTTCTTGGATAAAGGCGGTCAATACCCGTGCCATGGAAGACAAGATTTTCAAGTTTACCGTCTCTTCCAATCCTTTGGGAGCGCGCGAAGGCCATATCTCTTTTACTTTGGGTAGCCTGACGGAGACTGTGACCGTAAAGCAGGGTGCGGGCGAAACCGGCAATATGGAAAGCGATGCCAGGACACTTGCCGCCAAGATGTATGCAGGTATCAATATCGGCAACACGCTGGAAGCTTGTGATAACAAGAACAAGATAGCGAGCGAAACGTTATGGGGAAATCCTAAAGTGAGCGAGGCATATATCAAAGGGCTGAAGGCATTGGGATTTAATGCGGTGCGCATCCCTTGCGCGTGGGATTACTACATTGTGAATCCATCGACCTATGAGATAGATGCTGCATGGCTCGACCGGGTGAGCGAAGTGGTGGGCTACTGTGTAGCCAATGATATGTATGCCATTGTCAATATCCATTGGGATGGCGGTTGGCTCGAAGAGAGTATCACTCATGGTTACAGCAGCGAAGTAGATGCCAAGCAGAAAGCTATCTGGACACAGATTGCCAATAAACTGAATGCTTATGACGAACACCTGCTCTTTGCCGGATGTAACGAACCCGGACAGCAAGACCAGGGGAACGTTGGAACATCGGCCATAGATGCCATTCTGAAATATGAACAGACCTTCATTGATGCCGTGCGTGCCACCGGAGGAAATAATGCGAGCCGTTGTCTGATTGTGCAAGGTCCTTATACCAATATCGACAAAACGGTGAACGACTACACGATGCCCAAGGATGAGGTACCCGACCGTCTGATGGTGGAAGTTCACTTCTATGATCCCTATCAGTTCACCATGATGAACCATGACGAAACTTGGGGCAAGGTATTCCTTTATTGGGGTAAGGACAATCATGTATCCGGTTCCATTCATAACGCCACCGGTTACGAAGAAGATTATGTGAAGCAGCAATTCCAGAAGATGAAGACAGCCTATGCAGATAAGGGAATTCCTGTGATTGTAGGCGAGTATAGTGCCATGAAGCGGGCAAAAGAAGACAAGATAGAGGGTACTTCCGAACTTGCCTATCCCGACATTGACCGGGAGATGCACAACAAGAGCCGCGCCTATTGGAATGAGGTAGTCACCCGAGAGGCCAAAAAACACGGTTGTGTCCCCTTCTATTGGGAAACCGGCGGTGACATGAACCGTGGTACGGGTACGGCGAAGGAGGCTTATGCCATTGAGGGCATCATGAAGGGAGCCGCAGCCGGTCAATACCCTTATTGATTGAGTGGTGGATAGAATAAAAGACAGTTTTTAAAAGTATCATACAAATAGGTTTTATAGGTTACAAGGATTGTTGATATAGTTTTTTTGATTGGTTACGGAGAAGTATGTCCGCGAGGGATATGCTTCTCCTTCTTTAAAAATCCTTGCCTTTTCTTGCTTTTCTGTTCGTTTTTCACTTCATTTGCAATAAAAATAACTTCCCTTAGCTCTGATAGTATGAAAAGACTGCAACTACTGCTCTTGTGGGTTTGGATGGTATGTTTCTCTGCTGCTTCACACGACTACATGTTTAAACATTTGGAAGTGAAAGACGGACTTTCCAATAATCAGGTTAATGCTATTTATAAAGATTCAAACGGATTCATGTGGTTTGGTACAGCTTCGGGGCTGAACCGCTATGATGGTTACAATATAAAGATTTATCGCAGCCAGAAAGATGATGAGAGATCTCTTCCCGATAGTTATGTCGAGGATATACAAGAAGATACGTCCGGTAATTTGTGGATACGTACGGGAGGCGGGTATGCCATTTACAACTCGGCTTCCGATGTTTTTGACCGTAATGTGGAAGCCTGGATGTGGAACATCGGTCTGACCGGAAATCCTTCGCTTATCTATATTGATAAGGAAAAGACTTTCTGGATCTATATTAATGGTAAAGGTGTTTACAGCTATAGAGAGGAACAGAAAAATGCCGTAGCAGTAAAGGGGGCGGATGAACTGCTTGCGAAAGCCGAAGTGTCCGACATGAAAGAATGCGGCGAAGGAATCCTGCTGGTTCTGAGTAACGGTATCTTGGCTTGTATAGATGAGGAAAAGCAAAATATCAAGTGGACCAATCCGGGCATTGCCGAAGATTGCAGGGAAGTAAAGAATGCTACCTTTGATTTGTTTGTCGACCATAGTGGGCGGGCGTGGATATTCAGTGTGGAGGGGATGTGGATTTATAGCCTTTCTCAGAAGGTTTGGGAACAGCGTTCTCCCCGAACGGACACCTACAATACCGTACGTGCAGTGGCACAGGATAAATACGGATGTATATGGGTAGGCAGGGATCAGGATGGCGTTGAATTGATAGAACCGGCGGGACGGAAAATCCGTCTGGCGAATGAACCTAATAACGGGCGTACTCTGTCCAACAATACAATAACGGCTCTTTATGAAGATGAGGCCGGTACGATGTGGGTGGGAACCTACAAGAAAGGCATCTCTTTCTATAATGAAAGCATTTTCAAGTTCGGTATTGCCGATGTAGGCGACATCAATTGCGTGGAGGACGGAGGCGGTGACATCGTATGGCTGGGAACCAACGACCGCGGGCTGGTGCGCTGGAATAGCGTGACAGATGAACGTATGGTTTTTTCGCATACGGCAGATCCCCACTCTATCTCGAGTGATGTCATAGTCTGCCTTCTTCGGGACAGTAGCGGCAGAGTGTGGGCAGGTACTTTCTGGGGCGGACTGAATTGCTATGATGGGAACCGCTTTATCCATTACCGGTCCCGTAAGGGAGACAGTAACTCACTGGTCTACGACAATGTATGGGCATTGGCAGAAGATGCGGACAAAAATATCTGGATCGGTACGTTAGGGGGAGGATTGCAATGCCTGAATCCTCAGACGGGGATATTTACCACCTATTCTACAGGTAATTCAAACCTTGTGTCGGACTATATCTCATCCCTCTGCATCAGCTGTGACAATAATCTGGTTATCGGTACTTCGGCAGGGATGGCTTTCATGGATCTGAGGACCGGCGAGATTACAAATTTTGCAGGTACAAAATCGGGTAAGACCAGACTTTCCAACCAAAATATCAATCAAGTTTACGAAGATAGTCGCGGTTTGCTATGGATAGCCACGCGTGAAGGCTTGAATGTATATGACAGCAAACGGGATGAATTGTACGAAGTGCCTATCAAGCCCGGTTTCTCCAAACTATTGATATTAGGTATTACGGAAGATGAAAACAAAAGTATATGGATCAGCACCGGAGGAGAACTGATAAACGTGGTGTTGTCCGTTGACAGCAAGACGGAGCAGCCCGTGTTCCGTTGCTATACCTATAATGACAAGGACGGGTTGCAGAGTTGTGACTTCAACCAGCGTTCCCTCAAACGACTGCATACGGGCGAGATTGTAGTGGGAGGACTGTATGGGCTGAATCGCTTCCAGCCGGGCAACATAAAGTATAACCGTACGTTGCCCAAGGTTATGTTTACCGGTTTCCAGTTGTTCAATGAAGACGTGAAGGTGGGCAAGGAGTATGCAGGACGTGTCATCTTGAAGGAAGCTTTGAATGAAACAGAAGAAGTTGTCTTGGATTATAAGCAGAATGTGTTCACGGTGCTGTTTGCGTCGGACAATTTCGTGCTGCCCGAAAAGACACAGTATTTCTATAAATTGGAAGGATTTAATGAGAACTGGCTGACGAGTATGTCCGATATGCATCGCGTTACCTATACCAATCTGGCTCCGGGGACTTACATCTTAAAAGTGAAGGCTACAAACAGTGACGGATATGCGGGCACTGAAGAGGCTTCGCTCAAGATTGTCATTCTTCCGCCTTTCTGGATGACTCCGTGGGCATATATCGTTTATGCTCTTCTGATAGTAGGAGTTGTTTCCTTTTCACTTTATGCCGTACAACGGAGGGAACGTAATAAGTTCAGAATCCGCCAGATAGAGGAAGATGCGAAGAAGAGGGAGGAGTTGAGCCAGATGAAATTCCGCTTTTTTACGAATGTCAGCCATGAGTTGCGTACGCCGCTTACGCTGATTATATCGCCGATGGAAAGTATGATGAAGGAGATTACGGACGAAAAATTGCATGGCAAGCTGCAACTGATGTACCGCAATGCGCAGCGTTTGTTGAATTTGGTCAACCAGTTGCTCGATTTCCGTAAGAATGAGATGGCAGGATTGCATCTCACTTTGTCCGAGGGGGATATTGTGGCGTATGTGCGTAGCATCTGTGCTTCTTTCCTGATGCTTTCTGAAAAGAAACATGTACATCTGACATTTTTTTCGGCCATGGAATCGCTGAATATGTCATTCGACGAGGATAAAATTGGTAAAGTTGTGATGAATCTTCTATCCAATGCCTTCAAATTTACCCCGGACGGGGGACGTGTGGATGTGGCATTGGAAATGTCGAAAGAGATGTCCGGAAGATTGCTGATAAAGGTATCGGATACCGGTGTTGGCATTAGGGATGAAGACAAGGAGCGAATTTTTGAACGTTTCTATCAGGTGGAGCAGGAAGAACCGGAACACCAGTCAACGGGTAGCGGTATTGGCTTGAGCCTGGTACGCGACTTTGTGACGCTGCATGAGGGCACGGTGCGCGTTGTTGACAATGTGGGGTCCGGTAGTGTGTTCCTGATTGAGCTTCCGGTTAAACATGTGCATGTAAGTCCTTCCAAGCCTGCACCGCTTGCAGAAGAGGTGGAAGAGCATGAGGAACTTTTGCCGGATATGGAAGAGGAACCGCTTCCGGATGATTTGCCGGACGATATGGAGGAGGATAATGAAGATGAAAAAGAGAAGCCGTTGGCCCTGATTGTGGATGATAATGAAGATTTGGTTGCCTTCATGAAAGATAGTCTGAGCTTGTATTTCCGTATACAGTCAGCTTCTAATGGCCGGGAAGCTTGGCAGAAAATACCGGAACTGATGCCGGATGTTATTGTCAGCGACGTAATGATGCCCGAGATGAACGGCCTGGAGGCCACCCGCGCCATCCGCGCCATGGACCGCCCGGACGCAAAGAGCATCCCCATCTTTGCCATGACGGCAAACGCCTTTGCGGAGGACCGCCTGAAAGCGCTTCAGGCCGGTATGAACGAGCATCTGTCAAAGCCCATCGACCCGGATGCCCTGTACCGCCTGCTGGTAAAATACCTGACAGAGCGCAGCTGAACTGTTTGCCGGGCTTTACAAGCGGGGCAAAACATGGTACAGTAAATATACTGTGCTTGCGCAAGCCGCAAGCACGCCCGGCGGTGGGAAAGCCGCCGGAACACAACACGATACGACACGGCAAACCAGCCGCGGACGGAAAGGATGTACTACAATG
>OHQP01000247.1_pt1 | contig 24360 bp, 22 predicted proteins | sample 1578101 | NCBI WGS metagenome assembly OHQP01 (sample SAMEA3879569, study PRJEB24766) | human gut metagenome | biome: human-associated habitat; feature: feces | place: USA | collected 1985/1987 | reverse complement strand
ACTGTACTTTATGGCAACAATGGCTCAGGTAAATCAACACTCTTAAATATTATAGCCAATTGCTTACAACTAAAAGGGAAAGAATATGCAACAAGCAATTCATTTGGAAGCGTTGATTACTGTGGTTCGTTTTCCAGAGAATGCTTGTATACTTTGGGGGAAGACGATTATGGAAATACAATAAATAAATTACCGGAAAATAGCCGATATATTAAAAGTGAAGATATATTGTATGAGATTAAGAAGATACAACAAAAGCAGATATTATCAGATGGCATGGAGTATGATTACGTTAAGAGAGGTATGTCTTTACTTGAAGCAAAAAAATTTTTAGCATCTAAAGAAGGGTGTAAGCAGGAAGAATATATAAAATTTGCACAGGAAAAATATTCTAACGGAGAGACATCAATGCAATATTTTGAGGAGTATTTACAACCAGATGCATTGTATTTGTTAGATGAACCGGAAGTTTCGCTTTCACTTGCGAATCAGGTTATGTTAGCAGAGGAAATTAATAAAATGGCAAGGTTGTTAGAATGCCAGTTTATTATTGCAACGCATTCACCATTTATGCTTGGAACATTAAATGCTAAAATATACAATCTTGATACGAAAGAGTATGATGTTACAAAATGGAGTGATTTGGATAATGTACGATATTTTTATAATTTCTTCAAAAAACATGAAGATGAATTTAAAGTGTAAATGCCCAAATATTAGTTTAATTTAAAGGAGGATATTGCATGTACAACGAAAATTATTCTATAATATTCAGTAGTATGACAGGCAACACACGTAAGCTGGCTGATAAAATTCATGAAATCCTGCCAAAGGAGAGCTGTGATTATTTTGGCACGGCTGATGCGCAGGGGACAGAATCCGAATTGCTATACATTGGATTTTGGACGGACAAGGGAAACGCGGATAGCGATACATTAGATTTCTTATCTAAATTGAAAAATAAAAAGATATTTCTGTTCGGAACAGCCGGTTTTGGAGGAAGTGATGCATATTTTCAAAGGATTCTTGGCAATGTTAAAAGCACCATTGATTCAAGCAACACCATTGTAGGAGAGTATATGTGTCAGGGCAAAATGCCACAGTCTGTGCGGGAGCGCTATGTGAAAATGAAAGAAAACCCGGAGCATCCGGATAATATTGATGCGCTGATTGAAAATTTTGACAAGGCTTTATCACATCCTGATTCAGATGATTTGGAGAGATTAAAAAATATTATTATTTAGCAGGAGGTATTATGTATGTACAATTTTACATTCAACATTCCAACAAAGATTCATTTCGGAAAGGATACCATTTCGAGCTTATCAGAGCTCAAGGCATATGGCAGCAAGGTGCTTTTGGTGTACGGAGGCGGCTCTATAAAGAAAAACGGTCTCTACGATACCGCAATGAAGATCCTTAAGGATGCGGGGCTGACCGTGTTTGAGCTTAGCGGAGTGGAGCCAAACCCAAAGATTGAGACAGTCAGAAAGGGTGTTGAAATCTGTAAAAATGAGGGTATCGACATGGTGCTTGCAATAGGTGGCGGCAGTACAATCGATTGCTCAAAGGTTGTTGCAGCAGGTGCAAAGTATGATGGTGATGCATGGGATCTGGTGCTTGATGGCTCAAAGGTCAAGGCGGCACTTCCGATATTTGATGTGCTTACTCTTTCCGCAACAGGAACAGAGATGGATCCTTTTGCTGTTATCTCTGATATGTCTAAAAATGAAAAGTGGGGAACAGGATCGCCGTATATGGTGCCAACTATGTCAATATTAAATCCTGAATATACTTTTTCGGTATCAAAAAAACAGACTGCAGCAGGAACCGCAGATATGATGAGCCATACAATGGAGAATTATTTTTCTATGGAGAATGCTGACTGCCAGAAATTTATGGCAGAGGGATTGTTACGTACAATGATTAAAAATGGACCGGTTGCCCTCGCACAGCCTGACAACTACGAGGCCAGAGCCAACCTGATGTGGGCAGGCACCCATGCAATCAACGGTGTTGTGGGTGACGGCTGTTCACCGGCATGGTGCGTACATCCTATGGAGCATGAGCTGAGCGCTTTCTATGATATTACCCACGGAGAGGGACTTGCAATACTCACACCGGCGTGGATGGAGCACATACTAAATGACGATACACTTCCGATGTTTGTGGAGTTTGCAAAAAATGTCTGGGGACTTTCCGGTGATGATGACTATGCACTTGCACACGCTGGCATTGATGCGTTGAAGAAATTCTTCTTCGAGACAATGGGCATTCCTGCAAATCTAAGAGCTGTGGGAATCACAGACGACAGAAACTTTGAGGTGATGGCAAAGAAGGCCTGCGAGGGTTCAAAGGGATCGTTTGTACCGCTTAGCAAGGACGATATTGTGGAGATTTACAGAGCGGCATTCTAATCAATCGTTCCTGCAAATACCTTGATTAATAATTTGACTGAAATTCTCTTTGATGTATGAGAACAAAATATATTTATCTTTAATAAGCCATGTTACCACCACAGCGGTGAGAACATGGCTTATTTTTATGTGCTATGATATAAAAAATCGTAACTGTTCAGTACCTTCACAGTTGCGAGCCGCAAGCGCATAAGAATCAGCTGCGCTGATGGGCGCTTGCTCCTACATAATATACGTTTTCTTACGAAATATGCGGTACCGCATATTTCTGTACTGAATAGTTATAAAATAATCACTTTATAGGGAATGTAACAGACTCTATAATGAACATAATCACAAATAGAGCAAAAATCACTGCCACATCTAGCAGTATTATGCCGACATAGTGCAGGAAGCGGTTTTTGCTCTTGCAAAGTGGCAGTATATTCTGTACATTGAGATAGTTAAAGCCACAGAAAATCACAAATATGAACATACCAAGGCAGAAAATCCTTTCAAGCCACAGCTTTGCTCCGTAAGTATTTTCTAATTCCAATGACAGGCAAAGCCATATTATGAACAGATATGCGACTGAGGATAGCAGCATTTTCCATGGAGTTCTCGTGCGAAATCCGGGTGGGAGGAAACGGGAAGCATTGTCGTGTATAGCTCGTTTAGCAGTATCGGCATTGGCTGCATTGTTTGCATTATCATGGTTATGGTGTGCATATTGACTTGAATTACCGGCGGCAGAAGTATCGTGCTGCGCAGGATAATATGACTGCGATACGGCATTTTTTAATTCTGTCACAGACTGGTATCTTGCGGCTGGTGTCATCTGAGTACACCTATCTGCAATCAGGTTAAGCCGGTGCAAAATTGGAGCAATGTCGGGAGCCGGAGTGATGCTGCCAAGCATTTCGCGCAGTACTATGCCGAGAGAATATATGTCTGTTTTCGGAGATGAAGAGCCAAAGCCATACTGCTCGGGAGCTGCATATCCGGGAGTGCCGATCAGCACGGTATCAGACTCGTTTTGGCCGGAAAATTGTTTTGCGGCATTGAAATCTAAAAGCATGGCATAGTTATAACTGGTGATTATGATATTTGAGGGCTTTATATCGCGGTGGATTATAGGCGGAGTCATCGAGTGCAGAGCATTAAGTATATTGCAGAGCATAATCATGTAGCTTCTTATATCGGAAACACTAAGGTCAGAGTTGTCTATTTTTTCCTGCAGGGAGGTTCCGCTTATATATTCTTCGATTACGATAAGCTGGTTGCCATCTTCATAGTAATTGATAAGGCGCGGAATACCGGCCACAGGATTGCGATAAAGGTATTCGTACACGCGGAGATTGTATACATCAAGGATTTTCTGGACATAAATATTGCCGGAAAGCGCAGATTGAACCAGATAAACCTTGTGCTCTTCATTTAAGGCTGAGATTATTTTGTAATCGCTCATGGTGCATGTATCCTTTCAGGTATCGCTAATGACGTAGGAATAGTTACAAGTACAAGTATAACAGATAGGAGAAATTTATGAAGCAAAAAAATACAAAAGAATTGGATGATATCCTTGGAAAAACTCATATATCTGATTTTGATAAATTTTGTGTTGAGCAGAAAGGCAGCATGGATCCGGAGCAAAATGCATTTTCGGAGTACATAAAGGATTTGCTTAAGGAAAAGAAAATAACACAGCAGATGGTGTTTTTGAAGGCTGATATTCCGGAAAAATACGGCTACAAGCTTCTGTCAGGCGAAAAACATACCAGGCAGAGGGATATTATCCTGAGGATATGTTATGCTGCAGAGCTTACATTAGAGCAGACCCAGAGAGCCTTGAGAAAATACGAGATGCCGCAGCTCTATGCAAAAATCCCGAGAGATGCTCTTCTTATGCTTATTTTTAAGGACCGTCCGGGTGGAATCATAGAAGTGAACGAATTACTCAGCAAAAAAGGCATGGAAATGCTCAGGACAAGTGGTGTGCAGGAGTAGGTTTAGAATATAATTTTACCACCGCTGCGGGGAGAACAGTATTCATACTGTGATGGTATAATAGTCCTACAATTTACAGAGGAGGACTTAACCATGAAAAAAAGAACTAATTTACTGGCTCTTGTACTGAGTATCACAGCAATCACTTTTACATTATTGGGATGCAGCTCGGATACAGGGCAAAAAAAGAGCATAGCTGTACCGGGAAGCACAACAGAGACCGGTGGAGACGCAGAAGAACAATTAAATATTACTATTTGAATTCATATGAGGAAGATTCTAAGGAGAATCTTCCTTTTTTGATATTTAAACTAAGACGAAATATTATATAATGTGTAAATAAGCATCAGCGAAAGAACTATATTCATATGTGTATACAATATAACATTATGAAATGTAACCCCCACCAAACAAAATCCTACATAATATATAGAAGGGAGGTTTGCGGAAAATGTACACACAGGAACAGATACTTGATATGTATTTTGATCGCAACCAGCAGGCTGTCAGTGCGACCTCGCAGATGTACGGAGCGAAGCTTACCCGGTTTGCAGACACTATGGTAGCACATGAGGATGCGCTGGAATGCGTAAATGACACATACATAGCAGCATGGAACAAGATACCACCGGAGCGTCCTATGCGTTTCCTTTCATGGCTTTACAGGGTATGCCGCAATATCGTCTGCGACAGGATTGACTGGAATAATGCTTCAAAGAGAAATTTCAACATGAACTGTATGCTTGATGAGCTTGAGGAGTGCCTTGCAGACAGCAATGCAAAATACGAGGGCGAGCTGTCGGACATTGGAAGGTGTTTATCGGATTTTCTGAACGGACTGGAGACGGAAAAGAGAGTGCTTTTCGTGAGACGCTACTGGTATGGCATGACGATTGATGAGCTGGCAGATATGAGCGGCAGGAGCAAAAGCAGCGTAAAGACCACACTGTTTCGGATAAGGGCAGAGCTTAAAAAATATCTGGATGAGGAGGGCGTATATCTATGACGAAAAAGGATTTATTTGATGGTTTAAATTACATCGATGACCAAATAATTGAAGAAGCGCAGCCGACCGGAGAATCGGCCGGGTACAGTGATGAAATTTATGTAAAAAATCATGAAACCCATCACGGCGGAAAAGAAGACAAAAACAGGAAAAAGCACAAAAAATTTGCACGGGCAGCAAAAGCGCTTGCCACAGTGGCGGCAGTCCTTGTTGTTGCAGTCTTAGGCACGGAGGTTGTGCGGCTTAATAACCGTATAGATGAGCTGGAAACAAAAACTGCAAATGTGATTTCACAGAATAATGCACAGAATAATGTCTATGCAGGGATAAAGAGCGGTGCAAAGCTTGGGGATTATGAAGCGGCCTCTGATTACGGGAAATTGTATGATGTGGTAAAAAAAGCAGAGGCTTCCATAAGGGATACCGCATTTGGAGAGCTGTTGGAGAGTGCGGATGCAACAGGCATTATGTCTGATGCATCGTCTACAAATAAACAGGAGTCGGCAGCCAATATAGAGTATTCAACAACCAACGTGATGACAGAGGGCGTTGATGAGAGTGATGTGGTAAAGACGGACGGAAAATACATTTACATGGTCGAGGATGGTCAGATATCCATCACGGATATTTCAAAGGGAAAGCCAGGGGAAGAGACGCTGTTTCGTCCTGATTTTGAGGTACCGTCAGATACTGTAGAGGAGCTTTATATCAGTGACGGAAAAATGCTTATTATATCAAACCACGCAGGCGATAAGGATGAGACTATATGCTATAGCTATGATATAGCTGACCCGACGAAACCGGTGCTTATAGGTAAAGCGCGTCAGGATGGATTTTACAATACATCGCGCAAAATTGGCAATACGGTATATGTTTTTTCAGACACATATATAAAGACCTCCGATATGAATAAAAATGTGGCGTTGCAGGAGGATAATCTGGAGAAATGGGTGCCTCAGGTAAATGGCAAAGTGATAAGCTATGACTGCTTCTATATAGGAGAGGATACATACTCAGGCACAGTTATTTCGAGCTTTGATGTGGATAAACCTGATAAGACGATAGATGCAAAATGCATTATGAATAATAGCGGCGAGGTATACGTTTCTAGCAATGCTATGTATCTGTATCATTCTGATTGGAGTGCAAGCCGTGAGCTTACCAAAATCAGCAAAATTTCGTTTGAGGATGGAGTGATGAAGACCGGGGAGACGACTTCAGTGAATGGTTATCTTAACGATAAATTTGCAATAAATGAGCAGGGAGGGTATCTGTATGTGCTTCCAACCTCAAATACCGGCAGTCAGCCTGTCAATTCGCTTCATGTGCTGGATAAGGATATGAATGAGGTCGGTGTGATAAACGAGATTGCACGCGGGGAGAGTATATACGCAGCCCGCTTTGTTGGAAAATACGTATATTTCATCACATACAGGCAGACGGATCCTCTTTTTGTAGCAGACATATCTAATCCGACAGCACCAAAGCTTTTGGGAGAGCTTGAGGTGAGTGGATTTTCTGAATATCTGCATATGTGGGATGATACGCACGTACTTGGAATAGGCTATGGTGATTCGCAGCAGAGTAAGATAAAGCTTACTATGTTTGATGTGAGTGATCCGACAAAGCCGGTTGAGGTGAACCAGAAGCTTATCGACAGTTCTGAGAGCTGGAGTAATGAGTTTGTATACAACTACAAGGCTATTCTTGCTGACCCGGAGAAAAATCTGATAGGATTTACTGCGAATGACTACTATCTGTTTTCGTATGACAGTGAAAACGGCTTTAGTCTTTTGGAGCAGCAGGCACTGACCTATAAAAATACAGAAGGCTACAGAGGCATTTACAAGGATAATGATTTCTATGTGGCAGGAAACGGAGAGATAAAGCATTTTAAGCTGGCAGAATAGCGTAAATAATAGTGTTACGCAATAAGATATAAAGACAGGCGGCGAATACCCAAAGAGGGTGTTTGCCGCCTGTTTTTTGTATAATTTTATATACAAACGAAATGTAACAGCATATTTAAGTATGCAATTTAAGGTAGACGGTGATATAATATCTCTGATTTTGATAACACGGAGGAACTATTATAATGAATACAGCCTCAAAGACAAGACATGTCTTTATTTTGTTTTTGGCAGATATAGTCTGGGGAATAGCCTTTGTAGCGCAGTCAAAGGGAGGGGATGCAGTTGGAGCATTTTCATTCAACGGTATCCGCTTCCTTATTGGTGCGCTCTGCCTTCTGCCGGTCATAAAAATACTGGATAAGAAAGAGCTGACGGTAAACAGACCTGAAAGCAAAAAGCAAAAGAAAGAGCTTTGGATAGCCGGAAGCTGCTGTGGAATAGCACTTTTCTTTGCGAGCAACTTGCAGCAGCTTGGAATCAGCATGGGCGCAGAATCCGGCAAGGCAGGATTTCTTACAGCTACATATATACTTATGGTGCCTATACTGGGGATTTTCCTCAAAAGAAAATGCGGAGTCAAAATATGGATAGGTGTATTTATTGCACTGATAGGCATGTATTTTCTGTGCATGAATGGGACATTTTCACTTAGCGGCTCGGATTTGCTCCTGTTGGCAGGGGCATTGTGCTTTGCGATACAGATACTTGTTATAGACCATTTCGTATCACATGTAGATGCGGTCAGACTCTCATGCATTGAGTTTTTTGTCACCGGGCTTGGCTCATGTATAGTGATGATTTTTACTGATATGGGACCGTCTGCCGGCGGTATAGCGCAGTGGGCACAGTCGCTTTGCACCTGGGATGCATGGATTCCGATTCTCTATGCCGGTATTTTCTCAAGCGGAGTGGGCTATACGTTGCAGATTGTCGGACAAAAGGGCTTAAATCCGGCGGTGGCATCGGTGGCGATGAGTCTTGAGTCGGTGGTTTCTGTGATTGCAGGATGGATTCTGCTGGACCAGATGCTGGGTGGCAGAGAAATTTTTGGATGTGTGCTCATGTTTATTGCGATAATTATTGCACAGCTTCCGGATAGGGAGTATACTAAATAGGTTACAGTATAAAATGAAATGTGATTATTCAAGTGCGGTTTTGCGAATGTGCGTGGGATGAATAGTTACAACGAGACAGGGATTGGATATGAGAAATAATAGCAGAAAAAATTACAGACGCCGCAGACGAAATACACGAGCTTCACAGATTAAGCTTGTAGGAATAGTGGCTGTGATAGTCGTTATAGCGATTATAATAGTTATATCGTGCTTTAATAAAACAAAAAAAGACAGTAATAAGGCAAAAGACACAGGAATGGCCACAGAAAATGTGACCGGTGTGACTGAGCAGTTAAGTGAGACAGAGGAAGCAAAGGAGCTCTTTGCACCAAAGGAGTCTGATGCTACAGCAGCGATCGGAGATGAGCTTGAGAGCTCTTATGCCGTAGTGATTGATGAGCAGGACGGCACAGTTGTTGCGGGAAAAAATGCTCATGAGAAAATGTATCCGGCTTCCATGACAAAGGTTATGACAGTGCTTGTAGCAGCAGAGCAGGCTGAGAAAAATGCAATTGCTGCAGCGGAGAATGAAAACACCGAAATAGACAGGCAGGCGGTGATAGAAAACAAGCTCAACGAGGTTGTTACAATTACAAGAGAAGCCACAGATTATTCATATGTGCATGATTGCAGTACAACAGGCTTTTTAGACGGTGAGCAAGTGCCTCTTCGCGATGTGTTTAACGGAACCATCCTGCCATCAGGTGGAGAATCGGCATATCAGCTTGCGGTTTATACAGCAGGCTCCATGGAAGCATTTGTCGATATGATGAACCAGAAGGCAGCAGAGCTTGGTATAGGCCAGACCACACATTTTGCAAACCCTGTCGGCATATATGATGAGAACAATTACAGCACAGCCTATGATATGGCGGTCATCATGCAGGCAGCGATGCAGGACGACATTTGTAAAACAGTACTTTCAAATCATACATATAGCACGGCTGCAACACCGCAGCATCCGGAGAACCTGAACATATCGAATCTGTTCCTGCGCCGAATAGAGGACAAGATGACAAGTGGCGAGGTAATCGGTGCAAAGACAGGCTTTGTAAATCAGTCCGGTAACTGTGCGGTCAGCTACGAGAAGGCAGCAAGCGGAAAGACATATATATGTGTGACAGCAGGCGCTTCAAGCGGATGGCACTGTATAGATAATCATGTGTATTTATATAATACATACGGCAAGTAGTCAGCAAAGCTGATTTTAAGGAGCACAGATATGGCGGGAAATCAAGGCAATTACAGGGAAAAAACCACGCGTAATGAGAAAAATTACAAAAAAGCCAACGGACAGCCGAGACTAAAGGAGAAAAGCAACCGGGCAAAAAGCGATAACGTATGTCCGTATGCAAAGAAATGTGGAGGCTGCGACTATCAGGGCGTAGAATATAAGGAACAGTTAAAAAACAAGCAGGCATACATGAAAAAGCTGCTAAAGCCTTTTTGCTTTGTGGAGCCGATTGTCGGCATGAAAAATCCGCTCTATTATCGTCACAAGGTTCATGCAGCCTTTGACTGTACGAGGCGCGGTCAGATTGTGGCGGGAGCCTACAGGAAAAACACACATGATGTGGTGGATATCGAAAGCTGCATGATAGAGGAGCAGGAGTCAGATGAGATAATAAGGGACATAAAGGATATGCTCCGCTCATTCAGGATAAAGACCTATGATGAGGACACCGGCTATGGGCTTCTCAGACATGTGCTTGTGAGAAAGGGCTATGCAACAGGGCAGATAATGGTAGTGCTTGTTCTGGCATCGCCGATACTTCCATCGAAGAATAATTTCGTAAAAGCACTCAGAAAAAAGCATCCCAATATCACGACAGTGGTGCTCAACGTGAATGACAAAAAGACAAGCATGGTGCTCGGAGACAGAAACATCACGCTTTATGGCAAGGGCTTCATAGAGGATAAGCTGTGCGGCTGTACCTTCCGCATCTCACCAAGCTCGTTTTATCAGGTGAATCCGGTACAGACGGAGCTTTTATACGAAAAAGCCATTCACGAGGCACACCTCACCGGCAAGGAGCGTGTAATCGATGCATATTGCGGCACCGGAACCATAGGCATCATAGCAGCGAAAAATGCAGGTGAAGTCATCGGAGTCGAGCTAAACCGTGATGCAATCCGCGATGCAGTTACCAATGCAAAGCGAAACGACATCAGAAATATCCGCTTCTACAATGACGATGCCGGAAAATTCATGGTTGAGATGGCACAAAAGGGTGAGAAAGCTGATGTTGTCATAATGGATCCTCCAAGAACCGGCAGCGATGAGGCATTTTTATCATCGGTTGTCAAGCTGTCGCCGGAGAGAGTGGTGTACGTGTCATGTGGTCCGGAAACACTGGCGAGGGATTTAAAGTATCTCACAAAGCATGGATATGCAGTGAAGCGGGCAACACCATATGACTGCTTTCCATATACAGAGCACATAGAGACAGTGGTGTTACTTTGCAGGTAAAAGGTCAATAATAGTATTCCAATTCGCCGTCAAATGGTGTAGAATAAAAACTACTTTCCATGTATACTAATGAATGATTACAGCCCATATACGGAGGATAAATATGAGAACGCTATATACATTTGACAAACACAACTATTCCGATGATATGGAGGTATTTGAGCGCTTCGCGGTGCGCGCGGTTATTATCAGAGATGGAAAGCTTGCCATGCAGCAGGCCGGTGAGGGCTACTACAAGATACTGGGCGGCGGCATCGATGCAGGCGAGACCAACGAGGTGGCGCTGGCACGTGAGGTGCGCGAAGAGGCAGGGCTTCTCGTCGTGCCGGAAAGCATCAGGGAGTGCGGCAAGGTCATAGAAAAGAGACGCGATATATTTGAGGATGACAAGATATATTACTGTCACACCTACGTGTATTTCTGTGATGTGAAGGACGAGCATGTGGCAGCACAGATGACAGACAGCGAGATAAGGCTTGAGTATCATCTGTCATGGGCTACGCCGGATGAGATAATAAAGGCCAACAGCGCTTTTCTTGATAAAGAATGGATAGCAAGAGACACTAAGATTGTTGAGTTGATAAAAGAAATGTGTTAAAATAATGCCTGGATGTAAATCCAGGCATTTAATATAAGGAGAAGCAGTATAAATGGATAAAAATAAAATCAAAAATAAATTAAAGAATGATCCGGCCTTCACTCTTGAGGTGCAAAACCCGGAGGTTGAGGCGCTGATGACACAGTATTCAAGCGACAAAAAGGCGGAGACGCTCAATAAGCTCATTGAAAAATGCACTAAGAGCCGATTTTTGGTGCCTGCAAATGTCGGAGAGAACAACAAGCCGATTCCGCTATTTATTAAAAACGGTGAGGGAGAGGCTTTCATGCCGATTTATACCTCAAAGGCACAGCTTTCTAAGGATCATCCGTCACCATGCATTGTAAATATGCCGTTTCTTGCAGTCAACAATATGGTGGCAAATAAAGAGTCAAAGCTTGATGGTATCGCATTCAACCCGTTCACTCACAATCTGATTTTCAAAAAGCCTCTTGTAGAAAAGATTGAGGCAGTGGAAAAGGCCAGAAGAGAGGGACATCCTACATCACCGACAAAGGGCAAGACTGTACAGATGACAGCAGAGCAGTATGTCATCTTTGAGCGTATGCAGTATGAGCATATTTTCCTGCCGGCAAAGATGTTTGAGGGTGGAAAAGAGTTCATGGACCGACTAGCCGATGAGAAGGAAAAGCTAATAGATGAGCTGTACGAGGAGGCATATCAGCAGAAGCGTATGTATCCATATATGGAGGAGGATTTCTCTGTTATGTCTATGCAGATTTCTGATACGCTTAATGTCACCAGAGTTGATTTCCCGACAAGAGATATGGCTCCAAACTGTGCAATCCGTGCTTATCTCGTGTGGGATGATGCTGCGTCACAGGGCAGATATTTTGTAATTGATGCGAAGGGCGATAAAACTACTGAGCTGGTTGAGATTACAGAGGATCACAAGCGTCTTGGATATGGAGCTGCACCGGTTGAGGGTGCTGAGCTTCAGACTGTTCTTGACCTGGTCAAGAAAAGTGCAGAGGAACAGAATTAGAAAAGTAATGCAGGGCAGGATATATAAAGGAGGTCGTGTATGAAGGAGTTTTTAGGCAGAATCAAGGCTGATTTTCTATTGTCATCAGTGCTTTGCATAGCGCTGGGACTGGTGTTTATCATATGGAGGGCTTCGGTGCTCACGATTGTGGCCAATGTGCTTGCGGTAGTGCTTATCATAATCGGAGTGGTCTATATGTGCAGCTATTTTTTGAGCATAGTCACAAACGGGCTTTCGGCACTGCTTGGACTTATGGTTTTAGCAGTGGGCATATGGTTTCTGGTGCAGCCAAAGGTTGTTGTGAGCCTGATACCAATAGTCATCGGTCTGGTGCTCATTTTTCACAGCATCAGGAGCATTATTGAGGCAGTGGATGCTAGAAAATACGGTTACGGTGGATGGAGTGTCGGCCTGATTTTTTCAATAATCAGTCTGATTTTTGGAATAATCTGTGTGACAAATGCATTTGATGTAATGAAGACAGCTACTGTTGTTGTCGGAATCATATTGATTTTCAACGGAGTGTCCAATATCTGGATTACAAGCCGTGCCACAAAGGCTGAGAGCTCTTACAACAAGCAAAAGGAGTATGAGGCAACGTTTGTCGAGGACAGAAAAGAGGACAATTAAGCGTAACAGAAAGGCGACAGAATGCGTCGGATGGAGTTTAAGATGGAGAGACCCGGACTTACCAAGGTCGGTGACCATCTGAAGGTAACAGAGAGCAAGCTTCCAACTTCATATTATTATACGATAGAGCATGCAATTGCCATGTCGGGAAACTACGTGGTCAGCGAGAGGCTCAAAAGCCGCGAGGGCGATGTCGTGGATGTAAGGGAGACTGAGAAGGGCTACTTTGTCACGATGGAGTTTGATGAGTAATGACACAGCAAGGTAAGAATGCAATAGATCTGGTGCTCGCTGAGAGCCTTATAGAGCTTTCGGCGAAAAAGCCAATCGATAAGATTACAATTAAAGAGATAACGGACAAGGCCGGAGTTATCCGCCCCACGTTTTACAATCATTTTCAGGACAAGTACGAGCTGATAGAGTGGATTATCAAAAGCGAGCTGCTTGAGCCCATCAAGCCACTGCTCAATGCCGGAATGATTTTTGAAGCGATTGTGCTGATGCTCAATAATATCTCGGCAAACAGTGTTTTTTACAAGAAAGCATTAAAGCTGGAGGGGGCTGTGACGTTTAATCAGATTGCCATGAAGTGCGTCTACGAGATGTTTATGAATATCATAAACGAAAAGAGTACAGGAAAGAAATCCAAATACCGCTGGCTCACACCGGAGGTGATTTCTACATATTATGCGCAGTCGTTGTGCTTTATCACGGAGGGATGGATAGCCCAGGGCATGGATGATATTGAGCCGAAGGAGATGGCGGAGGCATACATGTATCTGATTACGCGCTCGATGGATGATATACTAAGTGAGCTGTAGAGGACAATTGCCATGGAAAATGACGGCTTAAGCAAGCTCATAAAGCAGAATCATAAAGAGGCATGTGTTCATATAAATATGAAAATGCTGTGAAAAAGTGTCAGAAATCAAATACAATATCATATATGTGTCATATCGGATATACAAATTGATGGATTTGTATATCTCACATGACAAATCGAAGAGATTGAATATTTATTTATTCGGTCTTTTTTTTTATACTTCAATACGAATAAAAGAAAGAGTGGTGAATCTAATGATTAAATTTGGAAAAGGAGTCGTAAAACATCGTGTGCTGATACTGATAGTTGCATTTGCACTGCTTATACCGTCGGGCATCAGCTTTATCAACACGAGAATCAACTTTGATATCCTTTCTTATCTGCCAAGCCAGATAGAGACTATGAAGGGTCAGGATATCATGGTAGATGAGTTTGGAACCGGAGCGTTGTCATTTGTGATCTTAGAGGATATGAAGGATCAGGACATAGAGACTCTGGCTGATGACATTGAGGACCTTGAGGGTGTTAAGGATGTCATCTGGTACGGAACAATCGCTGATTCCACATTGCCAAGAGAGGCAATTCCGGATGAGGTGTACGACGCATTCAACAACAAGGATGCAAACAGCCAGCTCATGCTCGTCACCTACAGTGACACAATGGGTTCGGATGAGACAATGGAAGCCGTCAACAAGATGGATAAGATGGTGAAAAACCACTGCTTCGTAGCAGGAATGGCAGCGGTCAACGCAGATACAAAGACACTTGTTATGCAGCAGGCTCCTATATATGTCATCATAGCAGCATTGCTTTCAATGCTTGTCATGGGAATTACAATGGATTCAATAATTGTTCCGATGTTATTCCTCCTAAGCATAGGAATGGCTATTATCTATAACCTGGGAACAAACTTTATACAGGGACAGATTTCATACCTGACACTGGCACTGACAGCAGTATTGCAGCTCGCCGTAACAATGGATTATTCGATTTTCCTGTGGCACAGCTATCAGGAGCAGATAGACAGATATGACGGAGACAAGAAGCGAGCCATGGCACATGCCATTTCCCACACAATTGTCTCAGTAACAGGAAGCTCAATCACAACAATCGCAGGCTTCGTAGCCCTCTGCTTCATGAGCTTTACACTTGGACTTGACCTGGGAATCGTAATGGCAAAGGGCGTTGTATTCGGAGTTATCGGATGTGTAACAATTCTCCCTGCACTGATTCTTGCATGTGATAAGGCAATCGAGAAGACAAAGCACAAGATTCTTATGCCGGATGTTTCTAGGATTGCAAGCTGGGTAACAAATCATTATAAGATACTTGCAGTGATTTTTATCGTAGTGCTCATCCCGGCAATATACGGATACACTCATGATCAGGTCTACTATGACCTTGCAGGAACCATGCCTGACAGTGCATACAGTAAGCAGGCCAATGAAAGACTCGACAAGGAGTATGCTATGGGTGCCACACATATCATCATCGCGCCGAGCGATATGTCAAAGGCAGACAGCATAAGCATGATAGATGATATAAAGAAAGTCGATGGAGTAAAGCTTGCGGTATCACTTGACTCAATACTTGGACCTACAATACCGGATGATATGGTGCCGGATGAGGCAAAGGAGATATTCAAAAACGGTGATTACCAGATGATGCTTGTTTCATCAAAATATGCGACAGCATCTGATGAGGTAAACAACCAGATTACAGAGATTAAAAAGATAGTAAAGAATTATAGCGAGGACGCAATGCTTATCGGTGAGGCACCTTGTACAAAGGATCTTATCACTATCACAGATACAGACTTCAAGCGTGTAAGTGCAGTATCAATCGTATTGATATTCCTTATCATTCTCGTGGTATTCAAATCGGTATCGCTTCCAATCATACTTGTAGCGGTCATCGAGTTTGCAATTTTTGTAAATATGGGAATTCCGGGATTTACAGGAACGAAGCTTCCGTTTATCGCGAGCATCGTAATCGGAACCATACAGCTTGGTGCAACGGTTGACTATGCGATACTTATGACCACAAAGTACAGAAAGAACAGATACACCGGAATGGACAAAAAGCCGGCAATCACAAAGGCACTTGCAGATTCGACAAACTCAGTTATTGTCAGTGCACTCTGTTTCTTCGCCGCAACCTTTGGTGTAGGACTTTATTCAAACATTGATATGATCAGTTCTATCTGTATATTGCTTGCACGAGGCGCAATCATCAGTATGTTTGTAGTAGTATTTATACTTCCGTCAATGTTTATGATTTTTGACAAAGTAATATGTGCCACAAGCGCAGGCTTTAAAAACAAGAACCTGACAGCTTAGTAATCTGATTAATCATAAATGAGGGATAAAATACTTTTTAACCCTCATAACATAAAAATATGACCTCAAAAACAAAATCAGGAGGAATAAGACATGAAATTACCAGAATTGAAAGAAAAGTTAAAAAGTAAATATATTGTCCGTGTTGTAGCCGGAGTCCTCACAATAGCACTTGTAGGTACAGGAATCGGAGCAACAGCGGTTTTTGCCGAGAAGGACAGCACCGCAGTCACAGCCGAGGCAGACAGCACAACAGGAAGCAGCAAGGATGCTGATGACATAGCAGATAAGCTCATGGACAGCGTATCATTAAAGGATAACGATGCAGACAAGGACGAGAGCGTATATCTCATCTCAGATGCAAACGGCAACGTAAACAAAACAATCGTAGTAGATCACCTTAAAAATAAAGACAAAAAGGATACATTGGAGGATGCTTCAAACCTTTCAGATATCGAGAACGTAAAGGGCAAGGAAAAATTCACACAAAGCGGTGATAAGCTCACATGGCAGGCCGGTGGCAAGGATATTTATTACCAGGGCACAGCCACAGAGGAACCGCCTGTAACACAGAAGGTTACATATTACCTCGATGGAAAAGAAATCTCACCTGAGGACCTTGCAGGAAAATCAGGAAAGGTCAAAATCCGTTTTGACTACACAAACACCACATCATATACAGAGACAGTAAACGGCGAGAAGCAGACAGTTTCCGTACCATTTGCAGCAATAACAGGACTTGTACTCGGTGATGGCTTCAAGAATATCGAAGTGACAAACGGCAAGGCTGAGGTAAGCGACTCATCAAGCGTAGTGCTTGGATATGCACTTCCGGGCTTAAAGGACAGCCTCGGAATCAAGGACAAAGACCTCGATGGCGATGTAAATATCCCTGAATACATGGAAATGACAGCAGATGTGGAGAATTTCTCAATGCCTGCAGCCATGACCTTCGTGGTAAACGCATCTGATTATGTAAGCACAGACGGAATTGACACATCAGACATCGATGACATGATAAATGACTTAAAGGATGCCTCAACACAGCTTCAGGATGGTTCAAAGACACTGGCAGAGGGTACGGACACACTTTCTGACGGACTTTCAACACTGCAGAGCAAGCTCGGCACATTCGCATCAGGAGTTGGCACACTGAAGAGTGGACTTAAGACATATACTGATGGTGTTAGTACATTAAGTGGTGGACTGAATACACTTGGAAACAGCACAGGAGCCCTTGTTTCAGGAGCAGATAAGCTTAATAGTGGAGCAGGACAGCTTGCAAGTGGAAGTGCAACACTTAAGGATGGACTTAAGGCGTATACAGATGGAGCCAGCACACTCAATGGTGGACTGAATACACTTGGAAACAGTACAGGTGCATTAGTTGATGGAGCAGATAAGCTTAATAGCGGAGCAGGACAACTGGCAAGTGGAAGTGCAACACTTAAGGATGGCTTGAAATCATATACGGATGGAGCAAGTCAGTTAAATACAGGCTTGAACCAGCTTAATGACAACACAGGAAGTCTTGCAACAGGTGTGACCAGCCTTAATGATGGGGCAAAAACGCTTTCGGATGGTATTAATGCTGCAAACAAGGGCGCAGCAGGAGTATCTGCAGGTGCAGCACAGCTAAAGACAAGTATTGATACGGCAAAAACAGGAGCTGATTCTCTTGCAGCAGGAGCAAAGCAGGTTGATGAAGGAGTTGGTCAGTTGACACAATCTTTATCAGATATGCCTGAAACAATCAAAACCAATATAAATAAATCTCTGGAACCACTGAATGAATTAAATGTCGGAACATTATTTAAAACTCTTGGATATATTGATACAGATAAGATTACAGCAGACAATGTATCAGCAGCAGCGGATGCAGCAGTAAACAATGCAGGAGATATAATAGATGCTTTGACTAATATGCAGAATCAGAATCCATCTGCAACTTATAATCAGATACTTGTTGGTCTATCTCAGGGAAAAGGTGCTGTATCAGTATATTCTGCCGTGAACCAAAGTGTAACAGACAGTGCTTCCACAGTGCAAGCTTTAAAGGATGGCTCAGCAAAGGTATCAGATGGTGCGTCATCATTAGATGCTGGTTTAGGACAGTTGTCAGATGGAGCATCTGAGTTGTCAAGCGGAGCTTCTGATTTAGCAAAAGGAACTACACAGCTTGCAACAGGAGCTACAGAGCTTCAGACAGGCACACAAAGTCTTGCAGATAAATTACCAGAGCTGACAAAAGGAATCACCAGCCTTGTAAATGGTTCAAACGAGTTAGTTAAAAACAATGATACACTTAATGTCGGAGCAACAGCACTCAATGCCGGAGCAAGCCAGCTTTCAGCCGGAACACAATCACTTATGAACTCAGTACCGGCGCTTACAAGTGGAATCAAGCAGCTTGTGGATGGCTCAAATACATTAGTTGCAAACAACGATACATTAAATGCCGGAGCAACAGCACTCAATGCCGGAGCAAGCCAGCTTTCAGCCGGAACACAGTCACTCATGAACTCAGTACCAACTCTCACAAGTGGTATCAAGCAGCTTGTAGACGGCTCAAACACACTTGTAGCAAATAACGCACAGCTCAACAGCGGAGCCTCACAGCTTGCAGATGGAACAAATCAGATAGTTTCAGGTGTTGACCAGCTCACAACAGGCTCTAAGACACTTTCAGAGGGTGCACACACACTTGCAGACGGTATGGTACAGTTCAATGAGGAAGGAATCAACAAGATTCTCGACGCATACAACGGTGACTTAAAGCCATTCACCGACAAGCTTCAGGCAGTAATTGACGCAGGTGAGGAATATCAGACATACTCAGCAATCGCTGATGGACAGACGGGCAGCGTTAAGTTCATATATAAATTAGCTTCAATAGATGCTAAGGCAGATAGCGACAAATAATTAATTAAAGGATGTTTGTACATTAGGGGGAGGCAAAAATGGGCTGGATAGAATATCTGTTAATCGTGGCGGGAAGTTCGCTTGAGATTTTCGTTGCGATGGAATGTCAGGGATCCCTGATCCAGAAAGTAAATAAGAAACAGCTTACAGCCATTTGCTTCATAGTTGCAGTTTGCCAGTTGTTAGCAATGTACATCGGGTATTTCCTGTCAAGCTTCCTTAATGGGAAATACTCGGTGAAGGATGAAGCACTTTTAGGAGAGATAATTTCTATCGGAATACTGATAGGACTGGGGATCAGACTTATAGGAAAGGCTATAAGAAACGAAAGGATTGAGGAGCATTGTCAGGCACAGCTTGATATGAAAAGAGTGTTAAGGATAGCAGGAATCACCGCATTTTATACGGTTCTTGCAGGAATAGCATTCGGATTCCTCGGTACCGGACTTTTCACCATTATGATAATGGTGGCGCTGCTCACTGTCATCTGTATAGTGGCAGGCATTTACACAGGATATCACTACGGTTTCGAGCAGAAGACAAAGGTATATATCGTGGGGGCGATACTCTTTTGGGCGGCTGGAATTGATGTGATAGTAAGACTTGTAAGTGCAAAATAATGCATAGGGCTCTGTTTGTAAGGACAGGGCTTTTTTGCTGTCCATTGAAGTATGAAATCCTTTGCTTGCAATGTCAAAGTAAATGCTATAGAATATTTTCATATCAAATTAAACGCAAATGAGGAGATTTAAAATTATGAAACAGAAATTGAGAAACCTTTCGGCACCGGCAAATATAATATTTGCCATTCTTGCAGTTTTTATTTTCATTGCACCCTTGCAGTGGAGCGGAAAAGTGCTGGGACTGATTCCGGGCATGGAAAAGGCGGATGATTATCTGCTGCAGGCTATTGTGGAGACAGTTGTTTTAGTTATTTTTCTTGGCATCACATATATATTTGGGCTGTGGGATATCTTTAAGGAAAATGCAGCAGGATGGACCAGAAGCTTATACACAGGTGGTTTTTTCATAGTTTATTGTCTGTATGCTGTTGTTTCAGGTATTTATATGTGCTTTTTGAGCGAGCATGGTGATGTGAAGGCATTTTACAACATACTCTTTTTCTTTATCGCGGTCTGCCTTGTAGGACTCGTTGAGGAGCTGGTGTTCAGAGGCCTGGTGTTTAATCTGCTGCTGAGAGCTTTTCCAAAAACGAAAGGTGGAATCACAGGAGCCGTAGTTTTGGGAGGCGTACTGTTTGGATTGATGCATTTTTCCAATATGGGCGCAGGGGTTAAGTTCAGCAGTTGTCTGATACAGGTTATTTCAGCAGGTCTCATGGGTGTGCTGTTTTGCATGATATACGCTTCTACACGCAATTTCTGGATGCTTGCCATTTTCCATACTGTTGTAGATATGGGAGGACTTTTATCATCGGGAATATTTGAGGGAGGCGGAGTGGCCGACAGGATTAATGAGTTTTCGGCAATGAACTGTATTGCATTTGTCGTGCTCGGTATTCCTATGCTTGTTATGCTGCGTAAATCAAGGCGTATCCGTCTTGAGATGCTCTACAATAATGAGACTATCATAGATGACGAGAGGGAGGGCGCTAAGCTTGCAGTTGTTTCACTGGTGCTTGGTATTTGCAGTATTATTTTCTCGTTTTTTGGATATCTGATGGGACTTGGAATTGTCGGCATGCTTGCTTCCAAAATGTCAAAAAGGGCAAAGCAGTATAACAATGCAATAGCAACTGGGGGTATGATTACATCGATAATAGGCTTTGTACTGTCGGTCATCTGCACGATTGGCATGATGGTGCTGTTCGCAAGCGGCATTTATGACAGACTTGTTAATATGTCGATGCTGTAATAATACGAAGCAGACCTTTGAATGTGGCATAAAGTCTACATTCAAGGGTCATTTTTTAAGGAGAAACCATGAATATTTTACTGACAGCAATAAATGCAAAATACATACATTCAAACCTCGCAGTTTATTCACTGCGCGCCTGTGCCGGGGAGTACAGGGATGCTGTGGAGCTTGCGGAATACACGATAAACAATCAGAAGGATTACATTCTTGAGGAGCTTTACAAGAGAAAGCCCGACGTACTTTGTTTTTCGTGCTATATATGGAATATTGATTATGTGACTGATATTGCACGCGAGTATAAAAAGCTTTGTCCGTCAGTGCCGATATGGGTTGGAGGCCCTGAGGTGTCTTACGAGGTGGAGGCATTTTTGCGGGAAAATCCATACATAGACGGTGTGATGATAGGCGAGGGAGAGGATACCTTTAGAGAGCTGTGCGGTTACTATGCGCATAAAAGAAAGCTGAGTGATATTGCAGGCATTGCTTTCAGAAAAAACAGCACAGGTAATAGTACAAGTAATAGAACAAGTGTGAACAACGCAGGCTGCAAAGCGGATGAACTAGTATTTACAAGTCCACGCCAAATCAAAAACATGAGTGAAATTCCATTCTGCTATGATACGCTTGATGATTTTTCAAACCGCATCATCTACTACGAGAGCAGCAGGGGATGCCCGTTTTCGTGCAGCTACTGTCTGTCATCGGTGGATAAGACACTGCGTTTCAGGGATACTCGGATTGTAAAAAGAGAGCTTAAGTTTTTTATAGACCAGAAGGTGCCACAGATTAAGTTTGTGGACAGAACCTTCAACTGCAATCATGCTCATGCCATGGAGCTGTGGCGCTTTATAAAGGCGAATGACAATGGTGTGACAAACTTTCACTTTGAGATATCAGCGGATCTGCTGAATCAGGAGGAGCTTGAGCTGATTTCTGATATGAGGCCGGGGCTGATACAGCTTGAAATCGGTGTGCAGTCCACCAATGAGGTCACGATTAAGGAGATTCACAGGACTATGAAGCTTGAGAGGCTTAAGGAGGTTGTGAAGCTCATTCAAAGCGGCAACAATATCCATGAGCATCTGGACCTGATTGCAGGGCTGCCATACGAGGACTATGACAGCTTTGGGCGTTCCTTTGATGAGATTTATGAGCTTAAGCCAAACCAGCTGCAGCTTGGATTTTTAAAGGTGCTCAAGGGCTCGTACATGTTTGAGCATGCCGCGGAATATGGTATTGTGTACCATGACAAGCCACCGTATGAGGTCATGTCCACAAAGTGGCTTTCGTTTGATGATGTGATAAAGATTAAGCGCGTCGAGGATATGCTTGAGGTTTATTACAACAGCGGACAGTTTGAGATTACGATGAAGCTCATGGAGTGTATTTTTGACAGTGCGTTTGAGTTTTTTCAGGAGCTTGGAGATTTTTATGAGGAAAACGGCTATTTTGGAATGAGCCATTCGCGCATCAGAAGGTGTGAGATACTGCTTGAATTTCTGGCTTTATACCTGCGTGGCTGTGACAACGACGATATGACTTCTGTGGTATTATCAGAAAATGCTGGAGATAGAGATAATACTGATTTTGATGAAAATGCGCAGATTTACAGCATGATTCAGGAGTCACTCATCTTTGATTTGTACTATCGTGAGAACTGCAAGAGCCGCCCGAGGTGGGCCACAGATATAGGAAGCTTTAAGCACATGACACATGCATACTGTAAGAATGGAAAGCTGTCGCATGTGGAGCCGTTCCACTATATTTTTCCGGACAAGCACACGCGCAAGCTGGATGAACTGCCAAAGTATCATAAGGAGCCGGTGTGGGCGCTTTTCCACTACGACATGAGAGACCCGCTTGACCACCAGGCGCTGGTGGAGTATATAAAATAACAGTAACGTGAAATGACTACAGCGGTAAAAGCCGGGAAGGTTTACGGACTAAGAAAAATGAGCAACATAGATAATATAAAAAATTACACGGTGATTGACCTGGAAATGACAGGCCTTTCTGCAAAAAATGACAAGATAATAGAGATAGGTGCGGCACGTGTGAGGGGCGGCGAGATAGTGGATACGATATCCACACTGGTAAATCCGAAGCAGCATATTCCACAACGTGTGCAGGAATTAACGGGAATTACCGACAGTGATGTGGAAAACGCGGCAGATATGGACGAGGCTGTGGATAACCTGCTTGATTTTATCGGAGATGATATCATACTCGGGCAGAATGTGACCTTTGATTACAGCTTTTTAAAGCAATGGGCGGTAAATCACAAGCGAACCCTCTCGCTGAATGCATATGATACGCTGAAAATAGCCAGAAAATGTCTGCCTGCTGAGCAGTCAAAGAAGCTGGAGGATTTGTGCGAGTATTTTGGTGTAAACAGAGAAAATGCCCACAGGGCGCTCGATGATGCGATAGAGACAAAGCAGATATTTGAAAAGCTGCTTGCATTGATGGATGAAAAGGGTGAGCCGGTGGAGTCAAAGCCACTTGTATACAAGGCAAAAAAACAGACACCTGCCACAGCACATCAGGTCAGACAGCTAAAGGAGCTGATGACTGAGTATGGAATAGCAGATGTCATATCGTGGGACAACCTGACCAGAAGTCAGGCCTCAAGGCTGTACGATGAATATCGCAGTAAGTACATTAATAGGTGTGAGTAATTACCGGCCGAGGCGGCATCAGCCTGTAAGCTCTCAAGCATTGAAACAAATTTCGTGAAATTATCATCATATTCAGACAGCTTTTTAAAATTGAGAATGCCATATTTAAGCTTTAAATCATTTATTTTATCATTATTTAATGGAAAAACCTTTTCCGGTATGGTAATATAACACAGGTCAGTGGTATCTCCGCGGAGGGTTGAGTTGGCCTTACGCTCCTTTTCCCAGAACTCCTCGGTGACATTTGCCTGGGCAGAATCAGCCCTCTTTATGGCAAAAGTGATCACTGCAATAAATAAAATGAACAAAATTAGACAAATTGGAATCATATGTTGGAAAATCTTTTCTCATATATGAAAATAGTATAACTCATTTTTGAACAGAGGTGAATAGTATGTACGATTTTAATAAAAAAAGAAATCAGAAGGTGGTTGCTATAGTGATAATAGTGGTTATAGCAGCGATGCTTGTGACAACATTTGTGTCAAGTCTTGTATAGCTTTTCTTGAAATATGGAAAAAATATGATAATATGATTAAAGGGTCAAAAGGTATCATCGATGCATGCTTGCATGCAATT
>OHQP01000238.1_pt1 | contig 24942 bp, 20 predicted proteins | sample 1578101 | NCBI WGS metagenome assembly OHQP01 (sample SAMEA3879569, study PRJEB24766) | human gut metagenome | biome: human-associated habitat; feature: feces | place: USA | collected 1985/1987 | reverse complement strand
CAAAGCCTGCTGATACCTGAAATTATTAACTTTGAAACTTATTATACGAGGAGAAATTACTATGACTACGAAAGAAAAGTTTATCGAGATGGCAAAGAACATCACCCGTCCCGGCATCGATGAGATGATGGCATGGCTGGAAACAACGGATTTTTATGTTGCTCCTGCCAGTACCAAATTTCATGGGGCGCAGGCAGGCGGTTTGTGCGCACACTCTATCACCGTTGCAAAGCGGTTGGTGGAGGTGGCGAACCTCTATGCGCCCGGCAAGTACAGCATGGATGTGCTCATGACAGTTGCGCTGTTCCATGATGTGTGCAAGATTTCTACCTACCAAGTAGAGATGCGCAACAGAAAGAACAGTGTCGGCGCGTGGGAGCAGGTTCCGTTCTACCAGTTTGCACCGAAGGAGAGTGTGGGCGGCGACAATCACGGTTCTCTTTCCTGCCAACGTATCACGGAGCATGGTATCCGTCTCACGCAGGAGGAGTACGGCGCTGTGAACAACCACATGGGCGTCACGAATCCTGCCAATGCGAACGGTGTCTGGCAGTGCTATGAGATGTACACGCTGTCTTGGCTTCTGCATGTAGCGGATGAGGCGGCAACTGTCATCGACAAAATCTGATATCAACCAAAAGCCATCCCTGAATCATTGGGGATGGCTTTGATTTTAAAATTTTAAAGGAGTGAATGTAATGAATCGTCTGGTTTATTTTGAACAGATAGCCGGAAGCGCAAGAAAATTTTACCTCATGACCGAAGATGATGGCGGCAGTACCTTTACTGCAAATTACGGCAGAATCGGCACTACGGGTAGCGTCAAGACCTACCCGATGAGTAAATGGCAGCATGTATACAACACGCGAATCCAACACGGATACACGGATAAGACCCGGGATTATCTCGCGGGGCGAACATCCCTGTCGCCAAAAACCAAGCCTGTAGATGGCATAAAATACAACATTACGGGTATGTGCAAAACCGTAAAACGACACCGCGTATACCGTATTGTAGCCACGAAGAATTTTGAGACAGTTGACGGGCGAATCGTCGAGAAGGGCGAACCCGGAGGCTGGATTGAAAGTGCGTTGAATCTCTCTCAGGACGGACGGTGCTGGATAGATGACGATGCTGTGGTTTTTGGGAACGGTGGTGTTACGGACAACGCTCTCGTTGCCGATGAAGTGATGTGTGAAGGCATTTTGCAGGATAACGCGATTGCTCGCGGAAAGGCTTGCATCGAGGATGGCGCAATCTGTCGTGATAATACGCTTGTCTGTGACAATGCGCTTGTCAAGGAAAATGCAATCGTTATGGATAATGCTACGGTTGCAGAGGATGCGATTGTCTGTAAAAATGCTGTTATCGGTGATGATGCCTATTACACATCGAGATTTACAAAGTTGTGATGATGGAGAATAAATCATGAAGAAAAAGAAGAAGCAGATGATTGTTGTGAATGTCAGCGAGGTAAAAACCCGCTCTGGCTGGAACGGCGTCAAACCCTACACACGTGTACAGACCCCGAAAACGGTATATAGCCGCAAGGGACGCAGAAAGGAAGAAATCGCATGAGTGCTTATGATAACAAGTATTGGAGCCATCGAATTGCGCAGTTGGCTGAAAAGGTCCCGGAAACGGATGACCTCTCATTCTTTGCCTCTGAGGCGTACCGCGATTTTACGGAACAGGGTGTTAAGGACCTGATTTGCGGGACCTGCACCTATCTTCGTACGCTCGGATACGACATAACCAAGGAGCAGGAGGAAGAACGCATCAATGATATGGTCGTCATGATGAGTACGGACGAGAATATGACCGCCTGTACGAATGGGAATTCTATGATTATCGGCGTAAACAGTTCGCTGGTAAATTATTTCCCGAACCGTGAACTGCGTCATTATGCGATTCAGGGACTCCGCGTTCATGAGACCGCATATGTCCTGTTCACGGATTTCAAGACCATCGATATGTGGCTGAGTGCTCTCCGCAACGGTAACTGGTGGCCGGTAGTACCCGACCACGCGCAGGACCCGGACGGCGCGGAACTGACACAAGTTCTGAGCAAGAAAGAGTTCAGCAAATCCTTTGCTGCTATCGCTGGTCGGCTTGAGAACGCCATTGAGGATGGATTCATCGAACGGGAAATCAAGGAAATGTACAAGGGTCTTGCGACTACGGAACTTTGCACCACCAATGATGCAATGCTCTCTATGGCAAGCACTTTCGGAGAATTCCTGAAAGCCGGGCGCAGTGCCTATTCCGCGATGTTCCAGCAGGTTTTGATGTATGCAAAGTACGACATCACAATGGTCGATGATATGCCGGAACAGTATTCCGACATTTTCGATGCGTGCATGGAAGTCGTTGACGATGTGAAGTGCGAGCGCGATGTTAAGAAACGCCTTTGCGGTGTCAATGAACTTTGCTGCATTCTGTATCCGCTGTTCAAGGAAATGCTGACAAAAAATACTGAAAAGCAGAATCAGCAGTCGTCTGGCTCCGGTAACGGTAAGCCCGGCAACAGCGGTTTCGGTTTGCCACAGAACTCTCAGGGACAGCAGAACGGCTCTAATGGGCAGAGTGACCCCAACCAGAACGGGAACGGCTCTCAGAACGGCTCTGGCAACGCTCAGAACAATTCCAGTAACGGGAATGGAAACGGTAACAGTGTCGATTCTATGACCGCAGAGCAGCTCTCTGAGGCGCTGAAAGAAGCCGTCAAACAGATTGAGCAGGCTGCAAAGAATGTTGGCGTAAACAACCTGCCTGACCGGCACAGCAATAGCATCACGAATCAGGCGAGTAAGAGTAAAGACGCCAAGAAACGCGAAAGCGGTAAGCAGGGTTCCGGCAATAATGCAAACGGAAATGGCAACGGCAACAGCAACAGCATTGCTAATGCCCCCGGCGCAAATTCCGGAAAATCTGACCTGTCTGCTGCAAAATGCGATATCAAAGCTATCGAGAAGGCACGTAAACAGGAAATCGCAACGGCTCAGGCAAACAATGAAGCCAACAATCAGCTGGCTCAGGAAGGCGCAAAAATCGGCAGCGAGATTGGCACGAAGATTAGTGTCCGTCGTGCAGCGGAAGTACCTCAGTCGAACATCGATACCTATAATCGGTTATCGGCAGGGCTTCTCTCGGTCACGAAAAACCTCGAACGCCGTCTGAAAATGACGATGCTGTCGCCGGGTTGCCGATGGGAAGTCGAGTTGAAGCGCGTCTTGCCTATCATCAGGATGGCAAGATTTTCAGCCGCAAGAATTTTCCTCGCGATAACCCGCGTCTGGCTGTCGGATACCTCTGCGATGAGTCCGGCTCGATGTCCGATAAAGCGATTGCCGCTTCGGTTCGCACTGCTATCATCTTGCAGGATTTGTGTGAGCGGATGGAACTGCCCTGTTATATCTGCGGGTTCACTACCGGTGGATATTCGGGGAGTGTTGATATCATTACCTATGTTGACAAGAATGTGGACGGTAAGGACAAGTATCGCACGACCGGCATGGCTAGTCGTGGTGGCACTCCTACGGTTCCGGCTATGAAGTACATGGGTAAGAAGCTTATGAAGGATTCTACCGAGAAGAAGATTCTGATTGTCAGCACTGACGGCTGCTCTGGACGAGGTTACGGCGAAACGGTTCGTGATGTCATCAAGAAATTGCAGCATGACGGTGTAATGGTTATCGGAGCCGGTATCGGTGATTCGAAGCCCAGAATCCAAGAGGAATTTGGCAGCAATTTCCTTGATATTAGCAATCTGGACGCAATGCCCAAAATCCTTTGCAATATCGTGAAGAAAAATCTCGTATAAGTCCTTTGTACCGTCTGCCTTTTGGCAGGCGGTACTTTTTGTTTTCGTATTTGCGTATTCTTGCGAATGACATAGAATGATACTTGTTCGATATTGACATGCAGCAAGAAGATGCTGCCAAGATTTCCAACAAAATTCTGGCAGATAAGATGAACACATTAAAGAAAGGGAAGGCTTTCGAAGCCATGTGCAAAGAAATTGAAAAACTCACAGCTGAAGTTACAGCCGAACAGCGTGTTTTGGCCGCAGAAGCAATGCTCGCGCTTGGTGCCGATGAAAACGCCATAGTCAAAGTTATTGCTGAAAAGTTTCAGGTATCTGAAGACGAAGCAAAAGCAACTGTTACCAAAGCTCATAAGAACTAAGCTATCGCATCATAGCATTATGCCGTCCACTGTTCGGTGGGCGGCTTTTCTTGTTTGCGGATTCTTTGGGTTTTTCACTTGCATATTCGTGCGAACGGCATAGAATTGGTATTGTACGATAGATAACATTCCATATCGAAAGGGCTCTTTGCCTTTCGTACATTCACAATTTCGCTTGAAGAGCGGACTTCCTATATCGTAGGAGGCCCGCTCTTTTTGCGTCTCAACACAAAAAAGGAGTAAGTATAATGACTGAAAACACAAAACAGGAGGCAGCTCTCCGCAACAAAACTCTGAGCGTTCTTGCCAACATCAATGCCGTGGAAGGTTTTGACCCGCATATGGTGACGGCGTGCTATCAGGATACGGAAGGCAATGGTCGGATGTATCTGCAGGCAGAGTTCTCGATGCTCTGGTTCCGCCTGAAATATCCAAACGGTCGCCTGGAACAGGTCCTGAGCCGTATGAACGACCAGATGGCAACGGTCGAGGGGCGTGTCTATGACAATGACGGCAATCTTCTGGCGAATGCCTTTGTGACCCGCTATCGTGGCGAGGAGCAGTTCGGTAAGGACTATGTCCAGAACGCCGGAACTGCCGCTATCCGCAAGGCGCTCGGTAACTGTGGATTCGGAACCCCTGCTGATGCTGTTTACATCGAGGGCGTTACACCCTTGTTCAAAGCAGCAGAGGACGAAGATGTGCCGGTCGATGCCGGTGTTCAGACTCGTATCCCTATCCCGCCCGTCCCGAAAGAGTATCAGCAGAACGCAGAACTTGCACCTGCAGCACCTAAGCGCGGCAGAAAGCCCGCTGCAAAGCCTGCACCTGCACCGGCTCCCGTTCCTACCCCTGCACCTGTACCCGAACCTGTACCTGTGAAAGAAAAAGCGAAAGCAGCACCCGCACCTGCGCCCGTCGCAGCACCGGCCCCTGCAGCAACTCCTGCTCCGAACCCGATTCCTATTCCTCCGGCTCCGAAACCCGCTCCTGTGGGTGTTCCCAAGACCATGGAGGAGGCTGAGAATTTCGTGATTCCGTTTGGAGCATTCCACGGAATGACGATGAAGGATACGCTGGCAAAAGACGGTGGCGCCCGGGTCATCAACTACATCAAGGACAGCCCGCGCTTTGCCGGTCAGCCGATTCAGGTGGCTGCGCAGATGTTCGCGGGTCAGCATGCGGGTGAAAACGGGCTGTAAAGCCTATACCCGAACAATCACATCATCATGAAAGGGGGAGTCCCTTGTGTCGTGGAATTTTTCCATGGAAACAGTTCTGGACCTTGTAGGTGCCAAGACTCGCGGAAAAGTTACACGCGCTGGGGAAATAGAAGTGCAGTGTCCGCACGGTGTTTGCGGGCATAAGAAACAACCTATTTACTTCAGCGTGAACCTAGCCAAAGGACAGTATAACTGTTTTCATTGCTGCAGCGGTTGCCCATACAGTGGCGGCATGATTGACCTCTATTGCATGTTTACGGGTCTTGACCCGAACAACAAGAAGGAGGTCAAGAAGGCTTTTGCTCAGGCTTTGGATGGAACAGCTGTCAAGGTACGCGAGACGACCGTTACGAAACGGGAACTCGCACCCGTACTGGAAGCTAAACCAGATGAGGAGCTCGATAAGGTATACAGAGCCGTTCTGAACGAACTGACTCTTAAACCTGAACACAGAGAGAACCTCAAAAAGCGCGGCTTGTCGGACGAGATGATTGACAAGTGTTTATATCGTTCTATGCCGGAGCGATGGTCGAGTGTTTTCGCGGCTCTCAAGAAGAAAGGCATCTCCTTTAAGGGTGTGCCGGGATTCTATGAGAAGAACGGGAAAGCATTTGCCGCCTGTTCTAAGCCCGGATTCTTCATTCCGTATTTCAATTCCCGCAATGAAATCGTTGGGATGCAGATACGGTTTGATAAAGGAGATAAGAGGTATCTCTGGTTCTCCTCGTCAGGCTACGATAATGGGTGCAGTGCAAGGAACATTGCTAGTTACGGGATTCCTTCGGTAATGCCGAAATGCGATGGAACCAAAACGGTTTATATCACGGAAGGCGCGTTAAAGGCGCATATCGCCTGTGTTTTGAGTGGTAATCATAACCCTTACATCGCATTGGCTGGTGTGAATTGCTTCAATCAGTGGGAAGAGACCTGCGTGTATCTGAAAAGCGTAGGCGTCACTCATGTGATTGATGCTTTTGATTCCGACAGGGAAAGTAACGAGCATGTTCGTAATGCACTGAAAAAGCTGTATGCGATTGCTGCTCGATACGGAATTTCCATGACACGCTTCAACTGGGGAACGACATATAAGGGTGTGGATGACTATTACCTTGCGGTATCGCGAGGTGAGGTCTTCCTACCCTTTGTTCCCAAGAAAAAGCCGGATGAGGAAGCACCGAAACCCGTTACTAAATTTGTTCCATTTATTCCAAAAACTGCATAAAAGGAGAAAGCTATGGCTATCAACAACAATACCAATAACAAAATCGAGGAAGATAACATCATCTTTGCGGTACAGGGAGCCAAAAGTTTCCTGAAATGCAAGATGGACTGGGTCGGTATCGGTAAACTTCATGTCTCGTTTGTCTCGCACACGGGTCTTGAAAACGGCTGCAAGCAGCTGGGTCATATCGAAGCGGCACTGCCGTTCGATGGTGAAGACGGAGCACTTGCACTGGGTAAGATGATTCTCAGAGGCGACCTTGACAAGGGTCGCGCCCGCTCCATCAAGAAGGCAAAGGAAACGGGAGCCAAGTACCCGGAACCGGTATTCACCTATAACGGAGGCAGCGAAGCGAAAGCAGACCGCCCCGTTATGTGGCGTCAGGTCTCGATTGCGCCCGGCGCGAAGAGCGATTTCGTGTTTCAGGTGACGGAAGCCGAGGGCGAGAAGAATGTTCGCGGCGGTTACCAGAAAAAGGCCGGCGCGGAGGTCAAGCGCATCTCGGTGGGTGTCAGCAGCAGGAAACTGCTGGAATACGCCTCGAAAATCGAAGCATATTATCAGGATTACCTTGCAAACCCTGAACGGTATGCGGGGTATTGGGAGAAGAATGCACAGGTTCCTGCTCCGGCAGCTACTTCTGCGCTTCCGACTCAGGTTCCTGTTGCTGTGACTGCACCTGCACCTGCTCCTGCTCCGGCGGCTGTCGTGTATCCTGATTTCGGGTATACGGTGTATGATTCCGCATGCAGCGGCATGGAGATGACCTATCTGCCCGAGAAAGCCCTTGAAGCATTGCAGCGCAAAATCAAGGAGATGAAGACGAGCGGCTGGTCGCGCCGTGACAACACGGACTACGACAAAGCAAAGAACAATATCCTGGCAGGGTCCAGAGGGTTCTTCGTCGTGAATCTGTATAAGGGTGATGAATCCATACAGATTTATGTCAACACCTGCCCGACTATCCAGTAATCTCAATAGTAGGCAGCATCCATTTGGGTGCTGCCTTTTTTCATGCCGACATTGCGTAAATGTGCGAATGGCATAGAATCAAATTTGAAGACATTTGTAAAGGGGGCGATAGTATGTCTTCCGTCAATGATGCTGTCAACAGCATTACTAATCTGTTCGAATCCGGCGATATCCGGCTCGTAGTCGATATCGCGCTGATTGCTATGGTGGTCTGGTTTGTGATTCGCGGTGTGAATCGATTGTTTGAGACGCTGGTTCTTGGTGGTATCACGGTATATGCCGTGTATCATATCCTGCAATATCTCGGTATTGAGGTGGATTACCAGAACCTGTTGTCACAGCTGTCGTATTACCTACAGCAACTGATAACCTATGTCAACAACTGTTTACCGAGGTGAAACTGATTTGGAAAATAATAACAATGTGCAAAAGCACACCGGAAAAGTAAAGAAATTCTTGCAGGAATGGGCGTTCCCGCTCGTCTGCTTTGTTGCTGTATGGATTCTTGTAAAGGTCGTGTTCCCGACCGCCATCATCCCTACGGCATCAATGTATCCAACTCTGCCCTCACCGTGTTTCTCGTTCAGTACGAGAGCAGCATATTGGGAGAATGACCCTGAACGCGGTGATATCGTTCTTTTCAAGCGGGATATACCGGATTCAAAGGTCTACGCCAAGCGAATCGTAGGTTTGCCGGGCGATACCATAGAAATCAAACACGGCGTTACTTATATCAACGGGGAAGCGCTCGAGGAGGAGTATCTAAGAGAGGCTCCGGATGATGAGGATTTCGGACCCTTTAATGTTCCGGAAGATTCCTATTTCATGATGGGCGATAACAGAAACAACTCCTACGATTCGAGGTACTGGGACGAGCATTTCGTGCCGAGGAAAAGCATCATATCGAAGGTAAATTTCAGTATCCCGTTAGCGCCGCACAAGGATGAAAATGACATCGAACAGCAGAAAGGATAATAAATAATATGGCTACGAAAAATATCAAGAACAAGGCAGGGAAGAACAGCATTCTGAAAAATTCCGTCGTCATCGTTTTGACGTTTATCGCTATGACGGCGCTTATCCTCGCGTCGAGTTTTTGCACTGCGCAGAAGAATAAGGTAGATATCACGCAAATCGTTCTGAACGGAAACATTCAGCTGGCGGTCGGTGAGAATCAGGCGGTGGGATTTAATGTGGCGACACCGAAAGTTCTGGACAATGACCTTGTCGTCAATGCCGTCAACAAGCTGGATTTGGTCTGGACGGTTGAGGATGAGAAGGTTGCAACCTACGATGAGGATGCCGGTACGATTTGTGGCGTGTCTGAGGGCACGACTTCTCTTTCGGTATCGACGAAGGACGGGAAACTCTCGGATACCTGCCTTGTGACCGTGACACCAAAAGCAGATGCTACACCGGAAACCTCAGAAAAATAAAAAGAGACTTGCACAAATGTGCGAGTTGCATAGAATGAAAGATGTACGATAGATAACATTCACACGGAAAGAAAAATATCTTTCGTACAACAATTCATAGTTTCGCTTTAAGGGCGGACTTCCTAATCATAGGAAGTCCGCCCTTTTTGCGTTTCAACACACAAAAAGGAGAGTAAATACCATGACTACCAACACAATGACCGCTACCAACACCACCGTTTCTTCCACCGCCACCGTTAATCCTGCTGTGCAAAACCCAGATTTCTTTATCAACGATGCGTCTGAGAAAGCCTTCAAGGAAGGCGAGTATCAGGAACTCGTTGATTTCTGCAAATGGGATGCAAGCAAAACGGAGTGGCTCGATGAAGGAATTCGGGACATCCTGTTCGAGGCGAGTTACGATGAGCCGCTTTGCGCCCCGGAATACGCCAAGAAGCTGAAAGTCAGCGAGGAGGCGATTCTGGATACCCAGCAGCATGCGGGTCTGAACCTCACGACCTCTATCGGTAAGAAGCCGGTAGGGGAGAGCGCTACCCGGAACATCTGCTCACGAGCCATGATTGGCATGAACTGCTATGAGTTGCTGCGTAAGAACAATCGTGGCAGCTTGAAGGAGGTTTTAAACCTCATTCTCGCAGAACGCAAAGGTACTACGCGTATCAAGTTCAGCCACGAAAAGATTCGTGCCGTGCATTCCGGGCGGTATGCCGCTATCAGCAACGAGGAACTGCTCGAAATCATGGACGAGTATATGACGCAGAACTGGCCTGACCACGAGTTCATCAGCGCCTATGTATCCCATGAACTGATGCAGGTCGTCATTGACCTGAGTGCTTACAAGCAGCAGTTTTTCCGGAAACTGCCGCCGGAACTCTGCCGTGGTTATGCACCTGCGGTCGTGATGATTAGTTCGGATGTCGCGGAAAGCGCCGTCCGGCTGATTCCTGCCTTCAATATGGGCGGCGTGATTGCACCCATGGCGAAGGAGGTCGCCATCCCGCATATCGGTGATAACATCGAGGACCGTGTCCGCAACGCATTCACTGCGCTGCTGGCGTATTTCGACGATGCCGCTACTGACATCTCGAAGCTGAGCACGATTCCGATTAACTACGGCAAGGCAACTCTTGTTCGGGTCCTGACAAAGTACGGGATGCCGAAGGAAGAGTCCCGCGAAGCACTGGCCGCATACGATATGTGGCACGCCAGTGGCAATGTGACGGCAATGGATATCTACCTGTCGGTCTGTGAAGCGTATGCGGCGGTTGTCCGTAACCATGCACAGGACGCCAAGAAGATTTTCACCGCTGCGGATTGCGTTGCGCGTTGCGCTCGGACGCTCTGGAGCACCATGGATATGCCCGGCAAGGAGGATATGTGATGATTAAGCCTCGAAACCTGTTCAGGCTTTTAGTCGCAGCAATTCTTCTGTACGGTCTGACCCGCTGAATACATCAACAATGAAAGGAGTTTGCTCACCATGGCAAGCTATGACGGCACAAACAAATCGAGCGCCGGTTGCGCTCAGCATCTTCCGTATTGGGAAATCAAGACGGAACACACAAAGAACCTCTACAATGAGGCAATGGCAATGGCGACCCCGGAAGCAGTTGCTTTCTGTGACCCGGACAACTATCAGGGTCCTGATATCGAGGTCGATGCCAGTACCTTGACGGAAGACCAGTGGCAGGCACGCCGCGCTGACCATCTTGGCGGCTCGGATATCTCCGCTATCTTTGGCGAGAATCATTTCAAGACGAACCTTGACTTGTACTACGCAAAGACCGGCAAAGTTCCTGCTGTACCGGAGGAGGAGAGTTCCGCATCCCGCCTGAACAAGCTGTGGGGGCATATCTCTGAGGAGTATGTCGATGCGTGGCTTTCTGAGAAGTATCCGTACAACGATATCATCACCGACACGAACATCTATGCGATGCCCGGTAGACCCTACATCACCGCGAACATCGACCGTATGATGCGCAAGCCGGACGGGTCCTATTGCCTTGTGGAAATCAAGACAACGAGCCCGTTCAACAAGGCTGCATGGGAAAACGGCAATATCCCGATTCCCTACATCTATCAGGTCCGTACCTACATGGCGATTCTCGGTGTCTGGGAATGCGTTGTGGTCTGCATGTTTGACCGTGACACGCTTATTGCGAACACGATTAAACGCGACCTCGATGAGGAAATGCGTATCATTCAGGGCTGTGAAGATTTCTGGATGGGCAATGTGCTTCCGCATTTTCCTCCCGTACCGCTCGGTGAACCTGAGGCTGCGCTCGATACGATTCACAAGTATGCGGGAGATGCCGACAAGAAGGCTCCCTCGAAGGTGCTGGATAAGTCTTTTGCCGATATCTGTTCCAAGTACAGTAAGGTACGTGCTGAGCGTGATGCTGCAAGGACGACCTTTGAAGCGCTCGACAAACAGTGCAAGGATATGATTGTCCCGATTGCTGCTGCTATGGGTACGAGTATTTTGGCAGAAACGACCGGTCTGGACGGAACGCGGTGGCTGCTGAAATATGCGCCGCGTATGAGCCGTGCCGGAGTCGATATGAAGAAGCTGGAAGCACTTTACCCGAAAGCGTACAATGACTGCTTCATTCCGCAGAAGGAATCAAGCCGAATTTTCACTTTGAAAGCAGCGAATAAATAATTTCAAAAATCCTCAGTAAAGGTGTTGACGCGATATGCGAACCGCCTATAATGGGAATTAGTTAATAGATAGCATTTCACCTACGAGTTACGACTTGCGGTTTTGTAAGTCGTCCTCCGGAACCAATCCGGTCGTTCGTAGTTCTTCCATTATTTACAAGCTGCTTCAAGCGGACTTCCTGAGAAATCAGGGAGCCCGCTTTTTTGTTGCAGAATTCCCAGCACCAATGTCCGTTGTGTGCTGTTTATATATAATCCTCGCATGTACGATGGCCGGTAAGAGTCTTTCCTTTTACCGCCGATGAATCTCAAATCTCTTAGAAAGGAGAACTATCGTGAGTAACATATCCACCTGCGAAGCAGTCGAACTGGTTCGCAACGCAATCGACCCCTATTCTATGATGGGCATTTCTGCGGATGACATGGTATACGCCAGTGTGAAACGGCATATGCTGAGTCTTTTCGAGAAGCCCGAAGGTGAATGCCTGCATAGGATTTCTTTTGCAGAGTTTGCCGACAAGGTCACAAAGACTACCCGCATCCAGGGTGAGTGGGTAGACGAAATTCCGGTATTTGAGCCTGGCGATGACTATGGACAGTATACTTGGAACAAATGTGAGAGAATCTGAACCCCAATCATAGTACGAGCATTCATCCCGGCACTGAGCATAACCGCTATGCTCTTTCAATTATTTCAGTTGGTCTTGGAATCCGTCCTTGACCACCTTGTTCTGCACCATTAGGAGGTTGCATCATGAATAAGACTATCAATACCAATGCCAAGTCCGTTAAGTCCGCCAAGACCGTCAACTTCGTCAACATAGCCATCACGGCCGCTGCTATTCTCACAGCTGTCGTTCTCGTGGCTCTGATGTTTACGGGCTGCTTCTTCCTGCTCACGAAGCTGATTATCCCGGCAGTGAAGACCATCCTGTTCGCCACCATCAACATCCTGTTTTCCTTCGTTATCCCTGTCTATCTGCTGACCCGCACTCGTAAGTTCAAGAAGGCTTACGATGCGCACGTCAAGAAGTCTTCTGACTTCGAAAAGAAAGACGAAGACAAGAAGCAGTAATTCCCACCCAGGCAACTCCTTTTAATACCACGTTATCTTCTATTTCAAACTCCTATCCCATATATGCTCGTCCCTTAAGCAAGGGCGGGCTTTTTCTTTTTGTTGGCTTGCGTATCTGTGCGAGTTGAATAGAATAGAAAATGTAACATAGATACCATGTTATACTAACGATTCACAATTCTGCCGTGCGGTCACTATACCGTGCGGCTTTTTCTTTTTTGAAAGGAGAAAATGTATGTTCAATATGTTTAAGCACGAGGATTCTGTGATTTTTGACCCGATTTGGTGCAGTGTCATAGGCTCCGATATCAGCAAATCTACCGGCGCACCCAAGAAACGGTTCTTGGAAGAGTATGAGCGGGACTTATGTTACCGCCGCTGTGCCAAAAAACTCATTGACGAAGACCTGATTTACGGCGTGACAAACGCCAACTATGCTAAAAGACCGGATGCCATGAAAATCACGGCAGTCATCTATCAGCTGATGTACGGCGATAAGGAGGCTGACTATGCGAAACTCCTGTCGCTGTTCGGCAAAGAATATGCGAGCACGGCTGATGTTGTCAGCGGATTATATCGGCGTATGGCTGACCCGACGGCTAAGCTGCCGTTCAAGTATATCAAGGATACCTGGGGCAGTGACCTTGGCAATGTTGCGGTTTTCGCTATCTATCTTCTGGCAAGCCCCGAAAGCTACCTGCCGCAGAATCGGAAATCCTTTGAGAGACTCAGTGAAGTGTTTTCGCAAATCAATTCGACGCGGAAGAACACCAGCCCGATGTCGGACCAGCAGAAGGTTCTCATGAAGTACGGAATTTCAATTCAGAAGAATTTTTCGGATTTTGAAACTGCCGCCATGCAGGGGTCCCGGACCAGAACTATCCCTGTAGAGAACGAGGATGGGACCTGCACGCAGGATACTATCTTCTCGTACTCGGATTACGGTGTACATTGCCATTCTGAACTGTTGAGCGGGCTGGCAATGCTGGATGCCGGTGTCTCGAACTGTTCCAACTACGACAAGACCATCACGAAGCAGAAGTTCCTTGATGCCCAGAAAGCTGTCGCCAAGAGTTTGAACTTTACGAAAGAAATGGACGGGAAAGTGAAGTTCGGGGATATGTTCTCGCTGATTGATGATGGGCATATCAAGGTCGATGAGAAAGGCAATATTAAGGCGGATGAGGATTCGGGTCTTGCGACCATCGAGCTCATCAACCTTTATAATATGATGGTGCCGGTGTATCTGTCGTTCCGAAATCTGAGTGAGGCATATAAGGAAGAAATCCAGAGTTCGCTCTCGGATTCTCTTTTCGGTAATTCAAAGAATTCCGATTCCGAAAAACTCATGAAGAAAATCGAGGAACTGGAAAAGATGCTCGATAAGGCAAAAGCTGATGCCGCCCGAGCCATCGAAGCCGAAAACGCCGCTGAACAAAAACTCATCCAGAGCAAGAAGCGCGAAAACGCCCTTACCAGTAAGCTGGAAACAGCGTATAAGGAAATCGATGAGTTGATGGAGCGTATTCCGGAACCGGAAGAGGCAGAGGTAGTGTGTGAGGCCGAGGAAGAAATTCAGAAACCTGTACAGCAAGTACAAGCAAAAGATTATGCTGCGGCACTCGATGCTCTACTAAAACAGCACACGGTCGTTATCGTCGGCGGTAACGAGAATCTGATGAAAAAGTTTCAGGTAGCGCATCCGGATGCATCTTTGGTCGCAAAGGATATGCTTGGGACCTGTGACCAGCAGATTCAGAACGCCGATATCGTGATGTTCAAGGTCGATTCCTGCTCTCACGCTCTATATAATAAAGGAAAGACCATTTGCAACCGCTATGATGTTCCGTTCTGCTACATCCCGAATGTGGCGTCTATTCCCCGCATCGAGCAGAGTATGTGTGAGCAACTGGAAGAGATTTTTAGTTGACGCGCCTTGCGAGTTGCGTAGAATAGTAAATGTACGATAGATAACATTACCCGAGCAAAATTCGGGGCCTTTGCAAAAAAAGCTCGTACAAATTAACAATCTGTGTAAAAGCAGCTGTCCGTATTCGGATGGCTGCTTTTTTCATCGAAAAGGAGCGATAAATCAATGAAAAATGAAATCACAACTATAAACAGAAATTCTGCCGAGCAGCGACGAACAAATGACGCTGAAACGGTGGAGAAGGCGATGGAACACAAGATGCTGAAACCATTGACCGGTGCTTTGAAGGATGAGAAAACAGTTCTCGGAGCTTTGGAGCAAATCGTGTCGCGGTGCTGTGATGGTGTTCAAAGCTACGACAGAGAAATCACAGGCTGCGTTAAGAAAATCCGGAAATACGGTCCGGGTCAGTATTTCCTTCTGGCAAGAGAGAATGCGATGTGGATGCATTTCCCATCGGATGTTGTCACGAAGAATTCTGACGCGAACAGTGTCTGGAACTACTACAAGTACAGTTCGGATGTATCCGCATACATGATTTCGGTCGATGACATTCAGGAGAATGGCATTGCCGGGAACATCATGCGTCTGGATTACCCACATTGCTTGGAGGTGTTGAGCAGCTAACGATAATAGGAGTATTTTTGTATGAACGGAGTAGTCAAAATCAATAAGTGCAGTGTCAACAAGGTGATGCGCGTTGTACACGACACGAAAAATGCGTATTCTGTCTGCTTGTTCACGGCAAACTACACGAAACAGGCAGAAGCGTTCCCCGATAATATCCAAAAATATGGGACGACGGCACTGTTCAAGGTGTCCTCCTATCACTTGCCAGCCAAACTGCTTGGTAAGATTTCCTTTAATCTGGAAGGGCATTGGGAGAAAGATACGCATGGCACAAAAGGGGACGAGAAGATTTTTGTTGCGGAGAAGGCATCTGAGTCGATGCCCGAAACCAGAGCGGAAATCATCAAGTTCCTGATGAACAGCAGTAAGGGTGTCGGCAAGGTCACTGCCGAGACCATTTATAATAAATTCGGAGATGAGACCCTTGATATCTGCGCTCATAAACCGCGCAGACTCCGGGATGTTCCGAAAATGACCGAACAGATGCTCGGAAACATCAATGCCGCATGCTTGTCTGCATTGGTGCGTGCCGATGTCCAGATTCTTCTGGGAAAGGCTGAGTTGGAGGTATCGGTCATCAACCAAATCGTGGAAGCGTACGGCGATGAGGCAACTACGGTTCTCAAAAGCGAGCCTTATAAGCTGGTTCGTCTGCTGGGCTTTTCGACCACAGACCATATCGCAATGTCGATGGGCGAGGAGCCGGATTCCGAACGCAGACTTCGTGCCGCGACTATCGAAGCACAGAAAAGGACTTGCAGTAAGACCGGAAACATGTGTGCCGAGGGCAGTGCGATGCTCTTGCAGCTTAAAGCCCTCGTGCCGGAACTGTCGGATGAGACGATTGCGGATGCTGTTGCGAAAACGGCGGCTGATTATGATATCGTCCGACAAGGCCGGTACTACTACGACAAGACGGATTTCATTGCTGAAAGAGGTATGGCGGCGAAGGTCGCGGCTCTCGCAAATGAAATGCCTACGAAGGAAAAGGAAATAGAAAACGCCTTTCTCGAGTGGCAGAAAGAGAACTCTATCATTCTCTCTCCGCGTCAGGCAGAGGCGGTCAAGAACCTCAAATATCGAATCTCGATTGTTACGGGCGGTCCCGGTACTGGTAAGACGACCTGTCTTCGGGCTATCATGGATGTGTACCATAAGGTATGGCCGAGTGAGCATATCCTTTTGATGGCTCCTACGGGTCTTGCCGCTAAACGTATGGCAGAAAGCACCGGTATGAACTCGGCAACGATTCACAAAGCCTGCGGTCTTGTCCCTGCGGATAATCCGAGCGGATTCAAGGCACAAGGCGAGTGCAGGATTTGCGGGTTCGTGGGTATTGATGAGATGAGTATGGTCGGTGAACATCTCTTTGCTTTTGCAGTAGATGCCGTTCTGAACAGTCCCTCTACGAGAATCGTTCTGCTCGGTGATACTGACCAGCTTGCTCCGGTTTCCCGTGGCGATGTGCTTCGCGATTTGATTGAGTGCGGCGTTATCAAGACTGTGCGCCTCGATGTCAACTATCGGCAGGGGAGTACCTCTACCATTACGGACGCATCCATTAAAATCCGCGAGAACCGTGCGTATTCCGGCATGACCCGAAACTTGAGGTTTGACGATGAGTTCAACTTCATCTCGGTGACTGACCCGGACGAAAAGACCGAAGCTGATAAAATCATGAAGACTATTGTGGAAGAGTACCGCAAAGGTGTGGCGCAATACGGGATGCAAGGCACAATCGTTCTGACTCCCACACACTACGATAAAGGTACGCCGACCGGGTATCTTTGCAAGAACCGTGTGAATGTAGAGATTCAAGCGGCTGTCAATCCGAAAACTGATGGTAAGCCTTTCTATGAGGTGAACCACCAGACTTTCATGGCAGGCGACCGCGTAATTCAGCGCAAAAACACGGAGGCAGTCATCAACGGTGACCTCGGTACTGTTCAGGAAATCCTGAAAGATGATGACGGCGTTCGGGTATGTATCCTATTCGATTCTAAAAATGAGGTGTTGACCTACGACAACAATGATATGAAAAATGTAGAATTGGCTTATGCCATTACCGTACACAGCTCTCAGGGCTGTGAGTTTCCCTGTTGTATCTTTCCGGTAAGCTCTTCGTATGGTCCGATGCTGACAAAGCCGTTGTACTATACAGGAATCACCCGTGCCAAGAAAAAGCTTGTGATGATTGGTGATGAAGAAGCACTGAAAAAAGCAGTGCGCACGACCCGTACACAGGGCCGAAAATCTCTCTTAGGACCGAGAATTATCAAACGTCTAAGAAACATGTAAGCATCGGCGGGACCTTCCTTTTTGGATGGTTCCGCCTTTTTTGTTTGTGCGAAGAACACTCCAAATATACGAATCTAAGACTGTTGCCCCTATATGCGAACTGCGGATAATAGATATTGTAGAGTTAATGGGTTGGGTTCCTTAAAAGAGCGCAGCTCATTGGCTCTGCGAAAAATATAGCTATATTTTCAGGGAAGGAGGAAAATTGACATGAGCAATAATGATTTGCAGAAGCGCAATCCGATTCGCAACATGCAGATGGCTCTGAACACCGCCTGCGCAATGGGTACTGCTGCGATGATGAGCACTATGTTCGCATACGCAGATGTTACCAGCGCCATTAACAAGGTGTTCAATGTCGGTAACTCTGTTGCCAACGCAATTTCTAAGGGCCTGACCAACATCGTTGTTCCTATCGGTATTGCTGTCTTCCTGTACTTCCTGGTCCGTATGCTTCTGAGCAGCGACCCCAAGGATGTTCAGATGTATAAGAAGCGGCTGATTACGACCGCCATCATCGTTGTCATTGCTGCCGCTGTTCCGGGCCTGATTAAGGTTGCCAATGAACTGGGTTCGCAGGTCAATGCTGAACTTGGCTAACGGTCAATAAGCTTCGGCTCGAAGGGCTTGCTCGATGTATTCGGGCGAGCCTTTTTTGTTTTGGAAAGAAGGTGAGTTCGATTAACTCTCTTGTGAATCAGAAAAGAAACAAGAACCTGATTCGAAGAACGATGCTGGCCGCAGTTGCCGGATGCCTGATGTCGGTATGCATTGCATTTGCCGGAACCGTCGATATTGCTACGAATTTCTTTGGCCTTGTCGTTACGGTGATTGCCAAAGGTCTTCTGAATGCCGCTGATATTGTACTGGAACCTCTTTTGGAAATTACAACGATGAGTACAGCGGATGTATCCCGCTTTGTACCCGGATTTGACAACGGTAACAACATCGGCAATTTCTTCATTCAGGCAATTAACATTATCGCGTACATGATTGCTGGTGTTCTTATCTGCTGTCATATCATTTCGTATCTTATCAACCTCGCGCACGGCGAAAAGGTCGAGTCAGTTCCAAAATTGATTTGGAATGCGGTGTTTGGCATCGTAATGGTAATATGCGGAAAAACACTTCTGACCATGATTTTTAATGAAATCGTGGCTCCGCTGTCCTCGGCGTTGACGGAAGGCGTTTCGGACGCGGGCGGAACATTCTCGTTCTCGGGTGTCGGCTCAGACATGACGGGACTTGGCGAAATCACATCAGCATTCGACTTGAACTCTTTGGCAACGCTTATCGTAGTTCTTGCCCTGATGCTGATTATCTGGTGGAACCTGATTAAGCTGGTCCTTGAATGCGCTGAACGCTATATCATCTGCATTTTCACCATTAACCTTTCCCCGCTGGCGTTTGCGACAATGGCAAGCGAAAACACTAAGGATACCGCGAAAAGCTGGCTGCAGATGTTCTGGTCTCAATGCGTATTGCTGATTCTGAATATCTGGGTCGTGGGTATTGCAAGAACTGCCCTGAACAACGGTCTTTTTGGTGCTTCTAATACCGAGATGGTCAAGTGGGGACTTATCACCTACGCGTTCCTGAAAATCGCACAGCGTCTCGATGACATGATGCAGACTGCCGGATTGAAAATCACCAGAACGACAGGACTTGACCCCATCAGTGAGGCTTCCGGTGTGCTTCGGAGTATCGGCAATGTCTTCGGCGGCGTTGCGTCTGTCGCTGGACATGTAGCCGGTGTCGGCAAGAACATGTGGGATGCCGGGAAAAACATTGGTAAGGCAAATGGTGTTGAGCCGATTAAAAGCTTTGCAGATTTCATGAACGGCGGCGAAACCTCTGCACAGGACGGCGGGTATGTCAATAACGCCAGCATGGCAGATAAGATGAAAGCTGATGCCGTGCTTGGCAAGGAAACGATGTACGACCGTGCGGACAAGATGGCAAGCGGCGCTCTGAATACTGATTCCTATAACACCGATGCCTACAAGCAGGTGCTTGAAGATAAGCTGCGCAGTGCCGGACATCTCGATGATGATGCTCATGTCGAAAGCGTTAAAATCGGCGAGGACGGCAAACTCCTTGCTAGTGCTGTCAAGCGTGATGAGAAGAACCGCGTTTCCGAGAAATCTGAGTTCGAAATCGGCGATACGCAGGAAGGCTTGCTCGATGTGAACGGGGCTAAGAAATACGACTCTATGCAGGTCGCTCCCAACGGCAAGTCCGTTATGGAAGAAGACAGCGCAATGGGTAAGTTTGGGCTTCGCAAGGTCGGTGAAGATGCGGCCGGTAACCAGATTTGGGAGGCGGAGCAATCCGTCAACATGTTTGGCGATAAGGTCAAGGATGTTACGCCCGATGCGAACAACAAGGTTCAGTTCACGATTCCTGCATCTGAGATTGCCAAGGGTCGCAAGGCTGGTGACAGCGATGCCATGACCGCGTATAAGCATTTCAATGCCAACGATGACAACGATGCCTTCAAAAACAGTATCAGAGATGCTCTGTCTGCTGAAACCGGAAGCGCAGCATTGAATAAGGCAAGAGAAAACGAAGAGGAGCAGGCAGCGATGGCTACTCGAATCGGCATGACCGATAAGGAACGCCTGGCTGATATGATGAATCCTGACAGTAACGCGGATTACAATTCTCCGAACGCTTTCAAGGCGATGGAAGACCATATCAAGGAAAATGCCCAGTATTATCCCGCACAGGCAGCGATGCTTGCTGATGGTGGGCATGTTACGGGTATGCATGTATCTGACGGTACTGACGGTAATCCTGCCGGTTCGCTGATTGTTGCTATCGGCAACGACCAGGATGGCAAGAACTCTCAGGCTACCTGCACCTTTACTCGTGATGAAGAACCGGTTCCCGAGACCGCTGAAACTCCGGCTGCGCAGACGAATGAACAGCCCGTAAAGGATGCGGATGCTGCACCTGCTCCGGTGAACGAGGATGCGCCTGCACCTGTTGGCGAAGAAGCGTCTGCCCCTGCTCCTCAAAGCGCAGATGAAACTACCGCAGCACCCGCCACTGAAACTGCTCAGGCTCCTGTACCTCAGGATGTGGACAGCAAGGTGGATGCACCTGCGCCTGTTGGTGAAGAAGCGTCTGCTCCTGCTCCTCAAAGTGTGGATGAGACGGCGACTACATCTGTTGCCGAAACTGCTCAGACCCCTGTACCTCAAGATATTGACAGCGAGGTGGATGCACCTGCACCCGTTGGTGAAGAAGCAGCCACTCCTGCTCCTCAGGATGTTGGTGGCAAGGCGGATGCGCCTGTACCAGCAAGTGAAAACGCATCGGCTCCTGCAACGCAGAGTGCTGACGGTAAGGTGGCAGAGCCTACATCTGCTGACGGTGCAACACCCGCTTCCGGTGTGACGGCTCCTGCTCCTGTACCCGCACAAAATCCCACAACCAATACCGTGAATGCTCCTGTGCAAGGGGCGGCACCGGTTTCTGGTGGTACAGTGCCGGGTGCTGCGAATGCGCCTAAGACAGCGAATGTGCCCGGTATGGCTGCAAACAACATGCCTGCAAGTACCGCACCTGAGACGGCAGCAACGCCTGCTGTCAACGCACCGGCACCTGCTTCGACTACCGGCACAAACGCTCCTACAAGCGTACCTGGAACTACTCCTGCACCGAGTACGGCATCGGGACAGAGTTCTACAGCACCTGGTTCCGGCACGGCTCCTACTACGGTAAGACCCGCAACGGGCGCTGGTTCTGTGAGCGCCCCGGCTCCTTCCGCTTCTATTCCTACTGCACCGGTCTCTGGCGGTTCTGCTGGAGTTGCGGTTGCGGCAGGCGTTGCAGCGGGGGCTGTGGCTGGCACGGCGGCGGGACAGGCTCAACCGGTATCCGCTCCTGCTTCTACTACGGTGTCTGCACCGGGTTCTGCACCTACAATTCCTACCGAAAGCGGCGCGGCTTCGGCACCCACTTCAACTACTCCTGCTACTACGACTCCTGCCTCTGCGCCTGAATCCGGTAGCGGTACAACCAATGACGGTGCAACGGCTCCTGTTGTGAATCACGAGGCGTCCGTTCCTACCGCTCCTATCCCTGCAACCGCTCCTGCATCTACGCAGGAAAGCGGTGAGACTGCATCTGCTCCTTCGACAGCTACGACTCCTGCTACTCAAATTACTCCGGAAACGGCTTCGGCTCCTTCTGAAAGCGATTCTTCGTCTGCTGGCGGGCATGCAACAACACCGAACGAGGGTACTACGCATAGTGAATCGTCCGGTACTGGCAGCGTAAGCAATGTTCCGGGCGCTGGCGGCACAGATACGCTTGGACGGTCTGACAGTGCTCCTACGAGCACAAACGGACAGGAAAGCGGTTCTGCTCCTGCACAGGGCAGCGGTGGTACTATGAGTCCTGCTACTGCCGATACGGCGAGCGCCGTGCCTGAATCTGCACCGGCTGAGAGTGCTACGACAACCAATGTTGCGACACCGGCACCCGTTTCTGATACGGGCAGTTCTGAGCCCTCTGGTGACTCCGGAAGCAGTTTCGGCAACGGCGCTGGCAGTTCTTCCGGTTCTGCACCTGCGTCCGGCGAGAGCGCTCATGCTCCGTCCGGCTCCGGCAGTTCCGGGTCTGGTACTTCTGTATCTGCTCCCGCATCTTCCGGCAATACCGGTTCTTCCAGTGAATCGGCTTCGTCTGGCAGCGCAAATGACAGCACGGATACGCCTACTTCTGAAACCGGCGGCACTTCTTCCGAAACGGTTGAAGCACCTGCGGCGGATGGCTTGCCGTATGCGGTAGGGGAGACCGGTGGGGCCGGGTATTCGGAAGGCGATATGCCTCCTGAACCTGAGACCACGGTCGAGACAGAAACCGATGCGACAGAGGTCGTTCAGGTCGAGCAAGCCGCAGAACAGCAAACCAGTGGCAGTGCGGTGACTGAGACGGTCGATGAAGCCGGGTCTGAATCTCATACACAGAACAGCCACGATGACAGTGAGAATTACTCTGGCGGTCAAAATACCGATACAGAGGATGTATCGGAACCCGATTCTGCAGATGAACCCGATACGCAAGACGAAACCGAGGATACGGAATTCGATGCAACGGATGACGCCGCATTTGATGTTCCTATCGCGGATGGGTCTGAGTATTACGAGGACAAGGCGCAAACCAATTCGTTCACGGCTCCCGAACAGGAAATGGCTGAGCCTGAACCTGTAGCGGAACCTGAACCTGAATCCGAGCCTGAACAGGTCGCGGAACAGAAACGGCCTCCGATTCCCGAAGCCTATATGACTTCTCAGTCCAGCGTTACGCGCCTGAGTAGTACAAACGGCACGGTTGAATCCGATAGCTTGGGTATGTTCCAGATGACGCGTGAGGAAGTCGCGGATAACGGATGGACGACATGGCGGATTCTCCAAAAAGTGGATTCCGATGGCAGCGTTCCTGAGTACGCTCCGTTTGTGGTTCATATCAAGCCTGTTTGGGACCCTGCAACGAGAACCTCTCGCCCCGCAACCTTCGATGAGGTGGCTAATAAAGCACGCAGCATTGAAGGTTTTGAGAATGTAGGACCGGACCTTGATGCGGATTACCGCAGAAGTCAGGCTCGTCAGGAATCCCGCAAGAATTCCGAACCGAGACCCTATAACGGGCGTTCCAATGGCCAGCCGCATTTCCAGCGGTACGATGACCAGAAACGCGATTCTCATGGCCACGGAAAACAGGATAAGAAACACAACCCTTTCAGCGGTATGGGCGACTATAAGCGCAAACGCTGATACAAGAAATAAGGCGTAAGCCTTTCGGTGTCGGGGTAATACCCGATGCCGTGCCTTGCAAAATCACTTGCCTCCACGCGGCGCAAGGCGGTAACGCAGCTATTGGTTGCGGCAGAAAGTGGTAAGAAACTTATTAGTAAGGAGGGTGGTAATATGGCAGGATTCGGAGGCGGTGCCTCCTCAACCGGCAATATGGCCGACAGTGCAGTAAGCGATGCCAAGCAAATGGCAAAGACAGCCGCCGATGTCTATAACGCCGGTAGGGAAGCGCAAAAGGATGCGAAGGCCGTATCGAAAGCCGCCGGACAAATCGCGAGCGGAAACTATGTTGGTGCTGTAACGACTGCAATCAAAAATCCAAAAACAACGTTCAAAATCATTCTGGTCGCACTTGTACTTTTCATGATACCGTTCTTTATCACAATGATGGGTGTCATCTTTGTGGTTCAGTTACCGGGCTCGATTGCAGAGTCAGTGCAAAGCGCGGTCGGTCAATCCGTAGATAGCGTAACGCTCGGCTGGGAGGATTTTAAAGCGAGGCTTTCAGCGGGTGTCGATGATTTTCTGACCTTTATGACGACCGGACAGTTTGGTGATGCCAGCAAATCCTATAGGGATGATTTGGCGATTGCAGATGACCCGGTGTTCTACGGGTACACGAGCACATCAAATGTGATGGTGGCGGTGCTGAACCACTATTTCAAGGACGCGTATCAGGAGTTCAATGCAACGGCACTGGACATTGCAAACAAGGAAATGGATAAGATGGTAAAACAAGCCGAAGCTGACGGTGTTGCGCCTGAAAATATCCTGACTTCCGTGGACCCGGAACTGTACGAGTCAAAGAATTACCTGAACTGGACATTCTTCGTTATGGCTGGTGAAAGCTGCAAATCCCGCAACGAGTCCGGTTTGCGGTTTCATGTGAAGGAAATGGTTGATGCAGCCAAAAGCCTTGAAAAGAGCAAGCTTTGGAAAGTAGAACTCGATAAAGAATACCGCGTCTCGGAAGCTACCCGAACATGGTGGGAGGACGAAGAAGTCGATGTTCCGACTCTTGATAAGAACGGAAACAAGCAATACGACAGATTCGGGAACCTTATCACGCATAAGGAAACGCAGCGTGTTCAGAAATCCGAAAAGTACAAGATTGCAGTTGCAAAAATCAAGTACCATTATTCGCCGAAAGAAGGCGCGAAGCGGTATATCCTCGATTACTTCAATGTGACAGACACTACGGCAGGCACGGCAGACCTCTCGGATGAGGACATCTTCAACGAGCAGGTAGAGGCGATGCGGCAGTTGTATAATGCGCGGGAAGCGTACTTTGAGGATAATGCGGAGTTGGACTTCGACCCGGATGCACCGAATCCCGGCATGGGCGGCGGCACTGGCGGTATGGTCATCAGCGGAACCCTGAAAGGTTTGATTACGCAGTTTTATGCATCTCATCCAGCCGATACATTGTTTAATGCACCAAGCGTTATTGGCGGGCCATGGTCAGGATGGAAGGGTATGGTT
>OHQP01000209.1_pt1 | contig 27257 bp, 17 predicted proteins | sample 1578101 | NCBI WGS metagenome assembly OHQP01 (sample SAMEA3879569, study PRJEB24766) | human gut metagenome | biome: human-associated habitat; feature: feces | place: USA | collected 1985/1987 | reverse complement strand
CCGCCACTGAAGAATCGGTAAGCGAGCCTGTCGAGGACGCAGTAAAGGCTTTTGAAGAAATAGCCGAGCAGGAAGAAACCGCCGACAGCGAAGCTGAAATTAGCGATGAGCAAAATTACACCGCCACCGAAGAACCCGTAAGCGAGCCTGTCGAGGACGCAGTAAAGGCTCTTGAAGAAATAGCCGAGCAGGAAGAAACTGCCGACAGCGAAGAAAAGTCGCTTGAAGAACAGTTCCACGCTATAATGGCAGAGGAAACCGCAAGCGAGCCTGTTTCTTCTGTTCGTACAGCTGAGTCTGTAGAGGACGCATTGAAAGAATTCGGCGACTTTATAGGAATATCCGAAATCGCTGACAGCACCGGAAGCACCGGAAGCTCCGAAGATATTTCGGACGACGATCTTGAACAGACAAGCGGTATTTTTGAGGAAAGTACATTATCCGATGAGCTGTCCGAAACTCCGGACGAGCCGATTGACGCTGACGAAAAGCCGAGAACTATGGACTTCTTCGATCTGCCGGACGAAGCATATACGCCTGTACAGCTTACCGAAGAAAAGCACGATGAGAATGTTGCCGAGGTAGAGGATCTGTTCGGAAATCTGCTTATGGATGACGAGCCTGAGGTAAAGAAAACATTTAACGATCCCTCAGAGGTATTTTCACTGTTCGATACGGCTGACGGTGGACAGGACGATTTCGATAAGTACAGCGATGAAAAGATTGAGGAAGAAAACGAGAAAAAGAAGACCAGCGATACAAGAAAGTACATAGCGCAGGATATTGCGGATAATATCGCATCGTTTGCACAGCTGCTTGAACCGCTCAATGCCATCAAGGAGAACAAGATACGCAGTAAGAGCGGTATACTGTTCGACTGGGAAATGAGGATACAGGCGCTTATAGGCGATCTGCCGATAAAGACGTACTGGAGAAACAACTTCCGCAATTATGAGATATGGAGCGATGAAAAGTGCATGGAAAAGGCAGGCGAGCTGCTCTCTATGCTTGAACTTGTCGGAATAGTGCGTGATAAGGCAAAAGAGGTCGTGATAGACAAGGATACGCTTGATTTCTATTCGGCACAGAGCGAGCATCTCAACAATGATTTCCATATAGGAGAAACGGTCGTTGTTACACGTCCGTGCTGGAAAATAAACGGACACCCTGCAAGAAAGGGCGAAATTGCCAAGAAAGCTCCGTTTGCGGAATTCAGCCGTAAGAAAGTATCACCGCTTGAAACTATGCTGAGAGAAAACAGCTGTTCTGACGGGGATGTTAATATTCCCGTTACGGAGGACAATTTCTGTACATACGACCGTGATATACCTTATGTAAAGAGGGCAATCGCCGAAGGCTTCTGCAAGTGCGCCGTAAGACGTATGGAGGACGGAGGCGCTCTGGCATTCTTCTATGAGGTTATTTCAGAAGGCGAAAATGTTCACTATTCGCCGTGTACGCTGAGATTCGAGGTAAACATTGACAAGAATGCAAATGTTGTCGGAAGATTCAGAAGCGAAAAAGTGTAAAAAGGAAAAGTGATATATATACAAAAAGGCACTGCCAAAGCGGTGCTTTTTTCGTTTCACTTCACAATTGACTATGGGTGCGGAATATGTTAAAATCTATAACGTAAAAAGAATATTGGTCTAATTGGAAACGCACATCCCCCGGATGATAACGAACAACACAATAAAGTGTAAATTGTTATTATCAGGAGGAATTTTTTATGCCCAAAAACTTATTTCAGGAAATCGTGTTTACTGTTATGATGGTGTTTGTTATGGTGTACGCCATGATATGCTATAATATAGCACTTAATATCGGCGGCATGACAAACGAGGTCTTTTTACTTGCTTTCAAGGAGCTTGTGATAATGGGACCTATTGCTTTCGTGCTTGATATTTTTTTAGTCGGCAGGATAGCAAAGTACAAGACTTTTAAAATAATTAATCCTGAACGTGATAATCCGTTTTTCATAGTTCTCGGTATCTCGGTTATTTCAGTTATCTTTATGTGCCCGCTTATGAGCCTTGCCGCAACTCTTCTGTTCAAAAATGCGGGAAGCGAAGTTATTGCGGTGTGGATTCAGACAACGATAACCAATTTTCCTATGGCTCTGTGCTGGCAACTCTTTTTTGCGGGTCCTGTTGTAAGAACTGTTTTCTCGCTTATATTCAGAGAGAAGAAAGCTTTACAGAAGGATGAAACGAAAGAAATGCCTGAGGTAGAGGTACAGTAATATCAAAGCCACGATTTTTTATCATCGTGGCTTTAGTTATTTATTTGCCGGATTTATTTAATCAGTGAAAAACCGAGAACTACAATTCCAAGTATTACAAGGATAATGCCGGTCACACGGTTAAGCGTTTTCGGACTTGCCTTATTCGCTATCTTTGCGGCTATTCTTGCAAAGATAAGCGTGAAGATTATGCAGAGGATGAACGGGAGCATATCCGGAAGTCCGCCTATCGCAAAGTGCGAAACAGAGCCTGTAAGCGCAGTGAATGTCATAATAAATACGCTTGTGCCTACAGCGGTCTTAAGCTCATAGCCCATAACGCTTGTGAGCAGGAGGAGCATCATCATACCGCCTCCCGCACCTATGAAACCACAGATAAATCCGATAAGCACACCGCAGATGATTGACTGGATAGCTCTCTTTTTAGCTGAAACTCCCTGCATGGCCTCCTTTGTTGTCATGACAGGACGGACTATAAACTTGATTCCGAGTAAAAATGTCATAAATACCGAAAAGCTGCCCATTGTTGCTGACGGCACAAGGCTTGATACATAGCTTCCGACAACCGTGAAGCATAAAACCATTACCATCATTATGAGCCCGTTTTTTACATCAAGGTTCTTGTTCTTTCCATATGTATAGGCTGACACTGCGCTGGCAAGTACATCAGACGACAGGGCTATTCCCACTGCCATATAAGGGTCCATTCCCAAAAATGTAATGAGCATAGGGCTTATTACTGCTGCTGCGCTTAGTCCAGCAAAGCCGGTTCCAAGGCCTGCGCCCATACCGGCAAAAAATGTTACTATTATAGTTATTAATGTGCTCATTTGTGTGATTTCCTCCTGATTATTTCATCCATATTATTCTCAAGCTGTTCCATAACAATCGTCAGCTGCTTTTTCTGCTCCTCATCTATCCCTGCAAACAGATCTGCTGTAAACTGCTGCTGTATACGCCTTCCTCTTTCAATGACAATCCCGGCCTTTTTTGTACAGACAAGCTCCGTCTTCCTCCTATCATTTTCCACAGGTTTTCTCTCCAGATACCCTTCATTCACAAGCTTATCAACATTTACAGACACAAGATTTGCCTTGATTTTTCTTATTTCAACTATATCCCTTGCCGTCTTATATTCCGGATTGTTCGCCAGAAACATGAGTATATCAAAGGCTGTCTGCGGAAGCTTCAGCTCATGGCACAGTGGTCTGCACTCATCGCTGTAGGTTCGCGAAATCTTCTCTGCAAACTCAAAGTTAAATTTCATATGTGATATTCCTTCTTTCCCTTTCTTATTTTGCTGCTTTGTTGTGCATTTTTGAATTATTCATTTTTGAACTAATTATATATCTCTCTATCATTTTGTCAAGCGGTTATTGTATTTTATACCCTGCAATGCTATACTTTTTGAGGCATTTTTTCATTAACTATTATGATATGATTTAACAGTTATATAATACCTTGAAAGTATTCTGCAGTCATGGTATTATATGTAATTGGCGCTTTGTTGCACATTTTAAACACCGGCTAATCTACCGGTGATTTTAATTTTAATAACTAAAGCTTCCTACATATATAATGCCGGAAGTTTAAATTACAATCATTTACAATAGGAGGAATTATGAGTCAGGAAACAAATTCAGCCCCTGTAACAGAGAACAAGATGGGAACCATGCCTATAGGCAGACTTGTCTTTAACATGTCTTTGCCTATGATGATTTCCATGCTCGTACAGGCTCTATACAACATCGTGGACAGTATTTTCGTTGCAAAGCTGTCCGAAAACGCACTCACGGCAGTTTCACTTGCCTTCCCTTTGCAGACACTCATCATCGCTGTCGCAACCGGTACAGGTGTAGGTGTAAACGCGTTGCTGTCAAAGTCACTCGGCGCCCATAAATACGACGAGGCCAACAAAATCGGCATCAACGGTGCCGTGCTATATGCATTCAGCTACGTAATATTTCTGATTCTCGGACTTACAATCGTAAAGCCTTTTTACATGAGTCAGATTGGAAATGCTGATGTCGAAATCATGGATATGGGTGTGAGCTACCTGAGTACTGTTATGATTTTTTCATTTGGTATTTTTGCGGAAATCTTTTTTGAGAGGGTGCTTACATCGACAGGAAGAACTATTTTCAGCATGACCTCACAGCTTTGCGGTGCCATCACAAATATCATTCTGGATCCTATCATGATCTTTGGACTGCTTGGCTTCCCTAAGCTCGGTGCTACCGGTGCAGCCGTGGCAACCGTTGTGGGACAGTGCGTAGCCGCCGTTGTTGCCTTTGCCTGCAACCACAAATTCAATCATGAAATCAGCCTGAGCTTCAAGGGCTACAGCCCGGATTTCAAAATCATGGGAACCATTTATGCTATCGGTATTCCGTCGATCATCATGCAGTCTATAGGCTCTATAATGACATATGCCATGAACAGAATACTTATCGGCTTTTCATCGACTGCCGCTGCTGTTTTCGGTGTTTATTTCAAGCTGCAGAGCTTCTTCTTTATGCCTGTATTCGGACTGAACAACGGAATCACACCTATCATCGCCTTCAACTACGGTGCACAGAACAGAAAGCGTATGGTTAAGACAATAAAGGTCAGCCTGATAACCGCATTCTGTCTGCTCTTCGTTGGCTTTGCCTGCTTTGAGTTCATACCAAAGGTGCTTCTTGGAATGTTCAGCGCCTCTGACGATATGCTCAAAATCGGTGTTCCGGCGCTCAGAATAATCGGAGTGCATTTCCTCATTGCATGGTTTTGTATTATCGTCGGCACAGTATTCCAGGCTTTGGGAAAAGCAGTCTTTTCCATGATCGTATCAATCATGCGTCAGCTTGTGGTTTTAATTCCTGCAGCATACATCCTTTCAAAGCTTGGTGGACTTCACGCTGTATGGTGGGCTTTCCCGATAGCAGAGGTGATATCCTTTACTGTTTCGACATTATTCTTAATCAGGATCAACCGAACTATCATCTCAAAGATTCCTGATGGAAGCGATGTGCTGTAAGAAATTTTACTTGCGTATTTTCTTACTCTATACGTATTTTATGGAAAAAGTTCAATCTGCAGATACAAACCTCTTTTAAAAAATGCGATTTTGTAGTAAAATTGCCAAAAAGAAAATGCGATTTTGTTTTTTTATTAGGAGATTGCAATGATATGGAGGACTAAGACATGAAATTTATATCGTGGAATGTAAATGGACTGCGCGCATGCGTCCAGAAAGGTTTCCTTGATTTTTTTAACAGTATAGATGCGGATTTCTTTTGTATTCAGGAGTCCAAGCTACAGGCGGGACAGATTGACCTTGACCTGCCGGGATATCACCAGTACTGGAATTACGCCGAGAAAAAAGGCTATTCCGGCACAGCCATTTTCGCAAAAAATGAGCCATTATCTATGTCTTACGGCATAGGCATTGAGGAGCATGATAGGGAAGGACGCGTCATCACACTCGAATATGACAATTTCTATCTCGTAACCTGCTATACTCCAAACTCACAGAATGAACTGAAAAGGCTGCCGTACCGTATGCAGTGGGAAGATGATTTCCGTGAATACCTTAAAACTCTTGATACCAAAAAGCCTGTCGTACTGTGCGGTGATCTGAATGTCGCACATAATGAAATCGACCTGAAAAATCCAAAAACAAACCGCAAGAATGCAGGTTTTTCAGATGAGGAACGTGCTAAAATGACGGAGCTTTTATGTTCCGGCTTTACCGATACCTTCAGATATTTTTATCCGGATGCCGAGGGTATATATTCCTGGTGGTCATACCGTTTTAAGGCACGCGAGAAGAACGCAGGCTGGCGTATAGACTACTTTATCACATCAAAGCGCATCAATGATAAGCTGCAAAAGGCAGCAATCCATACCGATGTGCTCGGTTCAGACCACTGCCCTGTAGAGGTTGATATTGAATTTTAAATTTAAGGTTATGTATTTTTACAATCCCTTATGCAACACCCTCTTCTCGAGCGTCTCCCCATCCAAGGTATACTCAACAGCATTATACGCACCGTTTCTGTATGCAAACGTCTCATTGTCATCCTGATAATGCACAAAGCTGCCCTTGCCCGGATATGTCAGTATGCTGATCTTATCCTCTGTAATGTCCTCTGTAGAGCGGATTTCTCCGTCTGCTACAGGGATAATGGCTCCTGCTTTTATGAATACAGGTACTTTATCAAGTGGTGCATTTGCTAAAATATATCTGCCGCCACTGTATTTTTCGCCTGTGTAGTAATCATACCAGTCGCCATCCGGCAGGTAAACCTCTCTTGCCTCCTTGCCCGGTGCGATCACAGGTGCAACCAGTACAAAGCTTCCGAGCATATATTCATCGGAAATATTTCTCACATGCTTATCTGCAGGATACTCGTATACGAGCGGGCGCACGATAGGTGCTCCTGTCTTTTCACACTCATGTGCCAGATCATAGATATATGGGATAAATCTGTATCTGAGCTTTACTGTCTTTCTGACTGCATCTATCGTAGTCTCGTCAAACTGCCAAGGCTCCTGTCTGCGTGTTCCCATCGCTGAATGATTTCTGAAAAACGGCACAAATACTGCTGCCTCATAAAATCTGACAAGAAGCTCCGGTGTAGTATCACTTCCGAAACCGCCTATATCGCTGCCACACATGGCAAGTCCGCTGACTGACAGATTGCACACCTGCTCGAGTGAAAGTGCTATATGTGCCCATATGCTGTGATTATCTCCGGTCCAGCCACCGCAGTATTTCTGGCTTCCGGCATATGCAGCCCTGGTAAGTACAAACGGACGTTTTCCACCATCATTTTTCGCAAGTCCCTCATATGTGGCTTTTGCCATAAAATGTCCGTAAATATTGTGAACCTTTTCATGTGCTCCATACTCAAACTGCACATCATCCGGCAGTGGTCCGTTGAAGCTTGCAGGCTCATTCATATCATTCCATATGCCACTGATACCGTGCTCAAGAAGTATCTTTGTCTTGTCTCCCCACCAGCTTCTGACGCTTTGCTTTGTGAAATCCGGAAATACCGATGTTCCCGGCCAGACAGCATTTTCATATACACTGCCATCTGTATCATGTGCAAATGCATCCATCTCCATGCCCTCTTTGTACATGAAGTAGTCCTCATCCTTCTTCACACCCGGGTCAATGATGGATATGAGTTTTACGCCCCTGTCAGCAAGCTTCTCTGAAAGACCCTTTACATCCGGGAATTTCTTGTCATCAAAGGTGAATACCCTGTAGCCGTTCATGTAATCGATATCCATATGTATCACATCGCATGGGATATCAAGCTCGCGGAATTTGTCAGCTATATCAAGCACCTCATCCTGTGTGTAATAGCCCCAGCGGCTCTGATGACTGCCGTATATCCATCTCTGATAAAGCGGTGTGGTGCCTGTCAGTGATGTATAAAGTCCTACCACCTCTGCCATATCATTTCCCGGCATAAAATAGTAGTCCAGCTCGCCCTTCTCATGCTCGACGAAATAGTAATCTGTGTTTTCATAACCGAAATCAAAGGTTGTCTTGTAGGTATTATCCGCAAAAATTCCATAACAATATTCATCGCCCAACACGATAAAAAATGGTATGGATTTGTACAGCGATTTGAAGCTGTCCACATGTGGTGCAGGATCATCCGTGTTCCAGTTTACATATGAATATCCACGCTTGTTGAGGCATCCCGGCTTATCTCCCAGGCCGTAAATAGCATCATCCTTTCCAAGCTTTTTGATGATGGTAACAGAGTCAGTTTTTTCTTCATCTTTTCCGACAGTATGTCCCTCAAGCTCTGCTATGGCAAGATCCTCGTACGGATTCTTCTCACTCTTTTTGCGTGCTTTTTCATAATCTGAAAGTACAAGCTTCCCTTTATAATAAATATCAAGCTTCTCGTTATCCTTCACATTTACAGTAATATCCCTTGCACTTATGACTGCTTTAACTGCTGCATCGCTTACACCGGCTTCTGCTGCGGTTCCCTTGGCATCAGACGCATCCTTGCAGATCACGTTCGGTGTGGCGGCCTTCGGAATGAAGCCCTCCTCGATTGCAACACTTTCGATGCCGGGTTTTTGTGCAACATGCACTATGTTGTTTTCAAATATGGTAACAAACAGACTGCCGTTCTCATAGATCAGCTCTGCTGTGTTGTCCTGTATTTTACAGTTCTTATATGAATTTCCCATTGCGTAATCCTCCCTTGAATTATATTATTTCTCCTGATGTTTCTTATAAAAAAACTTCTGTTTACTATAATAGTATCATCCATTTTTAATTTTTACAACAAAGAAAGTCACCGGTCACACTTAGTATGACCGGTGACTGCCTCAGGCTGTAAGTATCTCTGTCAATACACCATACAGCTCTGTATCAAGCTCCTTTGCCTTGAGCTCTGATAAAATCACTGTTGTTTTCTTTCCCGATGTAATAAGACCGTAGATTTCATCCTTTAGCACAAAGCCTATCTCTGCCTGATTCAGGAAATCAAAGCATCTTTTTTCGATTTGATTATCAAGCGCTACTGTGTCTTTCGATATTGCAACGCTTATTTTGCTTGCTGTCGATGCAGTTACAGTAACGATGAGCTTTCTGTTTTCTTTATCATATTCATTCTTTGCCCAGACCTCTTTACCGTCCACAGATACCTTTACCTTATCGGCTGCTGCCTCGGTTCTTCTTTCAAAGACAAGCTTATAGGTTCTGTTGTCAGGTATTAATGATGTATCTCCATCTGCCGGAGAAATGACAAACATATCTTTATCCGCAGAATATTTCATAGCTGTGGTCACACATCTGCCATCCACATATCCGCAGGATTCATTGTCATCCTCGTATAGCTCAAACTCACCATCAGCCTCCGGGAATACCCTGACACATAATACATCAGGATTTTTGATAACAGATCTTGCATCAAGCTCATCAGCATCTGCACACACAAGTATGCCTCCAGCCTTCGCAAACACAGGTATGCTGCTCAAATCCCTGTAAACCTCCAGCATTCTTCCACCATCATAGCGCATGCCTGTATAGATATCATACCAGATGCCCTCCGGGAACCATACTTTGGTTTTTGCCACATTAAGTCCCTTAATACGTGGAGTTGTAACAGGTGCTACCATAAGCTGGCTGCCAAAGAAATACTGATTCTTTACCTCATAAGCCTCTGCATTTTCAGGATACTCATAATACATAGGCTCAATCAGCGGCATATTCTCGGCATAGCTGCGATAGTTCATGGTATACAGATACGGAATCATACAATGCCTCTGTCTGAGCGCTGCCTCCATCGCTTCCTCAGTCTCTTTTTTAAATCGCCACGGCTCTTTGCCGTTAAATTCGCTGCATGAGCTGTGCAGACGCATTATCGGAGAGAATATACCGTATTGTGTCCATCTGGCTGTCAGCTCATCATCCTTGTAGCCAAGCATATGTCCGCCAATATCATGGCTCCACCATCCATATCCGATGTTTGTCGCTGTCGTTGTAAAATACGGTTGAAAATCAAGCGACTCCCATGTAATATGTGTATCTCCCGAAAATCCAATCGGATATCTATGGCTTCCCGGACCTGCATAGCGCGAAAATGTCATTGGACGCCTGCCGTCTCTTTTATTATCGAGATAATGAAAATGATTAAAAATCCATAGCGGATCCAATCCTTCAACCTTGCAGTTGCTGCCCTGCTGCCAGTCAATCCACCAGAAATCCACACCTTCAGCCTCTCTCGGATGATGAAGATACTTAAAATATGCCTCCATAAACTTTGGGCTTGCCGGGTCACATACAACCGGGTCCTCATTTTCATAATCCACGCCCATTTCCTTTGCCATATCAACATACATTTCTTCACAGCCCTGCACACCATCCGCTGGATGCACATTCAGGGTAGTATGCATTCCTCTGTCATGGAGCTTTCCAAGAAAGCGCTTCGGATCCGGGAAAAGCTTTTTGTTCCAGGTATATCCTGTCCATCCGCTTCCGTATTTAGGGTCCACATCAACCTGATGCCAGTCCATATCTATTACTGCTACCGTGAATGGGATATTCTTTTCATCGAATTTGTCCATCAGCTCCATATAGCTTTCTTCTGAGTATTTATAATATCTGCTCCACCAGTTTCCCAGTGCATATCTCGGAAGCATCGGAGTCTTGCCGCAAAGCCTGTAAAAATCATTGAGCGCCTGTTTATAATCATGTCCGTATCCAAAGAAATACAAATCAGACACACCTTTTTTTCTTGGCTCAATCCATCCATCGTCAAGTAAAATCTGTGATTTACTGTCATCAAGAATTGAATATCCAAAGCGTGAAACAACACCGTGTCCAAGCTCAACCTCTCCGTTTACGTCATCAAGTGTACGCGCTGTACCCTGCAAATCATGCACCTTCTCGCCATAATGCCAGATGCTGTGATATGCGCTCAGGTTTCCCTTAATCTGTATACTCAGTCCGTGTGATGAGAACTCCTTCTCATTATATATCAGGTGCAGCATTGATGTATGAACCTCAATTCCATCAGCGTTACGCACCACATGATAGCCGGTCTTTGGAAAATCCCTGAACAATACTGTCTGTGTTGCCCTATCCTCGAATACGCCATCTTCACTGTATTCCAGACGGACAAGCGCCTCTGTCAGGAATGTAATCCTGTATTTTTCACCTATTATCATATTGTCCGATAATGCCACCGGACTTGTCTTTACTCTGTATATTTCCTGCATGAAATACTCCCTCTCATATAAATTACGTTATCCCTTGACAGCTGATGCCGCAATTCGATATCCTCTTTTTGTTCAAATTAGTTTAGCGCTAAATCCGACCTACTCCCTGCGCACACGCTTGTTTTCATACATTTTCTCATTATCTTGTCAAATCCTTTACCCACTTGTATTTTTTAAAATGTATGAGTGTCCACGGTATCTTTCCAACCTCATCCACGCAGGTACACGCATACACCACAACCACCGGCCAGTTCAAAAAATATGTGCCTGCAACTGCAAGCGGTATTGCTATGCCCCACATCGTCACAGCAAGAGAGTACATATCAAACATCGTATCTCCTCCCGAACCAAAGACACCATTTATGATGATTTCATTTACCGATCGTCCAATCATGTAGAAGGCAAGTACACCGAATAACTGCTTCAGATACTCTGCAGCCTGCGGTGTGAGCTTTACAAAATGTAAAATCACCGGTGCTGAAACCGCCATAAGCACTGTCATAACAGCTCCGCACAAAAATGACAGCTTTGCCATTCTGATGCCATATGCTTTTCCACGCTTTAAATTCCCTGCGCCAAGCTCATTTCCTATCATAATGCCTGCTGCACTTGATATACCTGCACTGAGACAGCAAATGATATCACGCACAACCGCTGCGACGGAGTTGGCCGCTGCCGCATCTGTTCCCATGTGTCCCATAAATGTAGAGTACGATGTAAAGCCTATGCCCCATACAAGGCTTGCTCCGAGAATCGGTCCGGAGCACTTCATAAAATCTGCTGACAGCTCCTTGTTCCTTGCAAAAAGCCCCCGGATTTTAAGCCTGATATATCCCGGTCTGTACGAAAATGTGATTGAAAGCATAAGCTCCACTACTCTTGATATGAGTGTGGCAAGTGCCGCTCCCCTCACATTCATGCTCTCGATGCCAAATGCACCATAGATAAATATGGCATTGAGCATTATGTTTATAAGCACTGTAATTGAGCTGACTGCCGCCGCAGTACCCGCGTGCTCTGATATCTTCATCATGACTATATAACACTGCGAAAAACCTGTTAATAAATATGAAAAAGAAGCTATTTTCAGATAGCTTACACCATAAGTTATAAGCACCGGCTCGTTTGTGAAAATAAGCATCAGATATCGTGGAAAAATTGCACATGCCACGAAAAACAGCACCGATACTATGCCACATATCCTGATTGCAAGAGCGAATATGTCATCGAGCGCCTTTATGTCCTGCTTGCCCCAATACTGTGCTCCGAGTATTGCAAGCCCTGCTGTAGCTGCTGAAAGAAACATGTTCTGGATGAACTGTATCTGTGTGGCAAGCGAAACTGCTGACATATAGTTCTGGTCCAGTCCTCCGAGCATGAAAGCATCAGCCACCGCCACCAACGCCAGCATCAGATTCTGCACCATTATAGGCACCATGAGTGTCCACAGCTTTTTATAAAAATGTGTATCAAATTCTATTGTTTTCATAAGTAAATTTTACCTCTATATATAAATCTCTAAAGGTTTGCAAGTATCCGTGTCCATGCTTCGCATAGCCTTTCAAATGACCATGCCGCATTTGCAGGGCTTGTGGACGGCAATGTAACTGCCTCCATTCCTGTCAGAGGAAGCTGATATTTCTTATAAAGCGCCCCTGCTTTATTTCCGTTTGCATATATCTGTTTTATATCGGATGTTTCAATGATTTTTCTTATATCCGTTGGTGTTACATTTCTGATGCTGCTGTCGCTCGAACCCTTGATGTCACAGCTTTGTATCACATCCCATATAGCTATGTGGTTTTTAAACAGCATATATTTCTTCTCATCTATCGTCTCCGGCACCGGTTCATCCAATAGATACGCAAGCAACTTCCAGAAACGGTTCTGCTTGTGTCCGTAATAGAAATTGTTTTCCCTGGATTTTACGGATGGAAGCGTTCCGAGGATGAGGATTCGGCTGTTTTCGTCATAGACAGGCTTAAAGGAGTGGGTTATGTGCTCGTATTCCATTAGCCTTTATCACCTCTTATCATCTTTTAAATGCTCTCCTGATTTTGTATAGTAATCATTATACCTTATAGCTGATACTTTTACGAGTCAATTAAATGATTTTTCTCATAAAAAAACTCACAATCGTTTTTTCGATTGTGAGTTTGCACATCTGCTAAACACATTATATATGAGTAATCTGATTTCATCAGCTCAGCTCTATCTCATATGCTCCGGCTTCAAAATCCACCGTTAGAAGCGCATATGCTTCACCGTTATCATAGCGGATTGAGAGCTTTGGTCCTTCTCCTGCTACTGTGATGACAGCTCCCTTCTCAAACGCCTTATGGGTGTTTCTCATGCGAAGCAGCTCAAGCTGCTTTGCAACAACATCCTTTTTTAGCGCCTCCTCAATATCGGAAGCACTGAGGTTTGTCCTGTTGATTTCCTTATGTCCTGATTCCCCTGCACGTCTTACCGCCTCATGATCATTTTTGCCTGCAAAGAGGTCCAGATACCATACCTGCGGCTTGCCCGGCATGAACATCTGAATAGCACGGGCCAGAAGCATTTTGCTGTCAGACTCACCAAGCGCACTGTAATATGTGGCATTGACCTGATAATATATATTCTTCTGTCCATGAAGATTTTTGACCATGCCGCCACGAGATACAATCAAATCTATAAGCGAGCGAATATCGTCCTCCGGAAGCAGACCCTTTAAATCCAGAAGAGGTATGCCGTCATGGCAGCCAAGCATATTGACAGTGGAGATTTTATCATCCACAACCTCACGCGCCCATTTTGCAAGGTAATCTGCTCTCCTGTTCTCAATCGCGTCAATTACCAGTCCCGGTAAAAAGAAATCATATGTGGCATAGCCCTTATCTGCAAGGGTTTTGTATATTTTCTCCTCATATGCCGCGTGTATTTCAGGCAGCAGAGTCAGCCCGAGCGGAGCTGCAAGCTCATGGATCTGCTGTAGAAATTCCCAGGTCTCAGGATCATTCAGGAAATTCTTTTTCCCCGGTGCCTTAGGCGCATAGGCAAATGCATCGAGCCGCACAATAGCCGCACCGTAGGATGCTATTTTTTCAAGTGTTTCACGATAAAAATCCCATACCTTTTCGGACTTTATATTTAAATCCATCTGCCCCAGATATTCTCTGCCATGCACCTCCTGGTAAAATGTGTTCCAGTATGGCACCCTTCGTCCATCCGGAAACTCAACCATAAGAATCGGAAGCCCCGGCTTTCTGAAAAACATCTGCTTTAAGCATGACTCATCAGGCTGTATGTAGCCCTCGTCCGTCATGACTCCATGACCTTCCCAGAATTTGTTCCAGTCTATGAAAAAATCCCGGTACTCCGACTCATCGCCCTTTTCCACAAGATCCTTGAACTGTGGTGACTGTGCTGAAGCATGATTTAAAATAAAGTCAAGCTTTAAGTCAATCCCCAGCTCCTTCAATTGCGATAAATCCTCTATTGTCGCAAGCTCCTCATTCAGATTGTAGTCCACGACCGAAAATCCGCGATCCAAATCCGAATGATACAGGCTTGGCAGAATATAAAATGATGAGAATGTGTCCTGCATTTCCTTCTTTTTGAGCAGCGCTGCGATATCGGAAAGCTTACCGCCCAGACTGTCAGGATATGCGTTAAGCATAGGTTTATTGTTCATAGACTTTGCCATCCTTTCCAACTACTATACGCGCATTTTTACTCTGTAAATCAAGCTTTTCCTGCTCCAACTCTACCACGCGGCATATGAAAGGGCTTGCGGCGTTTTCGTCACGTCCTCTCTTAATGCGGCGCGCCTTAGTCTCCTCAGGCGAACTCTCCAGAAATACAGGTATATCAACACCCTTAAGGTATTCGCTTCCTCCGTGGGTCCACTCCAGGATGAGCACCTTAATTCCTGTAAAATCAGTTTCATCATATGAGATATCACCGTCCTGGCGGCCCATATGCTTTATCTCAATTATATTTTTTCCTTCCTTAAACTCTGAAAGCTCCTTGTTAATCCTGTCAAAGTCAATCTCCTCAGGTGTTCCAAGATATCCACGTAAGCCATCCTCACCGGACTCGTTATACACATTAAGGCGTTCTTCGTCGTTTCTCATCGGGATACGGTGTGGATAATTGTCCCCAGTCAGCACATAGCAGGCTGTATTATCCTTCAAAAAATACTGCTGCAGGGCTGCTGCAATCGTTGTCTTTCCTGAGCCTGAGCCGCCGTAGATGCTTATTACAATACGTTTATCAGAAGAACTATCTGCAGTGTCAGCCTCACTTAATTTTAGATTGCCGCACACCTTCTTTATCTCATCATACAGCTTCTTTGCCTCATCAAGCCTGATAAATGAAAACTGATATGCCTCATACTCCTTTACGGCAAACGGAAGCGGTATTCCGGCATTCATCAGTGCTGCACCTGTGTACTGCCTGCCGGTATTTTCCTCAATATATACTGCATCCGACTCCAAGCCCTTAAGCTTCACATAGCAAGCAGCCGCGTTTGCCTCCGCATACAGACGAACCACGCTCACAAGCGCCCTGTCCTTTGCCCTTGAGACAGACATCCACGCAGCCACCTCATCCTCAAATGGGCTTGTAAGGCGCCAGTAGGTGCCCTCATTTATAAGCATCTCATACTTCTTAAAGGTCTTGATCTGCTCTCTGATTTCTTCCTTTTCCTCATCCGACAGAAGGGCCGGATTCAGCTCATAGCCAAAGGTTCCTGCCATAGCTGTGATGCCTCTTGTTTTAAGGCTTGTCACTCTGCCGGTCTGATGATTTGGCACTGCCGATACATGCGCTCCCATAGATGATACCGGGTAGAAGAACGATGTGCCATACTGTATTCTTGTACGGTTTATGGCATCTGTATTGTCACTGCACCATATCTGTGGACTGTAGTAGAGCATGCCTGCATCAAATCGTCCACCGCCACCGCTGCAGCCCTCAAGAAGTATATCCGGATATCTTGTCACCAGACGCTCCATAAAATCATACACTCCAAGCACATAGTCGTATGCAAGATTTCCTGCATACACATCAGCCATGCTTCTGTTCATATCCCACTTCACGTAGTCGATTTTTCCCTGGTCAAACACTGCGCAGATCTGATCGAAAATATTGTCCCTGACTTCTTTTCTCGAAAAGTCTAAAAGAAGCTGGTTTCTTGAGCGTACAGGAAGCTTTCCTGGAATCTGGATAGCCCAGTCAGGATGCTCTCTGTACAGATTACTGTCCTCATTCACCATCTCAGGCTCAATCCATATTCCAAATTTCACTCCCTGTGCATGCACTCTGTCGATGAGCTCTGAAAGCGTTCCGCCAAGCTTTTTCTCATTCACAAACCAGTCACCGAGTGATGAATTATCATCATCTCTCTTTCCAAACCAGCCGTCATCCATGACCACCATATCTATGCCCAGTGATGCGGCCTCCTTTGCGAGGTCTACTATCGTATCACCGGTAAAGTCAAAGTAAGCAGCCTCCCAGCTATTGATGAGCACCGGTCTTACCTCATGTGCAAATCTGCTCCTGCACACATGCTCACTGATGCAGGTGTGGTACTGATGTGAAAGCTGTGAGAAACCGTCTGCCGAGTATGACATAATCACCTCAGGCACTGTAAAGGTCTCTCCTGCCGCAAGCGGATATGAAAACAGCTCATCGGAAAGCCCCATTAAAAGGCGTGTCTGGTTAATCTGATCCTTCTCTGCCTCACATGAGAAGTTGCCACTGTATACAAAAAGCATACCATAGCAGTCTCCTGCATTTTCTGTAGTATCTCGCTGTGCGAGAATAACTGCCGGATTGTACTGGTGGCTCGAAGTTCCTCTGCGGCTTCCGAATGAAAGTGTGCCGTGTCCTAAGCGTGTGCGCTCAAGATTACGCTCCATGGCATGCTTACCGTAGAATCTGATCACATCATAATCTCCGTAAACCATATCCAAGCAGGCAGCATGCGCCTTTTCAATTGTAATATTTCCACTGCCTGTATTTTTAATGAGCACACTTCTTGTGATGACATCACAAGCCTCGAGCACGCCATAAAGCAGATGCACCTCAACGCCTGCGATATCATCGCCAAGAACTATTTCAAGAGTCTGCGCTTCATCATCAGATGCCCACACTGCAGGAAGTCCCTTTAGAGCGTATTTTCCGTCTCTGATTTCATGACTCTTATAAAGAAGCTCAACACTCTCAGTACCCTGTTCGTTTTTAATATCAAGCGCAATATTTCTGAAATCACCTGTTCCAAGAGTCGGATACTCCTGTGGCAGTGTATCAAGCGAATATGTACGGTTCATGCCTGCTGCGTAAGGATTGCCTGAAAAGCCTCTGTCAGCGTATGTCAGTACATAGTCCATATCACATGTGCTTTTTGCTCCGTAGTACAGATGCAGCAGATAGCCAAGTCTGTCTACCTGCATCTGATATGTGGTGTGAGCTGTCTGTAAAGTAAAAATTTTCTTGTTTGGATTAAATATAATTGCCATAGAATCACCCCATATTATTGTTAAAATAGTGTTTAAAAATTATCCCTTGATTGCACCGTTTGCAACACCGTTTAATATCTGCTTCTGGCAGATTATATAGAATATAAGTATCGGTATCAAAGCCAGAATATATGATGCAAATGCCAGATTGTAGTTGGTTCCAAACTGTGTCTGGAAATTCAGCTGTGCCAGTGGCAGTGTATTCTGTCCTGTTCCTGACATGATGACAAGCGGTGTCATGACATCATTCCAGGTACCGAGTGCTGTCAGGATGGCTACTGTCGCATGCATAGGCTTCATCATAGGAAATACAACTCTCCAGTATGTTGTCCATGTGCTTGCGCCATCGATGTCTGCAGCCTCCTCAAGTGCCATAGGGATATTTTTCAAGTATCCACTATATAATAATACATTCATTGGCATATAAAATACAAGATATAAAATAATAACTCCTGCCCTGTTTCCAAGTCCCATCTGCGCAGTCTGCTTTACAAGAGGCATCATGAGAATTGAGAATGGCACAAACATACCGCTTACAATGTAAAGATATATGAAACGGAAGCTCTTTTTCCTTGCCATGCCTCGTCCGATAACATATCCTGCAACCGAATGGATAAGGATTGCGAGAACAATGGTCACAATAGTGATAAGTAAGCTGTTTCCGAGAGAATGCCAGAAATCAGTCACCTTCATAGCCTCTGTGAAGTTTGAAAAGCTCCACTTTGAAGGGAATGAAAGAGCTCCTGCGACATCATTTGTCATCTCACTCGGTTTCTTGAAGGCAATGATAACAGCCATATACAGTGGGAAAAATACGGTTAAGGTTCCCAATATTAAAACGATGGTAAGTACCCAGTTTGATTTTTGTTTTTTCATTATAACTGCTCCTCCTTCTTATTCATAACGCCCATCTGGAATAGTGAAATAGCCACAATTACAACAAAGAAAATTACTGCGTTTGCACTCTGGAAGCCAAACTGTCCTCCATCCATACCATTTCTGTAAATCAGGTATGAGATTGACTCAGTGCTCTGCGCCGGGCCGCCCTTTGTCAATGACATAATCTGGTCAAATACCATGAGGAAGTTCTTTGTGCTGAGCACCAGATTGATTGTAACAAACGGCATAACGAGTGGAAACGTAACCTTCCAGAACTGTTTCCATTTGCCTGCTCCGTCGAGCATGCTGGCTTCGTAAACATCCTCAGGCACTGTCTGCAGTCCGGATATATAAATGATTGTATTCATGGCAACCGCCTGCCATACCCCGACAATCAGCACGCCAATCCATGCATATTTTTCACTCGCCAGAATACTGTTTTGTAAGAAACCGATGTTGAAGGTATTTCCTACTACCGGCAGAATATATGTAAAAATAAAGCTGAAAATGTAACCAATAACCAGTCCGCCAAGGATATTCGGTACGAAATAAACACCTCTTAATGCACTCTTGCCGCGGATATTGCTGTTTAACGCAACTGCCATTACAAGGCTTAATACATTTACAAGTACGGTTCCTGCAATCGCATATTTAAAAGTAAACAGATAGCTCTTTCCGACTCTGGCGTCGGTAAACAGGTCTGTATAGTTTCTAAGTCCGACATAATCATATGAGCCATAGCCCTTGTAGTTTGTAAAGCTGTAAATCACACCCTTTATCATCGGCAGTGTGTTGAATGCGAAAAATAAAACCACAACAGGTATCACAACTGCCCAGAATGTCTTGTCCCTATTTGACATTTTCTTTTTCATTTTGCATCCTCCTGTTCCTTCTGGTAATCCTGTACTTCACGAATCAGATCTCTGTTGTAACGCTCCCAGTCTGAATCAAATTTCTTTAAGAACTTCTCCTTTGCATTGTCACCTGTGTCAAGCAGATATGTCTGAATCATGGCGTCCACGCTCATCTCACTTGGATAATGGTGATCCTGATAATCCGACATACGGTTGTCCTTTATATACTCCTGCATATCCTCCAGTGTATCAGGTATTGCGAAATCTCCATCCTTGCAGGCAATTCCGCCCTGGTCATCCAGATATGTCTGAATTGTCTCATCGCTGTACAGATATTCAAGCACCTCGTATGCTGCTTCCTTATTTTTGCAGGCCTTCATAACTGAAAACTGTAAATCTATTCCTGAATTTAACACATTGTCAGCCTCATTATCATTTGCCGGGAAAGTAAATGAACCGATATTCATATCAGGATTAACTGACTTAATCTGAGGAATAGCATAGCTTCCTATCGTGTACATGGCAGATTCACCTCTGGCAAAGGCTGTACATGCGTCATTGTAGCTGTAAGCATATGGATTGTCCTCTGCATAATCAAGCAATGTGCGTATCTTGTCGGCAACCGGAGAATATGCCTCCTCAAATGTCGTATTTCCCATATTTACCTGATTACAGGTGTCTGAATCACAAAGACCTACTGCAAGGGCATTCCACGGTGCCAGACAGGTCCATGTATCCTTAAAGCCCAGATACAAAGGAAGTGTTCCGCTTTCCTTTATCTCATCGCACAGTGCTGTAAACTCACTCCAGGTTGTAGGCACCTTCCAGCCATTCTCCGCAAACATATCCTTGTTGTAAAGTACTCCTGCTGCATTTGCGGCGTAAGGAAGTGCATAGGTGCCATCCTTTGGAATGAACTCAAGCTCCTTGTCCATATCCAGATATGCCTCTTTTACATTGTCCACTGCATCCAGATCTGAGATATCCTCAAACAAATCTGCATCCAGGAAATTTGAATAATTGATATCTCCACCTATTGCAATGATGTCCGGATAATCCTCACGGATGAAGCGTGTCTTTAAAATAGTCATAGCCTCATTCGGAGAGGAGATAGTCAGATGAATATCATCATGAGTCTCATTAAATTGCTTCTCAATCTTCTCGAAAGCCTTAACAGCCTCCGGCTTATAAGAAACCACCTCAATCTCAGTTTTTCCGTCCGCCCGCTTTTCATTTCCACATCCGGTCAGTCCTGTCGTGCACATTCCGAGTGCCAGCACAACCGCCATAGCCTGACAAATCTTTCTTTTTGCCATATTTTTTCACTCCTTTTCTGTTTTATTTGCTCTTTTTCCTGATAAACCGATTATAACATACCATTATGTATACAATAAATACCCTTATTTTTGCTTTTTTATACCAATATGCTATAAAATATGCTATAATTGCATATAATGTCGCATAAGGGTATATTTATAGCATTAATCAATAAGGAGTGACTCACATGGACAAGCTTTCCTTCAATATTTTTCCAAATGTAAATTTCATAGATTTGTGTATGTACCAGTTCGGCCACGAGCAGTGCGAACCTGGACACTCATTTGGTCCTGCCACAAGAAACCACTATCTATTCCACTATGTACTGTCCGGCACCGGCACTCTGATGGCCGATAATGCAAAGGGCATTACACAAACCTACAACATAAAAAGCGGGCAGGGCTTTCTGATTTTTCCCGGCCAGATAAATACCTATATCGCAGATGACAAGCTTCCCTGGGAATACATATGGATTGAGTTTGACGGTCTGCGCGTCAAGGAGGCTCTCACCACAACAGAGCTTACCAAAAATAATCCTGTATATCACACACACTCAAAGGATATCCGCGAAAAACTTGTTGAGGAAATGCTCTACATCACAAGGCACCCCTCAGAATCACCGTATCACCTGATTGGGCATATGTACCTTTTTCTGGATTATCTGATGCAGTCAGCCAAATCATCAAAACTCGTTCCAGGTGGAAAAATGAGTGATTTTTATATAAAAGAAGCGATGAATTATATCGAGCAGAATTTTCAGAATGATATATCAATCGAAGATATTGCCAGAGTCTGCGGCATAAACCGAAGCTATCTGGGCAAAATTTTCAAAAATTCCGTTGGACATTCACCTCAGGAATTTCTCATGAATTATCGTATGATAAAGGCCACAGAGCTTTTAAAGCTGACCTCCTTATCCATCGCAGATGTTGGTTCTGCAGTTGGATACGAAAATCAGCTTCATTTCTCACGCGCCTTTAAAAATATCTACGGAGTGGCTCCGAGGGAGTGGAGGAACGAGCATAAATAAGATCACTGTTCATCCTTTACAAATTCATTTACATTGTCAGGGGTCACCTTCTCATACGGCAGATAAACATACTTTTTATCCTCAAACTTTATGTTTTTCATGCTGCCCCCGGTGGCTGCCAGATAGGCAAGCTGAGCCATAGCCCTTGCCTGTCCCTCCTTGTCATTGTAGACTGTTGCCGCAAGCTTCGACTGCTGCACTGCTTCAAGCCCATCGTCTGTGCCGTCCACTCCAAAAAATGCAGGTACATTCGATTCCGTCACACCAAGCTTTTCGTATGCGTCTATCGCTCCGAGTGCCATTGCATCGTTGTTTGCAATAACCAGCTCTATGCTGTTTTTATACTGACCTATAAGCTGTGTCATACGGTTCTGCGCCTGAGCACGATTCCAGTTTGCTATCTGACAGCTAAGTTTTTCTATCTGAAGACCGTTATTCTTCATGCTCTCTGTCACACTCTCTGTCCTGACAATGGCATCCTGATGTCCCATCTCTCCCTCCAGGATGACGTACTGTATCCTGCCATCACCGTTTTTATCCACACCCGGATTATTCTTTATATAATCGGCAATGAGTTCCCCCTGCATCTGACCTGACTGCTTTGCCTTGGCCCCGACATAGTACAGCTTATCCCAGCGATTTAAATCCTCATCAACCGGCTCCCTGTTAAAGAAAATAATCGGGATGTCCTTCTCCATTGCAGCATTTATAATATGCGACAAATCTGTTCTGTCTGCCAGATTAATACACAGCACATTGCAGCCGTCTTCTATCATCTCCTGCACCTGGTCATCCTGTGCACGCTGTGAGCCTGCAGCATCCATGATTGTCATGCTGATATCGTATTTGTCTGTATCAAGACTTGCGCACTCCTTTTTGAAAGTTTCTATCAGCTCCCCGATAAATGTATCCTTCTGGTCATAGCAGGTCACGCCTATATATATCTGTTTTTTCTCGTCAACTCTTGTGTTGCTGCACGAGACAAATGACAATATCAGTGCAAAACACAGTATTATCATGGTATTTCTTATTCTGCTTCTCATTTATTGTTCCCCCACTACTGGCTGATTGCATACAAAAGCTTCTTGTTTTCTTCATCAAACAGATTTTTTCTGGTAAGAAGCTGGTAAGATACCGGCTTTTCCTCTACTGAATACTTTCTACTGCCACGCAGCATATCGACCAGCCCTACAACACTTTTGTATCCGGCAGCAAATTCATCAGGTGTGATAAGAGCCTCTGTCCAACCCGAATCAAGATAATATATGGCTTCTGTTGAGTTTCCTATCCCATACACCAGTGCACCCTGCAGATTATTATCAGAGGCTTCCTTTGCCGCATCAACCACACTTGCATCATCTATTGCAAGGACTATGTCAACCTTTCTCTGTGACTGCAGATTTATTTTCTCCCCGGTATCCGAAACACCTGATACAATCCACATCACAACACAGCCGCTCTCCGCAAGAGTATCCTTTATGCCATCAATGCGTTTTTTACAGGCATCGGATTCAGTGTTTTCACAATAGATTCCTATTTTTTTACCTGAAAGTGTTCCGTTGTTGTCAGCAAGAAGCTTTTGTGCCAGTTCCGCACCCATGCTGTACTGGTCAAACTCCACTGTATTTAACGACTTAAAGCTCTTGCTTCCCGCCTGGTCTCCGACTACCATTATCGGTGTCTTTTTATTTATCCGGATAAGTGTATTAAGGCTTTTTTCTTCTGTCATTTTTTCTGCTGTCGGCTTGAAAACGACCGCATCAGCTTTTTTGTTTATCTCCTGCTTTATGACATCAATTTCATCTGACATATTGTTCAGATTTTCCTTACTTATCATAACTACATCCACACCATACTCAGAGGCCGCCATTTTCATGCCATATTTAAACGCAGCACTGTGGCTTTCATCCACATCAGCCATCACAACTGCAATACGCTCCGGTTTCTCATTGAGCTTATTGTATGCGATAAAACCTATTCCTATCACAAGTAGTACTCCAAGCAGCAGCTCTGTTATGATGAAGTTTCTCTTATTCTTGCTCATATTTGTCCATTTATTTTTCACTGTCACTCTCACACCTCCCATGCAGCAAGGCAATTGTACTAGCTTCATACTATATGATGCTCCTCAAATTGAAGTCTGTTTTCCTCTGAATAGACAATTGCCGGGATTTTGATTGTCACAACTGTTCCCTCATCAAGCTCACTTTCTATATGCAGGCCATAGCGCTCTCCAAACAGTATCTTTATCCTGTTATTTACATTGACAAGCCCCACTCCCGAGCCCTTCTTGTGAACCCTGTCCGTATTTGTCAGCAAAAGCGGAATTTCATTCTCCGGAATGCCCATTCCGTTGTCTGATACCGTTATGATGATATCCTCTCCCACTTTTTGGCCTCCGACCACTATCTCTCCGAAATCGTCCAGCTCTCTGATTCCGTAATTTAGTGCGTTTTCCAAAATTGGCTGAAGCACCAGCTTCACCGCACAGTAGTCCATTATTTCCTCGTCTACCTCAAAGCTCACCTCAAATTTGTTCTTATAGCGCACCTTCTGAATATTCATGTAGCTTTTTGCGTGCAAAAGCTCATCGCGTACAGTTATTATGGTATGTCCCTTCGACAGACTGATACGGAAAAGCTTTGCAAGCTGCGTAATCATAAACGAGGCCTCCTCGTTTTTGCCTCCTTCAATCATCCATGTGATGGAGTCAAGAGTATTGTACAAAAAGTGTGGATTAATCTGGCTTTGAAGCACATCAAGCTCGCTCTTTCGTCTCTCGTTCTGCTCCCATACGATCTTTTTCATGAGCTCATTGTTCTGCTTATATGAATTGCGTATAGAGTATCCCAGATGCCGTATCTCTGAGGAACCACCTACATAAATATCTGCTTCATTGCCATTCTCATACCTTTTCACAGAATCATCCAGCTTCATTATCGGCTTTGAAATATGTATAGATATCACTCTGTTTATCCACACAAACATCATAGCCATAATAATCATTATAACAAAAACAAACTGCTTCACATCCGCCATCTTATTGGTAAATATGGAGTATGGCATCACACATACAAGCTTCCAGCCTGTGTAGCTGATTGTATCTACCATAATCTTACGATGCACTCCATTCAGATAATCATCATATATACTGTTTTGCGACTTTGCCGCAACCTCGCTGTTTTCCGGAACATCTCCATCAAACTGTATCTGATGCGGATGGTAAATAATATTGCCCTTTGCATCACACAGATAATAATACTGTCCTTTTCCCGAAGTATTTATCCTCTCAAGCATCCTTGATACACTCGAATAATCCATGTCCACAAGCAGCACACCCATCTGTGATTCTGAACCGGAAGTCAGCTCCACGGCACGGCTTGATGATATGACCAGATGATATCTCATGGAACCATCGTCAAACAGATTCTGTACATGAGGTGTTGAAAAATGTATATTTTCCATGCGCTCCATAGCTTCTATGAACCAGTCCTGTTTTGTCACATCCGGGTCCTCCTTCTGGGACACGACAGGCTCTGCAGCTATAAGGCTTCCATACTGATTATACATGGCAATACTGCGCAGATATTCCTTGTTTGATTCATAGAGAAGGCTCATGCCATCGTGTATGGTGTCAGACTGCTTTAAAATATCATTCTCCTTTATTACATAATAATACGCCGCATCCGAAACCTGCCTCATATTGACCAGATAGCTTTCCACACTGTCTATTGTCTGGTCCATCACCTTATGATTGCTCTCTATGATACTGTCCTGCGATGCATCGGCAAATTTTATATACATCACCACAACTGTGACAAGCATTATTGCAAGCGACAGCAGTGAGAATGAGAGCATTATTATGGATTGTATATTGCCTGGTTTATACCTTATTCTTCTCATACTCTGTCCTGTACCTGGATGGGGAAACCCCATACTTTCTCTTAAAAACATAACTGAAATAGTTCGGATCCGCATAGCCTACATTCTGGGCTATGACATAGCTCTTGTCGTCTGTCTCCACAAGCATTCTGGCAGCCTTGTCCATTCTGTAATCAGTCAGATACTCCACAAACGAGCTGCCGGTTTCCTTCTTGAACAGACTTGAAAAATACGAGTTAGATACTCCTAACTCCTTACATGTATCGTCAAGTCCAAGGTCCATACTTCTGTAATTCCTGTGCACATAATCCTTTGCACTGTCTATGAGTGACTTCTTGGAGTTGTATCTGGCATCAGCCATATCGTCGTGCAGCCTGCTTGAAAAATCCAAAAGCCACTGCTTGAGCACTACCGGCTCAAAATTGGAGAGCTCATTATAAAGCCTGCCTACACTTCCAGATATTTCCTGCGCATTTAGCTCATTATTGCTCATGAAGTGATAAAGCTCACTGATCAGCTCCATTACTGCCACATGGTAGTTTTCAAGCGAATGCTGCGACATAAAATTGTGCTGCATATACGCTTCAACAGCCTGTCCCACATCCTCTATCTTGCCGATACAAATCATTTTAAATAAATATGACAGCTCATTTCCCTCATCGCCATCCTTTGATATACGTCGCTGTGGCTCAACCTCTGTCATGTTTATTGCCCTGTTGCTGCCATAAAGCACCCTGTAGGATACTGCCTCCCTCGCACTCTGATAAGAGCTCACCAGCTCCTGTACATTTTCGCACACCTGTCCGATTCCGACCGTCACCTTTGCCCCCATTACATGATTTACATATTTGCAAAATCTGTCACACTCATCTGTCAGCTCAGAGATATCCTCCTGCTGCACAAGCTGGGCTATCATGACCGTATCACCGAGATAGTTAAAAATCCTGCCATTCCAGCGCTCCTTTAAATCAGTCTGTGCCTGTCTCTCTACTGACACTGCAAGCAGTCTGATATCCATGCCCTGCGGCATCTGACTTGCGGAGGTATGTATGATAATACAGCAGTAATATGGTCCCTCAAGCACAATCTTATAGTCACGCATGTACCTGCCCAGCTCATTTTCCGGTATGCGTCCCTCGATAAGTGTCGTGTAAAAATTTGACTGCAAAACAGGCAGCGATGCTGCATAATACTGCTTCAATATGTATGTGTTTTTCTTCTCGTTCAGCTCATCATCCAGCTTTGTCTTAAGCTTTTTGAATACCTCCGTGATTTCAGCCAGATTGAGCGGCTTTAAAATATACTCCTCTATCTCGAGATGTACTGCCTCCTTTGCATACTCAAAATCATCGAAGCCTGTGAAAAGCAAGAGCTTCGTCGCAGGAAACCTCTGCCTGATGTTACTGCACAGCTCAAGTCCGTCCATGTAAGGCATACGTATGTCAGTCATCACGACATCCGGCTGCATGTCCTCCATCATCTCAAGCGCCTTGAAGCCATTGCCCGCATGTCCTACCACATGAAAACCAATCTGCTCCCATGATACCTTTCTCTCGATTACCTCTATTACATCCTCTTCGTCATCAACCAGTAATAATGTATACATTTTATTTCTTCTCCCTGCTATACCGGGTAACTATTCTGAATAGTTACTCTGTTTATACTATACTATATTATACCACATCTGATAAATTCTTTTGTAGCTTTATATAAACAAAAGTGTAACTGTTAATCGAGTAGGAGGCGGCGGCTAACCGCCGTCCTCTCACAGCACCGTACGTACCGTTCGGTATACGGCGCTTTCA
>OHQP01000139.1_pt1 | contig 38919 bp, 46 predicted proteins | sample 1578101 | NCBI WGS metagenome assembly OHQP01 (sample SAMEA3879569, study PRJEB24766) | human gut metagenome | biome: human-associated habitat; feature: feces | place: USA | collected 1985/1987 | reverse complement strand
CGCGTCTATCCAACCGCAGGGCCGTTATGTCCGTGTAAAAATCACCGGTGATACTGCCGCTCCGGCAGGCGGCAAGATTTGGGCATATCTGTCCCCGGATATCCAAGTGCCGGTATGAGATACAAAGTAATTCGCACCTGCTATTGGCAGCGCAGACTTTGGGAAAAAGGCGAAAAGGTGGAGCTGGAGGGAAATGTACCGGAGCATTTCAAACCGCTCTATGATCCAGCCGAAAGATTGGCCCTGAACAAAAATGCTGACGAGCTTTCGGATGAAGAACCTACGAACGAAACGCCTTCCAACGAAGTGCTTTCGGATGAAGAACCTTCGGACGAAACGTCTGGCAGCATGGAAAACCCGGATATCATGCCTTCTTCTTTGGAAGATATGAATGTTGGCCAACTGCAGAAGTTGGCACGTGCAAACGGCCTGGAGCCGCCGAAGAAAGCAAAAAAACAAGAATTGATTTCCGCTCTGCGCGGAGAATAACATCGGGCCGGAGCTTATTCCGGCCTTTTGTTTTTTTAGGAGGAAACCATGAACAATATTGAAATCTGCAACCTTGCGCTTGGCCGTATCGGCGTAGACGAAATCAACCGCATGGATGAGGCAAGCCAGCCTGCAAGAATCTGTACACGTTATTTCAACTTTACCCGTCAGAATGTACTACGCCGCTTTCCTTGGACGTTCGCAACGAAGCGTGTGCAGCTGGCGCTGCTTAATGAAACGGCACCTGATTATAAATACGTCTATCAATATCCTTCTGATGCGCTGGCCATACGCCTTATGTACAATGACAGCTTTGTTGGACTGCCTAAGGATAACTACTTCCGCATTATGAACGGCAACGGCGGACGCAAGATATACAGTAATATCTCTAACGCCTACGTGGAATATACTGCAGACGTAAAGGACAGTGAAACCTTCGACAGCCAATTCATTGAAGCCTTCAGCTGGAAGCTGGCGGCGGAGATGGCGTTTGCTTTGACCGGTAATATGAACCTTGCGACAAATGCTATCCAGGCATACAATGCTTACTTTACGGAAGCAGCAGGCGAGGATGCTGCAGAAGACAATCAGGAAGAAGCTGTACAGGATAGATTGGCCAACGCCAGATGGGAGGGCTGACAATGGGACTGTATCAACTGAAGCCCAGCTTTGCCGGCGGTGAATTGTCGGATAGCATGTACGGCCGCGTCGATATCAACAAATATGATAACGGCGCTGCCACGTTGAAAAACTTTACGGTGCAGCGTTATGGTGGCGTGCGTAACCGCAACGGCTTCCGGCACATTGGCGTAACCTATGGAGGCAAGCGTGCCTTCTACATACCATTTCTGTATAACGCCAATGAAACCTATATCATAGAAGTCACTGCAGGGCATTGCCGTTTTCTGTATAATGGCCAATACATAGTAGAGGATAACGGAGAGCCTTACACGATAAGCAACAATCTTAATGCGGCCGACCTGCAGGGCATCTGCAAAATAAAATATACACAGAGTGCTGACGTGCTTTTTATCGTGCATCCTGACCATTATCCTATGACGCTTACGCGCTACAGTACATATGACTGGCGCTGGGAACAGATGCCGATAACAGGCGGTCCGTTTGAGGACAGTAACGGCTCTGCAGCAACAGAAGAAGAACAAATTACACAGATGTACCGTTATGGCGCTGGAACCTATGAACTGACATTGCCTGATACCGTTACCAATATTTCGGTGGAGTTGGCTGGCGCTGGCGGCGGCGGGAGTGGAGTAGCATCTAGCCTTGAGCAGTTTATTTCTCCTGGTGGTGATGGTGGTGTTGGTGAATTGATAAAATTCACTACAACTGTTGTTGCTGGAAAAAAATATACATTATCTGTTGGTACTGGTGGTGCTGGTGGCAATGGAGCGGTAAGCAATAACTACTTCACACAGAATACTTCGCAGGCTGGTGGAAATGGTGGTGAAAGTGTAGCATTTGGGAAAACAGCAAGAGGAGGACAGGGAGGCGGAAGCGCCGTGCAAAACGGAAGCAAAGGCCATGCTGGCAGTAATGGAACTGGTTATATAGGTGGTGGCAGTGGTGGCGCCAAGGGTACAGACAGAGCAAATCCAAATGGCAAAAGCGGCGGTGACGGATTCTGTAATATCCGCTTCCGTTATGGCAGTAAGGCAGCGAAGTTAACTGCCAGCGCAATCGAAGGCGAAGTCACATTAACAGCGAATAAAGATATCTTTGAAAAGGACAATATTGGCAGCCTTATTGAGCTGACTCATTATAAAAAAAGCGAATACAAAAAAGGTGTGCCTGATACAACGGATACGCTGCTGGTAAGCTGCCTGCCAGGCTCTAGCGTCTATGTAGAGAGCTTCGGCTTTTGGAAGGGAAACTTCTCATTGGAAAAATATAACGAGAACAGCTCGATGTGGGAGCTTGTAAGAACGCAGGACGGCAATCACAGCCAGAACTACAATTTTACTGAAAAAAACGAGGAGGAGTATATCGTCAGGTACAGGGTAACCTCAACAGAATTTGATACTACCATCTGGAGCGGCGAGAACGAAAAGCAGACCGGTTATGTCACTTTGCAGAGCTTCGGCAATGATTATAGCGGTATTATAAAAATCACCGAGTACATCAGCGGCAAAAAGGTTAAAGGCAAGGTGCTGCGTACGATTGGCAGTACAGACGCTACGCAGATCTGGGCTTTTTCTCCGTGGAGCAGGAGCAAGGGCTATCCGACTGCAGCAGGCTTCTTTGAGGACCGTCTGGTATTTGCCGGCAGTACAAGATATCCGCAGACGTTCTGGAGCAGTAAGGTAGGAGATTATTATAATTTCGGTACATCAACACCGGTGGTAGATGATGATGCGGTGACGGCAACTCTCAACGGCGGCCAAATGAACGGCATCAAAGCAATGGTAGCCTTTGGAGAATTGATTCTGCTGACGAGCGGCGGCGAATATAAGGTAAGCGGTGGCCAGGGCAAAGCACTCACGCCTAGCAATACTTTAAGCCAGGCGCAGGAATACCGCGGCATATCTGACGTGTTGCCGGTAACGGTAGGCAGCAGAATTGTTTTTGCGCAGCAGCAGGGCAACATCATCCGTGACTTGGCATACAGCTATGAGGCTGATAAATACACCGGCGATGACCTTAACCTCCTATGCTCTCATCTCTTCGATGGCCATAAAGTAGTAGCTATGACCTACCAGCAGACTCCGGACAGCATCATATGGTTTGTCCGTGACGATGGCCTGCTCTTGGGACTGACCTATATTAAGGAGCAGGATATCTACGCATGGCATAAGCACAGCATTAAGAACGCACGCTTTGTCAATGTCTGCTGCATCCCTGGCGGAGAATGTGACGAGCTTTATGCTGTCATAGAACGTAACGGCCAATACGAGAACGTTATGCTGGAAAAGAGGAACGATAATGATGTGCCGGAAGAACAGATCTATGTTGACGACGGCATAACCGTACGTGGTAGCGATATAAAAGAGGTAACAGGCCTGACGTGGCTGGAGGGTGAAACCGTGGCCATACTGGCTGACGGAAACGCGCTGCCGCAGCAGAAGGTGGAAGGCGGCAAGGTTACGCTGAGTGAAAAGCATGGCTACAGTGTTGTACATGTGGGACTGCCTATTGATGCAGTCATAAAGACACTGCCGATAGAATTCCAGATGCAGGACGGTAGTTCTATCAGTCGCAAGAAACGCATAGGCAATCTTTCTGTTCTCTTTAAAAACACGCGTGGCGGACTGTATGGCCTGAGCGAGGAAAAACTGGATGAAATCAAATGGCGCGATACCGAAGCATATGGCCAGCCTACAAAACTTTTCACTGGCAAGAAAAAAATCGTCCTGCCTGCTGCAGGCTGGGACGAAACGCAGCAGCTTATCATTAAGCAGGATGCGCCGCTGCCGATGACGGTACTGGCCATTGTGCCGGAGATTGTGCCGGGAGGATAATATGGCGGAATATACTTTTGGTCGTCCGTCGGATGGAGATATTGAATACGTGGCTGCTCATCTGCGGCAGGACAACAGGCAGGAGCTGGCGGCGTTGTATGGCGCTGGGCATGAGCTGGATGTTTTAAAAAGAAGCGTCAGATACAGCGAACTGATTGGCTGCTTTTATATTGACGGCGTGCCTGCAGCTATCTATGGAGTAAGAAGCCCGGCTGCAATATGTGCCGTAAAGTGCGTATGGCTGCTCATGACCGACGAAACATTGAAGCATAGACTAGTAGTAGGGCGATATACCAAACGCTTTCTGAGGGCGATTGTGGCGGCCTATGGGCCTATGTCCAATAAGGTTGATGCTGGGAACGCAGAAATCCTGCGCTGGCTCAGATGGCTTGGCGCTGAGATATCGGAGCCGATGCAATGCGGAATCTACAATCTGCCGCACAGGGAATTTTATTTTGACGAAAGAATTTTAAAGGAGGGATAGCATGGGCGTAGGAGTAATGATTGGTGCAACTCTCTTGGGCGGTTATCTGCAGGGACGTGCAGCACGTCAGCAGGCCAACGCGCAGGCGGCGCAGGCTCAGGCTAATGCTGATATCGCCTATAACAATGCGCAGAAGCTGCAGGAACAGGCCGAGAAGCAGGCGCAGAACAATGAAATCAACGAGGAAAACAAACGTCGCAGGCTGCTGCAGCTGCAGGGGCAGCAGAGAGCCAACATCGGAGCGGCCGGAATCACGGCAAGCGGCAGTGCATTGGCGGCGATGGCAGACAGCCAGTTTAACCAGGAGCAGGAGCTTGCCTTTGAAAGATACAATGCACGTCAGCAGGTAGATAATATCTTCCAGCAGAGTACGGACAATGTGAACCAGGGCGATATCTATGCGTCGAGCGCCAGGGCATACCGCAAGGCCGGCAAGCGTGCTATGATGAACAGTATGCTGCAGGCAGGGTTGAGCGTGGCGGCTAATCTTTACACAGCCAAAAGCATGGGAGCATTGAAAAGCTCAGCCGGTAAAAGCGTAGGCCTGCAAAACTACAGTGTACCCGGCTACACAGAAATGAAGGGACTGCCTGCTCATACCGGTGACGGCATCTCGAGCTACAGTAATGATGGCTGGGCAAAAGCAAAATGGTAAAAATGTCATTTTGTACTTTACAAATCGGCAAAGGACGTGTGGTAAAATGATAATGCGGAAGGGAAGCCATCCTCCCATTTTCATCATACTCTATAAAAATTAGCAACGTAGAAAGCATCTGAGGACAAGCCTTGGGTGCTTTTTGCGTATATAGGAAAGGAGCAGAACATGGCAGTAATTGATGTTTACGAGAACCAGGCAAAGCTAGGTACGCCTGCAGGCCAGACGAGCGGTGTGCATCCTGATATGGGCGGACAGATGGCGCTGGCAAGGGCAAATGCAAATCTTACCAATACGATGGTAGAGGGAGGACAGAAGTTCTATGAGCAAATAGCCATTGCGGACGTGATGAAGGCTAACAATGATTACAATATGCAGATGAGCAGGCTGCAGAATGAGCTGCTGCAGAACAAGGAAGAAAATGCCAGGGATAACCTTACCAAGTACGAGGAAGGGCGCAAGAAGATTATCAATGGCATTATGCAAAAAGGACCGTCTACGTTGCGCGGCGTGCTGGGGAGCAAGGCGTTTTTCAATACTATAGACCGCGACTGGACGGGGCAGAGGGCGCAGATGGAGCGTTATACCATGGGTGAGATGGAGAAGTACCAGGATACGCAGCTTAACAATCAATACAAATTAGCTTTGAAGGACGTAGCTGTAAACTGGCACAACAATGATGATCTGGACGCTGTTATGCGCCGCGGCGATTTTATGACTGCAGCAAGGTATGCCAATTATGGCCAGGAAAAGATTACTGAAGCAAGCAACAAATGGAAGGCTGCGGTAGCAGAGACAGCAGCGCAGGCTGCTATCAATTCAGACAGCAGCGAAGGATGGACGCGTGGCGGTGAGATACTGCAGGCCTACGGTTATCTTATGGACCCGCAGAAACGTATCCAATACGATAAGATTATCAGCGCGAGGGAGAAAAGCAATAATCAGCTTAATACCTTTGCCGGCATCTATGCCAAGTATGGCAGTGATATAAACGGCGGTGTGCAGGCGCTCTTGTCTACGCAGACCGGTACGGCAGATATCGCCAAAGGTTTGGCATTTGCACAGGGTGAGGAAGGCAAGGCTTGGGGCAGCAATCAGTGCGCTAACTTTGTGAAAAAATATATTCAGACGGCTGGCGGTGATTATGACATTACCAGCAGCCTGGCTGACGGTACCTACCTTAACGCAGAACGTAAAGGGCTGACGTTTAATGACCGTAAACAATTAAGGGACGGAGATATTGTCTATTGGCAGGTAGATGGCAGCAAGTACGCTACGAGCGACAACCCGGATGATGTGCATTCTGACACTAAGGCCTATAAGGGTATTACCCATGTCGGTATATACAATGCCAAGACCGGCAAGGTTATCCAGAGTGGTGAGCATGGAGTGAGTGAGCTGGCGCTGGATGCTGCCGGATATCATACGGTAGGCTACAGCCATATCGGCGGCAGAGCTATGGACGCAACAGAGCGTGAAGAATTAAAAAAAGGTTATATGCAGTACGCGCTGCAGCAGGTGCAGCAGAAGCGTACAAGCACTAACCTTATGGTGGAAAGAGCTTCGGATGAAATGTTTGCTGCCTACAATAATGGCATACGTGACCCGGCGTACTTTGAAAACATGGCCAAACAGATAGCAGGCAATGATTATAGCGCTTATAATACTTTGCACGCTGTAGCCAAGAGCTTTACATCTCCAGGTGTACATAAATTAACTGTAGGCGAGGCTTTAGAAATCGAGGATGCCATAGACAAGGGCGGACTGTCGCAGGATGAGCTGATTCAGAAGTTGTCTGATGCAGGCTGCAGCACGGAAACAATTATGAAATACGTGCATATGAATAAGCAGGCAGCGAAAGCTGCAGCTAGGGGCGAAGGCAAGGCATCATTTGACTGGGACAGCGTTATGGAAGCCTTTTACAGCAAGATGGGCGGAAGAAATAAGGTGCCGGAAGCGTGGCGTCCGGGATTGAAGCGGTACGCCAAAAGAGCAATAAACGAATACATAGCTAAAGAAAACCGCACGCCTACCGTAGACTGGGTGATGGATATCATGGAGCAGGGACTGGTTAAGGGTGTCGGCGGTGTTACGGTAGAAGGCGAACACTTCTGGAACAGTGATATATCATACAATATGGCACAACTTGGCAACCATGATATCTATCATATTAGTAATGCGGATGACGGTTACGTCAATGTATGGTTTTATGGCAATGCTCAGCCGGTGCGCATGAGCAAGGCAGCGTTTAAGCAGACGATGGGAGAGTAACATTATGGGAACTTTTAATTTCAGTAATATGCAAGGTGGCCAACAGCAGGAAACTCAGAACATTCCGCGTGAATTTCGTCCTGCTGTTGAGCAGGCGAAAACGGAACCGGTCGGCTCTTACGGTAACAACAAAACAGACTTCTGGGACGAGGTGAAGAATTTTTTCTCCGGTGCTGATGTTGATACCGGTGCCGGCTTTATTGATGAAACAGGAACATGGAACAATGGCACTAAACAGGAGCTTGCTAAATACTATCCTACACAAAAGAGTGCGGAAGAACTCGAAAAGGACAGATTAGGCTCTTTGTGGGACAGAGCGTATAAAAAATATCATTACAGCAAAGACGATGTGTTGCTGGAGGCAAAGAAAATCAGCGCGGCCACAAACATCCCTGAAAATGCTATCCTGGCTAACGCTGATAATCTGGCCAATGCACGCAATGTATATAATTATCAGCAGAAGGCTATGGACCCGCAGGCAGTGTTTAAGGCCTACCCTGAGCTGAGTGAGCTGGCCAAGCTGAGTGATACTGACGCAGCTATTGCTCTGCATAACTTGAAGAACGTGCGCCAGACGCAGGGCATCATCGAAGCAGCTAAGACCGGCTGGGAGCTTGATAACCTGATGAGTGAGCGCGGCCGTATGGGCTACGCCGCTATGAACGGCAAAGAGCTGACGGATGCTGACTTTGCACGTTTGGGAGAAATTGAAAAAGCGCAGAAAAATTCCAAGGAGCTGCCAGGACTTTTTGAGGACCCGATGAGTGCTATTGTCGGCGGCACAGTGCAGAGCGGCAAGATGATGCTGCGTAATGCTCTTAATGGCCAGAAGATGGGCGTATATGGCGCTGGCTTCGGCGCGCTTCTCGGCGGTATTGCCGGCGGCGGTGCAACGCTGGGTGCCGGTACTGCTGCAGGCGCGGCCGCAGGTGCCAAGATTGGTTATAGTGTCGGCAGCCGTATCGGTATGGCGCAGGATATGTATGACGAAATCGCCGGCAACAATTACCTTGATTACAGAGGCTATAAGGATAAGCAGGGCAGGCAGCTGCTGACAGATAACCAGGCGCGCAGCTATGCTGCTGTAGCAGCAGCACTGGAAACCGGCATTGAATTTGCTAACGCAGATAAAATCCTGAACGTCATCAAAGGCGGTGCAGGTGCGCAGAGCATCAAAGAGATTATCAGCAGTGCCAAAGACAGCACGGAGCTGCAGAGCCTGCTTGCCGCATATCTGCGTGACAGTGCCAAGAACATCGGAACAGTGGCCATCTCTGAGAGCGCGGAAGAAGGCGTGCAGGAGATGAGCAACAGAATTATTTCTGATATTGCTGCAGCAAACAATCCCGGCGGTGATATCCCGACATATACGGCAAAGGACGTTATCGTTGGCGGCCTAGAAGCAAGCTGGCAGGCATTGCCTGCGTCTATTGGCTTTGGCGCTGGTGCGCATGGAGCAAGCACGGTATCTTTCATGCGTCGTGCATCCGCGGCGCTGCAGCTGAAAAGCGAAGAACAGAGGGCTAACCTGCGTGATGCTAACGGCATATCTATGCTGAGAAGTCTTGCCGAGGATATCAAAAATAATGCTTTGTTTAAAAAAGCTCCGGAAGTATATAACGAGGTACTGAATAATCAGCTCAAAGGCACGGAGCTGGAAACTATTAACATAGATACAGAGTACGTTCTTAATCAGCAGGGCGGCTATGAGCTTTTGAAATCTGCAGCAAAGGCAGCAGGCATAGGCGAACAGTATCTTAAAGACATCATCGATACTAAGGCAGACTTGAAAATCAGTACAGCTGATTATGTATCTAAGCTGCTGCCGACTGAAATCGGCGCTCATCTGGAAGACTACATCACATTCTCTGATATCAGCGAATGCCTGGCACGCAACAGAGAATATGCCGGCAGGATGCGCCGCGAGATGGACCGCATATTGGCATACGAGAACCGCCAGCGTGAAGATGCTTTGAATACCTACCTTGACAATAACTTCCATACTCCGGAAACCCGTGAGATAGCAGAGGCAGTATTGCGCCGCTTCCCGGATAATCCTAAGGAAGGCGTAAAGGAAATCAGAAAATCGCTGCAGGCCAAGATTGACGAGCCGCTTAATCAGATTATCGAAGAGCTGGAAAAGGGTATGGGTAACGGCGTAGCTGTAGTAGAAATCCCGGAATATGATAATCAGATGCGTGGCCGTGGTATCAAGGTAAGCAATAACGACCCATGGTATCAACGCTACTATAAAGAGAATAAGCATAAACCCTCTAAGATGGAGCTGCGTGAGCTGGCGCGTGAGATTTGGGCCGGCCACAACGAATATGGACTCTTTGGCTGGGAAAACCGCACGCCGGAAGATAACCAATGGTATGAGAATAATAAGGCATCCATGGAAGCAACAGAAGAAGCTATCCGCAGATTAGATGCTTTGACTCCTGCTCTGGAAGCAATAGATCCGGGCGAACTCTCTATTACTGAAGGCCTGAGCGAAGAAGGATTTGAGGTATATCGTAAGCTGCGTGGCAAGCTTGAAGGCTCTGAAAGCAAAGAAGTGCGGCAGGCAGCACAGATGAGTGCTATCCTTGCCGCACGAATGGCAGACCGCATGGCTGAGCTGCATAGACAGGTTGGCCATACTAAATATACTGCGCTTGATTATGCGCGTACTATTGGACTTATCAGAAGTGAGAGTGAAGCTGCTGAGCAGAAGTTTAATCAGGCAGTAAATGTAGGTATAAATGAAAATACCAAATATAAACTTTTAGATTTAGATGTTTTGCAAGACAATATAGGCACCGACAAAGAAACTCCGGAGGCTAATCAAAAAGCCATAGATTACATTAAACATGTATTAACTGAAAATGAGCCGGTCACTACAAAAGATTTGTCAAGTGTATTTGATTTTAGCAAGATGAGTGAATATGATCAGCGTCATATTGTTTTGGCAAAATCGCAAAGAGGGCGAAAAAACAAAACGGAAAGGCAGGGAAGAAATTTAACCATCAGTAATCCTAGAGAGATTTTGCAAAATGCAGTTTTAGTTGAGATAAATCCATCAAAGCATTCTAATGAAGTAGACAATAAGTTACGTGAGGATATCAAAGGTTCATTGTCATATAGATTTGTTATACCAGTAAAGTTAAATGGACAGGCTCAAACGTTGGTCATTACTGCTATTGGGACATCTGCTAATGTACTAAAAAAATTAAACGAAGTAACTTTATACGAAGTTTACACAACAAAAATCCCGCCATCCCAGAGACAAGCTTCCCTGAAAGATGGCGGGATAGGGGATGCTTCAAAAGAAACAATTCCCTCTGAATATAGTTTAGCAGAGATTTTAGCAAAAGTCAAAGACCTTAATCATAAACCTTATGTTGATAAAGAAACAGGCAAGCTAATAATAGAAGACCAGATGGCTATAGGCTCTATGAAATTAGACCAGAAAGCATGGCATGGCACGCCTTACGATTTTGAAAGGTTTGATATTGGCAAAATCGGCGATGGCGTTGGTGACCAGGTACATGGCTGGGGCCTGTACTTTGCTAAGGATAGAAAAATATCAGAGGCATACAAGGAAGTGCTGGGGGCTGACGCTGGTGCAGTAATTGTAGATGGGGTTACGTACAAAATTGATGAGGAGGGAGATTGGGCAACAGCAGCAGGACAGAAGCTCATTGACAATGATCCGTTAGAATTTGTTCTGGATACGTTTGATGCAATGACCGGAAACAAGAATAAGGAAAGGGCAATAAAAAGTTTAAAGGAAAGAATTGCCGGAACCAAAAGAACGGCTAATACAGAAAGCTATATTGCTAAACTAGAAGAAGCGATAAACATTATTGAAAAAGCTGACGTGAAGTACGAAAATACTTCACGCCTGCTGAAAGTGGAAGTTCCAGAAAACGATGTATTGCTAGACGAACAAAAGACTTTCATTAATCAGAACAAAAATGTACAAGCGCTTTTGAAAAATACTATAGAATCTTTGGATGATGCGCGGTCAATGAAGTTCTGGGAAAATCTGCTGAACTTTAAATTAAGAGCTTTTGATAATGCTGGCAAGGTTCAGTTTAAGATTGATGGCTTCAATAAATTAGCAGATGGCATTGGTAAGCTTTTAGAGAGCAATTCTAATACATTTGGCTATAGAACGCTTGCAAGAAGCTTGGAAAGATACGGATATAGCAAAGAAGAAATTGAAAAGCTAAAGTCAGATGGTGAGTATCGTAATCAAGAACAAGAGAAGCTCAGAAGCCAGGCTGCTGCTTTAGAAGAAGAATTAGAGCGTGCCAAAGCAGAAGATGCTGCTGCAAAAGAGGAGGTTATCAATCAGGCAAAAGCTGATATTTCCGGTACTTTGGGGGGCATGTTTTCCGGCAACAAGATTTACGATGCTCTGGCGAAGGCTATGGGCGAAGAGGATTATAATTGGCGTGGCGCGTCTGAGCTGCTTAATGAGCACGGAATTAAAGGCATAGCTTACGAAGGTATGAAAGATGGCCGCTGCTTTGTCGTCTTCGATGATAAAGCCGTAGATATCATAGAGCGCTACAACCAATCTGCAGGCGAACGTGCCATGACTGCCAACATGGAGAAGCTGAAGGAAGCAAAAGAAATGCTGGCCAAAGATGCGGATATGGAAACCATCTACAAAAAGACCGGCTGGCATCGTGGCGCTGATGGTAAATGGCGTTTTGAGATACCGGATAATTTGGATAAGATAGATGCTGCTAAATTTCCGGAAGAAGGATATGCTATACCGTTAGGAGAGATATATAATAATCCTAAACTGTATGAAGCTTATCCGTGGCTAGCTGACGTCATGGTTCAGTCAGAACCGATGGAAGAGCAGACCTTGGGAGTAGCTGCTGGAGAAGGCTACATTGGAATAAACAGCAATCTGCTAGGAGACGGCATCAAGCAGGAGATAATCATAAACGGCATAAAGTATAAACGCGTAGTAAGCAAGGACGGGGCTAAGGCCGGCAAGTTCTTTTCTCATGGTGACGAGTTCATAGAGTATGCACTTAATCATGGTATTAAAAATAACACGTTTGACAAAAAGGCCGCAGTGAATAGTTTGAAGGAGCTGATACAAGAAAAAGAATCTGTTATAGAAAAACTTAAAAGCAAAAATAACAATGGGCAGTTTAATAAAGGCATACTGGACAGACAAAAAGAATTGAGCAAGATAAGAGAAGCAGCAGAGTTTGTCGGCAGGGCGGATATTAGTTTTAATGAAATCAAAAAGGCTGACAGAGATGTAGCAGCAGCTCACAAGAATTTAGCTGAAACTCTCATCCATGAAATCCAGCATATCATCCAGAATGCAGAAGGCTTTGCTGGCGGCGGCAGCCCGGCCAGAGTCAATGAACAGATGAAGCGCCAGATGCAGAAGTACGATGAAGAAATAGAGCGCCTGCATCCTAAAGGTAAAGAATATGTTACGGCCATGCTCGAATATGACATAGCTGACTTTGAACATGACACCGGTGAAATTTCCGATGCTGCTTTTTCTGATATCAAAAATAAGGTTAAAGAGCTGGAAGAACAGATACCCGAAGAAAAAGTAAAGCGCCTGCAGGAAATCAAGGAGCTGCAGACAGATTTGCAATGGCAAGCTGAAGACGAAAGCTCTAGCGATTATGAAAAATACTTCCGTTTGCATGGAGAGCAGGAAGCCAGAGTAGCATCAATGAAAGCACGGCTCTATACCATGGGCGCAAGCCAGGAAAGAATTGATAACGAAGTGTTGAACGCTATCGATAATCCTATCATTGTATTTGGCGGCAGAAGCTACAGCATGGACTCTGATCAGCGCGGCTTATGGCAGCTCAAAGGCCAAACTGCCTTTAAAACTACCGGCGAGAAGGTTATTTCTCTGTTTAAGGCTGCAGACCAGTCGACATTTATGCATGAGATGGCTCATATCTATCTGCATGATATGCTGGCGCTGGCAGAATTACCGAATGCTCCGAAGCAGCTGCTGGATGACGTGGTCACGATTAACCAATGGGCAGCATGGAACGATACGCAATTTGTCAAAGAGTACAAAGGCACTGCTATGGAGAGCGAATTTAAAAAGCTCAACGAGCAGATGAAAACTGCAGTTGCCAAAGGCTCCGTTGAAATCGAAGGCAAGAAAATGACATTGGAACAGATGCAGCGGCTCTGGATGCAGGAACGCTTTGCCCGTGGCTTTGAAAATTATCTGAAGAGCGGTGACGCGCCTACTGAAGCAACGCGCAGTATCTTCCGGCGCTTCAAGCAGTGGCTGACTAAAATCTATCGTGCGTTCAGCCAGATTGGCGGTGCTCCGTCCAAAGAGGTTAAAGCAGTTATGGACCGCATGATTGCCAGTGAAGATGAAATCGACATTGCTATGAGGAAAAAAGGCGTGGATGATTTCGCCGAAAGCGGCGGCATGGACTATCTGGAAGGAAGCACGAAGGACGTATATCGCCGTATGGTAGAGCGTGCCAAGGCTGACGCAGAGGAAAAGGTGCTCAAGATAGCACTGAAGGACGTCAAAGAAGATTACCGGCAGCAGGAAAAGGAACTGTTTGAGCGTGAAGAAGCGGAATACCGAGAGAAGCTGGCCGCAGAACCGGTATTTATTATTCAGGAGCATATCAAGAATAACCCTGATATGAGCACGTCTGCTATCTGCGAAACACTGGGCAAGAACGTGGAAGATTACGTTAAGCAGCTTAGAGAGTATGGCGGTAGCTTGGATGCTGCAGTAAAAGCTCATATGAAAGAATTTAAGGAAGGGATAGATAACAGCGGCATAGATGCTCAGTATTTCCGTGAACGTGCGGAAGAAGTCGTGCAGGAGAGCAAATACCGTAAGCTGGCCACGGCGATGGAGCTGGAAGCTTTTGAGCGCATTGCCAAAAAGCAGCGTAACCTGACTACCAAAATTGAGGCCGAAGGTAAGAATGATGCTGCAGAAAAAGGCGTCATTAAGACGGTAGATAAGATGACCAGGCAGAGCAAGCAGATAGAAGAGCTTACTGCAGAAACAAAGGGACTGAAGCAGGATAAGCGTGAACTGCTTGCTAATGTGCGTGGCCTGCGTGATGCAGCACTCAGCCATTACAAGGACTATGTGCAATATGTCGAGATGAAGCTGGAGGTTATGCCTATTGAGGACGCCAACAACTACCAGATGTGGCGCAGAAAGTCGGCGCAGGCGCAGTATAATTCTGAGCAGTCTCTTGTCAAAGGCAACTGGGATAAGGCCGTCAAATACAAACAGGCTCAGCTGATCTATGATATGTTTGCTGACAGAGCTGTCCGCAACGCCAAGCAGACCAAGAAGATTGAAGATGGCCTGAAGCGTAAGCAGCAGACAATCAGCAAGGCGAAGAATATATCTGCAGATGAACGTTATGCGTATAATCATCTTATGTATGTGTTTGGCTTTTCTGACGCAGATGCACCGGTACCGCCGCATTATGGGGGCATCATGGAAGTGCTGATGAAAGCAGATGCTACAAGGGAAGAAGGCGGCTTTATGCTGGAGTCTCCGTTCTTCGGACCGGATGGCCGGACCAATCTCCCTGAATGGTTCCTGCAGGCGGCAATGAACAGCAATAAACGTAAAGCAGGGCATAAGGATTTGAGCAATATGCAGGTTGATCTGGTGGCACAGGTTATGCATATCATCTATAAGCGCGGCATGGATAACATGAAGCTGGCCACGATTAAAACCAAGGACGGCAGAACCCTGACTGTTGACGAAGCAGTTGCTGAGATTGAAGGGCAGACACGCCAGCGCATGATAGAACGCACTAACGCTGACCCGACTGGTGCCAATAAAAACAGATGGCAGGATGATGCTGCAAACTTTATAGACCAGGCTGACAGGGCGCTGATTAAGCCGGAGGTGGAGCTTAAAAAGCTGGGTGATGTGGCGCTGCGGTATATCTACGACCCGCTGAAGGAAGCTGCAGACAAAGAGCTGAAGATGGCCGTGAATATGCAGAATAAATTAAAAGGACTGTTTGATGCTTACTCTCCCAAGGAACTGGCAGATATGCGTAACAAACGCCTCTATGATTTTGGTTCGTCAAAGATTACCAAGGAACAGGCAATTATGATTGCGCTTAACTGGGGCACTGAAACGAACCAGCAGCGCGTTCTGGACGGCTATCACGTCAACGTAGCGCAGGTTAAAAATGTGCTGCAATATCTGGATGAGCGCGACTGGAACCTCGTCAACAGTATCTGGAAGCTCTACGATATCCATTGGGACCAGATAAGAGAGATTGAAGCACGCATGACCGGTGCCGTGCTGCAGAAGCAGGAAGCCAAAGGCTTTGTTGTTGTCGGGCAGGACAGAAAAATCTATACTTTAAATGGCGGTTACTTCCCTATTAAATACGACCTGCGGGATTTGCGTACGCAGGAGCAGGCTGACGCTGCACAGCAATCGGCAATGAGCAATATTGCAATGTCTTTAGGCAAGGGCTTCCTGAAAGAACGTACTCAGCATAAGGTTAAGCGCAGGCTGGATCTTAGGTTTGAAGTTATCAGCGGCAGTATTACTGACGTTATTCATCTGGTGGCATTCCGTGAACCGGTACGCGACGTACGACGTATCGTGCTCAATGAGAATTTCAAAAACCTTGTCTATAATTACCTTGGCCAGAACGCTTATGAGAATCTGAAAAAGTGGACCAGCGATTGTTGGGCGGAAGAACCGATACCGAGGATGGCCTACGAAAAGGGCATGGCCAAGCTGCGTAACGCTCAGACAATGGGAACCATGGGCTTCAGGGTAACAACAGCGCTGCTGAATATCGCCAACGCTCCGAGCGTAGCTCATTATATGGGTGCTGCTGAGCTGCTGCATTCGCTCAAAAAGTTTTACAGTGCTCCGCGCCGGTATACGGACTTTGTTTTCCAGCGCTCTGTCTTTATGGCGGAACGTGCGGAAACCATGGATGCCAGCATCCATGATGCGCTGAAAGGACCTAATATCCTAGATGGTATTCCGGGCATTGGCAAGGCTGGCGAGGCTATCAAAAACAACGCGTTTAAGATGATAACCTGGACAGATTTGATGCTGGCATTGCCGCTTTGGCAGCACGAATACGAAAAGACCTACAATGCAGAGGTGGATGCAGGACGTTCGCCGCAGCAGGCGAGGGAAGCAGGCGTAAATGCCGGCGATGCTGCAGTGCGCTGGTGCTTCGGCAGTGGCCGTACGGTAGATAAAGCTGCTATTCAACGTAAGGGCAGCGAGCTGATGAAGCAGCTTACTATGTACTACAGCTATAACTCTACAGTATATAATGCTCTCAATTATAAATTATGGGAAGCAAAGGTAGGCCATAAGAAGGCTGTAGCGGCAAGCGCAAAGAATAAAAGCACGGCTCTGATGAAAGCTGTAGCTCATGCTGGCGATGGGCTGCTGATGTGGGTACTGCTGCCGGCAGTTATCTCGGCGCTGCTGCGTGCTGGCGCAAGCGGTGACGATGATGACTGGAAGATTGAAAAGCTTATCAAGAGCATGGGGCAGGAATCTCTTACAGGCATCGTAGGTGGCATACCGGTGCTGCGTGATGCTGTACCTTACTTTATGGCCAAGGTGTTCGATGAGCATCAATTTGCTCCAAAAATTCCTATTCAGAATACCATTGAGCAGACAAACAGAGTTATCCAAAGCGCTGTTAGTGACAAGAAAACTATTAGCGATACACTGCGGGAGATGGGCAAGCTGACAAGCCAGGTTACCGGAGCACCCAGCACGTTGATAGATAGCTTTACAACAACGCTGCAGTATCTGGAAAGTGGCTTCGATGAAAGCGTTGCGGATTATCTTCGCGCCTTGATCTTTGATAAAAAGCTGAAGAAAAATCAAAAATAGTCATTTTGTACTTTACAAAACGGCCTGAAAGCCGTGGTAAAATATTATTGTCAATAAGTATGTAAAAAGCCCTGGCTGATGCCGGGGCTTTTGCGTATATAGGAAAGGAGCAGAAGATGACAGTACAGAAAGACGTTACTAAAAACATCTATGTTGGTAACAGCTCAACAAGGACATTTCCGTTTACCTTTGAGTGTCCTGCAGAGCATCCGGAATATATTAAGGTATATCTGATGCAGGATGATGGAACAGCACTGGCCACAAGCGATTATCAGCTGGACATGGATGCAAAGCAGATAACATATCCTAGTAGCGGAACAGCGCTGCCGGAAGGCAAGAAGCTGGTTATCATGCGCGAGCTGCCGCTGCAGCAGATGATGAACCTTGTAAACAACGGGCCGTACTTCGCGGAAGATATTGAAACTGCGTTTGATGAATGCGTAATGGCTATGCAGCAGATAGCTGAAAAGCTTAACCGCAGTATTATCATGAGTGTGGATATAGATGGTGACGCTTTTGTCAATGAAGTGCCGTTCGAGGCTGGCAAATCTTTCCGAATTGCGGATGACGGCAAGAGCATTGTTTTAACGGAAGACCCGGCAAAGGTTTTGCCATTGGCGCAAGGTGTTTACGCGCAGACTCAAGCACAAGCACAGAGTGCCGCTGCGAGTGCAGTTGCAGCGGCGAAGAGTGAAGATAGTGCTGCTGCATCAGCAAGCAAAGCCGGTAACAGTGCGCAGTCTGCGAGCGTGTCTGCTGCAAGTGCTGCTGAAAATGCAGAGCTGACGAGTGGTTATAAGCAGGAGGCATTAAACGCCAAGGCTGACGCTACGGCATCTGCAACCAACGCAAAGGCAAGCGAAGCCAATGCCGAAATTAGCGAAAACAACGCAGAAGCCAGCAAGGAAGCGGCACAGTCTGCTGCAAGTAATGCTAACAACTTTGCAACCAGCGCAAGGAGTAGCGCAAGCGAAGCAAAGAGTTACCGAGATGCAGCTAACAATTATGCAGCAAATGCTAAAAACTACAGCGAAAATGTCAATGTATTTTTGCCTAGCGTATCTGCTAGTGGCGTGTTGAGCTGGACAAATAAAGCAGGTCTGGCGAATCCTGCAAGCGTGAATATTAAAGGCGCAAAAGGTGATACAGGTACTGCTGCGTCTATCAAGATTGGTAGCGTGACTACAGGTGCAGCAGGTAGTAATGCAAGTGTTACCAATAGTGGCACTGCTAGTAATGTTGTTTTGAATTTTACGTTGCCTAGAGGTAAAGATGGTGCTGATGGTGGCGTTACTGTTGATGCTGAACTGTCTGATACTTCCACTAACCCTGTCCAAAATAAAGCTATCTATAATGCACTGCTGAATAAAGTCGGGACTGATATTTTATCTGGTTTTGCTTTACTTGGTGGAGCTACTCAAATAAAGTGGCGTGAAGGCACACAGTTTATTGGGGCAATCAACGCTGTAAATTATAGTGGCACGGCTAGGGCAGCAACCCATGATGATGATGGTAATAATATCTCTACCACTTACGCTAAGAAAACTGATATAAGTGGGATGGTTAAAAGTGTAAATAATATTAAGCCCGACAGCAACGGCAATGTAACTATTGCTGTTAGCAGTGGTAGCGGTATTAGCACATCAGAATCTAACACGTGGACGGCGGAGCAGATATTCTATGCCCTTATGCTCAACCAAGAGAAGTACACTACTTATGTTGTCAATGGCACATCCGATACACCTATAATCTCTACAATGGTTTATGCTGTAACAGGTGCATTTACACTTGACCTTGCTACTTTGGCTGGGATATTAAGTGCTAGTCAATCATCCGTATTTACTGCATATTTTGCTGCAAATGCAGATTACAGTTTGACCATAAGTAATGCAGGAAATTTAAAATATGTTGGTAGTGCAAGTGACGTAGCTATTACAAGTGCAGGACTACTGTTGAATATTATGATGCTCAAAGATGCTAGTGGTAATTTGACTAGTATTATACAAGCTAGTAAGTTAGAAGGTGGTGCATAATGGGACTTAATCGTATGATGATGCGAAATGGCGTAAAGGTTGAAGATGGTAGCAAGTTTTGGAGTTTTAAAGAAGCAGATAATACAACAATAGCTTTTACTGTTCCACCGGGTATTAAAAGAATCAAAGTGTTTGCAGAAGTTGACGATGCGCCGGGCGAACCATTTGCTAGCAGCGATGCCTCTATTAAAAATACAATAAATAATAAATATTGGGGTCAAGGCTATTCAGAGGCTAATGACGGAGGAGATATTGAATACCATCAAAATATTGATTCCGTTGTAGGTGTGACACCAAATAAAACCTATACATTGCATTTTGACTGCTATTATACAAGTGGTGTAACTTTTTCATGGGGTAAAGCAATAAATGACATGACACCCACAGTTGAAGACTATTAAGCAAAGGAGGAACAAAATGCAAACAAAATATAAATACAAAGAGAAAACCTATACAAACATCTACCCTTTGTCAGAAGCCTTAGGCAAAGAAGGCATCTTCATCCCGCTATCAATCAGCGATGAATCCTTAGCGGAATTAAATGTTACCGTTACGCACGAGGAAGAACATTTAGAAGTTATTAAGCAACGTAAGATTGCGGAGCTTAAAGCAGAGCGTGACGAAGCAGAGGTTACTCCCATTGAATACAATGGACATAGTTATGACTTTGACAGTAAAGCCCGTGACAGAATCAGCGCTGCAATTATTGCGCTGGAACTGCAAGGCGAGGGAGCTACAATAGAGTGGACTACGGCAGATAATGCCGATACACCGGTAACGGCTAACGATTTGAAGATGATTATTGCAGCTGTGGCGGTGCGCTCAAACAAACTGCATACTGCATATCGTGTAGCAAAAGAAAAAGTTGAGGCGGCAGCAACGGCAGCAGATGTAGAAGCTGTGACGCTTGAAATTTAATTTATAGGAGTGTAGTAAAATGGTAGAACAATCTTTGGATGCTGCGTTAAACTCTATTATTAACGTTATATCCGGTTGCGCAATAACGCTACTTATTACGATGTACAGACAAAAGAAAAAACAAAATGATGCTTTAAAAGCAGGACTGCAAGCTTTATTACGTGACAGAATTATCCAGGCTTATAATCATTATGTTCAGGATAAAGGTTGGATACCAATCTACGCAAAAGAAAGCATAGATGCCTGCTACAAGAGCTACGAAGCTCTTGGCGACAATGGCGTAATCGACAATCTTATGCAACAGATTAATGAATTACAGAACTATCCGCCGAAGAACAGAGGTGAAGAAGATGCGTAAATTAATTAACATGTTAAAGAAGAATGATAATGCTTATAGCGTGGGCAGAATCTGTGCCGTTATAGGCTTTGCCGTTTGGGTATTGGTTACTTTATGGCTTGCTTTTTGGGCCAGAACTTGGGGCAACTATGAAAGCTGCACACTTGGTATGGTGGCGCTGCTTCTGGTCCAGCTTGGAAACAAGGCGATTGAAACGAGAGCTTTTAAAATTTCAAGTGAAGAAGTTAACAAAACAACTAAAATGTGAAATTAAAGGAGTGATAACAATGATTATTACAGGTATGGCGCACTTTGAGAGTGTATGCAAAAACAAATTAGTGGAATGGTATAACCATAATAGCAAGGAGCAAATTACGCTTGAGAATGTGTTTGTGGTTTGGGCGTGCAAAACGCTGCAGAACTACAAGGCACTGCTGTCGACTACTATCAGCGGCGATGGCATTTACGCTGAATATACCTACAACGGCGACAAACAAGAAATGTACGAAGACGTATACAAGAAGGCGTCCAATCGCTGCATCAGAAAGGAAGATTAACTATGATTGGAGATTTATCTAAACGCTATGAGTCCAACGGCGACGCCGGCTGCATTAGCAATGGCTATGGCGACGCCGGAGGAAAATCCTACGGCATGTATCAGCTGTCCAGCAACATGGGAGTTGTTGATGACTACATAAGATGGCTGCGTAGAAATGGCTATTGGTTTGCAGAGAATTTAGCAGAGCATCCAGTTGGTAGTCTTGCGTTTGACGATGCATGGCGCTGGCTTGCCTATAGTAACAACAAAGCTGACTTTGAGAAAAGTCAGCATGACTATATCTGCGATGCCTATTATAAGCCGGCCGTAGCTGCTCTCAAGCATAACAACTACAACATCGAAAAGCATCATGAGGTTATGAAGGACGTTGTTTGGAGCCGCGCTGTACAATATGGCGTCGGCAACATTGGTGAGATGTTTGCGGAAGCCTGCGAGAAGCTGGGATACCCTAACCTCAGCTATGTTGATGACAGCAGTTTTGATGCTGATATGATCAAGGCGATTTACCTGAAGGTCTGCAGCACGCCTGCGTGGACCAACGGCAGTCCTGCTTTAAGACAAGGGTTGTATAGTCGCTTTGAAAGAGAGTGCGAAGAAGCACTGGAAAGAATTTAAGGCTCATGCTTTAAATATAGTCACTGTACAATAGGAGGAAACATCATGCTTGGATTTGTAGATACTATTGAATTAATGAACAGCAATAATTTTAAAGAACGTTTTATCGCAGAATATGTTCAGACGAAAATCCGTTACGATGCATTGCATAAAATGCTTGTTAAATATAAGGCTGGAACTTTATCGTTTACTCCGCAATGTAGCTATGAGTTGCTCACGGAACAGGCAGGATATATGGGCCAATATTTGCACTGCCTTGAAGTGCGTGCTGAAATCGAAGGCGTAAAATTGCCTGACAGTGAGCTTGTTTTTAGCAAGGTGTGTAAAAATGAGTAAGGGGGGTGACATTATGGAAGAGTTAAAAGCTTTTGTTGCTGACAAGAGATTTTTAGTAGGCCTCATTATAGGCTTTACTCTTGGCGCGTTGCATCATTATTTTGGACTGTAAGATGGGGTTATATGACAGATGAAACAAAACAGAAAATTGACAAGGCTGTTAAAATCAGCCTTGTTATTGCTGGCATTCTGCTTATCTGCAATGACGTGTACCATCGATACGGCGGAAGCAGCAGAGCCGACGTGCATCAAGATACAACTAGAGCAGTGGAGAGAATTCAAGCAGAACACCAATCTGCTGCAAGCGAAATTAAGTCTGCTGGAATCAGCATTAACGACGCAGAAGGGCACGTCGAAAGAGCTGCTGATGCAGTTGGTAGAAGCGAAGAAGCAGCTCGGATTAACGCAGCAGGCGTTGACGAACTCCAAACGCTCGTTAGCGAGTGCCGAGGAATCGTTAAAAATCAGCGAGAGCTTATACGAGAAATTGAAGCTGCAAATGGAATTGGAACGCCAGAAGGCAAAGAGGATTAAGCGACAGCGTAATTTGTATGCCGGGTGCGTAATCTTTGCGGTTGTCTATGCATCTGCAAAATAAAACACGGATGGTGGAATGATGGAAGAAAAGGAACTAGTCCCCGCCGGCCTAGTAACAATGCTGCTGACCGGTTATCTTAGAACAATTTATATTATGGCAGCAGGCTGGGTGTTGACCACAGTTGCGTTGCTTGGTTACATACTTCTAAGTAGGTGATAACAACATGAATGAGATGCTACGAAAGACGCGCGAATGGCTGAACTGTTCAACGCGACGTTCTTTCAGTGCGGTTCTCCATGAAGCAAAAAATTACGCCACGCCAGATGCAGATTTGTGAGCTGAAATTTGTGAAAGGCTTGACCAATTACCAGATAGCAGCAGAGCTGAATGTATCTGACAAGACAATAGAAAAGGAATTAAACCGTGCTTATAAAAGCATTACAAATGTTTTAAAATCCCTCTAATCAGCCGTCCCTTTGGGGGCGGCTTTTTGCTTTCTAAAATAGGGAATGTATAGGGAATATCAAGGGAACATTTTCTCTCCGCTACCTTATAATAAAACTATAAGGAGTGAGCGGCTATGAATATCACGGAACAAAAAACTACCAGTATCAATGTGCAACAGCCACAACAATTCCTGGCACAGCTCGAAGGGCAGAACATCTATCAGCTTAACGGTTTTGGCTTTGGCAATAATAACCGCGTGCAGGTTGGCGTGAGTTTGCAGGCCTACAACGAGCTGAAAGGAATGTGCCAGCAGTATTATGATAAGCTTGTGGAAGTTGGCGTTATCCAGAAAGAGAAAACGCCTGCGGAATTGCAGGCTGAACAAACACAGATGATGGCTAATGTGTTAGCTGTTGTGAAGGATTTAAAGGCAGAAGTGGAGGCACTAAAAAATGAACGTAGGAACAATAGCGAAGTGGTTGAATCTGCCGCCGGAGAAGCAGACGGCGCTTGAAAAGGCGTGGGAAGTAGCTAGCGTAGCGGCGCAGGGAGTCAATAGCAGAGAGGACGCTATGCGCGTTCTGGCGGAGAAAAATATCGGTGCTGATATTCTTAATAAGGCCGCAGGCTATTTGAATAATCCAATCGCCAGCGTAGCGGCTCAGACTATGGGTATCAACCTTGATAAGATGAGACAAGACATTAACAGTCTGCGTAGTGCGACGGGCACTACATTTAATGCATCGCCGCAACAACAGCAGCAGACTAGTAGTTTGGATGCGCAAATGGATGCGCTACGAAAAGGATTGCAGCAGCTCAAATGAACTGATGTAATAAAAACGTTCGAGGAAAGGAGATAAGTACCATGAACGAAAATATGACTATTTCTAATTTCAGCGGTTGGGGCATTGTGATTTTCTTTATTATCATCATTGCTGCTTTCGCGTGGTTTGTTCGCGGCGACCGCGACCGTTACCCGATTTACGGCTGCAACACCGTGTCCAATTGCCAAGTGGAACGTCAAGGCCTGATTACGGCAGCTGATACCAACTACCGTATCATCGACGAGGCACGCAATACCCGTGAAACTCTGGGTGCGCAATTGAGGGCGCAGTGGGACGCTGCACAGGGCGAGAAGATTTTTGATTTGAAGATTAATGCACTGGCTATGCAGAACGAATCTAATCTGAAACTCATGCAGAAGGATGCTACCATTGAGCGCATGACTCTTGCGGCTAACCTGGATGCAAAACTGAACGCTCTTGCAGCAGCTATCGGCAACATCAATTGCCAGATGCTGAAGAAGCCGGAAGTCACTGGCGTTGGCGTATGCTGCCCGCCGCAGGCTGTTTTGAACGGCCTTGGCGTGCAAAGCCTTGCACAGTTACAGGGCTGCCAGACTGCTATGTAATTCCGTCCTAACGGCGGCGTGGGGACGGAGCAATCCGCCCCCTTTTCTTATATGCGGAGGTGTAGCGATATGAAACGGGACGAATCTAATCTTGTTAGTTTGCTTATTGGTATAGGTATAGGCTGGCTAGGCTTTACCGCAGACGGCCAGCAAGTAGTACGGAACGTACTGCACACGGTAAAAACGAAGTATCAAGTCGTTGACGCTAACGAAAAGAAAGAAGGGAACAAAGATGTTAAAGAATCCGAATAACTGTCATTACAAATCTAGCCTTGATGTAGCTGCTACTAATCAGGCAATTTTAGCTGACGGCCTTATCAGTTTTGATATTATCAACACCAATACTGGTGTGAGCATTGACTATTCCACCGGCAAGGTTGTAACCTTAAAACAACCTGGACTGTATCATGTTGACCTGCAAGCCACGGTTGCACCGACGGCGGCTGGATTGGTTACCATGAATCTACTGAAAGGCGGCGTCGTTATGCCTGGCAAGACTCCTGCTGCGGTACCAACGGCGGCAGGCAGCGCTGTAAGCTTGACCACCGCGGCCGATATTTATATCCCGTGCTGCGGCGTTCCCGCTACAATCAGTGCGCAGATTGATGTAGCAGGCACAGTGGTGAGCGCGACTATGGTTGTTACAAAGATGGCGTGAGGCGGTGAGCTATCATGCACAAGAGGTTTAAACATTACTGGGAAGAGGCACAGGGCAGCGACGTTAAAGAGCAGGAGCTGACAGATATTGTCTGCGACGCACTGGACGAACTGCGGATGCACTGCCCACGGCTTTACTGGGACACCATGTATAAGATGCACTGCGCTGTATACGGTCCACACTTTGACGAGTGCTTGGCGAAAAAGGCTGTTGCAAAGATGAAGAATGTGGACGGCACGCACGGCGAGTACTGGACATATGAACAGACTAGTCAACTTGCAGAGCAACAGGGAATCAAACATAAAGCTGATTGGTATTACGTTATGAATATGTTGCACTCCGACTACTCCGAAATTTACGGTAATGACATTAATATGTATATCCGTGTAGCAAAAGCTTACATGAACGATCCAGACGCGTCGGAAGGCAAGGTACTTGACGTGTGGCTGGCGCAGATGATAGAATAACAAAAAAGGCTGACACGATAAGGTGCCAGCCTTTTGTAAAACATAAGTGCAATATGAACGATTAGTATTTATGCCGCTTTGGTATCTATTGATATACTAAATTTATATCCGCTCGTCTGTGTTCGAGTCCGCGGCACCAGATATGCGCAAACATTTTGTGTAGAGAGTGTAACTTTTATCACAGTTCCAGTAACAGTTACATTAGTTACTAGGAGGTCTATCGCACGTCTGGCATAGTCTATATTGTTCTTCACAAAAATTTCACTTTTAATAGTCGTCAAAAAGCTGTTGTTTTTAAAGAAGAGTGAGCAGAAGCTTGATGTTGTTTCACACTATCACCTCCGTTCTGTAATACCTATTATAGCACGGAGGGCGGAGTGAAACGAAGAAAAGAGGATTTAACATGAAACTTACACTTACTTATGATGATGTCTCAGTCGCTGCCAGCGCTTTACAGCTCAAGGCTCGGGAAGCACAGATAAATGCACGCAAGAGCAAGTCGCGCATAGAAGGAGAATTCTGGCTAGAAAGAGCCGAGACCTATGGAAAGACCTATAAGGCGTTAGAGGCCCAGCGTATGCAGATGCTTGCGGAATATGAGCAGGCAGATGCGGCGCTGAAGGAAAGCGAGTAAAAGCCATGATGATGATGAAAACCAAAAAGGTAAAACTGTACGGCGAGAAGCTGCGCAAACTGAACACCGCTATCCACGAGCGGGACAACAACTGCTGCATTATCTGCGGTAAGTACGTGGACCCTAACGAGAAGTTCCACCATGAACCTTGCGGGGCAATGAAAAGTGATGAAATTTTCAAAGGCGTAACACTCTGCTATGACTGCCACGCTGAACGCCATTTTGGCAAAAACAGTAATGCAGTCAGAGCACAGATTAAAGAATATCTGCAAAGCATTTATAGTTAAAGGAGGGTAACACAATGATTGTTGCAACTGATAAGCAGAAAGAAACCATTAAAAAAGTGGAGGATATGGGAAAGGCTGATATTGATGGCCTGAAAGCAGCCGCCATTTTTCTGAAGGGCCTGCAAACGGCGATGATTATTCTCGCGGAAGACAAGCAGGAAAACAAAACGGCATAAGGGGCGAAGTGTTATGAACAGACCTGAAGACTACACCATTGTAGTCGAAAACGAAGGCGAACTGAGCGACTACGCAGTGAATATGTTTGCAAAGTGGGCCTTGGAAATCGGGCGCAAGCAGGGCTTGTGCGATAAAGAGGGTGAAAAGAAATGTGTAAAGCAAAGCGCATGACGTGTGCTGAACTGGAAGATAAGATTATTGACCATGCGAAGCGTTGCAAAAAATACAAGCCTAACGCAGGAATCAGAGAACATGAAGCCAGCATGAAATACGAGCGCCTGATGCGTGAACGCCGGGCAAAACTGGCGCGTGAAGCTGATGAAAGAATGAAGGCCAGCACTGCCTATGCACTGCGCTTCATTTTTAAGGGGCGATATAAAAATGGCCAATGAAAAAACTGTTGTCTGGTATCGTCCGGGCAAACCGGTGAAGGCCGTGCGTGTTGAGCTTAGTTTGGCCAATATGCAGAAGCTGGTGGGCGGTAAGATACAGATTGTACCGCTGGAACCTAAAGGCAACAGCCAGGAATATACGCTGGTATGCAACGAAGACGGCAAGAACAAATATCATAATGATGCCTTGTTCCCTCTGCTGAACAATAACGGCAATATCGTAGACGTTATATTCGGTCCCTGCTTTATCGCCGGTAAGCTGATGACCGATGAGAACGGCGAAGAAACATTTATCGACCTGCTGCGTGAAGACTATCTGAGAATAGTCCGCCGCTTTGGGAAAGGAGTTGTGAAGAATGAGAGGAAGGAAACTGCGGAAACTGAGGCTGCTGACCTTAGGCAGCTTACTGCTTGCCGTAATATGCTTGCTAGACTACGGGCCCGGAAGAATGGTAAGTGCAGCTTATCAGATGGTTAAAGGTCCGAAAGTCACCGAGATTGTTGTACCTTACCATGTATTGAGGGAAGGAGACACTTTGGAAGGAATCTGCTGCAGATTAAAAGATGAATACGGCGATAAGCGCGACTGGCGCGAAATTGCTTTTTATGTCTGCAAGGATAACAACAAGAAAGACGGCTGGGTATATCTTGGGGAAAAAATCAATGTGCGCCTGCATGTCCCGGTCGAAGCAAAGTAAAAAAGCCGCCTGCATAAAGCGCAGACGGCATGGGGATGTATGAAGTTACTAGCATCCATACATCCCTATTTTAGCATATAAGAGTGATGAGAACAAGGAGGCAAAAGAATGGATTATGATGTCAAATTTGTTGAATACAAAGGCGGCAATATCAAGGTGAGCTATACCGTCACTCCGCTTAACTCACATGAGGAAGCGAGTATAATCAGCCGCATTGACAAACCGCATGAAGATTTCATGCGTGCCTGGATGGAGCTGCCTGAATAGCACGTAGACTGTTGGAGTTTCCGTTGGCCAACGAAGACGGCGAAGAGCTTGGCATTATGGTTACCAAGGTAAACTTTCTGACAAGCAAAAACTTTGGCAGAGGCATGCAGCTGGTGGCGCTGCTGCTGGTCTTCAAAAATTGCAAGCAGCCGCTGCAGGTAGTGACGCAAAAGTTTTATGAGAATGCTGTAGATCATAGCAAGAGATACACGGATGAACCGTTCCCATTGCAGCAGTTAATGCCGCAAGAGGCTGCTGTTATGCAGATGCTGAAGAAGGAAGCTTTTGACTATGCATATCACTGCAAGCGTGAACAGCCAACAATAGATGAAGCGCAGGACGCCTACAAAAATGGCGGTTATCCTGACGAAGAAGAGTAAAAGGAGTTGAATGAAAATGGCTGTAGTAAACATGCCTATTGAGTACCTTGTGCCGCATCCGCAGAACCTAAGAAAAGACTTGGGCGATTTGGAGGAGCTGACAGCAAGTATCAAAGAAAATGGCATCTACCAGAACCTTACCGTAATCCCAATCAATGAAGAAGCGCCGGATGAAGAGCCTAAGTATATGGTAGTAATTGGCCATCGTCGCCTGGAAGCTGCGATACGCGCCGGGCTGAAAGAGGTGCCGTGTGCTATCGTAAGAGATTTGTCGGAAACGCGGCAGCTGCAGATTATGCTGTTGGAGAATATGCAGCGTAGTGACCTGACGGTTTATGAGCAGGCTCAAGGCTTCCAGCAGCTTCTGAACTTTGGTATGGATATCGAAGATATCTCCCAGCAGAGCGGCTTTTCAAAAAGCACCATCAGACGGCGCTTGGAAATAGCTAAGCTGGACCAGAACAAGCTGAAGGAGCTAAGCTCTACCCGCCAGCTTAGTCTGAAAGAGTTTGATGCACTGGCCAGAATCAAAAACTTAGAAGCCAGAAATGAAGCAATGGAGAAGATTGGCACAAATGATTTTGCTCTAGCAGTCACACGCGCCGTGGAGGAAGAAAAGCTTGATGCTGCAATGCCGGTATTCCTGGCAGACATGGAACGTCTTGGCATCAAGAAATTCCCGGATAACGCCAATAAATACAGCAGCAAATATAGACGTATCGGCAATATTGATCTTTACCAGTACGAGGAAACAAAAGAAAAAATTCCCAAGAAAACAGATGGGGTGTATTATGAGGCCAGCTATCCGAGAAACGTAGAGTTTTACGTAAAGGAAACAAAAAAAGGCAAGGCTAGAGAAAAAAGCGCTAAGGAGATTGAAAAAGAAAAATGTATCAAGGAAGCATGGTTTAAAGTCGATGCTATGGCTGCAACACATTATGAGCTGCGCAAAGCATTTATGGAAAACTTTAAAGCTACCACTAAACAGCATGAGCTCGTGCTGATGGGAGCCTATAGCGTGGCGGTATTACAGGGAGTCACGTACATGGGATTGGGCAGCGTAAACAAAGAAGCTGGAATAGATAGTAAATACTTTGATCCCAAGCGAGACGAGAAAGCAGTCAAGCTGGCCTTCGATGGTTACTTTGATATCCAGCAATGCGCAAATGTTATCTACAAATTGTTCGGTGACAGTGAAAAAGAAAATTATGCCAACAATAGCCGCTTTGGATATCCTACATATAAAATCAATCCAAGACTTGAGGCGCTGTATCATTGGCTCGTTGCTCTTGGCTATCAAATGAGCAGCGAAGAAAAGCTTCTGGCAACTGGCCAGCATGAAGTATTTCAGCAGATTAAAGGAGCTTAAAAATGGACACGGCAATAGATGAATTTACAATCAACCTGGCCATTACAATTATCGTTATGGTATGCGCATTGGCGCTGGTAGGAGGAAAAAACGATGAACGATAAAGAAAGAACAATTATGGACTGCGTAAACAGAGCGCAGCTGGCCATCAATGACTGGCAGTGCAGCGGCGAGATTTATTATCTGGAGCAGGCAAGAGCAGAGCTCAATAAAGCAATAGACACGGCAGACTTTCTGAATATGCCGGCTTACTATATTGCTGATGTACTCTGGGACTCCGATAATGGTTGCATGTGCGATACTCCCGAAGAAGCACTTGATGAAGCGCTGGAGTACTGCGACTTGAGCGCAGGAGACACTGTGGATATACTCATTTGCAAAGAAGCAAGCTGGCAGCCACGTATTGATGTTGAAGACCTTATGGATGACCTTGTTGACCAGGCAGCGGATGAAGGCGGAGAATATTCCGAAAGATATATTGATACGTTGACAGGTGAAGACATGGCTGTCGAAAGAGAAAATCTTGAAGACAAGCTTAATAAAACGCTGTGCGACTGGCTGAGACAGAACAAAATCAAACCTGATTGGGTAGTTATAGATGGTATGGAAGGTCGCTATTTATACGATGGCCATAAATTCTCCTGCGTCAAGGGTAAAGTAAAATGAGCCAGCAACGCAAAATGGAACGCAGGAAGCAGAAGAAGCTGCATCTGCTGGGCGGCGAAGAGCGTCTGCAGGTAAAGGCCGGAGACAATGAGCCTTTTGGTATCAGCAAGGCCTGCTATAATGCTATCTACCAGGCTGGCTATGAAGCAGGTATGCAGGCAGAGCGCGATAAGATGATACCGTATTATGCCAAATACTTCACTCACCAGATATTGGCAGTCTGCTGCAAGATACTCATGGAGAACTATGGCGAAATCCATGTACGCAATACAAGGCTAGAGAAATTCACGGAGCTTTACAGCCGCGGTCTTGAGATGCTGGGCGAAGATAAAAGCACAGAGCAGTATCTTGAGTACATCGAACAATATGGATTACATATAAATTGGAAGGAGCCGGAGACATGAAATTTATGTTGACCTGCGAAGAAGCCTTAAAGAATATCAACAAAGGCAAGATGGGAATCTTTAATTTCGGCTATCAGGTGCTGGATGTAAAACCAATCCGGTATTCTCAGCATCTGGCCTGCATGAGAAGAAGCAAGCTCAGAAGCTACCTGAGCAAACACAGAAGCCTGCGTGATAAGTGCTTCCTGGAAGCACGGAAAGTGCCGCGCTTCTGCAAGACAAAAAAATAGCTATATATAATAGTAGAAAGTGGGCAGGTGAAATACCTGCCCAAAGCTTGATAAAGCATATTAGTTGAGTGGCATATCAGTGCCGGAAAAAATAACAGCCAAAACAACTTGGGCAGAATGGAGCGGAAGAATGTATGTAAAACGGACATGGAGATGTGGTAAATGCATCGAAGTAGAAAAATACCAGACCTTCCGCTACAAGGGAAAGATGACAGTACGTGGTCCGCAAAGCAATCCTACTCCGGAAGCTATGGCCAAGGTGAACGAACGCAACAGCTACAAGAATCTTCGACGCCTGCTTAATACTAATTTTGGCAAAGGTGACCTGCATTGTGTATTGACCTATGCTCCGGATAAAAGAGCAACCAGTCCGCAGGAGGCAAAAAAAGATATCCAGAAATTCTGCCGCAACGTGAAACAGAAATGCAAGCGTCGCGGCTCAAATTTCAAATATGTGGCCGTAGCCGAATACGGTAAGCGCTCTATGCATTTTCATGTTGTTATCCATAGCGGGCTGAAGCTGCAGGAGCTTGGCGATATGTGGCCGCATGGACGTATTCATGCTACGGAGCTGGACGGCAGCGGAGATTATGACAGGCTGGCCAGCTATCTTATCAAGCAGACCAATAAGACCTATAACGATCCGGAACGCAGAGTGTTTGCCAGACGTTATGTTACGAGCCGTAACCTTGAACAGCCGGAGTGTAAGATTGAGAAAGTCAAGGCTGACAGCTGGCGTGAGACACCGTCTGCACCTAAAGGCTTTTATGTGCTGCAGGATACGATCGTCCAAGACGTCAGCGAGATTACCGGATATCCGTATCAGTATTACCGTTGCCTGGCATTGGGCGGCGGGACACCATTGAAAACAAAAGACTACGCAGGTAGGCGTTTATATCAGCGGCGGAATCTGCCTCGGTAGTTATATGCAAGCAAAAACGGACAGGCGCAAGAAGAAGTATATCCGCTGCTGCTATAAGCACCGGAAGGAGGGAATAAGATTGCTAGTAAAGCACTGGCAGCGCGTCGCAGAGACACGCTTTAAGTATCACAAAAAAATTCAGATGGCCGTGGATGAAGCACGTGCCTGCAGGCATCCGCATGGGCTGAAGGACAAGCTGAAGCCTAATCCTACCCAGCAGGACGCACTCAAGGGAATACTGCCGCTGAAAAAGGTTAGCGTATACATTGGCCGCCGAAGCTATGAGCTTATCATTGAGCAGCCGGAGAAGTGGCTGGCGGTGATAAGGGAGACGTATGCCTTATACAAAGACTCTCCTATTGGCCACGTCATGCACAAATACTATGACAACTACGAAGACAGGCACGTCCGGCCGGAGGTTATCAGCGGGCTGCAGGGAGTGAGCCGTCAGACGTTCTACGCCTGGCGTAATGAGTTTTTGAGTGATGCTGCAATAATAGCAGCGCAGCATGGAATAAAAAAATTTTAAGCATTGCCGTTTTGTACTTTACAAATCGGCGCTTTTGACGTGGTAAAATAGTATTGTGCAAAATAGCAAGTAAAAACAAAGGCTCTGACGGAGCGTTCCGCCGGGGCTATTTTTATGCCAAAAAACAAGGGAGGTGAAGGCACTATGGCACAAGCAAAAAAAGCAGTCAAAAAACCTGTTAAAAATTCCGGTAAAAAATCTACCCTAAAAGCGGGTAAAAAAACCACGTCGGAAATACTCAGTCCGGCGCAGGAGAAATTCTGCCTGGAATACCGCAAGCATGAGGGTAACGGCACTGCTGCAGCCATAGCTGCCGGGTACAGTGAGAGGACCGCCGCACAGCAGGCTACAAGGCTGTTAAGAAATGTTAACATTATGAAGCGTATAAAAGAGCTGGCAGATGACGCTATCAGAAAGCAGATTATCGGGCTGGATAAACGCGCTCTAGTGCTCAGTAAAATTGCCGAAGATGACGCTGCTGATGTGCAGGCCAGAATCAGGGCGATTGATGTTCTGAACAAAATGGATGGCGTGTATGTCATCAAGACTGAAGTTAAGATTAGCGGCAACGTTAATGTGTTGCTGAAAAGGCGAAAGAAGGAGTAATGGACCATGAAACCTCAAATTAGCCAGGAAGACTACGATGCTTTAGTAGGCTATCTTGCTGAGTGCCAGCATGATCCGGAGCTTTTCGTAAAGCTTTCTTTCCCTTGGGGTGAACCTGATACTCCGCTGGAGAATAAAACAGGTCCTGAGAAGTGGCAGCTTGACATACTGCGTGAAATAAAGGACGAAGTAAAAACTGCTGATGTTGCCATACGTGAAGCAGTAGCCAGTGGCCACGGCATTGGCAAATCAGCGCTGGTGAGCTGGCTCATTCTTTGGGCGCTGGGTACTTGCTCTGATACGCGCGGCGTTGTTACCGCTAACACTGAGGCGCAGCTTCGCACTAAAACATGGGCAGAGCTTAACAAATGGTACAACATGTGGATAGCTAAACCATTGTTTGATTATACTGCGACAAGCATTTTCTGCAACGTTGACAGTAACGAAAAGACTTGGCGTATAGATGCAATTCCGTGGAGTGAAACAAATTCTGAAGCGTTTGCTGGCTTGCATAATCAGGGCAACAGAATTTTGATTATCTTTGACGAAGCATCAGCGATACATGACACCATCTGGGAAGTTACGGAAGGTGCCCTGACTGACGCGGATACGGAAATCATCTGGTGCTGCTTTGGTAACCCGACACGTTCCAGCGGCCGCTTTTATGATTGCTTTCACAAGCACAGAAATTATTGGCATACTCGCAGAGTAGATAGCCGCAGCGTAAGCTTTTCTGATAAAAAGCAGATTGAAGCGTGGCGTGAAATTTATGGCGAGGACAGCGACTTTTTCAAGGTCCGCGTGCGTGGCGAGTTCCCTTCTGCCAGTGATAAGCAGTATATCTCTCAGGATATCGTGGATGAAGCACGGAAAAGGGTACTCAAGACATATCAGTATAATTTTGCTCCGGTTATTATTGGCGTAGATCCTGCGTGGACCGGCGCGGATAAAATCTGCGCATACCTGCGTCAAGGTAATTACAGTAAGCTGCTCTTTGAATATCCGAAGAATGATAACGACCTGCAGCTTGCGGGTAAGATTGCGGCGCTGGAGGATGAATACCACGCTGATGCAGTCTTTATTGACCTTGGCTATGGTACCGGCATCAAGAGTGCAGGCGATGCCTGGGGCAGGAATTGGACGTTGGTATCGTTCGGCGGCACAAAAGGCATACCGCCTAACTGTGTAAACAAGCGCGCTGCGATGTGGCAGGATATGCGGCGTTGGCTTATGGAGGGTGGAGCAATATCACCTGATGACAGCGTGCTGGCTGATGACCTCGTAGGACCGGAGCTTGCTCCGCGTGATGATGGCAGAGTGCAGCTGGAGAGCAAGGAGAGTATGAAAAAGCGTGGGCTTCCATCTCCTAACAGGGCGGATGCATTGGCGCTTACCTTTGCTTTTCCGGTGCTGAGCAGAAAACAGGAACATGAATACGCCTGGAGCGTCGACAATGGCGCGCAGGAAGAATATGATCCGTTTCATGGAATGTGGTAGGAGGTGAGACCATGGAAGAAATCATTATGCAGCTGCATGGCGGCGGTGGTGGTGGCGGCGGAACGCAGATTAAGCAGAACGCACCCGGAAGCCAGAGCGCCGCAACTATTGACAGCGCAACTGAAGGACAGCGTGAATCGCTGCGTGAAAAGCTGAGCAAGGCAAGAGGCCGTAACTTTACCAACAAGACCGGCGGCAGCATGGTAGATACAATCAAGAAAGCATTGCTGGGTGAATAGCAATGTTTGAAGAAATCTATCGAGACACAAAGCTGCTGAAGGATAAGCGCTTCGTGCTGGAGCAGATGTACCAGCGGCGCACGTCGTTTGAACCGACGTGGCAACTGCTGTCACGGTATATCGTTCCTTACCGAGGGCGCTTCCATGAACGCGGCGGCAGCATGGACGGAGAGCGGCGTGACCGCTATCTTATCGACCCTTATCCGATGGATGCTGCAGGCAAGTGCGCTGCAGGCCTGCAAAGCGGATTGACGTCCCCGAGCCGTCCGTGGTTTGAGCTGTCTTTGGCCGACCAGGAAAAGGCTGAATATCATCCGGTGCGTCAATGGCTGGATGATGTGCGTGACGTTATGATGGCCATATATGCACGTGGCAATACATACGCTATGCTGTACGATATCGAGGCTGAGCTTTGCCAATTTGGCACGGCAGCAGCGCTGATGATGCAGGACTATGATACCGCTCTCTGGCACCGCAGCTACACCTGCGGCGAATATGCAGGCGGTGTGGATGCAAGAGGCAGGCTTTATTCCTTTGGCAGGCGTTTTGAATTGACCGCTCCACAAATGGTAGCGGAATTTGGCATTGATAACGTGAGCGTGGCCGTAAAGACCGCGTACAACAACAATGACCATACACAGCGCTTTGAGGTTGAAATGCTCATCGTCAAAAACAATGAGTATAAGCCTGAGCTATTAAAGCCCGGTAACTTCCCTTGGCAGAGCTTTTATTGGGAGCGTGGCAATCAGCAGCAGTTCCTGCGTATCAGCGGTTACAAGGAGCAGCCATTTATTATGCCGCGTTGGACTAAGGTGGCCAACTGCGAATATGGTTATGGTCCTGGGCATAATGCCTTGGGTAACTGTATGCAGCTGCAGCGTATCGAGAAAGCAAAGCTCCGCTGCATGGATAACGAGGCTGACCCGGCTATGATGTTCCCGGCAAGCCTGAAGAAAGTCAACCGCCAGCCTGGTGCAAACAACTTTATTCCCGATGGTACGCAGATGAATGCTTATCCGATGATACCGCCGGGAGCAAAGCGCTACGAAGGCATGATAGCCTTGAGCAACGATAAACGCCAGCAGATAAGCGCTACGTTCTATAATGACCTTATGGTAATGCTGACGCAGGCGCAGAACAATCCGCAGATGACCGCCAAGGAAGTCGCGGAACGTCACGAGGAGAAAATCCTTATGCTGGGGCCGGTGCTGGAGCAGTTCCATAATGAGGTTCTGGACCCGCTGACCTTGCGTACGTTTGGGCTCTGTATGCGCAACGAGCTTTTTCCGCCTATGCCGGAAGAGATTACTGCAGATGAGCTGAAGGTGAACTTCGTGAGCCTTTTGGCGCAGGCGCAGAAGATGGTAAGTCTGCCGAGCGTGCAGAATGTACTTGGCATGGTAGGCAACGTAGCAGGTATCTATCCTGAAGCTGCCGACATTATCAACATCGACAACGTAATCCGTGAGGTTGGTGTTATCAGCGGTACGCCTGAGAAAATCATGCGCAGCGAAGATGAGGTGCAGCAGCTCAGAGAGCAACGCCAGCAGGCACAGGAAGCACAGATGCAGCAGGCGCAGATGGCACAGGGCGCAGAAGCGGCCAAGACCGGCGCAGAAGCAGCAAGGCTTTTAAGTGAGGTGCCGTCCAATACGGATAATGCTCTGGATGATATGCTGAGCAGAATGGGGATGAGCTGATGGAAAAGCAAAGATTTGCCGAACTGCTCGTAAACGTCATGCAGACGCAGACGGGCAGGGAATTTATTTATGAGCTGCTTGACACAATGGAAGTGCATGTTCCCAACTATGTTGTCGGGCAGCAAAGTGTCATGGGGTATGAGATTGGCCGGCGTAGTGTCGGCGAAGAACTGCTCCGTATGCTGAGAGATGATACTGAGGAAGGCCTGCAGCTGGAGCTGCTGATGCGGCAGGAAGCGCGGGACCGTCCCAAAGAAAAACGAAAAGATGAATTCTATGACCAATTTGAAGGAGGTAATGTATAATGCGAAAGAAATGGTTGTACTTTCTGGCTCCTGACGGCGGCGATGCTGGCGGCGGTGAAGGCGGAGCTGGTGGCGATGGCGGCACCGGTGGTGACGGTGGTGCTGCAGGTGGCAGCAAAAGTATCTTTGATAACCCTGACGGCGGCAATCCCGCTGGTGATGATGGTGGCAATCCTCCTGGTGACGGTAGCGGCAACCCTGCTGGTGATGGCGGCGGCGCTGGCGAAGTACCGGAAAACTATGAGTTTAACCTGGGCGAAGGCCTTACAATCACCGATGAACAGAAAACAGCATTTACCGCCATAGCTAAGGATGCAAAGCTTTCTCAGGCACAGGCTGACAGCTTGCTGAAAATGCACAGCGAGATTATTAACGGCTATATGCATGCTGCAGAAGATGCCATTGAAAAAAATATTGCTGAATGCCAGAAGCTGGGGCTGACAAGTCAGGAAAACCTTGGCTTTGCCAGAACAGCTGTAAATACCTTTGGCGGCAGTGAGGCAATGCAGGTATTGATTGATACCGGTGCTATCAATCATCCTGCTGTCTGCAAGCTTTTTGTAACTATCGGCCAGCTTATCAGCGAAGATAAACCGGCAGATACTCATGCTGGCGGCGGTAAGGGAACCCCGCGGGCAGAAGATATCCTATTCCCTAACAGCAAATACTAAAGGAGTGAATTAAATGGCACAAACCGGACTTTATAACAACACTGGCCTGGCAACTATGTATGATATTGCACAGCAGTATCGCTCTGCAGGTAATGAAGCAGCGGCGCAGGTCGTAGAGCTGCAGGCCAAAACCAACCGTCTCTGGGAAGTATTCCCGATGAGAACCTGCAACAGCGGCAGCGTTGAAAAAGCGCTTATCAGAACCAGCCTGCCGGATGTAGCATGGCGTATTATTAACCGTGGCGTTGCACCTACTAAATCCAGCACTGGCCAGGCAAGCTTTACTACTGGCGGTGTTGAGGCTATCGCACAGATTGACGAGCGACTGATGAAGCTCAACAAGAACAGCAATACCTATCGACTTAATGAAAACTATGCACATCAGGAAGCTATGAGCCAGAAGATGTCTACTACCTTCTTCTATGGTGATGAACAAATCAATCCTGCAGGCTTTACCGGTCTTGGCGCTTTCTACTATGATAAGGCTGGGCAGGATGAAATCTACGCTAATCAGATTGTTGATGCGGGCGGTACCGGTAATAATCTGACCTCTCTTTGGGTAGTGACCTTTGCACCTGATACTGTTTACGGTATCACTCCGGAAGGCGTTCCTGGCGGTTACAGCTATCGTGACAACGGACGTGTTAAAGTGAGAGATGAGAACAACCTTGAATACTGGGGCTATGAATCTCAGTACAACTGGGACGTAGGCCTCTGCGTACGTGACCCACGCTATGTAGCACGTCTGGCCAACATTGATACTACCAATACCAGCAGCACTGACTTCATCGATAAACTGATTGAAGTATATGACTGCATTGAAAACCCTGACCATGGCCGTACAGTTATCCTCTGTAACCGTAAGGTTCAGACCATGATCAATATCATTGCACAGAAGAAAAACAATGTTAACCTTTCTCTGGAAGACTTTGGCGGTAAGCGTATCCAGCATTTCTGGGGCTCTCCCATCCTGCGCAATGATGCTATCCTGAGCACTGAATCTAAAGTGCCGGTAGAATAAGGAGGTAAGAACATGGCTGTAATGATTGATGCAAAGCTTATTCTTTGTGAAAATGTCGATACTGCAGCGACTGTCACCAGTAAGGCGCTTGATATCGGCCGCAACAAATCTTTGAGACCGCTCTATGTTGATGTTAAACTGACTAAGGGCGTAACTACCGGCCGCGTAAAAAGCGTAGAGCTGCAGTCCAGCGCTGACGAAAGCTTCTCTACTCCGATCACTGAGATGGTGGTGACTATCGGCAAAACTGCCGAGCAGCAGAAGCACACCTGCCAGCTGGCGCAATTCTTCGCGTCTATCCAACCGCAGGGCCGTTATGTCCGTGTAAAAATCACCGGTGATACT
>OHQP01000079.1_pt1 | contig 53665 bp, 57 predicted proteins | sample 1578101 | NCBI WGS metagenome assembly OHQP01 (sample SAMEA3879569, study PRJEB24766) | human gut metagenome | biome: human-associated habitat; feature: feces | place: USA | collected 1985/1987 | reverse complement strand
TGGTATCGAATACGAAGGTTGCAATGCACCATGGTTAATTCGCCCGCAGCGCACGGGAAAAGGTGGTTCAACTCCACCTGCCAGAGCCATGACCTGTTGGAAGCGATTCTAGCAGGTCAAATAAAACAGGGAGGGCACTCCGATGCAGTAATTACCGCGTCCGAATGTCAAAATCAAGGAAAGGGTCACACCGATGTACTGATTTGCCTGATGGCGGGCAGCTCCCGCCTTAAAACACCATAATAGGTAGCGCCTATCTGAGTGCGTCTATACCTCGGCGCACTCAGCCACCCGATGGGACAGCCTCCACGCGGCGGGTGGTGGACAGCGACTATGATTGTCACTGACGAATGTCCTTTCAGGAACCGCATTGCATTCCCTGTGCAAACGGTATCCTAAACGGTCAGGAAGCCGTGTGGGCGAGTGCTTCCTCTTGTGCTTCGGCGCAGAAACAACAAATCTCGTCCCGCTAAGCATGCATCGTACGAGCATCCCCGTTAAGCCGGGGCGCAGCCAGACGCGACATAGCCGAAAAAGGCGAGACTGCTGCGCGGCATCTGGTAAGTTTGCCGCAGTCTTACACAGCCCATAGCATTCCGTTGACCCGAATTGACAGGGAAGTAACGGCAGGGCTTGAATTGAAGTTGACCAGTGTCCAAAATGCTTTTCCGGATTCTTTCGTATCGTCCACGCAGAGATTCGCGGAATCGCTAAGAGGCACAAAGATGATGTTTCGGGGATGACGACCTACTAAACGGACATCATGGCGGGGCTAAGAGAGGGTTCACCCGCTTTTTCTCATGCAGGCATCGTATAGGGGTTAATACACCAGCCTTCCAAGCTGGTCACGCGGGTTCGAATCCCGCTGCCCGCTCCACCGTCGCCGTCACCGTACGCCACGACATTAAATTTAGCGAGCATGGTTCACAGAACCCGCGCCAAGGAAGCCCACTGCGTGAGCGGTGGGAGGAATTGGCGCATGAGTTTTCAAGAATGATGAATGTGTACAATCTGTAAATAAGAAAGCCACTTGATTTCTTTTTGCATCAAAAAATGTTATAATGCCGGTATAATCAATCAAGGAAAGGAGGGCTATTATGGCTTTCGGAAACAAGAATAGTACGCCATCGTTTGCGTTGACTCTTCCTATGAAAGTAACTAAACAGGATGAAATTTTTCTTTCCAAAAAGTTTCGCATTGGATGCATGGTTTACAACCAAATGGTTACGAAAACCACAAAGATGTGGCATCAACTGCGTAAAACGCGTGAATACAAAAATCTTGTGAAAGCCATAAAAGCTGCTCCTGCCAATAGTGATGAACGAAAAGCACTCTTGGTGAAGCGTTCCAATTTGATTAAGCAGGCAGGCTTTTCCGAGGGTGTCTTCCACAAGCTGGTTGTACCTTACCAAAAAGCGTATAACGTAAATTGCGATGTTGCTCAAAAAGTAGCGTCTGCCGTTTGGAAGGCATGGAACGATTTCTTTTACGGGAAAGGAAAAACCGTACACTATAAAAAGTTGGACGATTTTGTAACCCTTTCCGGGAAAAAAATAACTGTGGTATATTCTTTCGCCCAGCAAATCATACGGTGAGTTCTTTGGAGTCTGCCAAGCGAAAAGCGAAAAACTCTATCGAAAAAAGATACTTCGATGCTTTTAGAAAGCCCGATGCCAAAGAGGGCAAAGAGGTAGTTCTTCCCAATGAAGTGAAAGCACAAATGGAAAAAGAGATTGCTGACGCCACGGCGAAAATTGAACCGTATATCGGAGATGGCAATCTGCGTATCATTTACGAAAAGCACGAATTCCTTGTCAAAGTGCGCAACCCCGATACTCAAACGGGCAAGTATCAACAGGAGGCGCTCAAATGCGGCATTAAGTATTGCCGCATTGTTCGCTCATGGGTCGGTACTAAATGGAAGTATTACGCTCAACTTATTTTGGAAGGCTATCCGCCCATCAAATGTGACAGTAACGGAGTTGCAAAACACCCTGTGAAGGAAGGTCGCATTGGCATAGATATCGGCACGCAAACCATCGCGTTTTGCGGTAAAGATGTTTGCGACCTTCGTATACTTGCACCGTCTGCTATAGCAGAAGCTCGCAATGGTCTTACCAAGGAAATCGCACGCGTTACGCGGCAAATGGACCGTTCGCGCCGTGCAATGAATCCACAATACTTCAATGAGAACGGAACCATCAAACGGCTAAAGCGCAAGAACGGACATAAGCAAATTCGTCATTGGAACTATAGTAAGAACTATTATCGGCTGCTGCATAGGCTGCGGGACTTGAACCGCAAACTTGCTGCTGTACGCAAAACGGAGCATTATATTCTCGCCAACGAATTGCTGTCATACGGCAACGAGTTCGTAGTTGAAGATATGAACTACAAAGCTTTGCAGAAGCGCAGCAAGAAAACAAAAATCAATCCCAAAACCGGTAGAGCGCATACCAAAAAGCGGTTCGGTAAATCTATCGGACGCTGCGCTCCTGCTTTGTTTATAACAATTTTGGGGCAAAAAGCAAGTCGTTACGGCGGCAGCGTTATCAAGGTCAGCACCTTCGAGACGAAAGCCTCGCAGTTTGACCATACCGATGATAGTTATACCAAGAAAAAACTGTCCCAGCGTTTTGCAAAACTTTCCGACGGAACCATTGTTCAGCGGGATTTGTATTCCGCATTCCTTTTATTGCATCTTAGAAAGAATCTTCAGTCCTATAGTAAGAAAACCATCAAGAAAGATTTTCCGCAGTTTAAGAGACTGCACGACGAAACAAAAGAACGCTTGAAAAACAGCCACGATTGGTTGCCTTCAAGCGTAGGATTCTAAAGCACTTATAATAAAAACAACTTAAAGGGTTTCGACGTAGCCCTATTGATTGCCTTGAAGTGCTGCTTTCGGCAACACTTGATAGGTGAAACCCTTGTTAAGGGAATATCTACACTTTTTATGCTGGCTTTTCGGGCATTTTTGCCCTGCCTTTAAGCTTCGCTTTGGGTAGTAAGTACACTGGTCTATCGAAAGATAGTGTATCTGGCAGCTTCATGCTGTTGGAAAACACTGCAACTGCATTGCGTCAGCATAGAATTCCACTCCGTGAGGGGTGGGAGTACGTCAATTGTGGTCCGCTGTCGAATGCCCACGGACAGCCAAAAAATCAATCGGCAAACAGGTGCTGCACCTGAAGGTATCCGAAAGTCTCGGCATCAGTCGCGAATGGTGCTGAAAAACATCGGAGAGGATACAGCGCAGAATCCTCCGGGGTTGCTACCGGATGGTGCTGGACGCGAGGTTGGCTTCCTCGCTGAGGGGTGATAACCAGCATAAAACACCCTACCGTGCTTGGTTAGCTCAGTTGGTAGAGCAGCACATTCGTAACGCGCAGGTCGGCAGTTCGAGTCTGCCATCAAGCTCCACGGTCCGATTGGGTGACGCGCTCTTTGAGAATCCGCCCAAGAAGCTGTCAGCGGGGGCATGCACTTGCTGACGGTTGGCTAAGTCCTTACGGAAGTCGTCGTAGCCGGAACCGAACACGAATGGGCAACGTAAAGCCCCGCACGGCAGAGCGTTATCTGCTTTAGCGCATGACAACTCTAAGTAGGAAGGAGATGATTCCGATGGAGCAAGCAATTATCAACGTCGAAGGCACATCAACGATTGAAACCGCAGCGGCGGCTAAGAAGTTGATTGAGACCTTCGGAAGTCAGAACATCCGTGCTCTCTCGGTCAAGCGCGTGGACGAGAACAGTAACGAAGTCGTTGTTGAACTCGATTTTGTACCGGGTCTGGCACCGCATCTGCACGGCTTCGCTTTGCAAGTCAATGGCTTGACTGCGGGTTACGACGGCACCGGCCCCTCGAACCTGTACGAAGTACTGCAAGCAGCTGGCGTCGATGAGCGCCTTCTGACGCGTGAGGATATCACGCAGAAGAGCGACAAGACCATTCCGCTGCATCTGGAGCGCGAGGTCAAACAGTACGGCGAACTTCATTACGCGTAATTACTGGCGGGTCTTTCCCGCCATCATGGGGGCATAGCTCAGTTGGGAGAGCACCTGCTTTGCAAGCAGGGGGTCGAGGGTTCGAATCCCTTTGCTTCCACCACCAGACACATCTCCATCTTGGAAATCGTCTCTGGGCGTGCATTGTACTGTTACACAAGCGCAGTACGGTCATTTATTTGGTGCGGTACTCCTTAACTACACCACGAAGACGATAATCCTGCCCGCACCGCCCCCACCTGAGGGTCATTTACACAGGGTTACGTCAAGCCGAAAACATCATGCCGAGTGGCGAAAACGGCTGCGGCATGGGCGAGACAAATTCGTCTCGTCAGCCATCTTTTGAGAGCGACCTCCACGCGGTAGATGGCGGGCAACGCAGATTTCTGCGGCTAACACTCTCTGATTCTTGGATAGGTGTCCGAGTGGTTTATGGAACTGGTCTTGAAAACCAGAGATGCATCCGCGTCCGTGGGTTCGAATCCTACCCTATCCGCCATCAGCAGTCGGATACACTCTGTACCCGGCTGCTTTTTACATATTTGCGCTTCTTTTCATCGTACCAGAATCGTTTTTTCTCCGATAGGAGCCTCTCGGATTCTGTTGCGATTTGTGAACATTACGTTAATCATGGTTGTACTCAGTACACATTTCAAGGAAAAATGTGGTATAATGCATATAGAGCGACAGGGAAAACGAAATATCAGAAGTCCTCCGCTCTTCACATCGTTTCGTTGATGTGGGGACTCACCCCACACAGTAAAAAGGAGAAGTAAAATCATGCGCAAAAAGTCTATGATGAAGAATGTGCTTGCAGTTGCCATGGCTGCTACAGTCGCAATCTCTGTTACCGGATGTAAGGGCAAGAAGAATCAGGATGCTGCCTCTTCTGCTCCTTCCACCAGCCTGAGCGATTCTGCAAGCACCGCACAGTCCGAAACCCCCGACACTGCCGAGAAGGAAGATACCAGCGCGGCGGCGTCCGAGAGCAAGGCTGAGAGTGAAGCCGAGAGCAAGCCCGATTCCAATGCTGCCAGCACCGAGAACAAGACCGCTGAGTCTGAGGCTGCTTCCGACAAGGCTGAGAAGCCCGCTGCCAGCCAGAACACGAACCCCGACAATGTTTCTACTAAGGATGGTCCCGCCAAGGCTCCCGTCTACAACACCCATAAAACCACCACCGGCACCAAGACTCCTGCCCAGAAGCCTGCTGCTGTGACTCCCGCTGCCACTCCCGCCGAGAAGAAGTCTCAGCCCGTCTACACCTTCACCGTGCGCCATCATGACGCCACCTGCACCACGCAGGGCTATGATGAGCATATCTGCAACGAGTGGGGCGGCATGAACTACAACGACAACTATGTTGCCGCCAAGGGTCATAGCTGGGATAACGGCACCGTGACGAAAGCTGCCACCTACACCGAGACCGGCATCAAGACCTTCAAGTGCAAGGAATGCGATGAGACACGCACCGAGGAAATCCCGTCTCTCAACAAGACATATCATATCAAGAGCGTTGTTGCTCCGACCTGCACCGCTGAGGGGTATACCATCTACGAGTGCAACGAGGTCCCCGGTCTGACCTATAAGGGCGATTACAAGGCAAAACTGCCGCACGCCTACGATGCCGGTAAGGTCACAAAGCCCGCTACCATCTATGAGAAGGGTGTTAAGACCTTTACCTGCACCTCCTGCGGTGCTACTTACACGGAAGATATCCCGATGGTCGAAAAGACCTGGCATAAGGGCAATACGGTAGCGCCTACCTGTACAGAGAAGGGTTATACCGTTTACATCTGCGACCAGGATTCCGCTCTGACCGAAAAACGCGATTATACGAATGCACTGGGGCATGCCTGGGATACCGGTACAGTCACAACAGCAGCGACCTGTACGACAGCTGGTGTTAAGACCTATACCTGCACCCGTAATGGCTGCACAGAGACTAAGACCGAGGAAATCGCGGCTCTGGGGCACAAGTGGGATGATGGCACTGTCACCACGCCCGCTACCTGTGAGGCTCCCGGTGTAAAGACCTACAAGTGCCAGAATACCGGCTGCACAGAGACCAAGACTGAGGAGATTGCGGCTCTGGGGCATAACTACGATGAGGGTGTTGTCACCAAAGCTCCTACCTGCACCGAGGACGGCGTCAAGACCTTTACCTGCAAGAATGATAAGAACCACACCTACACGGAAACTGTTCCTGCGACGGGACATGCTTGGGACGCAGGTGTTGTTACCAAGGAAGCGACTTACGAAGAGGATGGCGAGCGCACCTACACCTGCAAAAATGACAAGACCCATGTGCATAAGGAAGTAATTCCTGCATTGGGCTATACCTTCACCGAAACTGTCGTTCCTCCTACCTGCACAGAGGACGGCTACACGCTGCACACCTGCAACGAGAATCCCGCAAAGACGTACCAGGATACGCCTGTTGCTGCGCTGGGCCATCAGTACAAGGAAGTCACTACTCCCGCCACCTGTGGTGCTCTTGGCAGCGTAGACAATGTTTGTGAGCGCTGCAACGATAAGCAGCATGTGAAAGACCTGCCTGCCACTGGCGAGCATCAGTGGGATGAGGGCGTCATCACCAAGGAGCCCACTGCCACCGAAACGGGCATCAAAACCTTCACCTGCAGCGTGTGCCAAACAATAAAGACCGAAGATATTGCTAAGGTCCATGTCCACGATTACACGCGCCTTGGCGAAATCGTCGAAGGACCCTATTGCGAGACTGAAGGCAAGCGTTGGATGTACTGCAGCTACGAGGGGTGCAACGAAAGAGTGTTGAAGCCTGTGCCCGCTATCGGCTACCATGATTGGGACACCGAGCACACCGAATGCCTGAAAAAGGCTACCTGCACCGAAAAGGGCACCATGCTGATGCACTGTAAGCGCGATGCTTCCCATACCATGACCTACTCCTACGGTGGTACTGGTCATATCTGGGATGAGGGTGTCATCACTACCCAGCCCACTCATGACGAGTACGGCGTCAAGACCCTGCACTGCAAGAACTGCGATGCGACCATGACCGAAAAGGTCCTGCCCACCAAGTACACCTTCACTGTTACCGTTGTCCCGCCGACTTGCACCGAGGACGGCTATACGATGCACAAGTGCAATGAGGATGACAGCTTCTCTTACAAGGACAACATTGTACACGCCACCGGTCATCGTGCCGCGAAGCGTGTTATCGAGCCCACTTGTAAGGAAGAGGGTCGCACCGAAATATACTGCATCGTCTGCGGTGAAGTGAGCAGCACTTTCGATGTCACGCCCAAAAAAGACCATACTTGGGATGACGGTGTCGTAACTACTAAGCCCACGGCTGAAAAAGAGGGCGTCAAAACCTATACCTGCAAGGTTTGCAATGAAACGAAGACGGAGACCATCCCGCGCCTGAACAGCAGCGGCAAGTAAGTTGTAAGCTTACAAAAAGCACAAGAAACACAAAGAGGAGCGTCTGCTTTGGCGGACGCTCCTCTTGCTGTGTCGGAATACCGGATTGGTTGGTATCATTCTTCGGTTTTCTTTTTGAGCCACTGTCTGCGCACGAACGGCATAACATAGGTCTCATCCTCATGCAACTCGAAGCCGTAGCTTTCTGCAATTTTCAGAGACCGTTCGCTCGCTTTTTGTCCGGCAGCATGTCCACGAGGTATTCGTTCAGAACGGTGGCTAAAGAGAGCACGTTATGTGTATACAGTTGGCACTCCCGACTCAGGGCTGGTGTAATAGCCATGTATACTCCTTAAAATGTTAGGTGCTCTAAGCAAAGCTGTGCTACGGGCAGAATTTTATGCGCTGTATCGTTGCGCAGGTATTTAGGATTAAGGTACCTGAGCCCGAACCGGACCCGGTCAAGCGCATCGGCATCTTTGAGAATCGTATACAGCAGCCAGATGCGGTCAATGTTCGGCAGAGAAAGGGCCTCCAAATCTCTGCGAGCGACAGCATCATCGAGGCAATGATACTCGATGAGAAATCCAGTACCGGGATTTTCGGGTTTGCGGTCAGCAGCATAAATATCGCGGGATGCCTTGCCATGGCTATCGTCAACGTAATCGTTCGTACGGCCGATGTCGTGGTAAATGACAGCATCCATCAGCATCTGCGTTTCTTCTTCGGAAAGCATAATGCCATCCATCTCAACGAGAAGCAGCGCGTTGAATAGTACACGCAGCGTGTGTAGGGCATCGTGCCCGGACTCATTTGCATCGAGTTTGCCATGAACTGCATACAGATGCCGAATCTCTTCGCGGCCGGCTTGGTACAGGGGCATGATTTCGAGAATTTCTTCTTCGACAGATTCTAAGCCATACAGAGTATCGACTTTTACAGATTTCACGGCAGACGGCAAAATGACAACTTCAGCCTCATTTCTTTCGGGGAAGAACTCAATGATATCATCCTTCGATACCTCTGCCGATACGATAGTGCTGTCTTCAGCGCTCGGCAACCTGCAGGCAAAGAAACAAGCTGCTTTGTAGCTGACCGTCCACGAGAAAGACTGCGTATACGGCGTTGATTTGCTGCCCTCTCCGCGATAAACGGTAATTGTATCCGGGAACTTCCGAAGCTTTTCAGCAGTTTTCTTCTTCTGCTCCTCAGATTTACCGGACAGGACTTTGCGTATATCGGCTTCGTTTAGATTCTTGAACCCATAATCGGTCAATTTGTAATAATCCATAAAGAGGTCGTACAGTTCCGTTGAGGGCTCTGCGTTCTTGATATACTGCGAGAGCACCGAAACCCTGAAACTGTCTTCGAGAGAAAAGAGATACGACCGAATCCGCTTGACATTCCCCTCAGAAATTGCTTTTGCTATCGAGAGAATCCGATTTTGAAATGCTTCATCCGATTCGTTTGCAACAGATAGGCGCTTGTCGCCGTAAATCTGAAGATTCAAAACAATCGGGATGGTAGGATTTTGAGGCTCGCAATAATAGAGCGAGGACAGGATGTTGTAGGAGGCATAAATGTTCTCAATGGGAAGAAGCGGGTATTTCTCCTGAAATTCCCCGGCAGTCATGCCAACGGTATAGCCCTTCTTCTTGAATTTGGCGAAATCCTTTTTGGTTTTCACTTCCGATAACGGTAGCAGATTATTGAGGTTTGCCCGGTTGGTATTAACGAGAATGTCTCCGATAGTCATGAGTTTGGCGCAGGAAACCCGCGACTTTAGTCGTGGGAGGAATGCGCCCTTAGCTCCTTTCCGTGATATAATTTGTCGCTGCTTCCAGCAACATTTAAAGCACGGACTTGCCGGAGCAAGCCCGCGACTTTAGTCGTGGGTTATTGACGTGTGTATCTCCGCTCTGGACGAATTTATTTGCTTTAATTATACCACATTGCGGGTGCTTTTTCCATACAGGAAAGGCAAAGGGCAAACTGCAAATGAGTTGAGGGATTTGGTGCATCTCATTCCCAAAAAGTTGGAAATACGGACACTTTTAGGAATTGAGTTACAGAAAGTACGGACAAAAACTGCATTTCCTCCGAAAATTGCGTAGCTGCCGGAACTCAGGGGCGCGGGGGAAGGTCGAAGCGTAGCTGCTGATGCGTAGCCGCGTACAAAATGAGCCTGATTTTGAGAAAAACCTTGCAAAAAAGTGCGATTTGTGGTATAATACATTATAGAAGGCAGGAGGTATAGACTCGACGGTGTCATCGATGATGACCTTGTAAGCCGGTGCGGAGTAAACACCAAAACCTTCGACCCGTCAATGACGGTTGCGGCACTTGAATGTGCTGCGCTGCAGAGATGCAGCTTCCTTCTTTCTATCAAAGTGAGAACCCCTTGTACCGGTCATTCGGTGCGAGGGGATTTCTTTTTGCTTTTTTTGCTTGCGTGTTTGTGCGAATTGCATAGAATAAGAATTGTACAAGCGGAAATGGGTCTGGCGGGTTCTCGAACCTCTTTCTCTTTCCCGCCGAATAGAAAACCTTCCTTTCTAAGTGCGATTTTTTGCATATGCCATCATGTCTGCCCGCTTGTACATCCTAACCTGCCGGTCACCGCCTTTGGCTGGCAGTTTTTATGCCGTGGCTGCGTGTTCGTGGTCACGGTTTTTCTTTTGGGTATTTTGCAAGCTTTGCCGCTCTTTGGGACGACATTCCCCACATTACATGCGGCGGGTTGCGGGGGACTGCACCCCGGATAATAGCGTTCAGAACGAAAACGGAACTGAAATCGGAGAAGCACACTATGGGGTGATATGCAGAATGCAACCTCGAATACTGCGAGGAATACATCAAATGCGATACGCTGCCCGAATAAGGCAGAGAGGAGAAAAAATCATGAACAATACAATCGTTTCTCCTGCCGAATATTTCGAACAGGTAAAAAGCCGAAAGCGGACAATGACGGCTGACGGACTTTCTCAGCTATATGAGAACTGCCTTGCTCTTCTCGAAGAGTATCAGCGTTCCGGACAAATTGCTGCGCAGAAAAAGCTGCTTTTCCACATCGACAATATAACACGAGAAAAGAAGCTGCTTGACCTCGGCATTGATACCTTTGTCTACAAAAGTGATGTGGACGATTTTATCCACATGGTAGACAACAAGGTCGTCAAAATTGTAGAGCTGGAGAATTATCAGCGGCGGATTCCGGAAGAAATCATTCGGAAAATCGAGTGCTGCAAGGGCATTTTCGATAAGATGTATGTAGTCTTCACGGATTACACAAAACGAGAAGAGCGAAGAGTCGAGGCCATCAAAAGAGAAAAAGACCCCATTCTTTTTGGGACTTTCCAAGATACCGCAACGAGAACCGTGGTAGAACGCTTTTATTTCATCGGTGATTGGACGGATGAATATTGCGATTTAACATTGGATAAGATGGTTGCCGTTGTCAAAGAAAAGGCCGACAGGGACATCGTAAAGAAGTTTTCTACGCCAGAAAGCATCCGCGAGTTGAGCGACCAGCTTAATAATCTGGATGAATCCATGAACGGGTTGTACCGCCAGCGCGAAAAGGCTCCTGTACCCAAGAAAGGATTCTTCGACCGAGTACGCACAGCGTTTCGTTCTCTGAAAGGAGAATGAAATGGCAAAAGTGGATTTGACAGAGGATGAAGTCTATTCGCAACTTCGCTCTGTTTCTAATTCAAAAGAAAACGGCGTTTACGATGTTTTACGTTCCGCCGATATTCCTTGGGACTTTTCTTCTCCTCTTACTTTGCTTCGTGTCGTTCGCACAGAAGCAGAATTGACACCGCTGGTTTTTACTGGTGATGCAGAGACCGTCAACTTTATGAAAGAGGTTGCGGAAGTAGAAGAAGGGAAGAGATGTGATTGCTGCGGTCAACTTATCACAACGCCCTTATGGGATATGCCCTATGGTTCGTTGTGTGATGAATGCAGCAAGCGCCTTACCGAACAGGTTCACGGCAAGTACGAAACGCCTTGGCAAAAAGTAGAACAGGGGAGAGGAGAGCGTTCCACTCCTTGGTGGTTTGACCTTTGATGTCGGAAAGGAAATAAATGATTAAATCAAAGAATAAGCCCCAAAGCGTGAGGAGAATATGCAACCAATAATCAAAACTAACGCATGGTATACACTGGTGACAGGCAAAAGCGAGGTCATCAACGCATCGTGGTGCAAGCAGCAGCTTGCCAGGATTCTGAAGAAAAGTACCGATGCAATCATCCTGTTCGATGTTACCGGCAGCTATGCAACGCTTGTTTTAGACCACGACAGGCTCATCCCCGGACAAGTACCGATGGCGGTCAAGCAATATAAATCCACTCCTGAAGGCTTTGTCCTTGCACATACCGTTAAGGTTGATGTCGAGAATGCGCAGGAACCCCGGCTTCTGGTTTTCGATGTTAGCCGCGTGATGGTGGTCTCGTGGAAGAAAGGCATTGCCGCTATTACAAAAATTCTGAAAGTTTGGATGATGTGCTGCGAACCGCAAGCAGAACCAATCTGGCTGTTTCTGAATATTGACCCGTATGGTTTCGAGTTGTCGGATAGCGAGGGATGGGAATGCTTAGAGCGCATCGTAAAGGACAAGGAGTTCAAGGTTAAGCCTGTTTTCCTCACTAAGGGCAAGACTGAGCGAGAAATCAACGAACACCTGCACATCAAGGCGTAACGGCGGAGAAATCCGCTAACTGTCTTTTCAAAGCGGCCTCCACGGGGCGGACAGTGGGCAACAGCTTTTGCTGGCGAACAGCTTTCAAGTAAAAAATCAATATATCATAAATTACGGAGGAAATACTATGACTAACGAGCAGCTGAGAATCGCATTGGTTGCAAACGCCGTTACCCGTTCGAACCGTATCGGTTTCGACTTTCAGGACCCGGCAGGCAAGACTCTTGACGAGTACACGAAAGAAGCCATGATGCAATGTGTCCGTGTCGCGCAGAAGATGCGTCAGCCGGGCCTTGATAAGGAGTTGGCTGGACAGGTTTTCCCCATCTACACCATCGGGAACTGGGCGCGGGAGAAGGTCGTCTATGACTTCGACAAGGACTTTCAGGAACTGCTGATGGATACGGACGATATCGTTATCCACCACGAGATTCTCGAACGCCTCGCATTCAAGGACTTCTATCTGCCGCTGTATGACAGCAAAGATTACTGCGGCATGTTCGTGCATATCGAGTTCGAGCCCAAGACCAAGGATACCTTTATCGGCATCGTGTTGGTCGGTGGCGTTGCGAATGAGAAGGAGAACTATGCGTTCCTGTCTCTGCCCGCCTGGATTAAGGAGGGGCAGACGCTAACGGAAGCGACTCGGAGCACAAAACAGTATATTGAGAAAGCTGCGAATCAGCGCTCTACCACCGATGTGGCGGTCCCCGATACGATGGAGGAGATTCCTCCCGTCTACAACGAGGGTACGCCGTATGTCCGCCTTGCGATGCTCTGCGCCTACTACCTCGCCAGCAAAGGTTCCGATGTACACCTCAATCCTATCAAGAAAGATGACCGTCAGCCGTTTATGTTCAAGGGCAAGGCACAAAGGGTCAATGTCAAGGTCTTTACGGTAGGAGACCATGTGGCAGAGAAGTACAAGAATGAGGGGGACGGGAAAGCACCGCGCTGGCGTCACTACTGGGGCGGAAACGGCCGCGAACGCCGTGAGTGCAAGTTCTCGTTCTGATGAATCTACAGGGTGACAGTATGGATATAGTGAATGTCTGTACGGCGGGACTGATGCTGTCGTCGGCTGCGCTGTTTGCGGGAAACGCTGTGTACGATTACAAGTTCGGTAAGAAAACGACGGCGGTTATCCGCCAATTTGAGAGCGGGAAGCCGTCTTCTGTCATCGACGATGTGTTGAATCAGACTCTTCTCGTAATTGCGATTTGTACCGGAATTGCATTTGTTTTCGAGGAACTTGCCTTACACCTTCAAAACATCGAGAATGTGCAGGCACAGTACATGGTGCAGTTCAGCCTTAATGTCTTTATACTGGTCAGCGTTCAGGCTATGATGTCTATCGCGTTCCTTCTTACTGTGTCCACCGTGGCAATGTTCGGGCTCAAGCGGAGAGGACTGACAAAGTTTGCCATTATGACATACCTCTGCAAAATCGCAGAAAACCTCGCGGGCGTGTATGTGCTTGTCAAACTGGCTGTCAGCTACTTGCAAGCAATATAATATCACCTAAAATCGAATAAATTTATAACATTGGCTGCGCAGGATAAATCTTGCCGCTTACAGAAAAAGGAGAACACCATGAGCACTGAGTTGGTCGCCATTGAGCGCATCACGATTCGGAAAGGGGACAGCAACGCGGACGATATCCGCAGCTGCCTCGCACATTATCTGCTTCAGTTCATCAATTCCGCCAGCATCGAATCCTTGTCGATGCATAAGCTGAGCATCAAGGTCGATGGCAAGACGGTATTGTTTGTTCAGGATAAGACCGGCGGCGTGGGTCTGAAAGGTCTTGATACCGACTGGCAGCACACGCCGGAAATGTCCGCAATTCTTGACCAGTTGGTGACGGATGTGGATGTTGAGGTGTTCCTGTCCTATGAGATGATTCACTTTTTCAGCACAGAGAACTTCTACGGCTACAATTTCTGGAGCGAGGTGCTGCAGGAATACGGCTGCGAGGCGGTTCGGTACAAGGGCCTCGAATACTACGATGTGGAGAGCAATGTTGTTATGCTGTCCTTTGATGGCAAGGAACTCTGCGACAACCCCGACTATGTGCCGGAATCGGCGGTCAAGGACATCCATAAATGGTTCTGTTACACCTTCGAGATGTCGCTCGAACCCGATACGCCGTTCAATGCCGCACAGGTAGATAAGATGCTCGCTGCCATCGAGTCCGTGCATGGTGTCTTTGGTCGAGAAGAGGACGATGTTGCGGATGTGGGGGAGGATTACCTGTCCATCTGCACCGGCGTGACGCTGACCGACAAGGAAGTCCCGGCGTTTGCTGCGTTCCTGCAGGCAATGTCGGATGTCGCCAAAGAACTCGACACAACGCTCGACTATATCGCCGAGTTCACCCCGGCAGAGATGGAGACCTTTGCAGCCATGATGATGGATGACGACAAGGGCAAAATCGTGCCGAGATATTACCGCTACTGATACGCCAAAGCCTCACCAGTCATTGGTGGGGCTCTTTTTTGTATGGGAGAGAGAATAATGATATCCAAGGAACTTTTTTGCAAGACGATTGCCGACATTCAAGAGCAAGACCGGAAAATCTCGGAATTCGACCATGCGCTGGGCAAAATCTGCGACTCGGCAGTAGTGTTCGATGCTGACAATCTGTATCTTGCTGCATTGCTCTGCATCCTCAAAGAAGAACTGGACGACAAGGCGGACACCATTGAGTGGTGGCTGTATGAGGATGTCCGCAAATGCATCTGGTTCGACCTCGAAGATGGTCGCCGGATGCGCTACGATATGCCGACTGCCGAATCCCTGTACAACTATCTTACGCTGCCGTTTGAGCAGCTTCCTCTCGAGGTAGAATCATGATTTTCATTTTTTCGCTTGTCATTGCAGCGCTGCTTTGCATTGCATCGTTCATTTGCTACAAGGTGTCGGGCAAGATGCTGGATGAGAAAGATGCGGAAAAATACGCAAAGGAAGCAGAACTCGAAGAAAAACTGATAAACCGCATGATGCAGACCAAAAGCAAGCCGCTGTCGGACGATGAATTCAGTTTCGGCGGTGCTTATGAGGCTTTGGTCATGGCGGGAGAACATCAGACACAGATGGAAGATACGGAAAATGAAATTAAAGCACTAACGGATAAAATTCGTCTGCTGAGTATGGTCGAACAAATCTCATACCTTATGCTTTCATTCGGTATTATGTTCGCCTGCACGCTTTTGTTCGTGACCGGTATTATCGCTGTTGGGGTGCTGGCTGCGAACGTGTATGCTAAATGAATGCTCAGAACGGAAAGAAAGGAGACACTATGAGCAAGAAACCGAAAATTGAAGGCATCGTCTTCAGATACGGCGATGGTGACTACTCTTTCTGGATGCCGGACATCTCGAAAGAAGAGAACGAGAAATTCGTGCAAACGCTGTTTTCAGCATTTGAGGATAATGGCTGTTCGGTGCGCGGCACAAAGAAGGACATCCTCGATGCCATCCGAGAAAATACCTGAAACGAAAACGAGCGAATCCCTGAAAAAAATTTACGTGCTCGACACGAGCGTTCTTCTGTCATCTCCGTACTCTAACGAAAAACAACATTGACCAGGCACATTTCTAAGCGCTGCGACATTTTTCTGGGGGTTTGCAAGGCCGTTTGCAACATTTTTCCGAAATTCACCGATATTTTTTGCAGTCATCCATCACGGATGGCTGCTTTTTTTGTTTTTACGCAAAAAAGTTGCCGATTTGTGCGAATTGCAGATAATGAAAATCAAGGGCAGTCATAGCGGTATTGTCCGCACAGAAATTATCAGAAAGAGATTTTCCAGATAGTTCTGGAATTTTGGAGGAATCACAAATGTACGGTAAAGCGATGAATTTCATAGACTGGCTGATTGATATGCCGGAAGAGTTTTCATTTTGGGTAGAGGACCAGATAGCAGTAATGTCACCGGTAACGATTGCCGTGGTAATTGTTGTCGCATTGGCTGTTTTGGCCGGTATATGGCTTCTCGTCGTTTCTGCTGCCAAGAAGGATGTGCGCAATACCAGCGAGATTCTGGCGGGCGTTGAGGAAGTCAATCAGGGATATGAGTTCTATGATGTGGACGAAGAAATCCGCCTTGAATACCCGCTCGAATCCCTTGAAGAGTATAAGGGCACTTCCCTCGATAAGCTGTTCATGAGCACTGTTCGGAAAAAGATTCCCCAGTTTGAAGAGGTTTTCGGATGGGCGCAGTCGAATGTAATTCAGTTTGCGGCATATAAGGAAGAACTTAAAAGCATCCCTAACTGGACCGAGAAGGACAATGATTGCGGGAGAAGAATCCCTTTCTGGCTGTATAAGCACTATGAGAAGAAGCTGGTCAATGCAGCGGTGTTCGGCACTCCCGTGACCGAGACGACCTTCATTGCGGTGAAGCAGTATGTCCCGCATAAGGGCAAGCCGATGGAGGAGTCTAAGACCTATTCGATGGCAGAGGCTAAGGAATTCGTAAGACTCGCTAAGGCGCACGAACGGGAACGCCAGCAGCGGGAAAACGAGCGGAGGCAGGCATCCTCGCAAATCAAGTATGAGGTTTTGCAGCGGGACAGGTTCCGGTGCGTTGTCTGCGGCAGGACCCCGGAACAGGGCGCGAAACTTCACATTCAGGCGGTAAAGCCGCTTCCGAAACACGAGAGACCATCTGCGGATTGTTTTCGAACCGTGTGCGAGGATTGCCTGAGAAGGAAAGGGTGAGGGGCAGAGATGTTTTGTATATGCGTACTTATCGTAGCAGCAGCTACCGTGTATATGGTCGAAGCGTATATCCATACCTACTACGCGATTGAGTATATGCACGGCGCACCGCTGTTCTGTGTGCTTCTGGCGAAATACGCGGCACCGGTCCTGTTCCTGCTCCTGTGCGTGTACTTTGTATTCCGGTACAGGGAGAAGCGGCGGGAATCGGAAAAGCCTGCGCAGGATAAGCCCATGAACCGAGAAGAAGTCTATGCGGAGAAAATTAACGCGACCGTAAAAACGAAAGCCGTGTTCTCAGACCAAGCCGACCAGATGCTATATCAGGTCATGCGGTTCGGACAAAAGATGGCGGTGACGTACAGCATGACGCAGGACAGCAAGACTTCAGTCCTACCTGCGGTACAGGAGCAATCTTGACCAGCATGTAGGACGCAGGCATTGGATACTTATGTACCTGCAGATGTTAACCCAGTATGCAGCTCTACTTAGTAAGTATCTTTAGCCAAGGGTTACACAACCTTCTGCTTCGGCAGAAGAGATTTATCGTAAAGGAGGTAGCGTATATGGCTACTGTATATGTGCTCAACAAAGACGGTAAACCTTTGATGCCGACGACTCGCTGTGGTCATATCCGTCACCTTCTGAAAGAGAAGAAAGCACGAGTCGTTAGAACAAATCCGTTTACCATTAAACTGGTGTACGAAACGGATGATGTGGTGCAGCCCCTCTATTTAGGCATCGACCCCGGCAGAACCAATATCGGAGTCGCAGTAGTCAAAGTGGACGGTACTGCGGTCTTTACTGCTCATCTGGAAACACGCAATAAGGAAATTCCCAAACTGATGGTGAAACGCAAAGAACACCGTCAGGGGCGCAGACATTACCGTCGCTGCAAGCGCCAGCGCCGCGCCGCTGCACACGGAACTTTATCCAAAAAGTGCAAGAAGAAAGACACGGCGCAAGGCGGTAATATCAGTAAGCGTGCTCAAACGATAGGTGTTTTTGAACGCAATCTGCCCGGTTGCGAGAATTCCGTCCTTTGCATTGGCATCAAGAACAAGGAAGCGCGATTTAACAACCGAGTCAGACCCGCTAGGTGGCTTACACCTACTGCCAATCAGCTTTTGCTGACGCACGTCAACTTTGTGAAAAAGATTTGCAAATTTCTTCCTATCAGTGATGTTGTACTCGAAATCAACAAATTTGCGTTTATGGCATTGGACAATCCCAATATTCAGAAGTGGCAATATCAACAAGGTCCTCTATATCAAAAGGGCAGCCTTGAAAACGCTGTTTCTGAACAGCAAGACCATCATTGCCTGTTTTGCGAGAAGACGATAGAGCATTATCATCATGTGATTCTAAGAAGCGAAAACGGCAGCGACACTATTGCTAACATCGTTGGATTGTGTGCAGAACACCACGACCTTATACATAAGGATGACAAGTTAAAAGAAGAACTTGCAAAAAAGAAGCAGGGTCTCAATAAAAAGTATGGCGCATTGAGTGTGTTGAACCAAATCATCCCGGCGCTTACGTATGAGTTGGGTTCTCGTTTTCAAGGTCACTTTTATGTGACAACGGGAAAAAGTACATACGATTACCGTGCAGCACACAGCGTAAGCAAAGACCACTGGTTGGATGCTTATTGTATTGCCTGCTCCGTTCTACCGGACGGTTGCTTTGACAATACAATCAATAGTCGTGTTCCCTATGAATTGAAGCAATTCAGAAGGCATGACCGTCAGGTTTGCCAACAACAAAATGTAAAGAGAAAATACTATCTTGATAAAAAGTTGGTTGCGACAAATCGTCACAAGGCCATTAAACAAGAAACAGACAGCTTGGAAGAGTATCGCAACAATGGCGGCACAACGGACAAACTCGTTGTTAAGGAACATAAGCCTACAAACAAAAGACTGAATCGTATCCTTCCCGGTGCGCTTATGGCGGCGAATGGAAAACTAAACGTCATGGTGGCATCAAGAGGCTTACACAATGGGATACCAGACAATTATGTTTTTGACAATAACAGCAAAGCCAAACCATCAAAATGTACGTTAATAAACAAAAATAAAGGCATCGTCTTTGTATCAAATTCGGTGTCGTAACCAGAAGAACGCAGCAGGAAAGCAGCAAAACGAATATGAGCATAGCAAAAATCGAAACGGCATCCGGCGTAACGTTGGTCCTCAATGGCAGTACAATATTTGCTTCCGATGATACCTCGTACTGGCTGCAAGGCTCTAAAGTTATCGGCGAAAATGGACATGTATACGGGCACGCGGAAACTATCCGAGACGCCCTGTGCCTCGTCTTGGCAAAGTACGGCGGGCTAAAGGGAAACAGCACAAAACAAACAAAACCAGTAAAGGCGGTGAGAGCATGGTAGTATATACGAAATCAGGCGTGACGGTGAATTGCTGCGGCAATCTCTTCATTGCATCGGACGGCAAAACCTACAACCTCTGCGGCAGGATGCTGACATGCAGTGGCAAGGTCATTAGCTGCAACTGTCAGTCAAAAGAAGAAGCGCTGGGTACGGTCGTGGGGCTGTACGGCGGTCGAAGATTCTAGGGAGGTACAATATGCAAACGGTCATGACGAACAGCGGTGTGGAGCTTCGTGTGGAAAGCAGCATCATTTACACAACAGACTCCAAGGCATTCTGGCGTAGCGGGAACATGTTGGTCGGAAACGGCACTGTCATCAGCTACCAGTGTCGCTCGATGGATGAGGCGGTCGATATGGTCGCCGCCTTGTACAACGGAAAGAGAGCAGAAGCAACGCAGGCATAATCCTCTATAAAAGTATACGCCGTTCACCTTTTCAGGTGGGCGGCTTTTTGTTTTGTGTATATAGCGATTCGGGGAACGAAGCAAGCCGATTTTACCAGCACTTTGATATTATAAGGCATGATTTCCAGCAGTTTGATATTCTACGGGCAGTTGCACAGCCGTGCGAATTGCATACAATGGGAATTGGAGAGCAAAAAGGGCGATGCAAGGATACATTTGCAGAAAGACGGCTGCTTTTGTAAAACGGCACGAAATTAAACGAAACGCGAAGAGGATACAAGAAATCACGAATAAAATCCGGCTGAGGCGGATAATACTTGTGCCGAGCGGTTTGAAGTCCGGACAATGGGACAGCTAAAGTGGTAGAATGAAACTAGGAATACCTAAAATCAGACTTAATCGGAAAAACAAAAAACATGAATGAATGATTAGTTGCTAAAAAAGTAACTGCACGCTTATATACCAGACCAAAAGAAATGACCCAAATCTGTTTAGGAAGGATAGGCACAAAATGGCAAGGAGAAAAGCAAACGACTTGGAAAATCAGATGTCGCTAATGGACATGATGGCATCGGAAAGCCCCGAATATACCGAAGAAGGCCCGGAAGAACTCTTGGACCCCGGTGAAGATACAGGGGACAGTGAAGGGCAGACGGATAAACCATTCAAACTCGTGGCGAACAATACCACGAAGGCAAAGGCGAGCATCTCCACGCAGGCGCTGAGTGTTGTGAAGGCGATATATGCCGATACGGTCGAAACGAATTGGGAAGAGTTGTTTGACGGGTTTGACAGGCTCTATGCTATCACTTTCTCCTCTGGTATCGAATTTGTGAATAAGGTCATCAACAAGTTCTCGTATGCGGAAGTCGTGTTCGGATGCGAGAAAATCATCGCCAACGACATCGCTGCCATTATGTCGGTGCAAATCGACAGCGTGCAGCGGCTCGCTAAGTCTAAGTCTGCAGGAAACCTTGCGAACCGCCTCGATGACGGGTCTTTGCAGTTGTATGTGTCGCGGGACACGAAATCGCACGAAAAAATCTTCATCTTGGAGAGCGCTGACCATAAGCGGGTCCGAGTCATCACCGGCAGTGCGAATATGTCGGCATCGGCATTTTGCGGCATCCAGCGAGAGAATATCGTCTGCTTCGATGATGAGGCGGCATTTGCGCACTACAAGGTTCTGTTCGAGACCTTCAAGGAGACCTGCTCCGACAATGTCTCCTATAAGGCAGTCGTGAGCACTATGAATCAGGAAGACTACCTCAAAGAAAACATCAAAGAAGTGCCCGTCTTCCAATCCATCGAAAAGCAGAAGCTTGTCTTTCTGGAACAGGCGCAACCTGAGGACGAGGTAGAATACGAGATAGTCGCCGATGTCAAGAAGATGCAGGAGCTCGTCAAGCCGATTATGCCTAAGATGGCGGTACAGGCGAATCGTATTGTGGTGGCAGCGGAACCGATGCGTGTTTTTACGAAACGATATACCGAGGTTCGGCGTGTAGCAGCTGAGGCTGTTAAGCAGCTTCCGAAACTTCATATCGACTACGATGCCGGGACCATGACCTTCAACGACGAAAACATCGACCTCAACCCGAATCTCAGCGAGGTAGCAAAGAACATCAAGAGCATCCAGAAGTTCTTCTCAGGCATGGACTACTTTTACGGCGATGTAGAGCAGGCCAAGAAGGACTACTTCAAGTATATGACATGGTATCTGGCTACCCCGTTCATGGCGTATCTGCGGTATTTTGCCTCGAGGAACAATTACGACACCAAACTGTTCCCGATGTATGGCGTTATATACGGCGACTCAAACGGCGGCAAGACGACCTTTATAAAATTTCTTGTCAAACTCATGTGCGGCGAGACCGTCAAGATGAACACAACGGAGGATTTTACAGCCACAAGAATCGATGGCCTCAAACGAGTATGTGAGGGACTGCCGCTGAACATCGACGACCTCGCCAAGACCCAGTTCCAGAGCCATTCAGAACGGGTAATCAAGAACGATGAATGGGGTATCTCAGACAGGCTCGTGAACTATCCTGCTGTATCTATCACATCGAATAAAATCACCTCGCTGACAAAAGACCTCTCGAAACGCGCTATCATCTGTCGAATCGATGCTAAAATCGACAACGAGCGCGGTGCCAAGAACTCGAAGCGAGTGAATGAGAGTATGTCGGAGTTGACCACCGCGTTCTACGGGGAGTATGTCCGACGGATGCTTGTTTGCATCGACGAGATGACGACGGAAATGCGTGAGAATGCGAATGGCAAAGAATACTTCCCGGATATCTTCCATGCCTCGTCCAGTGTGATTGCAGATATCTTCGAGGCTTGCGGAATCGATTTGCCGGACTATGTGCGTATCCTGTATTACAACGACTACATGGGTGATGAGAGCATTGGTCGTGCTGCGATTGAGAAAATCGAACTGGCATGGCAGGCAGACCCGAGCAAGTTCAGGGTGGACAAGAAGCAGAACCGACTCATTTATACCTACCCGCAGGATGGACCCTGGTACGAACTGAAATACATTGCAGACGAGCTGCCGAACTCCCTCGAAGCAGAGATTTCCGGCGGCAACCAACTTATCATGAACTACGAGCAGGCACAGGAATTGTTCGGCATCAAGTTTCGGCGCTGGCTGGGCATCTTTAACCTCTAATATGCATGGCAGGTTCTTTCCGGAGCCTGCCTTTTTATTTCGCAAAAATTGTTGCTCATTCGTGCGAATTGCGTACCATGAAGTATACAGGCAAGCGGTATTGCCGCTGAGAACGACTGTCGAGCAGAGAAAGGATAACACTATGAACGAGCAAAATTTCGTTGAAGATACTCAGGATTCTACCGAGGACATTCAGTATCAGGCGTATGTGGCACTGGTCGAGGATTTCAAGGAATTCATCGATACGACAGTAAAGGCCGGCAAGGATTCCTATAAGCATGTAGACTTGTTCAACGGCAAGCCTTTAGAGGAGTCCGTGACGCATACTGTGCCGCTGGAAGATGACAAGGCACAGCTTCTGGCTGCGGCGTGCATGGACTTGGCAAACTCGACTCTGTGGCTGTACTACCACCAGAATAAGTTCAAGGATACGGAGTTTGCCGAGGTCGTCAACAACAACTATCCGAAATATCAGGTCCGAGTACAGCAGGAGATGAACCAAGAGGGAGGACAGTTTTATCTGCGCAGCTGGTATTCGCTGGCTCAGAAGATTTCCAGAGAGTGCCAGCTGAAAGCGTTCGAGGGCTACAAGCCCAAGGAGCAGATGACCTATGTAAACATCTATCTGCTCGTCTATGCTGCCATGAAGTCCCTGAAAAACGGGTCTTTGAGCCGTATCATGGCAAATATCGAACATGACTCCGATAAAATCGGGAATCTTGCTTTCTACTTCTTCACCTACATCCTCGAAGTGTTAGAGAGACCTCTCGGATAATAGAATTGCCCTGCACATGCCACTTTTGGTGTGTGCAGAGCTTTTGTGTGTGTGGGAAGACTCGGAACGATATGCCGGAACAATATCAAAGCTAAATCGACATTGTTCCGATGCATTGTTCCGACAGGCTGGTTTTGTTCAAGGTGTCTGCCGCACAATCTAAATAATCTTTTTTAAAAGGTGACATCAAATAAGCTCCGGGGGCTGTATTGCTCCCGGAGTTTGCTATTATTGGGGTTGCATCGGCTTGTTGCAATCCATACACAAGATGCGCACAAAGCGTGGGTCTCGCTATTTTCGTTCTGAACACAGTTTGCCCTTACCTGGGTTGTGTCAACGACATGCGATTTTTTAAAAAAGTGGTGCGGAAAATTTCTCTCAATAGGCTCATCCACAGAAAAACATAGGGTTCAACCAAAAACTCGCTGTAAAAAGTGTGGATTTCAGCAAAAACTCGTTGGAAAAATGTGCAAGGACACAAAACTGGTAGGAGTTGCAACTCATACACAATACTGAGAGTTTTCTTCGCCGCGTTCAAAAAAATAGGTACGCCCGCACAATGTCGGCATACCGATATACGACGACCAAACATTGCAGCGCAGCCATCGCCGTTTCGTTTTGAGCACAGTTTCCTCTTGCCAGGCTGTGCGAATGGCATACACTTATAATTGTACGATAGATAGCAGCATAATAAACGACTTCCGTACAATTCACATTCTGACGAAGAAGAGCAGATTCACCCAAGTGGTGCGTCTGCTCTTTTTTTGTTGCCAACGAATGAAAGAGGTGTAAGACCATGGCAAAACCCTGGACAGCAGAAGAATTAGCGATTATGAAGCAGCGGTATCCGAAAGAGGGCGCGAGTGATGCGCTCGTCAAGACCTTGAACCGCACGAAGCAGGCGATTCACTTCAAGGCTCAGCAAGTTGGGCTTCGCAATGTGAAACGAAAGAGATTTACTGACGAAGACATCGAAATTCTGAGAGAGCGGTATCCGAACGAGGGTGCCAGCAAAGACATCCAGAAACTGCTCGGCAGAAGTGCCACGACCATCAAAAACAAGGCACACCTGCTCGGTATTCCCGGCACGAGGCATTATTGGACCGAAGAAGAGTTGCAGATTCTGGCTGAGCGATACCCGAAGGAGGGGGCAAGCCAGGAACTGGTGCAACTGTTTCAGCGCAGTGCCTATCTCATCGGTATCAAGGCTAACGCATTGGGGCTCCGATACGAAAATAGACGCCGGTGGACCAAGGAAGAGGAGGATATTCTCATTGAGAGATATCCTTGGGAAGGTGCAAGCGAGGCTCTTTTGAAAGACCTCAACCGCAGCCGTGCTTCTGTCTTGAACCACACGAGCATCATGGGCCTTGTGTGCCAGAAACGTTCGACTTGGACGGCTGATGAGGAAAAGGTGCTCCGAGAACGCTTTCCCGTGGAAGGTGCGAGCAAATCTCTGCAGAAAACTCTGAACCGAACAAGCACTGCCATCTACTGCAAGGCGATGCGCTTAGGATGCCAGAAACCTGCCAAAAAGAATCGCAAATGACCTCTTGCACATCCGTGCGGCTCGAGGTATACTAACCCTGTAATCAAAAAGAATTATCTTTTGCGAGGACTCCGCTAATGGCGCAGTTCTCGTTTTCTTTTTGCCCGAATTTCCGCAGGGCCCACAGAGCACCGGCACTACTTGCCGCCTGCCGCCAGCAAGCAGGGTACTCACAGGGACCCCAGCAGAAAGGCCCCCGGTGCGGATGCCAGTGCGGGATAATGCATGTTCAGAACGGAAAACAAAAATGCTGCCGCCCAGCTAACGGGTAGCAGCATTATTTTTTGTCTGGGATAGTCAGAGGCTATAGGTTAAGTATTAGACGCGAACGCCCATCTCGTCAGCCTTGTCATCCTCGACAACCAGATAGTAGTACACGTCACCGAACTCTAAGCCCAACTCATCGGCATACTTTTTCAGAGTGTCAGAGAACACTTTCAGGTTAAAGCCATTACCGGGATGCTCTTTCTGCCATGCTTCGATTTTCCGCTTCGATGCGGCAACACAGGGTCTATCTTCCTTGTCGTCATCGTCAAAGGTGAATCCGTCTACCAGACGGCGGGGGGTATCGTCCGAAGCCTCATTCTGGATGACATAGGCGACGATAGCGGCTTTGCTGTTATAGTCCGAGTTCTCCGCAAAGAAGTCCTCGATGTCGCCATGCCGTACAACAACATTCTCGTAGAAATCCTTGATTTCGTTGTCGGCGTACTCGTTCGTCATGACCTTCTTATGGTTTTTAAGGAACTTGATGAAGGTCTCGTCGCTCAGGTTGTCAGCATAGCATCCACACGAACTTTCACAAGACTGGTCAGAAACTTCTCCATTTTCGCAAAGACATGCTTTGCTGTAAATGCCTTCTTCAGGTTTATAGTATAGTAAAAAACAGGGAAGTCTTGAATATCTATACCGCTTTCCCTGAAATTCTCTCCTACTTTGTCGATAGCCTTGCGCAAGAAGGGTGCATACTTGTACAGTGCATCGACATCGGTGATGTAGTCGGTAATGTACAGCTCATTGTTTTTGCTGTAATGACCCAAGAGCCCGACGGCCACAGAAAGGCGGATGCCACGCTGAAAATTTGTCAAATCGAAAGTAACGGGGTAAATGACATTCGCAACAGTACCGTCCTCAGAATACTCGACGGGAGCCGAGCAGCGATGAATACCGAAAAGGTCATAGCCGTCCTTGTGGATGCTCATGTACTGATTTTCGAGGATGACCAGATTATACAGCGGCAACGCCATCGGAATCTGCGCTTTCAGGAATTCGAGGAAATAATTCACATTCTCGTGAATCCATGTGTAGTCGTCCACGGTTTCGATGCGTTTCTTAGACTCCACGACATCCTCACCAGGAAGCGGCTCATAACCGCATGCCTGACGAAGCTCGTTTTCCGTCACGGCATCCGTTGCCTTGGCGATTTTCTTCAAGGTAACCTCGGTAGGCTGAGACTGTGTTTTGCCGTTCGCAAGACGGTTCACATATACGCGGCCGAGATGCGATGTCTGGGAAAACTGCTCCTGTGTCCGCGTACCGATGGCTTTCTTGACGAGCGCCGCCAGCTTATCGGGGTCATATCCCGCATTCTCCTTATCATTATACTCGGAACTGTCATCCTTGTTCAGCCAGCCGTCAAGAATCGAATAACCGATATCATGCAAGGAAGCATATATATGTCCGTCTAAGTCTTTGGAGGGGGACGGCATGTGTGCGTTGTCTTCAAGGCACTCTACCTTTTTGCACAGGTGTGCGCACTCGCTGGCAACAAGAATGTACGGCGCATTCAACTCTTTTAGCCTTGGAATGCGGTCGTTGCTGTCGCAGTTTTGCCAGATATACAATATCTGAAAGCTGGTCAGGAGGCATCTTCTTGAAAACATCTGTACCGAGTTCGATTTCGGTGATGACAGGAACGGTAACAGAAGCATCGATATCTTTGGCGTATTGCAGGATAGCTTCGACAACAAAATAGTAGCTATCATATGCCTTATAATCGATATGGACAACGGTATCCGTTTTCTTTATAGGGACAATTGTTCCTTTGCCATCTTTAACGCCATAGAAAGCCGAAACGGATAGAAAATCGTCAAGGACCTTCTCATCAACATGCAATGCCTTGGCAATCACCGGCAGCTGCTTGCGAAGCAGGACAGGGGCGTTCAGCTTGACAGAGAACATATAGCGACTCCTTTCGCATGTATCATTTTGTAGCTTTGTGTATCATTCTGTAACTATTATACGGGAACGCTGGTGGAATTGCAATAGGAAAAACAACAAAAAGATACAAAAAAGTACATAAGGATACAAGGGCGAATGGCACAGGAAGGGGTTCGCCTTGTTTCCGTTCTGGACGAAGCAGTTTGGGATAGGCGTCGCGCCGGGAATTTAGCTACTGCCGCTCGGTAGGTTGCTAACGGGCTGCAGAAAGGAAGGCGGCAAGCCCGGTGACTGAAAATTTTCGTGTTCGTCGCTTGGCAGTTGCACATTCGTGCGAATTGGATACAATGGAGAATATAAAGTGATTTAGTATAAGCCGCAGGGATTTGTTCTCTGCGGCTTGATTTTTCTCGAAAAGAGGTACAATGATGCGGAATCGAAAGAAAGCCCAGAAGGCTGCTTCTCTTGTCATGGCAGTCATGATGACCTTGACTCTGGTGCTCGGTACGGTGGTGCCGGTCGTTTTGCAGACGGCAGCAGTTTTCTAAAAACTCATAGTTTGTTCTAGCCCCGCGTGGATGAAATGTCTGCGCGGGGCTTTTTTTGTTTTGCGGAGGAAATCATGGCGGAAAAGAAGCGGCAATATTCACGAGCGCTCGCACAGAAACGGTGTCTGGAAGCGATTGAGCGAGCCATTCTCATCAATAAGAGCGAGGCGGAAAGACCTTTCGTGTTTCAGGTACAGGAACTGGTCGTGTTCGGACCCCTGGTCGATACCGATGCGCCTACGGTCCACGGAGTAGATATCCTTGCGACCACGGCGCGGCATCACAGATACCGGAATCGGGATGAGGCATTTCACAGCGACAGCGAGGATTTCATCAATAAATACGCTCCATTCAGTATCTGTTCGTGGCGGTTCCGTGAAGAGTTCCCGGAAAAGGATATGCTGAACCACCTCAAAGGCCGGCACATGGGCATCGTGACGATGTACGGGCAGCAGGACAGGGCTTTGCTCGACGAGGGCAGATTTTTTACCATCATCCGAGACGGCAAGGTTCAGGCTGACCAGCTGGATGCCTTGAAGGAACTGTTCCGAGGTAAAGCATGAGCGCCGTCATGCTGATGCAGGGAGACTGCTGCGAAAAACTAAACGAGATTCCGGCACATTCTGTAAACCTCGTCTTAGCGGACCCGCCCTACGGTATCACACATCAGGCTTGGGATACAGTATTGCCGTTTGAGGATTTCATCATGAAGGACGGAAAGCGACTAAGCCTGACTGAGTTTCTTCTTTCCCGCTATAAGGCGGGGATTTCCTATGCTGATGCTATGTCTATCTGGACTGAAAATAAACAGCAGGGGATTTGGACGCAGCTGGATAGAATTCTGACCGAGAACGGCGCAGTGATTCTTTTCTCGGCGGGAGCGTATACCAAGACCCTGATGGACAGCAAAGTCATCCCGTGGCGATATAACCTCATCTGGCAGAAGACATCTCCGGTAGGATTCCTCAACGCGAACCGGATGCCGCTAAGGGCGCATGAAGACATCCTGGTCTTTTACAAGAAGCTGCCTACCTACAACCCGCAGAAGACCTCAGGGCATCCAAGAAAAGTCTCAACGGCGGAGCATAAGCGGAACTCCAAGATGACTGAGGATTACGGGAAATACAAGGCAAAAAGCTACGACAGCACCGAGAGATTTCCTACGAGTGTACTAACTTTTGCCACCGATAAGCAGAAATGTGCGGCGCACGGAACACAGAAACCCGTAGCGTTGTGTGAGTGGCTCATAAAAAGCTACACGAACGAGGGCGATACGGTCCTTGATTTCTGCATGGGCAGCGGCTCGACCGGTGTGGCAGCAATGAATACGAACAGAAACTTTATCGGCATCGAAAAGGATGCCGATTTTTTTGTTGTTGCGAAAGAACGAATCGCTGATGCGGCGCAAAGCCGTTGAAGATACCGCTATTCGTTTTCGCACAACAACAAACAAAAAGCATCTTAAACACACGCGTGCGTTCGATAAATGAGCGCGTGTGTTTTTTGTGCATTTCGCGCATTTAACGCTCATTTTTTATAGGGCCAAAATGAATAAGAACAAAGTATACACGCATGTCTCTCTGTTTTCTGGTGCAGGGGGACTCGATATCGGCTTAGAGCAAGCCGGGTTTCGCACGGTATGGGCGAACGACTTCAACCATGATGCCTGTGAGACACATAGGCTGTGGAGCAATGCCACGGTGGTAGAAGGCGACATCGGCAAAGTAGACTACGATACCATCCCGGATTGCGATATCGCTTCCTTTGGATTCCCGTGTCAGGGCTTTAGCCTGTCGGGACCAAGAAAAATCGACGATAGCCGGAATGTGCTCTACCGGCATTGCGTCAAGTTGGTCGAGAAGAAGCAGCCAAAGCTGTTTCTTGCTGAGAATGTCAAAGGTTTGCTTACGCTTGGCGGCGGAAAAATCAAGGACGCTATCATCGCGGATTTCGAGAGCAAGGGATATGTGGTGTCCATCAACCTTGTCAATGCTGCGGACTATCATGTCCCGGAAGATAGACAGCGAATCCTCCTTGTGGGCATCCGAAAAGACTTTGCTGAGAAGTACGGCGTAGAGTTCAAGGTTCCTGCACCGTTTGCTGACCGTATCAGTATCCGGCAGGCGTTAGAGGGATTGGCACCGGCGGCAGAGGATGAAATCTGCAAAGAAGCCTATTCCTCGCGCTACATGTCCCGGAACCGGAAACGCGGATGGAACAGCGTATCGTTCACGATTCCGGCTATGGCTAAGCAAGTGCCTCTCTGGCCCGGGTCGCCTGATATGGTGAAGGTCGGCAAAGACCTTTGGCAGTTCGGGGAGAAAGGCAGTACCAGACGGCTGTCTTATAGAGAAGCAGCTGCTATCCAGACATTCCCGAAAGATATGGTTTTTTGCGGGAATCTGACGAGCAAGTATAAGCAAATCGGTAATGCAGTACCCTGTGAACTCGCAAGAGTCGTGGGAACGGAACTGTACCGTATTCTGAATGAAATTGAAAAGCAAGAAAGTCATTGTCCGGTATGAGTGATTCGTGCCGGATTTTTTATTGGAGTCATCATGCCAGAGACAAGGAAATACACCGTCGTTGACCTGTTCGCAGGTGTCGGAGGATTGAGTTACGGATTTTCAAGAAACGAGCACTATGAAATCATCTTGGCGAACGAGATGCAAAAGGATATTGCGAAAGCATATACCCTCAACCATCCTTCGGTCAATATGCTGCAGGGCGACATCAAAGACCTGTCCGAAGATATCCTCCGTCAAGCGATAGGAAACCGTACAGTGGATGTCGTAGTCGGTGGCCCGCCGTGTCAGTCGTACTCTACGCTCGGTAAACGACAGATGGATGCGCGGGCAAATCTTTTCATGGAATACAAGCGCGTTCTCCGCATCCTACATCCGACAGCCTTTCTGTTCGAGAATGTCAAAGGTATTCTGAGCATGGATAAAGGAGCCCTGTTTGAGCATGTCCGCAAAGAATTCGAGGGTATTGGGTACAGCCTCCAATACAAAATCCTCAATGCCGTAGACTACGGTGTACCGCAACTGCGGGAACGGGTCATTCTTGTCGGGTTCTTGGGCGAGAATCCCTTTCAATGCCCGGAACCGACACACGGAGAAGGACTACTGCCGTATGTGACGCTGCAAGACGCGCTTAAAGACCTGCCTGCACTGGCATGCGGGGAGGAAAACACCGTGTATGCCGCTCCTCCCGATAATGAGTTTCTTTCATGGGTCCGGCATGGTGGCTCCGATACGCTCACGGAGCATAAAGCCCCGAACAACAACGCCCATCTTCGCAGAATCATGGCGGCGCTCAAAGATGGGCAGGGCAAGGATGATTTGCCGAAAGAACTCAGACCTAAGAGCGGGTTCAAGAACACCTACGCAAAACTCTGGTGGGAGAAACCCGCCACTACCATCACACGGAACTTTGCCTGCCCCTCCTCATCGAGATGCATCCATCCGAGAGATTCGATGGCACTCACGATACGAGAAGGAGCACGGTTACAGAGTTTTCCGGACAACTATCAGTTCTACGGCTCGGATTGCCTGAAGCGCTTAGAAATCGGCAACGCAGTCCCGCCGCTGCTTTCGGTGGCATTGGCTGAACAGATGCTGAAAGCACTCAGTGCAGAAAAATAACATACCTACAGATTTTCGGCACTAAGTAGCCGGGAGCGAGGATATTACATGAATAATAATAGCGCCGAATGGCAACGCGAATTCTACTTGACGCATGACAAGTACCGGATGCAGGGGCAGGGTACGAATTGCTATAAGGTCGTCAAGGGCCTTACTCGTATACTGCAGCTGCCTACCATTGCGAAACTCACGACCGACAACGAATCGGTCATCAGTGATTTCCGACTGAACAGTGGCGAGTATGGGCTTGAGCCCTACGATGAGTACGCTATCAAGGTAGATGACACCTACGGTGCATCATTCTATATCCTTGTCCATAGAAGAGCTGATACGACATTCCTGTGCCCGATTCTCGTGGGCTTTGAGGGTGAGAACACCTGTGCTATGGTCATGCCTACCGATAACTGGCGGATGAGAGAAATGACGGCTTTTGTCGAGCTGAGAAGGGCTGAAAAGGAATTCGGTGTGGACGGACTGATGATGGCGGTGAACACCCGGAATGGGGTATACGGCTGCCTTTCCGTTCTGAACGAGTTTGGCAACCTGCTGGAACGGTGGCTGCGAACCGAGCGCGATTCTCTACATATACGGAACTCTGTGACGGCTCCGAGCTCAGCGGCGCTGATACTGCAAATCTGGCTGCATACGATATGTCTCTGGAAACGGCGGTGTCTGAGTCGGAAAGTCGAGCAGCGTATCGTACACGCAAACGGAGAGCAGGAAACGGTCTGGGATGTTAGAGAATGTCTAAGCACAACCAAGCAGACTATCGTGGACCTCAAAAAGGGCATCGTGGTCTATGTAAATGGCGGTACCGGGAAACGGGCATTTGCCGGGTTCTGTGTACTCCAATCTGAGCGCTGCGGGCATTTCCGGCATCTGCAAAGCGGCAGGGTCGTCTATGTGCGCCCCACGACTGTTCACTACAAAAAGCTGAACCCCAACAAGGCTATCAGCCAGACTGCCAAGCCGGTAATCTACCGAAATACGGAAGATTTCCTGCGCGAGAAGTCCTACCTCGAAAACGATGTGCTCATGATGCTGAAATGCAACGGCATCGAGTATCAGCGGGAAAAGATGTTCCCGTGGATGGGGAAGAAGCGCTTGGATTTCTTCCTGCCGGGCAAGAACATCGCCATTGAGTGTCAGGGCGTGCAGCACTTTTACCCCTACGGCAGCGATGACAGGGATTTCGAGGCACGAAAGCAGCGGGATACCGACAAGTATAACGAATGCACCAGCAACGGCGTGCAGGTTCTTTATTACATGAGCGAGTTGATTCCGGTGCCTAGCGAGATGGCAGAGAAATACCGGTATGTGACCAGCCTCGATGAGTTGCTGGGGATTCTGAACGATAAATGATTGATTTTTAGACCTCCGATGTTACGGCATCGGGGGTTTTGTTTTTGGAGGATACTATGAGCAAGGGAATGCGTACAGAGGATGAGGTTCGTGACAGTGCTAAGCTGGTTCTTGGCTTCGATAGGGAAGAATCTGGCGTACAGCAGGGAACAGGGCAAATCACTACCTTCAATCAGCTTGGATTCCGTGGCTGTAATGATAAACCGGATGGCTGGTATCTGCCGGATGACGCCAGCAAACCCGCCATCATTCTGGAGACGAAATCGGAAGCAGAAGGTGTTTCCAAGGAAAAGCATGTCAAGGAACTGTTCAAGAACATCGATGTAATTGCCAACAAATACTCCAAGACTATCGGTATTCTCTATAGCGGCAGTGCTATCCGCGTGTTCAAGAACAAAATCGAGCTGTCTGATGCGTCCAAGCGCTTGGAAAACAAGGACTACTACATCCGCCTGTGTACGAGCCAGAAACTCGACAGCAACTACATCTTCGAAATCACGCAGAAAATAAACAACAGCCTGCACTTCAAGTTCGGTATGACGAACTTGCAGGACCGGATGATTTTCACGGCTTGCGCCCTTGTCGCCCAGCGTTACAACCCTCAGAACGGTCTTCAAAAGCTGAAAGACATGGATTACAGCACCTTCCATAACTGGATTTACAGTGCCCTGTCTAAGGCTCTGGAAGATGATAAAAAGCAGAATAGCAAGCTGGATGTGCTCTTGGAGGAGTACGCCTCTGTCCGTATGTCTATTACGGAAAATCAGGAAGCCATCAACGATTTCATCGACAATGTTTGCCAGATTGCCGACCTCGTCAATTCCGATAACTGGAATGGTGAGGATGTCATGGCAATCTTTTTCAATGAATTCAACCGCTACCGTGGCAAGGCTCAGGCGGGACAGGTGTTTACCCCTGACCATATTGCATCGTTTATGTACCGACTCATTGATGTGAATATGAATGACCGGGTTCTGGATGCTACCTGTGGTTCCGGCACCTTCCTCGTAAAGAGCATGTGCAATATGATTCGTGAGGCAGGCGGCAGCAACACCAGCAAGGCAAAGCAAATCAAGTCTGAGCAGTTGTTTGGTATTGAGATGTACCGGAAAGTCTACGCTCTGGCCTGTGCCAACATGATGATTCACAAGGACGGCAAGACTAACCTTGTGCAGATGGATGCCACTTCGGCTGAGGCGACTGAATGGATTCGGAAACAGAAAATCACGAAGGTCCTGATGAATCCGCCTTACGAGAGACGGTATGGTTGTGCAACAATCGTTGGCAATGTGTTGGATAGCGTTCCTGCAGGTACGAAGTGCGCATTCATTCTTCCTGACAAGAAAATGGAGAAGGAATCCAAGCTGAAAGCCTTGCTGGAACGTCATACTCTGACCACCATCATCAAGCTGCCTGAGAACGTTTTCTTTGGTCTGGGTGTCACTACTTCTATTTTCATCTTCGAGACTGGCAAGCCTCAGAATGGGCGCAACATCAAGGGCTACTATGTAGCTGATGACGGTCTGGAGACGGTCAAGAACAAGGGCCGGCAGGATGTACATGATAAGTGGCCTGCGCTGGAAGATTACTGGGTCAAGGCAATACAGGATGACAACGATGACCGCTACAACACCCGCCAGCTTATCAATCCGGATGAACACCTGTCCTATCAGATGCCGGAGAAGCCTTTTGAATTGTACGAGGAAGATTTCATCAAGACCGTGATGGACTACGAGATGTACAAGCGTGGCATTAACGCCAAGGAGTTCGGGGACAAGATGCTTCAGAAGGTGCTCTACGGTTCAACTGTGACCGGCACTGAGGAAGGCACGAACATTCTGGTGGAGAAGGAAGAGGACAATAATGGGGAAGATTGATACTTCCGGATGGAAGGAGTTTCGGATTGGAGATTACTTTAAGGTCGAGTATGGAAGGTTTCACGCAAAGGACGAGCTAGGAACAGGAACGATTAACTATATTACGACCAGTGGATTCAACAACGGGATTACAAACACTTGCGAAGAAGCCACACATCAAGGTAATTGCATTACAGTTGCTTCCGATGGCGCAATGGGGGCGTCTTTTTATCAAGAAGAAGCTTTTACCACATCAAATATTGTTTCGACTTTAACTCCCTTGCCACATACCCCGCTCAACAAATATAATGCGCTCTTCCTTTGTGCTATCATTTTTGGAAAGAGAACTGAATTTGGTTGGCTTGGCTTTAAAATGAGTGTGGATAGAGTAAGAAACCTTAGGGTTAAACTTCCCTCCGCCCCTGACGGAGACCCCGATTGGGCTTATATGGAATCCTACATGGCAAACCTTGAAACCAAAGTCGTCGAGTCTTTGACTCTGCTGCAGGATGCAAAGGATACGGAGAAGAAAAAGGTGGATACGAGGGAGTGGGGAGAGTTCCGGGTGGGGGAGTTGTTTGACGCATTTCTATCAAAAGACGACATTCAGCCCAAGGCCATTGTGGAAGGAAATACCCCCCTCGTGTCGTCTGGAAAAGAGAATAATGGGATTGTTGCGCTCATTGATAACAAGAATGCCCGTCTTTGGGAAGCAAACACATTGACCGTGGATATGTTTGGCAAAGTATTTTATCAAGAGCAACCGTATTATGCTGTATCCCATGGTCGAGTTAATATCCTTATGCCTAGAATGCCTATGACTAAACATTGTATGCAGTTTATCGGATGCGCTATTGAGCGAGTAACTACAGATAAATACGCTTTTTCTGAAATGTGTACGGGGACGAAGTTACTCAAAGATGTCATTTTGCTTCCCAAAGACAAGACCGGTCAGCCTGAATGGGCGTATATGGAGGAATATATGAGGAAGGTGGAAGAAACTGCTAAGAATGTACTAAACTGTTTTGAAAAGGACGAAAATGATGTATAATAACTATGCAAATCACAGTATGTGTGGTTTATCGTTAAAACATAACTCGCTTCCAATACTGGCGCAAACGGAATTTGATTTTTGTCGATATGTCACTTTTACAGACGATATGTACGGAAAAACCGTTAGTGAATTACATAGAGGAAATCTGCGTACAGTAAATGATACAAATCGATATGCCGATTTGTTTGGAGGAAACAAGGTGTCGTATTGGGCAGCTACGAGACAAATTGCGAGCCGAGAGTGGAGAAAACACAACCCTAATAAAACGAACCATTTAGTGTTTTACGCGTATGATGATATGTCGAGCACATTTCCAACAATAAGTTGCGAAGAACCTCTGATTATTATCGATGGCATCAAATTAGGCTTTGAAAAGATACTCGAAAAGTATGACAGAAAAGAGCCTTTGACAGAGCAAGACAAACTCCTTATTGAGGAAATCAAAAGTGTAAATCCAGATTGTCTTGCTTATAAACCACATACGAGCAAAGAAAATCCGCCGGAATGGTTACCGGTCACATATGAACCAAACTTTATGTTTTTTGAAAAAGGTTTCAAAAAACTATCTCTTAAAAAAGTTGAACTAAGACTTAATCATCACAGGAACAGGAATGACATCTTTTGCATTACCGACAGCGACTACAATCCAGACGAAGAGGCCTATGGAAAGTGCTTTCTTCCCGCTGCTAGGGTAGGAATTGATATGGATTATCTAAAATCGGAAGAATATCTGTCACGAAAAGACACTTGTGAGCAAATCTGGAAAGAAAAATCTGAAAATATGCGAAATGAGGTCTTGTAATGTATCCTACTGACTTATGCTGGGAAACCGGTAAATTTACAGATGATTGCTGTTGCGATTTTTGCGAGCATCGTGAAGAGTGCAGCGGCTATGATAAGAATGATGATGACGATGATTGATATGCCACAGTAACGAACAAAACCGTAACAAGCGCTCACCATGACATCGTAACCACCATCACTCCAAAAAAAACATCGTAGTCCATATCCAGCACTCGACGATGAGGGCAGATGTTCTGAACCAGTCCCCAATACATCCGTCCAGAACGTCTTCGTCCTCACAAAGGATTTTGGCAACTGGGACATTGACTGAATTATTAAGATTGGCCTTGAACAATTCACGAAGCGTGGTATAATAAGACTATCACAAAAGGTTTGAGCCTCCCATCGTAATCAGTAGCATGCTGACTACGGTGGGAGGCTGTTTGTTTTAAGGAGGATTCTGTATGAAAAGCGAAAATGACGACAAGGAAATTGTGGCACAACACATTTATACTTATTACCATAATAAGCGAAAAAAGGCTATTATGAGAAACGAAAAAATGGCAGTGACTCCTAAGGACGCTGAAGAATGGCTTTCCAAGATTGATGGCAAGGAATCTATTACAATATTGAAAAAGGCACTAGAACTTGCAAATGGCCAAGATAGTGTTCCTATAACAATTGATAGCAACTCTGAATTGCGAATGCTGTTTATGGCGGGAAATGGATACAAAGACAGAGAAAACAATGTAAGTCAAATTGAAGCAACAAATAGAGCACGCCGTCGTTTCGATGACTTAGAAAATTGTGGCTATATTAAAGGAAGCTATAATAACTTTTGGGTAACACTATATGGCAAGGAATACATCTTCTCTACAACATCAAGGAACCAAGAAAATGGTTGACATCGGAGAGCAATAGGAACCGAGCTTTGCTTGCGTACTAGCACTTTGGATTGATTGCTAAAATCATCACAGCATGGTATAATATACTCATTATAAAGGTAGTACCAACAACCAAAACAAATCCCATTACGAAAGGAGCCATACCATGTCCACCCTCAAAAACGGCGAGTTCGGCATCGATTTGGACAAGGAGAAAATTCTCTGGACTGACCGCAAACGCCACACTATCTTTTCTCTGCCGCTGTCCTTTACGAAGTACACCCTGACCGAGACCAAACTTATCATCCAGCGTGGCTGCTTCAACCTGCGCGAGGATGAAATTCAGCTGTACCGCGTCCGGGACATCGCATTCAAGCAGAACTTCTATGAGCGTCTGTGCCGTGTCGGCAGCATCCATCTCTGCTCCACGGATGCTATGACACCGGAAATCGACATCCGCCGCATCAAGAACCCGCGTGATGTCAAGGAAGTGCTTTCTAAGACCATCGAGGCATGTCGGAAAGCGAACGGTATCCGTACTTCGGAAATCATCGGGGACCATGGTCGCTTTCCCGAGCCTGCCCCGCATGGTATGCCGCCTGAACCCTGCCACGAACATCCCCATGACTAATAATAGCCCGTACAGATTCAGTTCTGTGCGGGCTATTTTTGCTTCCAAAAGAAATTTTCAGAAAATCCGGCCTAGTCGGATTTCTAGTTGACCCGCTATGCGAACGACCTAGAATTATAAGTGCAATAAGCAAACACACATCGACACAAAGGAGAATCCATCATGGAAACTAACATCCTGAAATTTGAGCTAACCGCTACTCGTCACGTAGACGACAACACACCCGACACCATTACCGCCTCCATCGGTATCCCTGTCGAGGCCGATGACGATGCGGTCAACGAAGCGATGAACAGCGATGAACTGATTGCCTACGCTGTCGGCGTATTGTATGACCTTGCGGCCTATATGCGCCCGCAGTGGCTAGATGGCGAGAACACCGGCATGACCCTGGAAACTTATTTCGGTGACAGCATATGTCAGACCCGCAATGGCTTCGTGACAATGGACAAGAAAGGGTATAGCTTCGACCTCGAAGATTAAGCTGAGCCAATTAGGAGTTTTGCCTGCATCAGCGGGTGAGACGCCTTTTTGCTGTGTAGCTGCAAAACATAGTTGACGACCCGTGCGACTGGCATACAATAAAACATACTGAACAGCGTTGATGACGTTGTTTCGGTAGAGACGAATAGGGTCCTGAGCCGACCTTAAACGCTCACTGCGAAGAAAGACCTGCCTGCGGCTAACAGGCGGGTCTTTTCTTTTTGCGGGCGTTTTTTGCTTTGCTAAAAATGTATCTAATCCGTGAACATATAGCGTTCATCGTTGTATTCAATACAACTTCATGGTATAATGCAAGTATCAAAACAAGCAAAACATTCCGTATCATCGAAGATATTTCAGAGGCGTTTCCATGAAGCGATTTCTCTCGTTCATCCACAAAGCACTCTTTTGGCTATCGCAGCCATTTCTGTGGCGTTCGAGGGATGCAGTGAAGTGGCGGATAAGACGATTGACGGCATCAAGGACTTGCCTGCGCAAATCATTCGGATGGCAACTCCTGATATTGCCGAAACGGTGGGTTCGGAGAAAAACATGACGCCTGAAACCGCAACCACGGAATACAACTACATATACTTCCGGTACAATAATCAGTGGGTCACGAATAAACTCATCAGCTACGAGGTAGTCGATGACGGGCAGAATATAAAGTTTACCGTAGAAGGTAACAGTGACGCCAGCTATTATACCAGCATGGCAAATGTCGTGCTCATGCACAAAGACGAAAACAACACACGCATACAGAATATATACGAAAAACTGGCGGAGGGGACAGCCTATGGCTGATGCACAGCGAGGAGAGTTTGTAATTGATTGCAAAAGCGGAGAAGCGGTCGGCATTATTTACGGTTTGGTGCATGATAAAACCATGTTTCGCCCGGAACTTGACCTTGCAAATGCGCATCCGAAGGAGTTCGATAACAAGCATATTTTCCCACTCGACATGTTCATTAACAGCGATTATATGCTTAAACTCAGCAGGGAAGAGTTTGCAAAAGAATTAAAGCGGCTGTTCGATGAAGATAAAATCGGATATGCTCAGGTGGTTGTCGCTACTGACATCCATGATATGCATCGCATCGTGGTCCTGACAGACCCCACACAGAAGGATAAACTGAGTCGAATAGCTGTATCTCTGTTCGGCGTACCGAAAAGGGAAGCAAGACGAATTATCGCCAAGTATCAGGCTCAGTAAAAGGCGAGGAGGATAAAGGCATGCTGGCAAATATCGCAGTTTTACGAACTGTTAAAGCAAATGTAAATGAAGCAATTATGGTTGCGTTGCCCTCGATTTTGTTCGAGAGTTCGCACGACAAAAAAGATACACAGAAATACTATCTGCAGGGTCCTGCGGCTGAATATATTCCTGTTGAGATACCGGATACTTATGCCAAGAAATTCTCCAAGTGCGCTACGGCATTGGCAATGCAGCTTGTCCTTCTCAGCAACAAGACGAAAGGCTTCTTTGGTCCTGAAATCTGCAATGTGGAGGGCAAAGATATCCAGACTGCCCGGAGCATCACAAACTCCATCATGGGCGAGAGACAGGCAAAGTTTTATAGCGCGAAACTTAACGATGGGGTGTATGACACGCAATATGCGGTCAGCGAATATGCGGTTGAGAATTGGGCAGACGACATTGTGCCACCCGTTGTCATTAACAGCTGCATCTGGGCTATCGTAACAAATACCGCTGCGGAAATGCAGAAGGACAACCGTTTCCTGCGCAGAAAAGAAATCTGCGATACCGAGTTTTTGGAAATCGCAACCCGCATCTACAATGAGTTGCTGGGGTTTGCAGCGAGAAAATACGAAATCTTAGACATTGGTGAATGACTATGAGTGTCAACCTTATTGAGGGCAATATCTTAACACCGCCGACTCGTAACGAGAATACTATCATCTGCCATCAGGTGAACTGTCGTGCCGCAATGGGTGCTGGTCTTGCCAGACAGATTCGGGATAAGTGGCCCGTCGTGTTCGACGAATATGTGAAAGTTTGCAGTCCAAAGAAACTCGGTGACTTTCAGGTGGTTCAGGTCGCCACGCAGCTATATGTCGCCAACCTGTTCGGGCAATCGAGTTTCGGCAGAGATAAGCGTCAGACGAACTACGCGGCGCTGGGAACGGCTCTTTTCAGAGTAATGAAAGAACACCCTGACGCAACTTTCCGCGTTCCTTACGGTCTCGGCTGCGGGTTGGCAGGCGGAAACTGGGTAACGGTGCTGAATCTCATTGAAGAAGCCGCCAATGCTTGGAATGTGAACGTTGAGATTTGGGTGCTGCCCAAAAAGTAAAGGATTAGCATGTACAATACCAACTATAAATGCGTCAAGCCGTTCGATGTATGGCAAGAAAATTCCATATCGGGTAAAGCGTGGGACCATCTGGCGCTTGGAATGGTGCGGCGGCGAGCAGAGTTTCAAGGAACTTTCAGGTCCAAATAAGATGCACATTACGCTGCCGGATGAATATATTGAACAACATTTCAAAAAGGTGTAAGTATGGGTAACTATTGCCCATATACGAACGGAAATGTCGTATACCTCCAATGTAAAGAATGCGAAGAGAAACTCTGCGAGAAAGCCTGGTTCTTTTGCGGAGTTGCGGGAACGCCGTTATCGATGACGAAGTCCCGCAAGCAAATGTCAGAGTGCATCGATAAGATGCTGGCAAAACGGGAAAAGGTCGTCATTGCAGCAGAATCTGGTAAGAAGATGGCTGCTTTGGCAACTATGTACGCCAGCGAACGCGGATACTCTTTCATACCTTTTGCAAATGATGATTTGCCCACATACCTCGCCAAACAGCAGCAAAAAGGATGTGTAATGTTTGATAGAGCCGAAAACGAACGAGAAATCGAAAACACCTGTCGTGAGCTGCGCATACCGCTGCGGCACTGTAGATTGGAAGGAGCGTAAAACTATGATGTACCAAAAGCTGGTTCGGGATAATATCCCGGCTATCATTGAGAAGAACGGGGAAACCTGTGTGACGCGCACGCTGTCCGACAAAGAGTACGAGGACGCTCTGACGAACAAACTGCAGGAAGAGGTCGCCGAACTGCTGGAAGCCTACACAGCCAAGGAACGAAGTGTTCTGGACTGCGCGGAGGAGATGGCGGATGTGATGGAGGTTCTGTACGCCATGGGCAAGACCTGCGCTGTTTCCAAGAGGGAAGTGGAACAGGTCAGAAGCCAGAAGGCAGCAGAGAAGGGGACTTTCTCCAAGAAAATCTTCTTGGTTTCGACTGAGAAGTGAGAGGAGCGGTTTGTGACGCAGCAAGACGCAGTGCGGTTAATCAGAAAACTGATTTTCGCCAAAAACAGTCAGGATTCCACGCATTTTTACCGGTGTGTGGACGAAATTGCACAAACCTTGGACGAGCAAGGCGACAAGGAAGGTGCCCGCGCTATTCGCAACACTTCCCGTGATGGCTATGTGAAATCATACTACGAGGCAAGTAGACAAACGCAGCCTCTCGGTAGCCCCTTTGTCAGCTATAAACCTGCGTTCGTCATCGACAATAAGGATATCGCGTTGTGGCACGCGAGGAACGATAATCCGCAAATGCGGGTCCGACACATTTTAGAGTATATCGAAAACGGGGAAATGGTCGGAAAAGATGTGCTGGAATACGATGCAAGCACCGATAAATGGCATCGTATCGAGGCGGAATCTATCGAGTTGGTATAGGGACACTACATCACCCATGCTCATCTAACCCCTTTCTGCTGGCGGTCAGAAGATGAAATAAAATATACAAACAGCGATTTTTATCAACAGCCCCTTGCACATTTGTGCGAACTGCATACAATCTAAATTATAGACTAAAAAATGTGCCCTGATGGCTGTTGTGATAGCTGTCAGGGTCTTTTTGTTGCCTGCCATTCTAGTATTCGGAGGGATTACAATGACGCTCAATGACTTGTCCAGCGAACAGCAGGACCTTGTACGGCTGGCGCTTGACGGGAAAAATGTGTTGTGCGATGCCTGTATCGGAAGCGGTAAGACATCCACCATCAATGTTTTGTGCAACGAGTTTGATTCCTCTAAGGAAATTCTGTACCTGACCTATAACCGGCTTTTGAAACTCGATGCACAGGAAAAGATTCTGAACGATAATGTCACGGTCCAGAACTATCATGGATTTGCCTCGAAAATCTTGTACCGGCGCGGCATCAAGAATGTCGGACAGGGCGAGCAGATTGGGATGGTCTTGAGGAAGCGCGTTCCTGTCGGGCACTTTGACGTGCTTATCATCGACGAGTATCAGGACATCAACGAGGAAATCTCGAAGATGCTCGAATACATCAAGGAATCGAACCCCGGTCTTCAAATCATCGCGGTCGGGGACATGAAGCAGAAAATCTATGACCAGACCTCGCTGGATATCTGGTCGTTCATCCATAAGTTCTTAGGCAAGCACACGCAGGTCAATTTCACGCAATGTTTCCGCCTGTCTCATGACCTTGCACAGCGGCTCGGAAACATCTGGGGCAAGGATATCAACGGTGTGAACAAGAACTGTAAGGTATCGACCATGTCCCGTGAACAGGTGGTAGACTATCTGGATACCAAGAACCCGAAGGATGTCCTGTGTCTCGGAGCCAGAACGGGGTCTATGGTAAAGGTTCTGAATGAACTAGAAGCAAGACCCGGCAACCTCTATGACAAGAACCATGTATATGCCAGCATCAAGGAGCCGGACGGTGAAAAGCATGTAGCACCTGGCGCAGATGTCGGTATCTTTACGACCTTTGACGGCAGTAAAGGTATGGAGCGCCCTATCTGTGTTGTCTTTGATTTCACGGAATCCTACTGGTGCTCCCGTGTATTTCAGCCTATGGCGCGGTATGAGATTCTGAGAAACCTTTTCTGCGTTGCGGCGAGTCGCGGTAAGGATGAGGTCATCTTTGTAGAGCCTCCGAAAAAAGAGGACAGATTTGGGCTGGTCAGCGATAAGACCCTGATGACTCCCGTCAAGATGAATCAGGAGTTCAATACAAAGTTCGATATCTCTGAGATGTTCGATTTCAAGTTTGATGAGGACGTAGAGCACTGCTACCAGCTTATCAATACGACGCCGGTCTTCCATAAGGATGTGCATGAAATCGAAATCAAGCATTCGGATGCGATGATTGATTTAGCTCCCTGCATCAGCATCTACCAGCAGGCGAACTTCTTCGACTACTACGATATCGACAGCGCGATTGCCTTCTACATGTACCTGCATAACGACAAAAAGGTAGCGCTGCCTTCCAGCTGGAAATCCGTGGAGGAGAAGGTGCTGTTCCTGACGATGCTGATGACGAGTCAGGACCGGTATGTGAAACAGGTCGAACTCCCATTTATTACGAGAGCGCAGGAAACAGACCTGAACAAGCGTCTGTCAATGGTATTCACTCCAGACGAGTCCGTACAGGAACGCTGTGAGTTGACTGCCATGGTAGATACCAAGGCAAAGAAGAAACTTGTTATCAGCGGCATGGCGGATGTCGTGAAGGACAACAAGGTCTATCTGCTGAAATTCGTGTCTTCGCTCGCGCACAAGCATTTCCTGCAATGTGCCTGCTATATGCTGGCTACCGGGTTAAAGCAGGGTGTTGTCTGGAATATCCGCGATAACATGATGTATGAAATCGAGATTCCGGACCCTGACAAGTTCCTTGACGCGGTAATCACCTGTATCACGAAGCAGGTCTTTGCCAAGGCAGAAAGCTATACGATTTCCAAGGATTATACGCAGGACCTCGATACCATCATCGAGCAAATCATGACCGATGATTCCCTGCCGGAATTCGATGTTGGCGGCAATGTCAAGGAAGAGAAGAAGACGGCTGACGAAGGTATCTCTATCATCCGCCGTGGTGAGCAGTATATCATTGTGGATGCTGCAAACCGTCAAATCATCGATAACAGCGCCATGAACGGCTACGATTCGATTCTCGCTGCCTGTGAGGATTATGTACGGAAAAACAAGCAGCTGGCAGAGGAATCCATGTCCAAGAAGGAACTGCTCAGCGTTATTGAGGATTGGCTCGACAATCACAGAGATTTTGAAGCAGCTATGTCCAAGACCGAGGTGGATATCAAGCACCATATCGGCGAATATGCGAACTACGCTTCTCTTTCCACCTATGTTGTTCGTAAGATGCTCAAAGACCGTGGTCTTATCATCAATTTCAGCGAACGTCAGCTGTTGAAGGTCTGGAAGGAACGGAAGAAGCAGGATACGAATACTGTGGAAAATACGCGGTACGAGACCCTTGCCTCTACGCTCGAATCCCTCGTTAAGGCAGGGGTCGATGTCCAGCTTGAAATGCCGGAAGAGGAGAAGGTCGCAAAGCCCGAACCGGACCCGGAAGAAGAAAAGCCTCAATTCGATAAGCGCATCCCCTATACCGTTATTCGTTCGTCCCGGCTCTCTAAGCCCAACGATGTGCGGTATATTGTCGTCAATCTGAACGACAAAGACCAGGTGCTGGACGATGCAAGCGGATACGGATACAAGTCGATTTCTGCCGCACAGAAGGGCTACGGATATAAATGCCGGAATCTCACCAAGTACGGGGAAGTTAAGCACTCGTCAAAGCCCAAAACCAATATCCCGGTCTCACAGAGCCGTCAGCTCTCGTTCGGGGACTTCTGAGAAGAAGGGACTATATAACCTACAGCGAAGCATTTCCTTTATGGGTAGCGGAAGTGTACCACAACCATGGCTATGAGCCCGATAAGTGGTACGGGTCAGAGGTTGCAGAAACGCTGTACAACGAAGCGATGGCGACCTATACCGGACCTCCCGCCACGATACAGGACTATATCGAAGCCATCCCGTCTGCGGATGAATTTGCGTATTTAGACTATGCGATTGAACGGCTGCACCGTGACAACATCAACCTGAACGCACTTTCCGATAAGGAACGCTGGGCTTTGATTGATAAAATCGTCGCAGAGTATCCACAGTACAAGAACGCTCGCACATCCCGTGCCAAGCAGGTACAGCAGACCTCGATGCAGGCGGCACTCGATGCCGAGCGTGATGTTCTCTTGCAGGCTGCAAGGCACAATGCGAGCCGGTACAGTGAGGCAGAGGATGCCACAAAGGATTTTGTAATCAAGTAAGGGGGCAGTAACAGAATGGTCAAGATTTACGGCTACAGTGACGATACCGTTTGTCTGGATAATTCCAAATACTTCGAGAATGAAATCGAATGCTTCGATGTTGCCGGTGTCAGGCTCTATTTGGATGACGGCACGGTGCTTTTTGTCTGCTACTCCTCCGGTGTCTGGCGTATTTTCATCGAGCAGGAAGGTTCCGCGCCGCACCGGCACAAGGTCTGTCAGGAGACGAATGAGGACGACTACAGCGATGAGTTTTACACCGAAGCTGATGTTGTTCGGCATGAAATTGCATCGGCGAGAAACTGAAGGAAGGTGAGACCCATGAATTTCTCAAAAATTCGTATGATGTTCTTCGATTTCGACGATACCCTGCTCGTCCATTATCGTGAACAGAAACTCGACGCGACTGCTGATGCACACAGGGCACGGCTACTGCGGTATGAGGCTGAGAACCGGGGCGGGTATAGGGTATTCGACGAAATTGGGGAAGCCAATACGCTTGTCCAGCATTTCCTCGAAAGCTGCGACGGTATCCCGAAATACTGCATTACTCGCGTGCAGGACAGTATGACCCTGCCGTATAAAAAGCAGTGGCTTGAAATGCACTATCCGGGACAGTTCCTCGATGTCATCGGGACTGCCACCCCCGAACGGAAAACCTCCGTCATGAAACTTCTAACCCAAGCTGCCGGTCTGAATGCTGCGCAGGCTCTGTATGTAGACGACTACTACGAAGCCCTCAATGAGGCGGCAAAGGAAGGGTTTACGGTCATGACGGTACAGGAACTTATGCTGCGGCAATATACCGCCGAACAATAGAAAAGTACAAAACTGCAAAAATAACGAAGGAGGACCACTATGAAAAAGATTCTGAAATTCCTTGCCGCTGCGGCATTTGCCGTCGTTGTGTACCAGCTTGTTTCGCTGCACCGCAAACGCCGTAAGATGGTAGAGATTGGTCAGCAGATTTTCCGGTGATACATGATGGCGAAAACTCAGCTGACCCGCGATATTGAGGCCGCGCTTCATGCGTGGCATCCTTCAAGCTACGGCGGGTATCGGGTGGATTCGTTTCGTCAAGGGTTCGATGCCTTAGAAGTGCCGGTAGAATGCGGGTCTGTCAAATCCGGATTGGTCGATTTCGTCAGGGTTCAGGAATGCTTTACCTCAGAAACCAAATATGGGACCTGCAAACTGGCCTCGCTTATCGAAACGGATACGGGTGCTTCGCTTGCCGCGATTCAGCAAAAAGCAAAAGAGGCAACCTGCGTCAAGGATATTTCGTCGATAGATTTTTGCAGGGAGCACTGTTCCGAGCGATGGTGCTACTTCCACAAGACGAATCATCTGTATACGCTCGATGCCGTCATCACTTGTGTGGAAATCAAGATTTCTGTGAGCGATTTTCACTCGGCACACGGGCACAATTTCGTCGGGCACTGCAACTACTATGCGATGCCCACAGAGTTATATAAGAAGGTCAAAGGAGAGATACCAGAGGATATCGGCGTCTTGCTCTATTACGACGGCGAGAGCACATGCGGAATCCGAAAGGCGAAGGAATGTAAGTCGCACATCCTCTCGGAAAAAACACAAAAATGGCTGATTCTGTCCGTTGCTAAAAGGCTGCCCCGGTTCGACAAGAACTGAGGGCAGCTTTTTTATAAAAACAAGCCGGGAAAACCCACGACTTTAGTCGTGGGATGAAAGGCATTAAGAACGGATATATGCTGTCCATTTTGCGGTGGACAGCATTTTTTATATATAAAAAATTGCGAATGGCATACCATGAATAGTAGATTCTAAATGAAAGGGGGCTGCTGTCTATGCGTCTTGTAATGAAAGCATACAAATATAAACTGTACAATAGTAAGAAAAACAAGTATCTTGTTCAACAGATAGAAATCGCCTCCGAAATTTGGAATTTCTGCATTGCTATGCGGCGTATGTACTATTTGGTCTATGGCAAAAGTCTCAGCGAGGAAAAGCTGAAAATGTATATTGCCAAAATCAAAAAGCGCCGCAAGTGGACACATTGGCGGAATCTCGGCAGTCAAGCTATACAGGATGTAGTGGAGCGCGTTTACCGTGCCTACAAAGCCTATTTTGACAACAAGAAGAAGGAACATCCTGTTAAGAAGTCACCGCCGAAATTCAAAAAGCGCGAGATGTACAAAAGTTTCACGCTCAAACAGGCTGGCTACAAGTTTGACGGTAAAGGCGGCATCACAATCAATGATAGAAAATATCGATACTTTGATTCTCGTCCGTTGAAAGGTAAAGTAAAGACCTTAACTGTCAAACGCGACAATTTAGGAGATATCTACATCTTTGTCGTCACCCAGGAAGAATGTAATGAAATCCTTCCGCGAGCAGGTAAAGCTGTCGGGATGGATTTCGGCTTAAAGCACTTTCTTAACTTGGATGACGGCACCGTGGTAGATTCGTCTGAGTGGTATAAAGCCTCGCTGAAAGAGCTGCAACGGGTACAAAGGCACATTTCTCGCTGTAAACCGGGAAGCAACAACCGTAAGAAAGCAATCAAGGAGTTGAACCGTATCTATCGAAAGATTTGCAATCAACGCACCGATTGGTTCTTTAAGCTTGCTTACCAACTGATAGCGGATTACGCTATCATCTGCATTGAGGACTTAAATCTCAAGGGTATGCAAAAACTCTGGGGACGCAAAATCAATGATATTGCGTTTGGTGAATTTGTCCAAATCCTCGAATGGGCAGCATCTAACTGCGGCACAGAGGTTGTGAAAATCGACCGCTTTGCGCCGTCAAGCAAATGTTGCAGTCGTTGTGGATACATTTACCGAGAACTCACTCTTAAGCAACGCCGATGGGATTGCCCGTCTTGTGGTACACACCACGAGAGAGATGTCAATGCAGCTATTAACATATGTCGTATGGGATTAGTTCAAATGGGCTACCCTGCGTAATAACCCCCGCGCGGATGGGGCACCATTCCGTTGCCGAGAGGTGTAAGACTGGGTCAGCCAGCGACCTCGTTGAAGTAGAATCCCACGATTTCAATCGTGGGAGTGTGTCAAATATTTTTTTGTTTAAGAAAGGACAAACTCAAATGCGGCGAACCAAAGCACTGATACTCGTTGCAACATTGGCTGTGCTGACCAGTGTTGCAGGCTGTTCATGGCAAGCGGAACCTCTGCCTGCCGAATCAGCACAATCCGAATCCTCTCTCAACACCTCTGAATCTGCGACGCAAGAAACAGCAGAAGAAGAACAGCAAATCTCGGACCTATCCGGAGTACCGGAACTGAGCCCGGAACCCGCTGCGTCTTTTGAACCGTCTCCTACACCGCAACCAGAACCGTCCCCGAGTCCGACATCTGAGCCTACACCGAGCCCGACTCCCTCGCCGACTCCAGAACCTGCGGCAGCAACCTCTGTCTGGGGTGATGTTGTACCTGCCGCCTGGGGTCAAGCCTACGGCACGATTACCTGTGACGCGATTGACCTGAACGCTTCTCTTATCTGGGGCGATGACGAGAGTCTTTTGAATCAACGCTGCGGGGTATATCAGTATCCGGGTTCTTACCAAGTCGGCGTGACCGGAGGGCATCTGCTTTGCTCTCATAACGACAGCGTTTTTTCTCTGCTGCAATATGTCAGCATAGGGGATAACTTTGTTGTGGACACTGATTACGGGGAGTATGTGTATTCCGTCACCCTGGCAAAACCCGGCTATGTGTCCTCGGACGCGAGCACCGTGATTGCGGATGACGGCACTGTCCTCGTTAATTTCACAGACGGAATCGATAAACTTATCATGTATACCTGCTATCCGTTTGGGTGTCAAAGTCCAACGAATCAGAGATATGTGGTTCAGGCTGTTTTGCAAGCATAATTGGGAGATGTAGTTTTAGGATGCAAAAAAGAAAACTCCGGAAATTCCTGCATTACACAGGAACTGTCTTTATTCCGCTCATCATTGCTATGATGGGCGTTTTGTTTTGGGTGAAAGTAATGAACGACATCGAGTGGCTCCTTCTTTCCCCGAAGCATGTCGCGTTCGGCTGCGTTGCGAGCCTTGGCTTGGTTCTCTGCTGTATTTATGCGGACAGGATGCTGTGTCATGAAGTTTCGGATACGGTTTGAGTATTGCATGTTCTTGCGATACCGGTAGAATAGAATTGTACGATAGATACCAGATATCTTACAATTCACAATTTCGTTTTTAGCGGACTTATCCCTTTCGGGGGATGGGCCCGCTTTTTTTATTTGAAAGGAGAACAAAACCATGCAAACCAAACACGAATTTTTTCGGAGAACTGCAGCGGTAATTGCCGCGTTCTTCACACTGACATTCACAGGCTGCGGTCAGACACCGGAATCTCCGGGAAGCCTTCCTGTATCCGGGGTTGTCTCAGAAACTACCGCACAAAGCGGTCAGGAGACGGCTGGCGTATCGGAAGGCGACAGCTTTACCATCCACTTTATCGATGTCGGGCAGGCAGATTCCGCCCTCGTCACCTGCGATGGGCACTCGATGCTCATTGACGGCGGCAATGCCGATGACTCGAACCTTGTATACTCAGTATTACAGCGCGAGACAGAGGGACACTTAGACTATATCGTAGGAACACACGCTCACGAAGACCACATCGGAGGTCTTTCTGGTGCTTTCGAGGCTGACACAGCCGATGTGACATTCTGTCCTGTGACAGAGTATGACAGCAAGGCATTCCGGAACTTTAAGGCTCGTGCGGACGAGAGAGGCGGTGGTATTACGGTTCCAGCAGTGGGGGATACATTCACCCTAGAGGAAGCCAACGTCACCGTTGTTGCCGTCAATTCCGTGCCCGAGGACACGAATAATACTTCCATCGTGATTCGCATTGTCTACGGCGATACATCCTTTCTGTTCACCGGTGATGCCGAGCAGGAAACGGAAGAGAAAATACTCGAATCCGGACAAGACATCAAATCCACCGTCTTAAAGGTCGGGCATCACGGGTCCAGTACCTCCACCTCTCAGGCATTTCTGGATGCCGTGAGCCCTACTTATGCGGTCATATCCTGCGGCAAGGACAACAGCTACGGACACCCGCACAGCGAGACCCTTGCAAAGCTTGCCAGCGCGGGAGTAGAGGTGTTCAGAACGGACGAACTCGGTGATATTTACTGCACTTCTGACGGTTCGGAAGTCACCTTCTCGTATGGGGAGTACCATAAGGACATCGAAACCTCTAGCGCCGAAGTGGAAGAATCGCAGCAACCTGACACGGTAGCTGAGACCTATATCCTGAACACGAATTCTCTCAAGTTCCACCGCCCTGATTGCTCTTCTGCATCTCAGATAAGTGATGCAAACAGGGAGGAGTATACCGGCACAAGAGAGGAACTTATCGAGCAGGGATATACGCCTTGTGGATACTGCAAGCCATAAATATCCAATCAGCATCCAATCCATATAAGCCTATTTGAGTAGTACACGGAATGTCCCGCTCTGGACGACCTGGATTCAGGAAGGAACGCGCCCTGGCTGATTCGGAAACGGCAAACTCCAATAAGGTACTAAAACGATAGCAAGTAAATCAGTCGCCGCCTATGCAAGTAGGTGGTGATTTTTTCTTGCCAAAATGTGCGAACTGAATAGAATAGGTATTGTACGATAGATAACATTCCATATCGAAAGGGTTTTATGCCTTTCGTACATTCACAATTTCGCTTGAAGGGCGGACTTCTCGATTCTGAGAGGCCCGCTCTTTTTGCGTCCAACACAAAAAGGAGCGTAATGACATGTTTGAAATTTGCAATGACAAGACCTATTTTCTGGCCGAAACGACCGCCAAGAACAAAACAATCGAAATCACCCTCGTGAAAGACAGTCACGGTAGTCTTCTGAATGAGCACGAGATTAAGCTTGACCTCTGCCGTGCCGTACTCGAATTGCAGCGTGGTGGCTACATCGTCACGAAGGTCCGTGCCCTTGACTACGACATCGAGAATGTCGTGGATGTGTTCCATCTGCCGGAGTTTGAGGAGGCTCGCGAGAACCCGATGCCCGATATTGTATCCGGCGTTATCACCTCGAACTTTGATTCCGGTGCATCGTTCTATCTGCCGTGCAAGGTGAACAAGAAAACCCGCGAGGTGTTTGCTGTGGAAGTTCCTGCACAGCCCTGCGACGATGACTCGTTCAACAACGCAACCGTGAAGGTCGATGGCGTTGACTGCCGTCTGCTCAATCTCACCGACATCGTGAGCGAGTATGACAGCGATGACTACGACGGCGTTCTCGATGCTCTGTATCATGTTCAGGCAAAGAACGATTACTGGGAGAACGACGGCGAATCTCTGACGGACCTCATCCACAAATACCGCTGGTATATCCTGAAAGATGCCCTGATGCAGCGTGGCCGCGATGCCGTCACGGATTTCATCGGCACCGACATCAGCAGCAGCGAGTTCAGCCGTGTCCTCGATGAGACGGAAATGGTGATGCCGGACGAAACCTTCGAGAAATTCTGGGAAAAGTACATCTGACCAATACCAATGCGGTGGGGCAAGACACTCCACCGCCTTTTTTCGCAAAAATACACAAACGAACCCACTGTCTAAATCAGACAAGAAAGAGAACCATATGAGCATTTCACCGAAAAACGAAGCATCTCAGAACAATACCGCCAAACGCCGCGACTATATCTCGTGGGACGAGTATTTCATGGGCATTGCGATGCTGTCCGCGATGCGCAGCAAAGACCCGAACAGTCAGGTGGGCGCATGTATCGTGCGCGACAATAAAATCCTGTCTCTGGGGTACAACGGTATGCCGATTGGCTGCGATGACGATATCATGCCTTGGGGCAGGGAAGGAAACGAACTCGAAACCAAGTACATGTATGTCTGCCACTCGGAGTTGAACGCTATCCTCAACGCCGGGAAAGACCTGCACGGGTCAACGATGTATGTCACGCTTTTCCCGTGCAACGAGTGTGCGAAAGCAATCATTCAGAGCGGGATAAAGCGTATCGTGTATCTCGACGACAAGTACCGGGATGCGAACAACAATGTCGCTGCACGACACATGTTCAAGATTACCGGGGTAGAAACTAAGAAATACGAGCCCAGTGCCCGCAACATCTCGCTGAACCTGTAATCATCACAATCGGTCTAAAGACCGCCACGAAAAATAAGGAGTACCATAATGAAAATCTATCATACTGCGCTTGGCGTATGCGACACCTACGAGGTCGTAACGGAACCGCCTCTCGGCTATATCATTTGGAATATCGGAGATAATGCACCGAAAGGCTACCTCCCGTTCTGCAGACTCAAATTTATGCAGCCGTTTGAGGGCGGACGCGAAATTGACTCGGATACCCTGAAAGCCATGAAGTGTGACGGTGCAAGGGAAATCTTAGCCGCCACCGGACTGGGTGCCGAAACCTCCGCCGAGATGAAGAAGTTTATCAAGAAGCACGAACGCAACCCCCGCAAGAGTTGGGAGTGCGAAAGAATGCGTGCCGCTATCCCGTATCTTGAGAGAATCGGAATGTAATACCATCGAGCCGTCTCCGTCTTGGAGGCGGCTTTTTTGTTTATCGTCAGATTCCTGTGTCCGGTAATTTCTCTCTCAATGTTGCATAATCGTGCGAACCGGATACAATAGAAAACAACGAGAGAACGCAAAGAGGTGAGAACATTTTGGAACAGCTTGAAATAATCATTCCGGGCGGTCAGAAACTCTCCGTCCGTGATTTCGTTGAATGGGAATATAACGGCGGCAAGGCAGATTTTCAGCCGGATGAACATTATCCTTTATGGGGGACTGTTCCTATTGAGGATAAGTTGCGATATATTGCAATCAGTGTGTTTGGTGATTTGGCGAGTTACGGAAAATACGATAACCGAATCGGCGTTACGGACGGTGAGTCGGAGCATTACTTCTTCTTCACGGTTCAGGGCAAGGATGAAGATATTCTTCTCGCCTTGAATGTCATGCTGAATGTGATATATACAAGCGCAGAGGGGAAATGCCGCAAGGAAACCGGCACATCTTTCGCGGAACTTCCACTGATGCAGAGATTTGATGCCATCACCAGATACATCGAAGACGAGTTTGAGACCTGCCTTATGATGCTTTCGGACATCCCGCACATGCAGTGGACCTAAATTCGCAAAAAGTTGTTGCACATTCGTGCGAATTGGGTAAAATGAAGACTGTAAGGTGAATCAGTGGGTGAGTTTTTTGCCCGCGTTACGCGAAAAAAGTGAATACTGAATACAAGAAGCAAGTTCTTTCGGGAGCTTGCTTCTTTTATTTTGGGAGGTTTCTATGACGCATAAGAAGTTGCTGGAACGCAATCGAAAAATTACCGATGCACTGCAAAATGGCGCAAAGGTCACGGACCTCGCGCAGGAGCACGGACTCAGCCCGCAAACCGTCTACCATATCGCACAGGCGGAGATGGAGAAGCGGCGGAAAGTGACTT